>Ga0224535_1000033_pt1 | contig 51365 bp, 36 predicted proteins | sample 714E13034metaG_FD_179898 | JGI IMG/M metagenome (GOLD analysis project Ga0224535, IMG submission 179898) | Peat soil microbial communities from Stordalen Mire, Sweden - 717 E1 30-34 | ecosystem: Environmental > Terrestrial > Soil > Wetlands > Peat | place: Sweden: Norrbotten County, Stordalen... | reverse complement strand
ACATCGGCACGGCGCCGCTAACCTTCTGCAGTACGGCCATCCCGTCCGGTTCGAAGATTCCGATCTGCTTTAACTCAAATTCTATGCCCACTGCGGCTCTCACACTGAGCGGCGTCGAGCCCGATCTGTTCGCCATTCAGAGCACCACGTGCGGGGCCACGCTGGCCGCCGGCGCAAGCTGCAACGTCGTTGTTCAGTTGACGCCCCCCATTGCGGGCAGCTTCTCGGCGGTGCTGAGCGTCAACGATAATTCGAGTGGCGCGTCTCTGCGCGACTATTACGCATCGCAGACGGTTACGCTCTCCGGCTCCGGGCAGATTCCCACGGGGTACGCGAGCATTACGGTGACCAACACCGCCTTCCCGACAACCGCGGTGGGCGTCAGCAGCGGAACGCAGAATGTAAGCGTGCGGTTGAATCAGCCGTTGGCGCTCAAGTCCATCGCGCTGCAAAGCGGCTTTAACGACTTCCAAATCATGAACGCCATCACTGGTTGCACCATCGACGGGGCGACCATCAATCCGGCGGGAACCATTTGCACCGTTCCGGTGGCCTTCTTGCCGCTGGCGCCCGGCAACAGCCAGGCGGCGAATTCGCGGCAGGGACCGCTAGTGGTGACGACGGTGGAAAACGCCGCTCCGACGCCCTATGTGTTCCCCTTGAGCGGCGTTGCCACCGGCCCCATCGCCGCGCTCACTCCGGGCGTTCTCTCCCATTATGTCGGGGCCAATCCCGCCTGCGGCGCCGGCGTTAACTACGGACTGTCGAACGCCTTGGGACAGGACGGCCTGCCGGCCGTCGATGCGGGGGTTGGCACTCTGAATGGCATGGCCATGGACTCGGCCGGAAATATGTACCTCTCCGACTCCATGAACTTCGTGATCTGGAAGGTCGATACGGCGGGCGTCATTCATCTGTATGCCGGCTCGCCCGGATCCTGGGGCTGCGGCGGATACGACCAAGTGCTGGTCGGCAACGGCGGCCCGGCGATGGGCGCGACGGTTGAAGGCGGCGGACCGCTGGCGGTGGACGCGGTGGGCGGCCTCATCATTGGAGACAGCGAACCGGGCGTCTCCAGCATCCGCCGCATTGATCCGGAGACACAGGTCATTACCTCGCTGGTCGGCAATCCCGGATGGGATGGAACGCAGGGCAACACCTGGATGTCGAATACGCGCTACTTCCCCGGCGCGATCATCCAGGCGAGCGTTCCCGAGACCATCGCCGGCTACCCGACAGTGAACACAAACGTTGTGTTTACAACCACGACGGGCGGCGTCTCGGGCCCCACGGCGCCAAACTTCTCGCCCGTCCTCGTGTATAACAAAAGCGGAACGATCACCGCCACCGGCGTGAATGTCACCGAAGGAACCGTGACGTGGAGTCTCGATAAAATTGGGACATTCAGCGGCGTAGGCTGCGCGAGCCAGGTTGACAAGTACGGCGACGGGTGCACGAGCGTCAACGCGGCGCTGCTCAACGTCAACGGAATCGCGCTGGATAGCCAAGGCAATCTCTACTTCTCCGATTGGCAACCGAACGGAACCATCTATACCGGCAACGGCGGCGCCAAGACCGATAACACGGCCACCGTGCGGCGCATGGACGCGCAAACCGGCATTGTCACGGTCTATGCGGGCAATGTGAACAACGCTTCGTATGGTCACGCCGGAGACGGCAAATCGGCGACCGATCCCAGCGTCCTGATCTCGCCCACCAGTCTGGCCTTCGACAGCCAGGGCAATCTCTACATTCTGGAAGGCGGTTACGTGCGCATGGTCAGCGCCGCCACCGGAAAGATCAGCACCGTCGCGGGCAACGGCAAGCCCTACAGCGACTCCGGCAACCGCGGGTTCAACTGCGCCGGCGTAGGCGACGGCGGTCCTGCTACTTCGGCACAACTCAATGTGATCGATATCGCATTCGACGCCGCCGATAATATGTATCTGCTCGGCTCCGGCAACTGCGCTCTGCGCCGCGTCGACGCCGCTACGCAAATCATCACTACGATCGCCGGCGACAGCCTCGATCTTCAGAATAGTCAAAATTACACATCCTTCCCCTATCCCTTCTATAACCCTGCTTATGGTTTAGGCTACCTTGGGCCAAAGGCTCTCCGTCTCGATGGCAATGCCAATATCTATGTGGCGACCGGGGGAGAAGGCGTGCAGAAGATCGATACCTCGCACTCCTTCATGGACTTTACCTGGGACACTCTCCCTAACATTTATCCGGTAGGCAGCTCGGCGGGCCCGCTCACGTCCACGGTGGTGAACGCCGGCAACAGCGGACCGCTCACCTTCACGAGCCCGTTCACCGACCCGCTGGCCTTCGGCATCTCGTCGGGAGACTTTACGCGCGACAGTTCGGCCTCCGATTGCATCGCGAACGCCTCAACCGGGCTGATGCCGGGAACCGAATGCCCCATCCATATCGACTTCACGCCAACGACAGTGGGCGCTCCACTGATCGAAACCGACATGCTCAACGACAACGGAACCATCGCCACGCAGGGTATCGCGCTCTACGGCAACTCCGAAAGTACGCCCACGGTGACGCTGCTTCCGCATTTGCTCTCCTTCGCCTCCACTGTAGGCGTCTCGCCGGCCACACAGTCCCTCACGCTCACCAACAACACCTCGAGCGATGTGCCAATTACGGGCGTCTCGCTCGCCGGACCGGGCCTCTCGGCCTTCCTGATGAGCAATGGCTGCCCGTCCACCTTGTCGGCGAATGGCGGCAACTGCCAGATCGGGATCACCTTCCTCTCGCCCGCGCTGGGCCAGTATCTGGCTCAGGTGGTCGTTACCGACACGATCGCCGGCGTGGCCAGCAAGCAATTATCCAGCCTGGTAGGCTTGACCGGTACGGCCAATGCTTCCTTCCGACCGGACGCGCATGACTTTGGCCAGATCAATATCGACCTTACCAGCAACCCGGTCGAGTTTGAGCTGGTAAGTTCAGGATCGGTTCCGGTGATCGTTACCTCGGTTAAGCTGACGGGAAATAATCCCGATCAGTTCCAGATCACCACCAACGGCTGCACGTCCGGCCTTTCGATCGCCCCCGGCAGCCATTGTTCGGTTTGGGTTGAATTTGCGCCTACGCGGGATAGCCCCCTCAGTGAGGGTCTCCCATCCGACTTCACCGCTCAGTTGGAAGCGAAAGATAACGCGGGCAACTCTCCGCAGTATGCGTCCCTGTCGGGCATGGGAGTCGGCACCGCCCCGATCCTACTCAACATTAGCGAGACGATTCACGTTACCGCCGCGCCGCCCTCCATGATCGAAGGCATACTGCTTCCGATCTCTGAAACCATCCACGTCAGCGATGTTGCCGGAACGGTGACGGCCGGCAAAACGTCGAACACCATCACCTTTACGGCGCCTGCCTCGCCGGTGACGTACGGCGCGTCTCCGATCACGCTTTCGGCTTCGGCTTCGTCGGGTCTGGCGGCGAGCTTTAGCACAACTGGTCCATGCTCGGTGAGCGGCGCCACGTTGAGCTTTAGCGGCGCGGGAAGCTGCGCGGTGACGGCGAACCAGGCGGGCAACGCCAGCTACGCGTCCGCCACACCGGTAACCAAGAGCATAACCGTGAACCCGGCGGCGCTGACCATCACGGCTTCGAGCGCGACGGTGAACTATGGGGCTACGACGCCTTCGATCACGCCCATCTACGCTGGCTTCGTCAACGGCGACAGTCCGTCGTCGCTGACCACTGTGCCAACCTGCTCGACGACTTACACCCCGACCAGCGCGCCAAACTCGTATCCGACCAACTGCGCGGGCGCGGTGGACGCGAACTACTCGATCGCCTACGTGGCCGGATCGGTGACGGTCTCGAAGGCCGCGAACACCATCACCTTCACGGCACCCGCCTCGCTTGTAACCTACGGCGCGTCGGCAGTCACGCTTTCCGCCTCGGCTTCTTCGGGCCTGACGGTGAGCTTCGGCGCGACCGGCGCTTGCTCGGTGAGTGGCAGCACACTGACCTTTACTGGCGCTAGAAGCTGCGCGGTGACGGCCAACCAGGCCGGCAACGCCAGCTACGCGCCCGCCACGCCGGTAACCGATAGCATCACGGTGAACCCAGCGGCTCTGACGGTCACGGCGGCCAACGCCAGCCGTGCCTATGGAGTCGCCAACCCAGCCTTCACCGACACCATAGCCGGCTACGTCAGCGGGGATACTTCCTCGGCTGTGAGCGGAGCGGCAAGCCTGACCACGACGGCAACCACGACTTCTGTGGCTGGCACATACCCGATCAGCGCGGCTCAAGGCACTCTGGCGGCGTCGAACTATTCATTCGCCTTCGTCTCCGGCACGCTGACCGTCAACCAGGCAACGCCCACGGTCACCTGGGCGATGCCCGCGGCGATCAGTTACGGAACGGCGCTGAGCGGTGCGCAGCTGGATGCCAGTTCGGCAGTAGCCGGAACCTTCGCCTACACGCCTGCTCTGGGCACGGTGTTGAAGGCAGGCAGCGGCCAGACGCTCTCGGTGACTTTCACGCCAACCGACACGACCGACTACGCGACTCCGGCGGCGGCGACAACTACCCTGACCGTCAACCAGGCAACGCCCACGATCACCTGGGCGACGCCCGCGGCGATCACTTACGGAACGGCGCTGAGCGGCGCGCAGCTCAATGCCAGTTCGGCAGTAGCCGGAACGTTTGTCTATACTCCGGTGACCGGAACCGTGCTGGCGACGGGAACGCAGACACTGTCTGTCATCTTCACTCCCACCGATGCGACGGATTACACCCCTGCTGTATTGACCGTGCAACTCAACGTCACAAACATCACCGTCAGCGGCACAGCGGTCAGTGTTGCGCCCGGCGCAACCACCGGAAACACCTCCACAATCACCGTGACACCGGTCAGCGGCTTTACCGGCACGGTCAGCCTCAGTTGCGCCATCTCCCCAACGGCCGCCAGCGATCCGGCAACGTGCAGTCTCTCTCCGGCTTCAGTTGCGATCAGCGGAGCGGCGCAAACATCCACACTGACCGTGTCCACCACGGCAGCCACCACATGCAGCGCCATGAATCATCCCAAACTCCCCAGAGAGCCTTGGTACGCAGTCGGCGGCGCAACGCTGGCTTGCCTGCTCCTCTTCGGCATCCCGGCGCAGCGGCGTAGCTGGCGCACCCTGCTCGGAATGCTGGCGCTCCTCGTAGCCCTCTCTGGCGGCGTTCTCGCCTGCGGAGGAGGTACCGGAGGAGGAGGAGGCAACAATTGCACCCCTAATTCCGGCACCACGGCGGGAAGCTACACCATTACCGTGACCGGCACTTCGGGTACAATTACGGCCACGAACACAATCACCCTAACCGTGCAGTAGTCGTTCCATAATCAGACGGCCGCACCCCTTCCGCGAGGTGCGGCCACAAGGACCGGGGACACAAAGGGTAAGTGTTGACCCACGACCGCCGCCCCGCGTTTTCAAGGGCTTGCATGGGTCAAATGTCAAGGCCATAATTTAACCATGAAATACGCTATGCCCACTACAAAGGCTATCGCCCCGGCCTCTATCTTGCGGACAGTTTTCTTTGCTGCCGCGCGACGGTTGGCCTTTTCCAACATCGTGCGAGAGATCACGCACGAGCATAAAGAACTCCTGCGGCGCGGATTGACCGGGCATGAGTGCAACATTGCCGCCGTAGCTTACGCCATGGAACCCTGTTCATTTTTCGCCTGCAAAATCACCTGTTAATTGTCCGCCTTCGGCGTATTTCCGCGTGGTTTGGCAGTCTCCAGCGGCCTGTAAGATATTGAAAGTACAATGTATAGAAGCCTTGACACGGAAGAAGCCGACGTCAACAGACCCCGATAGACAAATCCGGACGCAACCTACTGAAAGGGGGTAGATATGGGGGTATATACAAGGCGAAAAATTCTACCGCCATGAATATTAACTAGATACGAGTCGATACGAATCCCTCCGCCCCAATAGATTATCTGTGCCGGTGATTGTCACAAAGCTTATCGCAGCCGTTTTCTTCATCAACTATCCTCCCGTTGACCCAGCCGAAGGAGGGTCTTTTGATAGTTGGATTCCTCAATATCTATTGATTTATACCTTTACAGCCGCTGAGTCGGCATCAGCGCCTGCCGGGAGATGATCCGGCAAGTCAAGGCGAGCCACACCTATGCGGCTGTCGGCCATCCCGTAATAGACGTCGAAACGATCAGGAGTGCCAAGATCGTCGCGCCGGTCGATGCCGGTGGGGAAGACGACATTGTCGACGATTCCGTCGCGTTCGTCTGGAAGCTCGGGCGTCAGCACCGGCTCCTCTGAACGGTAGCTGATTACGAGCGGACGCTCCTTGGAAAAGATCATGATCCCCGCCGAATAGCGCAACATGTGGCTGTCGGTTTCAGGCGCATCGATTTCGCTGACACCGTGGTAGACGATCAGCCAGCCGTGCCGCGTCAAGATGGGTGGAGTGCCGCCGCCGATTTTGAGCCGTTCCCAGGGCGAGACTGGAGATGCGAGCCGATGGTGAAAGGTAAACTTGCCGGCGTGAAAGGGCTTGCGATCAAGTGTCATTTGGCAGTAAGAAATCCAGATGCTTTCCCGATCAATATCCACCTCGCGGGTTGCAGGGCTACAGGCAGTTTCCTCAGGGCGAGTGCCTGGAAAGAGCGGCCGGTGGAGCAATGCCAGCTCCGGCTGCCCGGATGGATCGGGAATGACGGCTGGGAAGAGACTGGCATCCTTGTCGTCTACGTTACCGAATTCGAGGCCGTCCAACGAGGCAAAAGAAGCGAGACCCAGGCGCCTCCAATGGAAGAGATCGTCGGAAGCCGCCAGGGCAATCCGCGGACCGTGGGAGGACCAGGCCGTGTAGGTCATCAAGTATCGCTGAAGAGGTTCGACGAAGGTGATACGGGGATCCTCACAGCCGCCGCTGCCGTCGGGACGCCGCTCATAATCGGCTTCCGGTTCCAGTGCGATGCCAAGCCTTTCAACGCCAACCGGATCGCCGGATTCATTGAAACGTACCCGGGCAATCCCTATGCGCGAGTAATTTCCTTTCGCGACCAGGCGCGGGAAGAGGTAGAGTTGCCCATCGAGACCGCGAACGGCAGCCGGATTTAGAACGCCTTCAACTTCCAGGGGATTGCCGGGTTCCGGCTCCATCACCACCCCCATGCGGCGCAGAGCGAATTCGCTCATCTGTACTCCTCAACGAGTCGCATTTGGCACCGTAAACGCTCGCCCCTGTTGACCGTCTTCGAAACAAGCGATGATTGTTTCGATCACCAGCCTGGTCTCATTGGGACCTTGAACCGAAATGGAGATGACACCTGCCTGTTTAGCAGGGTAGTCGTTTCCTCCCACAAACAAGGCGTCTCCTACGTAAATCATTTCTTTAATAGAAATGCCAAGTTTTTCTTGAAGCTTTTTGATCCCGTAGGCTTTATCAATGCCCGGCTTGGTGACATCAATGGATGTCGCGCCACCGAGCCGCACCGAAAACTCTGGAATCATAGTGTCGAGAATTGTTTTGATGATCTTCCGCTTGGCGAAATCCGCATCCCATTCCTCTTTCTCTTTCAACGGCGCCTGCTGGCCCAGAGCGGAATAGGTTACCTGGCTTCCACGATCTTCAATCGTCTCTCCCCACGTCTTTTCGACAGAGAAGCCTGCGTCTTCGGTGGCTTTCTTGAGGGAACTGACGATATTCTGTTTTTCTTCCGCAGTAAGATCTTCCGAATAGAGCTTCTTCCACTCCCCGGTGTATTGAAAGAATTCTGTTCCACAGGTGGGTAGAATGGATAGCTTTGCAAGGCGGCCGTCCTGGGGGAGATTGGAGAGCACCTGCTTTTCAAACTGCAGCCAAGCACCTCCAGAGATGATCGCAACCTTGACCACACCAAGCAGGTCATGCAGGAGCGACGACATTTCCGCATCGAGCGGCGACTTGCTTGCGGCGAGCGTTCCATCGAGATCAAAGACAATCAGCTTTTTTACCATTCATCCATCTCAGGCTTCATGCTATCTCAATTGGAGTTTCCGACCGGACTCTCTTGTTATTGACGGGTTATAGACGATTTGGGGCAGCGCGGTTTCCAGCAATGCCACTGCGTTGTTTGGGTGAAATAAACATGAACCGGGTTGTTACCGGCTTCCATCATCGAGAGCTGCCATTCGATGAGGTCCAGAAGTTATTGCAACGACTGTTAACATCCGCGTCCTGACTGAGAGGGTCCAGTTGCCAGGGCAATTGAAGTTTGGGTTCCTGATTTTTGCGAAGCTGCTTATCGAGACACAAGTGGAACTTCGGCGTATCCAAAGCAACCATGATTTTCTCCTGAGGAACCTTCCGCAAGATGATTCACGGATTTTGTGTTGAGGCCCAGAGTTGCTTATCGAGTTCATCCACAGTTCGTCCGTTGCGTAATTCCAGGATCCGCGCTGATTGAGCGCCAACTCAACAAGGGCATCGATTCCATCCACATTTAACCAGTCGGCAGGCGCTTTCGGATCATTCAAAGTGGGCCCCGATGCGCCGGACTCCGCCGCGCAGGCTTTGCAGAAGGCTCATTGGAGGCTTTTGGACTTCATAAAAGGGGAGCATTGACCCAGCAAGCCGTCCAGGTATTCCAAGCCGTCTCCTGCAAGAAGTATCAACTCACGCAGACGCAGTCACTGTACTGTTTTGCTCAAGAAGCGACAGTGTAAGACGTTAGTCGTGCCCTGGCGCATCCTACTGCTGAGACTGTTTGATTGGGTAATTGTTCCTGAGAAAACGTGGGCGAGGACGCCCGCATTACAGCCGGCCGGGAGGCCGGCGCTACACTTCGGCCATTCCAATGGCGGGAGAGCAATTCTGCCCTGCAAGTTTCTCGTACTCAGTAGCGGAGCGGAGGATGTTCCTCCCAAACCGTGACCAGCATCACTTACCGTGAAGACACACGCAGCAAATCATGATGCATCGTGATGTTGTTGTGCCCCCGTTGCTGAGGCCGCGAAAGCCTTTATTTGAGCAGCGAAGATACGCTCGGCCAGCGGCTGAGGTAGGATAGAGCCGGAAAGCGCCCATGAAAATCTCACGTAAATTCTTGTCAAAAGCCGTTCTTTGCCTCGTCGTTTCTGCCGCATCTGTGGCCATTGCACAGACGAACCTGCAAACGAAGTTCACCTCTTTTCAGGAGGCGCAACCAGCCCTTCAGGGAACATCGGCTGCGGAAACATCGGAAGCGGCAGGCGCAAGAACCTTGACCGCTGCCACGTGGCCCGATTGGGTTCAAAAGCACGATCATGAAATCCGGCTGCGGCTGGTGAGAGGCGAGGAGGATACGCTCACCAACTTCCTGCGCTTCGGATTGAACTTTACCCAGCAGCCTTCCATCAGCAATCGCCAACTGGTTGATTACGACAAGGACACAAACGTCAGAGAGACCGCGGCAAAACGCGTTGACGACCTGGCGAGCGCCATGGCTCTGCCGGGCGAAAATGAGCGGATCGCCCACATGCGCGCGTTTGTCGAGGCAGAGGGCTTCTCTCTGCAGTCAACGGAGTCGGCGAGCAAGCTGAAGGGCTACCTGCTCGCCAACCTGCTGCGCATGAGGGATGAGTTTGTGCAATATCTCAACCAGCCGCAGGGCGCGAACCCCTTTGAAATATTCAAGGACCGCGGCATCTCTCTGGACACCAATCTATGGCCGGATTTTCTCATTGACGTGCATTTCCGGCACCTGATGGAAGCCGGGCTTTTGAAGCCGGGATCGGTAAAGCGGGTGGCGATTGTCGGGCCTGGGCTTGACTTCACAAACAAGGAGGATGGGAGCGATTATTATCCTCCGCAGACAAACCAGCCCTTCGCCGTGCTCGATTCGCTCTTTCGGCTCGGACTGGCAGACCCGAAGACGGTGGAACTGTATACGCTGGACATCAGCCCGGAAGTGACCGAGCATGTGCGGCACGCGCGGCAGCAGGCTATGGCCGGGGTTCCGTACGTCCTGCAACTGCCGTGGAAAGCCGCTGCCCCGCTATCGCCGGAATACCGCGGCCATTTCATCCAGTATTGGCAAACTCTGGGAAGCAGCCTGGGCGAAACCGTGGCGCCCATCGTTGTTCCCGGCGCCATCGCCTCGGCAACGCAGACAAAGGCGGTGAAAATCCGGCCTGAGATCGTGCGCAGGATTCAGGCCGTCGATTTGGACGTGGTTTGCCAACGCCTGGAGATGCCGGCGGATAAGAAATTCGATCTGGTGATTGGGACGAATGTGTTCCTGTATTACGGAGCTTTCGACCAGATGCTGCTGCGCTCGAACATTGCGCTCATGCTGAAGCCGGGAGGGTTTCTGCTTTCCAACGACAAGCTGCCGGATACGGCGCCCCAACTGTTGGAGAATTCGCTGGTCACCTCGCAGGTGGTCGGCCAGGCGCCGGAGTATATGTTCTCTTACCGGCTCCACTAGAATTCTGTAAAGCGCAGGGACCGGATTCGCCAGGGCGCACTGGGGCGATCCGGGGCTGGGGATACTTCTTGTTTTCTTCCCCCTGAGGGCTGCTCTTGTCCAGGGCCTTTCCCACAATGCGGTTTGAATGGCACAATAGTACTTGACCTCTTTTAATCCCTGATTCGTTTGGAAGGAGTACTCTCGATGGCTGGTTTCTCTGGTGTGGAGGCGGTAAAGGCGCTGGCGGCGGGTCCGCGAGTGCATGCAAACACGTCTGTGGCGCGGCTGGTGGAAACCGCTTTGCTGCGCGGCGAAGCGCAATTGGCGGCTAACGGCGCCCTGATGGCCGTGACCGGCGCGCGGACCGGGCGCAGTCCCAAGGACAAGTTCATCGTGGACGACGCGACGACGCACGAGCTCGTCGATTGGGGCAAGGTAAACAAGGCCATATCATCGGAGCAATTTGGAGCGCTGCTGGAGCGGGTGCTGGAGCATCTGAAAGACCGCGAGCTGTTTGCGCAGGATCTCTTTAGCGGCGCAGACCCCGAGTACCGGCTGCCCATCCGGATCATCAGCGAATACGCGTGGCACTCCCTGTTTGTGCACCAGCTTTTTGTGCGGCCCACGGCGGCAGAGCTGGCGACACATGTGCCGGAGTTCACGGTGGTTGTTGCGCCGGAGTTCGAGGCCGTGCCGGAGCGCGACGGAACCCACACAGGCGCCTTCATCCTGGTGGACTACATGCGCAAGATCGTGCTGATCGGCGGAACGAAATACGCCGGCGAAATGAAGAAGTCGATTTTCAGCGTGATGAACTTCATCGTGCCGCAGCGCGATGTGCTGCCGATGCACTGCTCGGCCAACGTGGGCGCGGACGGAACGACGGCGCTGTTCTTTGGCCTGTCGGGAACCGGCAAGACGACGCTTTCGGCCGACCCGGCGCGGCGGCTGATCGGCGACGACGAGCACGGCTGGAGCCCCGCAGGCGTCTTCAATTTTGAGGGCGGATGTTACGCCAAGTGCATTGACCTGACCGAGGAGCACGAGCCGCAGATTTATCGGGCGATCCGGTTTGGCTCGGTGCTGGAGAATGTGATTCTGGACCCGGAGACGCGGGAGCCTGACTTTTTCGATTCCAAGCTCACGGAGAATTCGCGCGCGGCCTATCCGGTGAATTTCATCGAGAATGCCGTGATTCCCGGCGTGGGCAGCCATCCGCGCAACGTGATGTTCCTGGCCGCCGATGCGTTTGGCGTGCTGCCGCCGATTTCGCGGCTGACGCCGGAGCAGGCCATGTACCACTTCCTTTCTGGGTATACGGCCAAGCTGGCCGGGACCGAGGCCGGGATGGGCAAGGATCCGGCGCCGGAGTTCTCCACCTGCTTTGGCGCGCCGTTTCTGCCTCTGGCTCCGCACGTCTACGCCGAAATGCTGGGCAAGCGGCTCAAGCAGCACAACGCGGCCTGCTGGCTGGTGAATACCGGATGGAGCGGCGGAAAATTTGGCGTGGGCAAGCGCATGGCACTCAAAATTACCCGCGCACTGGTCAACGCGGCCCTCGGCGGACAGTTGGAGAAGGTGGAATTCACCACCGAGCCGGCCTTTGGACTGCACATTCCGGTGAGCTGCCCTGAGGTTCCGTCAGAGATTCTGAACCCGCGCAACTCCTGGGCGGACAAGGAAGCCTACGACCGCACGGCCGCCGAACTGGCCGGACGCTTTGAAGCGAACTTCGCGAAGTTCGACGCTTCGGATGAGATCCGCGCCGCCGGGCCGAAGGCAAAGTAAGGGAAAAGCAAGAATTGAGAGGCTTCCATCAAGAGATGGAAGCCTCTTTTTTTTGCCGGAGGGCCGCGTGCCCTTTTGAATAGAATTAGAAGATAATCGACGGAGTAACGAGCAATCCCTTTGCGCGCAGGCTTCTTCATTCAGGCGAGGAGATTCTGTGACTTGTAAGACAGCAATCATTATTGGGGCAGGCCCTGCCGGGCTCACCGCGGCCATCGAACTCGAACGGCGCGCGGGCATTAAGCCCATTCTGCTGGAGGCAAGCCAGGATGCCGGCGGCATCTCGCGGACGATTCTTTACAAGGGAAACCGCATGGATATTGGCGGCCATCGCTTCTTCTCGAAGTCGGACCGCGTCATGCAGTGGTGGCTGGAGCTGATGCCGGTTGAGGGCTGCGGTGGGGCCAGCGAGAACGAAGCAGGTCAGTCGCGCTATCAGGGACAGCAACTCGATATTCCCGCCGCCACGGCAGCTCACGATCCTCAAACCGAGAATCTGGTCATGCTGGTCCGCCAGCGCAAAAGCCGCATCTATTTTCTGCGCCGCTTCTTCGACTATCCGATCAGCCTGACCGCGGCAACCTTCAGGAACATGGGCCTCACGCGCACCATTCGCTGCGGCCTCAGTTATATGCGCTCGGCGCTGCTGCCTCAACGCGAGGAGCATTCGCTTGAGGACTTCATCATCAACCGCTTTGGCAGGCAGCTTTACCTGACTTTTTTCAAATCCTATACCGAAAAGGTTTGGGGCGTGCCCTGCAATGAGATCAGCGCCGAATGGGGCGCGCAGCGCATCAAGGGACTTTCGCTGACAGGCGTGGTGAAGCACTTTCTCAAGAAGACCTTCGCCCCGAAACGCTCCGGAGACATAGCTCAGAAAAAGATTGAGACATCGCTGATTGAACAGTTCCTCTATCCCAAGTTTGGCCCCGGCCAGCTATGGGAACATGCGGCCGATATAGTTCGCGAGGGCGGCGGCGATATTCATTTCGGCATTCGTGTCGACCGCATCAACGTGGACGGCAACAAGGTAGTTGCGGTCGAGGGCGTCAATGAGGCGGGAGAACGCGTGAGTTATGCGGGCGACTATTTCCTCTCAACCATGCCCGTCCGCGATCTGATTCGCGCTGTCAGTTCGCCGGTTCCAGCCGATGTAACTGAAGTTAGCGAAGGGCTTATGTATCGCGACTTTATTACTGTCGGGCTGCTCGCCAGCAAGCTCGCTGTGACGGAGAAGGATGGCAGCCCACTCAAAGATAACTGGATTTATATTCAGGAGCCCGACGTAATGGTCGGCCGGTTGCAGATCTTCAATAACTGGAGCCCATGGCTGGTCGGCAGCCAGGATAAGGTCTGGATCGGACTGGAATACTTTTGTAATGATACCGACCCGCTATGGAAACTCTCTGACGAGGAGATGGCTAAATTTGCCATCGCAGAGATCGCGAAGATCGGCATTCTCAAGGCAGAGGATGTGGAAGACTCGCACGTCGTTCACGTTCCCAAGACTTATCCGGCGTATTTTGGAAGTTATAACCGCTTCGACGTGATCCGCAATTACACCGACGGCTTTGAGAATCTATTTCTGGTGGGCCGCAACGGAATGCACAAGTACAACAATCAGGACCACTCGATGCTGACCGCCATGACCGCCGTCGAAAACATCGTCAACGGCGTAACGGCCAAGGACAACATCTGGGCCATCAACACCGAAGTGGAGTATCACGAGGAGAAACCACCTGCGGTGGGGCCAGAGGCTCGCTAGACGCTCGCAATGGCTTCTGTGGCTTCCAGCTTCGGCTTATTGCTACGGTTGCACTTGCTTCGAATCGCCTCGTTCCGGGCCTAAAGGCACAGATATTTGGCTTATTCTTCAGGAGGCTGAAGCCCCCTGCTCCCTCCGTAATCGCCGATCTACAACTGTGGTACTAGAGTGTTTTTCCTATTGGTGTAGATTGCGGCGTGGACCGGGAGGTCCACGCAACAGCCGACCAGGAGGCCGGCGCTACCTATTTTTGCGGATGAGCGCCGCGGCCAAAGCAGGATCAGTTCATCCGCCAGTATGCGGCGTTCAAAACTGCGGCGAAGGTGACCCAGGCCCAGTAGGGCGCCATGAGCCACGCGGCCGAGGGCGAGATCTGGCCGAAGACGAGCGTCGTGGCCCCGATGGCGGCCCACAGCACGACCACCTCCGCCAGGGCAGCGCCGAGGGCGTGGCAGCGGAAGAAAATAAAGGACCAGGCAAAGTTCAGAGCCAGTTGCGCCAGGAAGAGCACCAGCCCCCAGGTGCGCAGGCCTGATGCGGGCAACAGCCAGAGCTGCCACGCGGCGACGGCCATCAGCGCGTAGAGCAGCGTCCAGACCGGACCAAAGATCCAGTTCGGCGGAGCGAAGGCCGGCCTGACCAAAGTGCGGTACCATCCGGGAATTTCGCTCGCCGTCCAGGAGCCGCTCACGCCCGCCACAGCAAAACAAAGCCCAAACCAGCTAAGTAGCCAAATCCAGCGCATTTCCGCCCCTTTCTCTCTGTAGAGCATTTTCAATGTTTCTGTAGGACAGGCATCGTGCTATCCCACCGTAGCCGCAAAAGCAAAAACGCGGCGAGGGTGGGGCACCCATTCATTACACCATCAGTGAAAATGCTCTGATATCAAAAGATTCCGCACGCGAGACAAGGACTTTTCAGTGCCCTAATTCTAGTCCTATCCGGCATCCGTACGGCTGCCCGCCCTCGACGGGCACGGCCCGCGGCAACTATCCTGTTATATTGCATTGTTTTTTATTTTGGCGAAAGACACAGGAAACCCAACCATCATGAGCACGCAGACAATTGCCGTACACCTGCCCGACGGGTCGATTCGCGAAGTTCCCGCCGGGACAACACCCCTTGAAATTGCCAACAGCATCTCGCCGCGGCTGGCCGCGGCCAGTGTGGCCGCGCGGCTGAAGCCCGTCGCTACCGCGCCGCCAGAGGAAGATAGCCACTGTTGCGGCAAGGAGGAGGCCGGCGATCCGTCGGCGGAGGCGAAGATGTATGCCGCCGAAGACGCGGATGCGCCGCGGATGGTGGATCTGACGACGCCGCTCACCGCGGACACGCGTCTGGAGTTGGTGACTGAGAAGGCCCCCGAGGCGCTCACGGTGCTGCGCCACTCGGCCGCTCATGTGCTGGGCGCGGCCGTGCTGGAGCTTTTTCCGGAGGCCAAGCTGGGCCACGGTCCGGCCACCGACGCGGGCTTCTTCTATGATTTTTATCGCGAAAAGCCTTTTACACCTGAGGATCTGGCGCTGATCGAAACCAAGATGGGCGAAGTGATTGCGCGGGACGACAAGTTTGTCCGCGAATATGAGCCACGCGAACAGGCGCTGGCGGAGTTTGACCGAGACGGCGACTTCATGAAGACCCACTTCGTGACCAAATTCACCGCGCCCGGCGATCAGGTGAGTTTCTACCGCAGCGGCAAATTTGTAGACTTTTGCCGCGGACCGCACGTGCCCTCGACCGGACGCGTGAAGGCTGTGAAGCTGACCAACCTGGCCGGCGCGTACTGGCTGGGCGACGAGAAGAATCCGCAGTTGCAGCGCATTTACGGAACGGCATTTTTCAGCAAGAAGGATATGGACGCGCACTTTGCGCTGCTGGAAGAAGCGGCCAAGCGCGACCACCGCTTGCTGGGCAAGCAGTTGGACCTGTTCAGCATTCAGGAACTGGCCGGCCCGGGACTCATCTTCTGGCATCCCAAGGGCGCAATGATCCGCAAGGTGATGGAAGACTGGATGCGCGATGAGTGCATCCGGCGCAACTACTTGCTGGTCTACACGCCGCACGTGGCCCGAATCAACTTGTGGCAGACCTCCGGGCATGAGGGCTTTTACGCGGATAACATGTTCACGCCCATGAAGCTGGACGACGCGCTTTATCGGCTGAAGCCGATGAACTGCCCGTTCCATATCTTGATTTACAAGAACTCGCCCAAGAGTTATCGCGACCTGCCGGCCCGCTACGCCGAGTTAGGCAACGTTTATCGCTACGAGCGCTCTGGAACCATGCACGGCCTGCTGCGCGTGCGCGGCTTTACGCAGGACGATGCGCACATCTTCTGCATGCCCAGCCAGATCGAAGATGAAGTGGTCGCCTGCATCGACTTTGCCGAGGCGGTGCTGCACACCTTCGGCTTCAAGGAATTCAAGGTTGAGTTATCGACCTGGGATCCGAACGACCGCGCCCACTACGCCGGTTCGGATGATAACTGGAAACTGGCCACCAGTTCTCTAGAGAGCGCTCTGACCCGCAAGGGAATTGCGTACAAGACGATTCCCGGCGAAGCCGCTTTCTATGGCCCCAAGATCGACATCAAGCTGGTTGATGCGATTGGCCGGTTGTGGCAGCTTTCGACCGTGCAGTTCGACTTCAACCTGCCCGCGCGCTTCGAGTTGGAGTATGTGGGCGAGGACGGCGAGCGGCATCAGCCGGTGATGGTTCACCGCGCGCTCTTCGGCTCGGTGGAGCGCTTCTTCGGCGTGCTGATTGAGCACTACGCAGGAGCTTTTCCGCTGTGGCTGTCGCCGGTGCAGGTGGGTCTGGTGCCCATCAGCGAGCGGCACCACGAATACGCGAAGAAGGTGGAGGCAGAGTTGAAGGCTGCCGGACTGCGCGTGGAAGTGGACGACCGCAACGAGAAGATGAACGGCAAGATCCGCGACTTTGCCAACCAGAAGACGCCATACACGCTGGTCTTTGGTGACAAGGAGCAATCTGCCGGCGCGGTCAGCGTCCGCACTAGAGGCAAGGGCGACCAGGGGTCTGTGCCGCTGGCCGAGTTCATCGCCAAGTGCAAGGAGTTGGTGGAGAGCCAATCGACAGAACTGTAGAAAATTTCGAAGTTCTGTAAATCACAGAGAGTTGTAAAAAGAGGCCTTTCCTTCAGGGAGAAGCCTCTTTTTTGTGGTTCTCTGTGCAAATGAACAAAGAATGCCTTGTGAAAGGCTGACCGGCGGCGCAGATCTTTGCGATGGTTGTGCCGATTGGACTGATCGCCAATCATCTCTCACGCGTTGATCGCCATACCCTGGACCGCGCCATAGGCATCGAGCAAGGACTCGGCCAGAGTGGGATGGGCGTGGATGGTGAACATCAACTGCTCCACTGTGCCGCCCAACTCCAGCACGGCGACCGCTTCGGCGATTAACTCCGTGGCCTGGGGGCCGAGGATGTGGATGCCGAGAATCTGGCCGGATTTGGTGTCGGCGACTACCTTCACAAAGCCGTCGTGACTGCCGAGGATGGTGGCCTTCGAGTTACCCGCAAAGGGAAACTTGCCAACTTTGACTTCGTAGCCATTTTCCTTGGCCTGGGTCTCGGTAAGGCCAACGGAACCGATCTGCGGCTCGGTGTAAGTGCAGCCTGGGATGCGGTCGCGGCAAATGGGCCGGAAGGGCTTGCCAGCGATTTTGGCGGCGGCCACGAGGCCGGCCATCGAACCCACGTGCGCCAGTTGCGGCAGGCCGGAGACAATGTCGCCGATGGCAAAGACGCCGGGTTCGGCCGTTTCCTGCGCTTCGTTGACTTTCACGAGCCCGCGTTCCAGTTCGATGCGCGTCTTTTCGATTCCGATGTCGCCGGTGCGCCCGGCACGGCCCACGGCCACCAGGACCTTTTCGGCTTCCTTCACCTGCTGCCTGCCGTTGGCGTCGGTGAAGGTCACGCGGACGCCGGTTTCGGTTTCCTCGACCTTCTCGACCCGCGCGCCGGTGTTCACATCGATGCCGCGTTTTTTGAAGAGGCGCGTCAACTCCTTGGAGATTTCTTCGTCCTCGACCGGAACCACGCGTGGCAGGAATTCGACGATGGTGACTTCAGAGCCGAAGGTGCGGAAGAGAGAACTGAACTCCATGCCCACCGCGCCCGCGCCGATAACGATCAGCGACCTGGGCACTTGCTCGATGGCCAGAATTTCGATGTTGGTCAGGATGCGGCTGCCGGGCTCGAGGCCGGGCAGCATTTTGGCTTCAGAACCGGTGGCAAGAATGACATTTTTTGCCTTGATGCCGCTCGCCTCATCTGCTGCATTGGCGATCTCGACAGTGTGTACGCCATTCAGGGCCGGGCCGGTGAGGCGGCCAGTGCCCTCGATGCGAGCGATCTTGTGCTTCTTCATCAGGAAGTCGAGGCCCTTGGCGTGTTTGGCGATGATGGCGTCCTTGCGCTGGAGAACCGCGGCCCAGTTGAGCGTGGGCGCGGCGACGCCCCCCTCGGCGAAACTGATGCCAAAGTCGGCGGCGTGGCGCAGGTGGTCCCAAATCTCGGCGTTGAAGAGCAGAGCCTTGGTGGGGATGCAGCCCACGTGCAGGCAGGTGCCGCCCAGCCGGCCGGACTGCTCGATCAAAGCGACTTTCAGCCCGTACTCTGCCGCGCGAATGGCCGCCGTGTAACCAGCCGGGCCGCCGCCAATGATCGCCACGTCGTAAATTGTCTCTGTCTGTGTCTCAGCCAAGTAAAACTCCAATCAGGAGCGTAGCCCGCTGGAAGCGAGCGCGCATTTCACCGTTCAGTCTAATGGATGCGCGACGGAGCCGATGCGCTTCTGCTTTGGTGGCCCATATCTTTCGGTATCCCACATCTGCCGCAAACGACGCGGCAGATATGGGGCGCCCGGATTCCATCGCTAGTGTAGATTTTTCTGGAGCGCATTCTGTAGCAGTTCGGCTGCCGCGCGGAGGGTCTCCGGCTGATCGCCGAAGGCCTCGATCCAGTGGACCTCCGGTTCGCGGCGAAACCAGGTGAGCTGGCGCTTGGCATAGTTGCGATGGCCCTGCTGGGCGGCAGCAATGGCGGCTTCCTCGCTCATGGTCCCGGCCAGCACGGCCATCGCCTGCCGGTAACCGAGAGAGTCGAACGCCTTGACTGGACCGTAGCGGGCGAGCAGGGAGCGAGTCTCCTCGATGAGGCCAACGGCGAACATGGCGGCTGCGCGCTGGTTCAGGTGGTCATAGAGCGCCTGGCGTGGCGGGTTGAGGCCGATGCGCAGCAGGCGGAAGCCCACGAGCGGGTCGCGCCCTTGCACCTCAGAGAGCGGCTTATGCGCGGCCAGACAGACCTCGATGGCGCGAATCAGCTTGGCCGCGTCGTTGGGGTGAATGCGCGCGGCCGAAGCCGGGTCGAGGCGCTGGAGCAGCCGGTGCAGCCAGGCTTCGCCGTGCTTCTTTCGGCTTTTTTGGAGGCGAGCGCGCAGCTCCTGCTGACGCTCCGGACCGGCAAAGAGGCCCTCGGTGAGCGCGCGCAAATAAAGCCCGGTGCCGCCGGTGACGATGGGCAGGCGGCCGCGGCTGGCAATCTGCCGCAGCAATGCACGCGCCTGGCGGCTGTACTCGCCCGCGGTGAAGGGCTGATCGGGGTCGGCCACGTCGATGAGGTGATGCGGAAGCCGCGCCTGTTCCTCTTTTGCCGGCTTGGCTGTGCCCAGGTCCATGCCGCGATAGACGGCCACCGAGTCGCAACTGACAATTTCGCCGCCGAAGCGCTCGCCGAGGGCCAGAGACAGCGCCGTCTTGCCGCTGCCGGTGGGGCCGAGGAGCAGCACGGCCAACGGGTCAGATTCTGCGCTCAGGGCTGCTTGTGAAGAGGCTGCGCTCACGGGCGCCACCATCCTGGCGGAAAGATCCACTTCGGATTGGTGCGCAGGAGCCACACAAGCAGGACCGCCGCGGCCACCAGCACGAGGCCAATGACCTGGTTGCGCCGGTAGACTCGCTGCTGCCCGAGACGCGCGGTGCGCTCGGCCATTTGCAGGAAGTACGGCTTGATCCGGGTCTGCACCACGGCGCGGTTCTCCTCTTAGTTGGTGCGTCCAGACATGCCAGCGCACTACGCCTCAGTATAGGGGACGCGCAGGTCTGGCCTTCCCATTCCTTCCGGTTTGACTTTCCACACCCCGGTTGCCGAGGATAACCTGTTGAAGGCTCGCAAATGCGCAGGCCACGGGGAGCTGGGGAATGAAGGTTCTGATTTTGGGGTCGGGGGGCCGGGAGCACGCGCTGGCCTGGGCGGCAAAGCGCAGTAAACAGGTAACGGAAGTAGTGTGCGCGCCGGGCAATGGCGGCATCGCGGAGATTGCGCGCTGCGTTCCGGTGGATTTGAAGAGCGTGGAGGCGATGGTCGAACTGGCCGAGGCCGAAAAGCCGTGGCTGACGATCATTGGGCCGGAGGTGCCGCTTTCACTGGGCATTGTGGACGCCCTGCAAGCGAAGGGCCTGCGCGTCTTTGGGCCTACGCGGGCAGCGGCGATGCTGGAAACCAGCAAGAGCTTCGCCAAGCGCTTCTTGCAGCGGCACCAGATTCCCACCGCCAATTACGCAGTTTGCAAGAGCCGGGCCGAGGTCGAAAAGGCTATCGAGTTATTTCATGAGCCTATCGTGGTGAAGGCCGACGGCCTGCACGCAGGCAAGGGCGTGCTGATCTGCGAATCGCGCCAGACCGCCCTCGAGGCTGCACAAGGCCTGTTCAGCGGCGCGCTGCTGGGCGAGGCGGAGCCACAAGTCATTCTGGAGGAGTTCCTCAAGGGCGACGAGATCAGCTTCCTCTGCCTCAGCGACGGCAAGCACGTGGCGCCGCTCGTTCCCGCACAGGATCACAAATGCATCGGCGAGGGCGACACCGGCCCCAACACCGGGGGCATGGGCGTCTACTCCACCGACGAGATGCTCGATCCGGCGATGACGGAGTGGATTATGCGCCACATCGCCGAGCCCACCGTCCGCGGCATGGCCGAGGAGGAGACGCCCTTTATCGGCGTGCTTTACTGCGGGCTGATGATGACCGCGCGCGGTCCACAGGTGCTGGAGTTCAACACCCGCTTCGGCGATCCCGAGACGCAGGCCATTCTGCTGCGACTGGAAAGCGACCTGATGGAAGCGCTTGTGGCCTGCACGGAGGGACGGCTGGCAGAGACCGAGATGCGCTGGAGCAAGGGCGCCGCGGCCTGCGTTATCGCCAGCTCATCGGGCTATCCGGGCAGCTACAAGACAGGCATTCCCATCACCGGCCTCGATGCCGCCGGCTGGGTTCCGGGGGTGCAGGTTTTCCACTCGGGCACTTCGCGGGTGGACGGCCGGCTGGTGACCGCCGGAGGCCGCGTGCTGGGCGTTACCGCCGCCGCGCCTTCGCTGGAAGAGGCTCTGGCCCGCACTTATGAGGCCATGGCGCTGATTCATTTCGATGGGATGTACTACCGGCGCGACATCGGCCATCGCGCGCTGAAGAAGAAGTGATAGAGCGGCTTTGCTGTTTAGGAAATGCGGGATCGTGCTATCCCACCCCAGCCACAAAAACAAGAACGTGGCGGGGGTGGGGCACCCATGACATTGCCTGTCTGGAAAACTCCGAGCGCCAGCCGATTAAACTTCCAGCATCCGGTCGAGGGCTACTTTGGCCCAGTGCTTGACGCTGGGGCGGACCTGGATGCGATTGACCACGCGGCCTTCCACCAGATTTTCCAGAACCCAGGCCAGGTGCTGCGGGCTGATGCGGTACATGGTGGTGCAGAGACAGCCAGTATCGTCCAGGGTGATGATGCGCTTGCCCTCGGAGGCAAAGCGCTGGGCCATGCGATTGACCAAGTGAATCTCCGTCCCCACGGCGAACATCTGGCCCGCGGGCGCCTGCTCGACCAGAGAAATGAGACGCTCGGTGGAACCGAGGGCGTCGGCCTTCTGGCAGACCTCCCAGCGGCACTCGGGGTGAACGATGACCTGGATGCCGTGATATTTTGCGCGCACCGCATCGACGTGGCTGGGCAGGAAGCGCTGATGGACGGCGCAGTGGCCCTTCCAGAGCAGGATGCGGCTGGCCGCCAGCTTCTCCTGCGTCTGGCCGCCCTGAATGGTCCACGGGTCCCAGACCGCCATCTCTTCCAGCGGTACGCCCATTTCATAGCCAGTGTTGCGGCCAAGGTGCTGATCCGGCAGGAAGAGAAGACGCTTGCTGCGGGCGAAGGCCCACTCGAAGGCGGCGCGGGCGTTGGACGAGGTGCAGACCAGTCCGCCGCGCTCGCCGCAGAAGGCCTTGATGGCGGCGGTCGAGTTCATGTAGGTCAGCGGCAGGGTTTCGTCCGTGAGGCCGAGGCGCTCAAGCGCCTCCCAGCAGGCTTCGACCTGCGAGATTTCGGCCATGTCGGCCATTGAGCAGCCGGCGTTCAGGTCGGGCAGAATGACCTGCTGGCCCTCGTGGCCGAGCACGTCGGCGCTCTCGGCCATGAAGTGCACGCCGCAGAAAACAATGTATTTTGCGTCGGTTTCGGCGGCGATGCGGGAGAGCTTGTAGCTGTCGCCTGTGGCGTCGGCGAAGCGAATCACCTCGTCGCGCTGGTAGTGGTGGCCGAGCAGGAGGGTCGTCGAGCCGAGTTTGGCGCGCGCCCGCGCAATGCGCTCGTCCATCGTATGGTCGGGAAGGGCCAGGTAGTTTTCGAAGCTACAAGTGCTGCCAGCCTCCAGCGAGGCCTCCGCTAGATCGTCAAGAACAAGGTTCACCGTATTCCGCCTTCAGCCCAGCTCGCCCCTCCAGATTTCTGGCAGGGCAGCGGACGGGGATGTTGAAAGCAAAGCAGACTGCAGTGGATGCACTAACCACGCTGAAGAAACCGGCTCTCAGGCCAACCGCTTCAGATAAGCCCCCATCCACGGGGTTGTTGCAGTCATTCCAACCTTGGATGCGGCGCCGAACCGGTGGATTCCAGAAATTATCCAGCCGGGAAAGCCGCTTCCACTGGCTATTAGTGTAACAAAAACGTAATAGTGAACCCAAATGATCCGGGTCTGGGGCAGAGTCCGGCGCTGTGCAAGTTTGTTCGCGCCGCGCGTCGGCGGGTATCATGAACCTTGATGGGAATGCCGCCGACAATTGCATTGGCCACACTGGGCATGTGGGATTCGCTGCTCCTGATGGTGATGGCGCTGGTGGTCTTCGGGCCCCGGCGGCTGCCGGAGATTGCCCGCAAGCTCGGGAAGATCATGTACGAGGTCCGCAAGGCCTCCAACGACTTCAAGTTCCAGATGGAAGATGAGTTGCGCAAGGCTGGCGAGGTTGACCAGCGCCAGAAGGAAGAGGAGCGGCTGAGGGCTCTGACGCCTCCGGGGCAGGCCGCGGGAATCGTTGAGCCGGTTTCCCCGGTTTCGGCAGCGATGCCCGGAGCAGCCGTCGTGGATGGCCAGTTTCCCGTGCCCAGCCCTTACCCGGAAGAAGCCTTTTACCCTGAGGTGATCGCAACCGCTCCCGCAGTTCCGGCGGAAGAAGCGGAGCCGCAACTCCAGCCGCCCTCGACCGGGGAGCATGCGCCGGCGGTACAAGTCGCGGCCCCTGCAGAGAATGAGGCCAGCGCCGAGGCCAACGCAGTTCCTGCGGAAGCCCATGCAGACGAAGCCAACCCGGCGACCGAGCAGGCCCACCATGCTTGATCCCTCAGACGCAATCGACAAAGCGAAGGCTGCCGTGACCGCGCGCGCGGAGCTGCCCGGCATGAGCCTGATGCAGCATCTGGACGAGCTGCGGAAACGCATCATCCATTCGGCCATCTTCCTGTGCGTGGGCTTCGGCGTGGCCTGGGCCTTTCATGACCGCTTGGTCGGTTACATTCAGGCCCCGCTCAACCACATTGGCAAGACGCTGGTCTTCACCCACCCCATGGACCCGTTGAACCTCGACCTGCAGGTTTCCATGGTGGCCGGAGCGATTCTGGCCTCGCCCTTCGTCCTCTACCAGGTGTGGATGTTTATCGCGCCGGGGCTCTACCAGAAGGAGAAGCGGTTTGTGATTCCCTTCATGGCGGCCACGGTGGGGCTGTTTCTGGCGGGCGCAGCTTTCGGCTACTTCTGGGTGCTGCCCAGCGCGCTGCAGATTTTGATCGTGAATTTCGGACGCAACTTCACCCCCATGGTCACGATCGATGAGTACATCGGCTTCTTCCTCTCGATCATCCTCGGCCTGGGCATCAGCTTTGAGCTGCCGATCCTGATCTTCTTTCTGGCCTTGTTTGGCATCGTGAGCCCGCGCTTCTTGTGGAAGAACATCCGCTACGCGATTCTGGCGGTCTTCATTGTGGCGGCCATTATCTGCCCCAGTCCCGACGTTTGGACGATGTGCATCTACGCCGTCCCCATGCTCGTGCTCTATCTGGTGGGCATCCTCGTCGCCTGGTGGGTATATCCCTCGCGGCGCAAGGCCAAGGAGGCCAAGCAGTGATTTTTTTCTCGTCCTGGACGAAAGCTGTAGCGAGTTTTGCGATGCTGGCTCCTTTGGCCGTTCCGCTCGCCGCTCCCGCCCAACAGCACTTCAACGGCGCAAAGGCGCTTGAGTACGCGCGGCAGTATGTAGCCATCGGGCCTCGCTGGCCCACGAGCCCCGGTCACCTGAAGGCCGAGGCCTTTCTGCGCGCCCACTTCCGGCACGACCAGCTTGAAGAAGATGTGTTTACGGCCAACACGCCCATCGGCCCCGTGCCCATGCGCAACTTCATCGTGCGCTTCCCCGGAAAAAAGAACGGCGTGATCGTGCTGGCCACTCACTACGAGACCAACTATTGGCTCAGGAACATCAACTTCGTGGGCGCCAACGACGGCGGCTCGACGACCGGCCTCCTGCTGGCCATCGCCGACCAGTTGCGTGAACAGACAGCCAGCGGCAAGAAGCTCGACGGATACTCGGTGTGGCTGGTCTTCGACGATGGCGAAGAATCGATTCTGCCCACCTGGACCGACTCCGATTCGCTTTACGGCACGCGTCACCTGGCCGCCAAATGGGCCGGCGACGGAACGCTGGGCCGCATCAAGGCTTTTATTCTGGCCGACATGATCGGCGACAAGGACCTCGACATCCTGCGCGATACTCAATCCACCGGCTGGCTGGTTGAACTTGTCCGTCAAGCAGCCAAAAAATTCGGCTACAGCAATTACTTTTTCAAGACGAGCAATGAGATTTCGGACGATCATCAGCCCTTTGTCCGGCGCGGCGTGCCCTCGATCGACATCATCGACCTGAACTACGGCCCCAATAACAGCTACCATCACACCGCCAAGGACACGATGGACAAGATCAGCGCCCATAGTTTGACGATTGATGGCGACGTGTTCATGGAGACGATTCGGCTGATCGGGCAACGATGATTGCCGGCGTTTCATGGGTCTGGTGGCTGGGGTTTCATGTGGTGGTGGCGGCGGTGTTGGCCGCCGACGCGCTGCTCCTTGGCCGCCGAAAGGGAACGCCGCGCCCGCAGGCTCTTGCGTGGCTTTGGACGGCGCTGCTGATGCTGGCCGCAACAGGCTTTGCAGCCTGGATCGCCATCGCCCAGGGCCGTCAGCCGGCTCTTGAATTCGTGGCCGGCTACGCCATTGAAACCTCGCTCAGCGTGGACAACCTCTTCGTCTTCATGGTCATCTTTCAGGGTTTTCACGTCAGCACGCGCCGCCAGCACACGGCTCTGCTGTGGGGCATGGGCGGAGCGGTGGTGCTGCGGGTGCTATTCATCGCCGCGGGCATCACGCTGATGCGCCACTTCACATGGATCACCTGGCTATTCGGCCTGATTCTGCTCTATGCGGCCTGGCGGCTCTTCCGTGGCGACGAGGCCGGCGCGGCTGTTCCGGAAATGCCTGTGGTCATCCGGAATCTGACGCGCAAGCTGCACCTGGCACAGGGCTCGCTCCTGCCGGTGATTCTTGCCGTTGAATTGACCGACGTGCTCTTTGCGACCGATTCGATTCCCGCCGTGCTGGCCGTCAGCCACAATCCCTTCGTGGTCTACACCTCGAATATCGCCGCCATCATAGGCCTGCGCTCGCTCTACTTTGTGCTGGCCGGGCTGCTGAGCCGCTTCCGCTATCTGCACTACGGCCTGGCCGCGCTGCTGGCGTTTGTGGCTTTCAAGATGCTCGCCGCCCACTGGCTCGAAGTGCCCATCACGCTTTCACTGGCGTTGATGGGCGCGATTCTGGCCGTGTGCGCGGTAGCGTCGTGGTGGGCCGAGAAGAGATCTGCAAATCAAACCGGTCAGAGGCTCTGATAAGAAACAACAAAGGTAAATGGCCGAGCGGGGGGTGGTTTCCCACATCTGGCGCGATGAAACTGCGCCAGATGTGGGGCACCCAGCATTGGTACAACTTCAATCTGTTAGGAACTTGTTGAAAAACGCTGCGATGCCAGAAGTTGTGAAGAACGGATCGCGCCAGAATGCCCCAGGAGCGATCCGCGGAGAGTTGGCAAGGGTTTGTGAACACCTGTTTATCCCATTTTCCGGGACTCGGTGGAGTTTTTCAACAAGTTCTTAGATCTCTACCGGTAAACCTGCGGAATGAAGTTCTGTTCCAGGATGGGCGGACGCACGTACTTCGTCTTGTCCAGCTTGGGTAACTCCAGCGGCTCGGGCGTCAGATCGCGGTAGTCAAACATCGACAGCAGATGGCGGATGACGTTCAGCCGGGCGCATTTCTTGTTTTCCGCATTCACGACAAACCACGGCGATTGCTTGGTGTCGGTAACGGCGAACATTTCGTCCTTGGCGCGCGAGTACTCGGCCCAATGCTTGCGCGACTGCAAATCCATCGGGCTCAGCTTCCAGCGCTTGGTGGGGTTCTTCATGCGGTCCTGAAAGCGCCGCTCCTGCTCCTCGTCGCTGACAGAAAACCAGTATTTGATGAGATGAATTCCGGAGCGCAGCAACATGCGCTCGAACTCCGGGCAGCTCTGCATGAACTCCAGATACTGCGACTGGGTGCAGAATTCCATGACGTGCTCGACACCGGCGCGGTTATACCAACTGCGATCGAAGAGCACCATCTCGCCAGCCGCTGGCAGGTGGGGCACATATCTCTGGAAGTACCACTGCTTCTGTTCGCGCTCTGTGGGCGTGCCCAGCGCCACCACCCGGCAGACGCGCGGATTGAGCGACTCGGTGATGCGCTTGATGGCTCCGCCCTTGCCGGCCGCGTCACGGCCTTCAAAGAGCACCACCACCTGCATGCTTTCGTAGCGAATCCACTCCTGCAGCTTGACCAGTTCCACTTGAAGGCGTCTCAGTTCGCGCTCATAGTCGCAATCTTTTCCCAGATGCAGTATTTCTGCATCGGCCGTTGCCGGCGCGGGCAGGTCGCCGCCCAGCTTGGCGGCGCTTGAAGGCATCCCCTTCTCTTTCGCGTCAGAGTGTTTCTTCTTGTGCTTCTCTTTCATCCGGCTTCCTCCAACCCTACGAGCGATTATCCGTCTTATCGGCACAATTCGCCGTCGCGACAATCATAATCCTATAATTCGCGGGTTAAGGGTTCCTTTTATACGGACAAAGAAGCCGGCGTTCCGCTATTTCTTCGCCGGAAGGTTGCGCGCTATCTTCCCTTCCACTTCATCGAGAGCGCGGCAAGCTTGTCATTCATCGTGATCGTAGGCGCTTGCGCGGCTTTTCCGGACCTAGCCGCGGGGCGCGCCGGGGGCGCAGTCAGCGCCTTGATGGAGAGCGCAATGCGCCGGGCTTTCTCATCCACGCCCAGCACCTTCACCTTGACGATCTGGCCGGTTTTCACGGCCTCCGACGGCTCCTTGATGTACCGGTTGGAGAGTTCGCTGATGTGCACCAGACCGTCCTGGTGGACGCCAATATCGACAAATGCGCCGAACTTCGTCACGTTTGTCACCACGCCCTCCAGCACCATGCCGGGCTGCACGTCGGCGATTTCGCGCACTTCATCGCGGAAGCTGGGCGCGACAAACTTGTCGCGTGGATCGCGTCCCGGCTTTTTCAACTCCGCTAGAATGTCGTCGAAAGTGAAAGCGCCCACGGCGTACTGGCTGCGGTCGACCCCCTCGAGAATTTGCGGCTGCTGAATAAGTTCCTTCACAGAAGTCTTCAGCGACACGGCGATCTGTTCGACCACCGGATACGATTCCGGATGCACGGCGGTCCTGTCGAGCGGGTTGTCGCCATTGCGAATGCGCAGAAAGCCCGCCGCCTGCTCGAAGGTCTTCGGCCCGATGCCGGGCACTTCCAGCACCTGCATGCGCGAGCGGAAGCTGCCCTTCTCGTTGCGATAACTCACGATGTTCAGAGCGGTGCGCTCCGTGATGCCGGCGACAAAACGCAGCAGCGTCCAGGAAGAAGTATTCAAATCCACGCCAACCTTGTTGACGCAGCTTTCGATGACGGTTTCAAGCGACTCCTGAAGCTGGCGCTGGTCCACGTCATGCTGGTACTGGCCCACGCCGATGGATTTCGGATCGACCTTGACTAACTCCGAAAGCGGGTCCTGCAAGCGGCGTGCAATCGAGATAGCTCCGCGCACGGTCAGGTCGAGATCGGGAAACTCTTGCCGCGCAACGGCGGAAGCCGAGTAGACGCTGGCGCCCGATTCACTGACTGTTGCGGAAAAGATTCCGTCCAACTTCTTGTCCCGCAGAAACTCACGCACAAACGCATCCGTCTCACGCGAGGCGGTGCCGTTGCCGATGGCGATGGCGCGGACGTTGTGCTTGCTCAGCAGCGCTTCCAGCTTGGGAACGGCCTCGTCGTTGCCGCGCTTTGAGGTATGCAGATACAAAACGTCGTGATCCAGCATCTTGCCGGTCTCGTCGACCACTGCAACCTTGCAGCCGGTGCGCAAGCCGGGATCGATACCCAGCACGGAGATAGGCCCTGCGGGCGGAGCCAGCAGCAAGTTATAAAGATTGTCGCGAAAAACCTTGATAGCTTCGGCGTCGGAGCGGTGCTTCAACTCCAGTCGAATTTCGCCCTGAATGGACGCGTTCAGCAGGCGCTTCCACGCGTCGTCGATGGCCAACTCCAATTGAGGAGTCCAGTCGCCCGGCTGGCGCAGCACATGGCTCCGGATGATCGCAGTTGCCCGCTCCGGCTCTACCTCGATGAGGAAATAGAGGACGTTTTCGCCCTCGCCGCGTCGGATGGCCAACATGCGATGCGAGGGAATCGTCTTTACCGGCTCGCTGTACTCGTAGTACATCTTGAATTTTTCCTGCTCGTCGACAGCGTCGGTCACTTTGCGGCTCACCACAATGCCCTCGTCAAAGACAAGAGCGCGCAGGGCCTTGCGCAGGTCGGCGTTTTCGCTGATCCACTCGGCAACAATGTGGCGCGCGCCTTCCAGCGCTTCGTCCGCTGTGGCCACGCCCAACTCGGCATTGACGAATGGAGCGGCGAATGTATGCAGCGGCACGGCTGCCGGCTGCTGCGCCCAGAGGTAGGCGGCCAGCGGCTCCAGGCCCTTTTCGCGCGCAATGGTGGCCTTGGTGCGCCGTTTGGGCTTGTAGGGCAGATACAGGTCTTCGAGTTCGCTCTTGTCGAGCGTGGCTTCAATGCGCGCCTTCAGCTCATCGGTCAGCTTGCCCTGCTCGGCGATGGAGGCCAGGATGGTTTCGCGGCGGTCGGCGAGCTCGCGGAAGTAGGCCAGCTTCTCTTCGATCGAGAGAATCTGCACTTCATCCAGATTGCCGGTGGCCTCCTTGCGGTAGCGCGCGATAAAGGGCACGGTGCCGCCGTCGTCGAGCAGCTCAATCACTGCGACCAGCCCGCGCATGGGCACGTTCAAGGTTTGTGCAATGTGAAGAAGAATTTCAGGGGAAAGGTTTTTTTTGTCCGTCATGAGATGTCTGTTTTCATGGTACATGGAAAGCTGTGGGAGCAGCGCCGCCTGAAAATGTGCAAAACGCGGAGAGGCCGCGGCGGTGGAAAGACCGCTGCGGCCTCTGCGTTCGGAATCGTCTCCGCGAGAACAGTCCCGCGCGAGGCTGCGCTACGCCAGCTCGACTTTCAGCGTGACGGCAATATCGGAAATCTTCTCCGCGGGCATCTCGACCGTCAATGCAGCATCGTCCTGCTTCCACTTCAAATCGCCCTTGTGGCCGAGCAGTTCCACCCGGCGAATCTTGCCGGGATTCTGCGGGCTGGCGAGGCCAAGCGCGCTCACCGCTGCCTGATGCTCCGGCCAGCCCATGAGGAAGGCGTAGAGCGTGCTGTTTTTACTGGTGAAGCGCACATCCGCGGCAGTGAGGTCTTTCTGTTTATCCTCGTTGAAGTTGCCGGTTTGCACCTTGGCCTTGGTGGATGGGCCTTCGCCGTAGATCTTCCACGGGCGGGAAGCATGAATGCCTTCGCTGTTGACGTCCATCCACGCGGTAATGTCCGCGAGTATCTTCATCTCCTCGGCATCCGGCTCGCCGGAGTTAGGCAGCGGAATGTTCAGCAGAAGGTTGCCATTCTTGCTGACAATGTCGGCCATCAGGTCGATAACTTTCTTCGGCGTTTTGTATTGCTGGCCGCGCATGTAATGCCATTGGCCGATGCAGGTGTCGGTTTCCCATGGGTTCTTGGCAATTCCGTCGGCCACGCCGCGTTCGTGATCCAGCAGGCAGGTGCCGATGGCGCAGTCTGTATCTTCCTTGCTGGTGTAAACCGCCTCTGTCGCGCCGCCGTGCAGTTTCGCGCTCACATTGTAGAGGTGCGACACCATCTTCAGCCCGTAATCCTCGAAGGGAAGGTGGCCGTCGGTGTAAAGAAAGTCGGGCTGATACTTGTCGATCAGGTCGGTCATGCGATCCAGATAATGGCGCTTCCATGATTCGGGAATGCCATCGTCGTTCCAGTCCAGCTTGTCGACAAAGCGCGCGCAATCGGCATCGTGGTAGAGATCGGCAAAGTTCGGATCGACGCCATCATATGGAACGCCGGCCAGCGGCCCGGTCTTGTCGGCGCCGTGGCTCACCGCCCACCACTTGTAACTGATCCATAAGTGCTCGCTCACTCCGAAGCGCAAGCCGTTCTTCTGCGCGGCCTTCTTCCAGATGCCCACCACGTCCTTCTTCGGTCCCATGTTGACCGAATTCCAGCGGGTGTACTTGGAGTCCCATAAGTCGAAGTTATCGTGGTGAACGCCCATGCTGACAAAGTACTTTGCCCCGGCCTTCTTGTAGAGGCTCATCAGATATTCCGGGTCCCACTTGGCGGCATGCCAGTTATCGACAAGGTCCTTGTAGCCTACCTTGGAGGGATGGCCGTAGTGTTCCACGTGGTACTTGTACTGGTCCGATCCCTGCATGTACATGTTGCGGGCATACCAATCGCCCTGCTCGATGGCCGACTGCGGACCCCAGTGAGACCATATGCCGAACTTGGCATCGCGGAACCACTCCGGTATCCGGTATCCCTGCAAAGACGAGCGCGTTCCCACAAAGCTCGCGCCCTGCGCCGCCTGCGCATGTGCAAATCTTGAAAGAGCAAGAGCGGAACACGCACCGCCCATCCACTGGAGCAATTCACGCCTGTTCATCGCCATTCGAATAGCCTTCCCTTCACGGAACCCACAACAGCAAACGTCAGGATTTCCGAGTTTCCTGCCAGTTGTCAAGCGCGGCCCAAATGAAGCTGGAGAGAAACTCTGATTCTCTGCGCAGTGAGCTGCTGCTTTGTCCCAGAAGCCTTCGCTGAATCGTTCCCCTAGTCATGTCCGCGATGATCCAGGCTACTTTTTCAGAAGGCACCTGCCGTATCTCGCCTCGCCGGGATGCCTCTTCGATGGCTGAGGCGAGGCGCTGCACCGGTTCGGCCAGAAATTCGCGGTACTGGCTGCGCGTCATGGACAGATTCTGCTGCCCGGAGTCCATGATGCGAAAAAAATCTTTGCGCTCTTCGGCGTTCTTCAACCGGGACAGAATGAACGCGCCGATTTTCTCTTTCAGGGTTATCGCCGCATCGATCTCGTCCCGCGTCCCCTTCTTGAGCACTTTCATGTCGTGATCGAGAACAGCTTTATAGATCTCCGTTTTGGAGCGAAAGTAGAGATAGACCGTTCCCTTGGCAATGCCCGCCTCTTTGGCGATTTCGTCGATGATGCCATGCGCGAATCCACGGCGCGCGAAGACGGTTCGCGCCGCATCGATGATCTCGGCGCGGCGGAATTCGGAGACGAGTTTTTGTTTGGTTTTTATCAATATCAGGAGTTCACTTTCGCTTGAAGCGGGCGGATCGGAATCCCGCTGACCACTGAGTATATTAGAATGACTCTATGGTCATTGGCAAACAATCCGCGCCGGGAGGCTGCAGCGGCTGTTGAGTACATCCGAAAATACGATGCACAACGCGGAGATCGACTGGAAGCCGGCAGCGAACCCGTGGATGATCGCCGCGTCGGTGATGCTGGCTACTTTCATGGTGGTGCTCGACTCTTCGGTGGCCAACGTCGCCCTGCCGCATATTGCGGGGAATCTCTCGGCATCCACGGACGAATCGACCTGGGTTCTCACCAGCTATCTGGTCTCGAATGCCATTATGCTGCCCGCTGCCGGATGGATTTCGCGGCGCATCGGCCGCAAGCGCCTGCTGATTGTTTCGATTCTCATTTTTACCGCGGCCTCGCTGCTTTGCGGCATGGCCATGAACATGCCGATGCTGATCGTGGCCAGGGTGCTGCAAGGCATCGGCGGCGGCGGCATGCAACCGCTGGCCCAGTCCATCCTGCTGGAGAGCTTTCCTCCGAGCAAGCAGGGCACGGCGATGGCCGTTTTTGGCGTCGGAATTGTGGTGGCTCCGGTGATCGGCCCGACGCTGGGCGGATGGATCACCGACAGCTACTCCTGGCGCTGGATCTTTTACGTCAATCTTCCCGTTGGCTTGCTGGCCCTGTTCATGGTGAGCCTGTTCATCGAAGATCCTCCTTATCTGCGCAAGAGCTTTCAAGGAGCCATCGACTATCTGGGCTTCGGCATGATGGCCATCTGGCTGGGCGCATTGCAACTGGTGCTGGACAAGGGGCAAGAGGCGGACTGGTTCGCGGCTCCGTGGGTGCGCTGGGCCGCGGCGGTGTCGGCAATCGCCCTGCTGGGCTTCATCCTGCGCGAATTCATGATTCGAGAACCCATCGTGCAATTACGCATTCTCGCCAACCGCAATTTTCTGGTGGGAACGATCATCACTTGCCTCTATGGCGTGATTCTCTATGGCATTACAGCCATTTTGCCGTTGTTTCTGCAAACGCAAATGGGGTATTCGGCGATGCAGAGCGGCTTGACGGTAAGTCCGCGCGGCCTGGGTTCCATGATCTCGATGATTCTGGTGGGAATTCTGGTCAATTACATCGACGCGCGTATTCTGCTGGGCTGCGGCCTTGCAATCTTCGGCTATTCGAGCATCCTGTTGAGCCACATCAATTTTGCGATTTCGATGGGTTCGGTGGCGTGGCCGAACTTCATGAACGGCTTTGCGGGAGGCTTCGTCTTCGTCCCTCTCACCACCATGTCCATGGGGCTGCTGCGCAAGTCTGAAATCGGCAATGCGGCGGGGATTTACAACCTGATGCGCAACATCGGAGGCAGCATCGGCATCGCCAGCGTCACCACCTTCCTGGTGCGCGGCGCTCAGAGCCATCAGAGTTATCTGGCGGCCAATGTGTCCGCGGAAAATCCAACCGCCGCGGCAATGATCCATGGCCTGGAGGCAAGGTTCATTGCTGGAGGAGCGAGCGTGGCCAACGCGCATCAGGAGGCTATGGGATTCCTCTACCAGAGCGTTCAGCACCAGTCCTCGCTGCTTGCTTATGCCGATAACTTCCGCTTGCTGGGCTATCTGGCGCTGGCATGCGTGCCGCTGGCCATGTTCTTCAGGGGAGTGAAGAAGCACGGTTAATGCGGGGGGGGGGCTCTCCGAAGGGCTGAGAATTACCTGAGTTCGGGGCCGCGCAGATTGTCGTTCTGAGCGAAGCCCTTTTCAAGCTCATGGCGGACCTCCGGCGTGTCTTCCTGAACGCCGCAGCGATCCAGAGGCAGCTTGGGACCCGGGGGATCGTCGAAGGTATCCTCGTAAACAAGCAAATAAGATTTGCCCGGTATGAGGCGTTCACGGATTGCCATGGCTGGGTCGTCCGGTGAGTCAGGATACGGAAGGACATCCATTACGAGACCATTGCGCCACTGTGCCCCTTTGATAGTGGAGATGATTTTGGCACGGTCTACTTCATGCGGGCCGTCCGATCCATTTAGATGGCTGGTGGAAAGTGCTTGAACAGCATAGACGGCGTTGTAATCTCTGCCGAGGGCCCAGATAGGAATGTCGCACGGCCTGGGCGGCTCAGGGACTTCCATTTGCAGCGTGTGACCCGGCTCGAAGTAGGAGTAAAGACGCCAGTCCCACGCCACGGGAAGTAGATCGCCAAGCCATCGGCACTTGCTGAACCGAGTGAAACAGGAGAAATTGAAATCAGTAAGGCGGTCGATTTCAGGCTGCGGCGTGTGCGTGGAGTACACAACGTATGCAGCAAAGCAGTTCTCGCAACCACCCGGTTTACCAACTTTGTAGTAAGGGTGATCAGCAAGTTGCTCATATCCGCCGAGAATCCAATCGGCGCCGTTCGAATGGAGAAGCCTCTGGCGGCTCTTGGTTTCAATGATAAGTAAGTAGTCTGAGTTCCATTCGCCGGAATGGCGCAGATCGGGCGGCACATCGACCACAATCTTTGCGCTCTCTCGCCAGATTGTGCCGTCTTGCACGGTAAACGTCGTCCGAAGCGCAGCCAAGCGACCGCCAAAGAGGCCTGAACCGCGCAAAATGTAATTGGCACGCATCAGCCAATTGATATTTGATCGTGTATTGATCCCCATTGCTGGGTCGCCAACTTCAATCTCATACCGGCAATCCGCCGCCGTGCAGCTTCCGTCATAATGCCCCCATGCGCCCCAGCGGTACATAAGTCTTTGCGCGTCGGCCCAGGTGCTTTGGTAGAGGCGAATCTGGTGCATGTCGGCCATCAGCCGCTCGGCGCGGTAGCGCAGCAGGCGCTGCTGGAACTGGACCAAGGCGAATGTGAGCAGAAGGACAGCCAACGCGGCCAGAGCCGTTACGCGGAGGATGCGGACGATCCACTTCTTGCAGGCCATATCTTATCCAGACACCGGCGGCAGGTAAATTGTTCCTGAGTTTCCCACAATCCGGCGGTTTTCCAGAACTATTTCAATAATAGTTTTGTATCAGGGAACGACTTCAGTCGTGCCGATAAAGTCTGCATAATCGATGGGGCTTTAGCCCCTGACGAAATGCTGACTGGCTATAAAGACCAAATCAGAGCATTTCTAGCTCCCGGCGCGCACCAGCAGGCAGGTGATGTTATCGTGGCCGCCGGCTTCCTTGGCGGCCTTCACCAGGCGGGCGCAAAGGTCGTTGAGCGGCAGATCGACCGCAAGCATGGATCCGATCAGCGCGTCGGTAAGTTCGCCCGTCAGACCGTCCGAGCAGAGCAGGAAGAGATCGCCGGGCTCGGCCACCAACTCAAACAGATCTGGCGTGACGCTCTTCTGCGTACCCAGGGCGCGGGTGATGACGCTGCGCAGCGGGGAGCGCAGGGCTTCGGCATGGGTCATGCGGCCCATCCGGACCTGTTCCTGGACCAGCGAGTGGTCCTGGCTGATCTGCTCCAGGCGGAGACTGCGCAGCCGGTAACAGCGGCTGTCGCCCACGTTGAAGACCAGTACGCGTTTGCCCTCGGCGGCCAGGCCCACCAGCGTGGTTCCCATGCCGCTGATCCGAACGTTGCTCTGGGCGCGCGAATGGATGGATTCATTGGCGGCATGGATTGCCTGCCCGACCAACTCTTCGAGCGGCGCGGTCTTGTCCCTCGCATCGCCCGCGAGGCAGCGCATCATCTCTTCGATGGCCAGGGAACTGGCGATCTCACCGGCAGCGGCGCCGCCCATGCCGTCACAGACAACATAGACTCCATGCTCGACGGAGTACCCGAAAGCATCTTCATTGGAAGGACGCTTGCAGCCGCAGTCGGAAACCGCGGCAGCTACGAACTGAACGGTATCTGTGGACAAGGAAACTCTCCCGCGCTTTAGTTTACATGGTTTGCGGCTGCCAGCCGTGAGTGAATGATCGAGTTAGCGATCCGGCGGGGAAACAGCAATCTTGGGCAGCGGCGGCGCAGGGGGCAGTTCAAAGACCTGGATTTTGCCGCCATTGAGCACGGCCACGCGCCGCCCGGAGGGAGAGATGGCCACGTTTCCACCCGCATCGAGGACCGGGCTGGCAGGCGCGTCGAGCACGACCTTGCCGTCAGCCGCGTTGAGAACCTCGATCAGTTGTCCTTTCACGTCTTCTGGGCCGAAGGTCGAAGTGCTGATTGACGGGTCAAGAACCAGAGCTTCCCACGCCAGCCGGGAGCCGTTGGGCGACTTCACCAGGAGTGGCCAGGCCGCCGCCTTGAATGTCTGGTACTCCCAAATGGGACGGTCGCCGGTCCCCATTGCCACCAGTTCACGCCCACCTATAGCAGGGAAGATGGTCACCAGCATCTCCCGCTCCGAAATAAAATCGACTCCCGGCGAACTGATCGAGTTCACCTGCCCCAGAAGGGCGCTGCCGCCGCTGAAGTACTTCAGGTTCAGCAGCCACTTGTCTCCCCTGGCGCGCACGCTCTCCAGGTAGCCTTCGGTATTGATGGGCAGGTGAACGGCCGCGCTGGAGCGGCTGGCCAGCAGAACACGCCCGGAATCCCGGCGCAGGATGCGCACCACCAGTTCGGGCTGGGTGGCCGGCCCAGGCTCGTCGCTGGCCGCGGCTGAGGCCGAACCGGCGGCCTCGGCGGCCTTTTTCCCCTCCTGCGCAGGCTCGCGAGAGTAGGCCAGCAGAAACTGTTGCGAGGGGTCCATCTCCAGGCTGAGCAGCGGCCCCGGAAAATGCAGATAGGGTTTCAGTTCCAGGGCGGCGTCGCCCAACTGAAGATTGTCGCGGTCGCGCAGCAGAAAGTGGCCGTCGTTGAGCATCCACAGGTAGCGCGCCCGGTCGTGAACCGTCCACAGGGCCTCGGCCTCGACGGTTCCAGCCGGCAGGGTCAGGACCAGGGCGCGAATCTGGCGCTGGTTCTCCTCCCCGGCTTCGCGGCGAATCAGTCCCGGCACGCGAAAGGTGAAGAGCAGCCTGTTCTCGTCGAGAAAGTCCAGCGAAACCATGCCGTTGCGCTGGCCCAGATAAAAGATCCCCGGAGCCGAAAAGCCTAGCGGCTCGACGGGAACCGTGAAGGCGGGGGGCTGAGAGGGCTTTTCGAGAAGCAGAACGCGTTCCAGGGGCTGCGTGAGCGAATCCAGGGGACCGCCCGAACTGCTCTGAGCCAGAACCGGCGAAGCCGCCGACAGCGCCGCTCCGGCCAACGCCAGCACAAAGCCTGCCCGTAACCCCGATCCCGCCCCAAGCCCCCTCTTTGCCATTGATACCTATTTTCGCCGATGCGGCGGCTTCCGGGCAGGGATTCGGAGAGGCTCAGGGTGTGCGAGAGAAAAACAGTAAAATAAGGAATGGCAACGATTGCAACATCGGAGCGGGAGCCCAGGGAGCAACTCGCCGCTAAGGGGATAGGCCGGCGCCTTGCGTATCTGGGCTACGGCGCCTGTCTCGTTGCCGGATGCATCTGGGGCACGGGCTTCTACTTTGGCAGGCTGGCGCTCGACGAGATGAGCGTCGAGTACATGGTGCTCTACCGCTTCCTCTTTGCCAGCCTGGGTATGCTGCCTGCCGTGCTGATGTATTGGGGGCGGCTGCGGCTGACCCGCTCCGAGCGGCGTCAACTGCTGCTTTGCGCCTTCCTCGGCGTGCCCGTCCAGTTTCTCCTGCAATTTCACGGCCTGGCTCTCAGCACGGTCAGCCACGCCTCGCTGATGGTGGGCGCCATGCCGGTATTGCTGGCTGGCGCGGCCGCGCTCTTTGCCCATGAGCGGCTTGACTGGTTCGGCTGGGTGGCCCTCAGCGCTTCCACGGTGGGCGCGGCGCTGGTCGTTCTGGGCGGAAGCCACGGCCCGTCGGCGCATGGCGAGCAACCCACGCTGGCAGGAGACCTGCTGGTCCTGCTCTCGCTCGTCTCCGCGCTGGCCTGGATTCTGCTCAGCAAGAAAGTGATGCAGACGCACAGCGCGACGGTGGTGACGGCCTACACCATTCTTTCAGGCACGTTGATGCTGGCTGTCTGGGTGATGGGTCCCTGGGTGCTGAGCCCGCTGACCCACATCAAGGCCGCGCCGCCGCCCCTGGCTCACGTGAGCCTCACGGCCTGGGTGGCGCTGGCCATCAGCGGACTGCTCTGCACGGCCACCACCACCTTCCTCTGGAACTGGGGCATCAATCATGTGCCGGCCTCGCGCGCCGGAGTTTTTCTGAACATCGAACCCGCGCTCGGCTCATGGCTGGGCGTCCAACTGCTCGGCGAGCGCCTGGGCCCCTATGCCTGGGTGGGCGGCGTTCTTATTCTGGGGGCAGCCCTGGCCCTGACCACCCGCGCACATGCGCCGGGCTCTGCCCAGGATCCGGCCGTTATATTGGAATAAACACCCGCCTCGAAGCTCGCGCGAAACCTTGGTCACCTGAGGCGACACATTCCCGGTGAAACCGCGAGTCGGTCTAGCCGATCATTTCATTTGGGATTTCCGGAGGCTTCTGTGGCTCTTTCAACCTGGAACTACGTCTGCGCCACAGGCGTAAGAGCCATGGACAACCATCACAACATTCTGATGGACACGGTGAACGAGCTTCGCCTGGCGGCGGTGCGCGGTTCGGGCCGGGAACAGGTGAACGAGGCGATGGACCGGCTGATCGCCTTCACGCGCATGCACTTCCGCAGCGAGGAACTCTTGATGGAGCAGCATGGTTTCCCCGGCCTGGAAGAGCATCGCGCCGAGCACCAGCGCATTCTGGCGCAGATTCTCCAGTCCTCTCATCGCGCACAGCACGGCCAGAGAATGCAGATGCGCCCGCTGCTCAGCTTCCTGCGTGAAGCCTATGCCGAGCACATCGAGGGCATGGACCGCGAGTATGGCCCGTGGCTGAACGAGCGCGGCGTGCTGTAGGAGCTGCGCCTGCTGCCCTGTTCGCCGATGAAGGCGAGAGACCCGCTGGTGAGGGCGTGCCGGACTGGTAACTTACGGATTGGCCGTGAAACGCGCGGAGCGGATACGGGCTTGATTACCCGTTTGCCTGCTCCTCAATCACGCGCTTGATATTGGCGGGAAAATAGGTCGGCGACTTGATGACCTTGCCGTCCGGGCGCTTATGAATCTTCAGAACCGGTTTCCAGTCGCGCTGATGGGCGTTGGCATCTTCCGGATGGACGAACTCCAGGCCAGTACCCCGCGCGAGAATCGCGTCGCAGACGCTGCAATGCGGCCAGGCTTTGCTCATGTTGCTGCGCTGCACTTCATCCCAGGCATGCTGAGCCTTCACGCCGGCGGCGTTGAGCGCTCCGTAAGTGACGACAAGCTGGTCGATGCAGCCATCCACGTATTCAACGAAGTCAGGCGCGACATTGGGGTCGAGGACGACGCCGATCTTGTCAATGACCGCGGTCTCCTCTTCGCCATGCAATCCGGCCGCGGGCATCGTGACCGTGCAGCCGCAGCCCTTGACGAATTCGAGAGCTTCTTCAAAGACCAGCCGCGCGCGAAGCAGACGCGTCTCAGGGTCAGGAAGCTCAGGAGATTCCTTTACCTGCTGGTTGTACTGCTTCATCAAGGTCACGATGTCTTCCTGCGGGCGATAGGGCTTATCGATCATTCAATCCTCAATTCATGGTGCCCGCTGATGGCGGGCGGCGCTACGCCTCGAAGGAAAGCTGACTCGACGCGAAAAGCAGAGAGGCGGGCTTCGGCTCGGAGGCCAGTTCGTAGATCAGCCGCTCCAGCACGAGGCGCTTGTCGGGCGGGGAAGAGCGCAATTCCAGATCGGCGCGGGCAATCAGCTTGAGCGCGCGCGTCAGGTCGCGGCGGCTCTTGTAGCGGCGGGCCTGGCGGATAAGATCGTCGGCGGCAAAGGGCGGCATCCGGAATCCCTGCCAAAGCGCCTGCCAGATGGCGCGCGAGTCGCGCACGTTCTTTTCCTGAATCACCAGCATCTGGCGGAAGGTGCGGGCCAGCATGTAGAGGTGGCCGATGGCCGCGTCCTCGCCGCCTTCGGAGCTGTTCAGCAGCCCTTGCAGCAGCGCCAGAGAGCGCACGCGGTCGTGGGCGCTGATGGCGTCGGTCAGCTCGTAGAGCGAGCGCTGCTTGGCGCTCAGCACCATGGTTTCCACGTCGCCCAGGGTGATGCGTCCCTTTCCCAGGGTGTAGAGCAGCAGCTTTTCCATCTCCGAGGAAATCATCATCATATCCGCGCCCAGCGAGTCGGCCAGCTCGTGCGCCGCATCGGGCTCCACGCGGACATCGGCCGCCTTCGCGGTGGCAACGATCCAGCGCATGGCGTCTTCTTCGCTGACCCGCGCCAACTCCACCATGCCGCAATGCTCGCCCAGCGTCTCCTGGAGCCGCTCGTAGCGGTTCTTGTCGTCCAAATCCATGTGACGCGTGTCGGAGGGGATGTGCACGAAATCGGCGACAAAAAGAATCAGCGCCTGCGGATTGGGCGAGCGGAAATAGCGCTCCAGCGCCGCAAACTCGTTTTTCTTGGCGCCGCGGGTGTAAAGCTGCTTCACGTTGCGTACAAAAATCACCTGAAAAGGCGACATCAGCGAGGGGGTTTGCGCCTGGTCCAGCACTTCGAAGATCGAGATTCCGGAAAGGTCCAGTTCGGAGAGGCAGAAATCCCTCAGATCCGGCGGAACAAAGGCCTTCAGAACGGCGCTGCGGCAGCGGTCAAAGAGAAATGCCTCGTCGCCAACCAGCACGTAAGCGGGCTTGAGCTGCCCCTTGCCGGCAGCCGCGGCCTCAATTTCAGCCACAAAGCGGTCCACGGCGGCGAAGCCACGGCTTCCCGACGCGCCGCTCATCGGACGACTCTCCGGGAAGCGATCCGCTTTTGAGCGCGGTCAATGAATGTGCCAATCATGCGGCTCCAGAATACCCTGCCCGGCGCGCCAAGGCCAAAAATCAATTACTCCGCCCTGACCGATCTCTGTTCTCTGATCTCTGCTCTCAGAATCCTTCCAGCACATCGGCCACCAACTGCCGCGCGAACTCACGCGAGAGCCGCTGCATGGCCGCGGGATTTTCCTGAAAGAAGCTGGACAGGTCGGTGGTGGACTGGTACGGCTGCCGGAATACGTAATTCTTGTTCTCGTAGAGGACGTTGCCGTCCCGGCCGGTGAGCGTGACGGAAACCACCATGGTGATGAGGAAACTGGAGGACTGTTGCGTCGCGGTGTTGTAGGTGAGCGGCGCCACAATCTCCTTGAGAATGGTGCCATGCAGCACTGCGTCGGCATCGGCGCTGGCGTCGGGAGTGACCCGCAGCCGTGTGCGCGTGGCGAACTCGCGGATCACCGCCTCGGTCATCACCGTCTCGCTGTGATACGCCTCGGTCTTCGTGGCAAAAATCGGCACGGCGAGCGTGCGGACGCCGGGCGGCAGATGAGTGGCCGCTCCCAGCGCGTGGTATCCGCAGCCGGAGAGCGGGAAAAGCGCAACAGCGATCAGGGCGAGGGCAAAACGGCGCATGACTTATCTTATCGCGGGCTGGCGCACTTACACCCAGGCAGTCGCCAGCCTGCTCAGCCCCGCCCCCGACAGCTTGAGGCCATCGGCGCGGGCTTTGAAATAGCGTTCGTTGAGCCCGTCGGAATCCACCTGCTCGATGCGCTGAAATCCGGCGCGGTGAAGCTCCTGCGCCATTTCTTCCGGCAGAAGGAAGAGCCGGAAAGGCTCTCCGGCGGCAGCCACGCGCTTCGACAACCCGTCGAAAACCTTCCTGCGCTCCGGGCTGAGCGTCTTCGGCGAGGACTCGTAATCGAAGCTGACGGCGCTGCCCGCGGGCAGTTGCGCCACGACGCCCAGCGTGGCGCGAAAGGCCTCGAGCGTGAGATAAGGCACGACCCCCACCCAGCCGAAGAATGCGGGCTTCCGGTTGTCGAAGCCCGCCTTCGCCAGCCCCTCGGCCAGCGTCTGATGCTCAAAGTCCAAAGGAACAAAGGTCAGATTGGCAGGCAGCTCGATGGCGGCTTCTGCCAGCAGCGCCCGCTTCCACTCCTGCGTGGCGGGGAAATCCACCTCGAAGACGCGCAGCGCGGGAAAGGGATTGCGATAGGCGAAGGTGTCCAGGCCGGCCCCGAGAACGATGTATTGCGTGACTCCGCGAGCGACGGCCTCGGCCAGCCGGTCCTCGACATAACGGCTGCGCGCGGCGATGTAGCAGCGGAAGTCCCGCGCCACTTTGTGCATCGCCCGCTCCATGTCGCGGGCGTATCCCTGGCCCATCAGCCGCACGGCGATGGCGTCGTCCAGAACCGTGGGCTGGTCGACCAACTGGTGCGCGGCGCGGCGAATCGCCACGCGGAGAGCTGTCTTGCTGGCACGGCCTGTCTTCATGAATCCCAGTCTAAATCTATAGTTGTCAATCCAGGATTCCGGAGGGAACAGGGAATACCGGACGGAGCAGGGGGCTTCAGCCCCTGAAAGAGAGCGAATTCGCGAGGCCTTCAGGCCTGGGCCTTGGCCGCTGTACCATTATCCCCATGAGCTGGATTGGATGGGCATTGCTCTCCGCGGTCTTTGCCGCCGCCACCGCCCTGCTGGCCAAGGTAGGCGTGGCGCATGTGGACTCGAACCTGGCCATGGCGCTGCGCACCACCGTGGTGCTCGTCTTTGCCTGGGGCATCGTGCTGGCGCTGGGCAAGCACGGCGAAATGCACTCGCTCGACCGCCGCACCCTGCTTTTTCTCGCGCTCTCCGGCCTCGCCACCGGCCTCTCGTGGATCTGCTACTTTCGCGCGCTGCAACTGGGCCCGGCCTCGCGCGTGGCTCCGCTGGACAAGCTCAGCGTGCCTCTGGTCATGCTCTTCGCCTGGCTGCTGCTGGGCGAAAAGCTCAACGCCCCGGCCATCGTCGGCGGCCTGCTCATCACTGCGGGGGCCGTGGTGATCGTGCTGGGCTGAGACCGAAATGATGGGGCGCCTGCATTCCGGTAAACCCTGGCCGAATTTCCTGTATCTATTCTGTATCAGTGAGTGTGCTGGCGATTCGCACTAGGAACTTGTTGAAAAACGCTGCGATGCCAGAAGTTGTGAAGAACGGATCGCGCCAGAATGCCCCAGGAGCGATCCGCGGAGAGTTGGCAAGGGTTTGTGAACCCCTGTTTATCCCATTTTCCGGGACTCGGTGGAGTTTTTCAACAAGTTCCTAGAGGTTTTACGCTAATTGAGGATTATTCCTCGCAACATGGCTATCTGAAACTCGGACGACAGATGGAAAATGCAATTCGTGGAATCTTCATTCCATCTTCTTCGACGCCAGGGCTGGATTTTTCCGCGCGTCCCACCCCGCAGCTCACGTCCTGCTGCAAAGGCAGACATAAGAAGTACAGTTGACTCAACTGGTATCTTTGTGGAAACAATGTTTCAGGTCTATGGCGCGCCAGCAGCTCTCTGAAGACTCCCCACTCAGGCCGCTTCCGGTCCTGCCGCGACAGTTCGCGCTGCTCGAAAAGGAAGAGCCATGCAGGAGGAAGAAAAAGCTTTCTGCTGCCCGCAGTCCACTGAGAGGAATAAAGATGAAAGAGATTGCTCGCCATTTGGCCCTGTTGCCGGTTGCCGCTGTCTGCATGGCGATCGCGGCATGTGGCGGAGTATCCCGTTCAACCTCAACCCAACCCGCGGCCCCTACCACCCCTACCGTCACGGTTACCCCCACAGCCTCCACCATAACCACCGCGCAGCCGCTTTCCGTGGCCATCGCGGTCTCCGGCAGCGGCGGGACGCCTACCGGTTCAGTTGTCCTTTCCAGCGGAAGCTATACTTCATCGGCCACTACGCTTAACACCGGCAAAGCCATCATCACCATCCCGGCCGGCTCGCTCGCCGCTGGCCCCGATACTCTGACCGCCGCATACACCCCGGACTCATCCATTTCTTCCACCTACAACTCCGCCTCCGGGAGTGGCTCGGTTACTGTCACATCCGCGCTCATCACCCCCACTGTCACTGTCACCCCCAAAGCCTCCAGCATCACCAATACACAGCCGCTCTCCGTGACCATCGCGGTCTCCGGCAGCGGCGGGACGCCCACCGGCTCGGTGATTCTTTCCAGCGGAAGCTTTGCTTCATCTGCCACTACGCTCAGCTCCGGGTCGGCGACCATCACGATCCCGGCCGGCTCGCTCGCCACTGGCACGGACACGCTGGCCGCCAAGTACACCCCGGACAGCGCCAGCTCCTCGATCTACGGCAGCGCCTCCGGAACCGTCACGGTCACCGTTATTGCAAGCACCGTTACGGCGGTTACGGTCGAAATCAACACGCTGACCAATCGCCATCAGATCAGTCCTTTTGTTTACGGAAATAATGACGAAACGGTTTCGGAAATATCCGACGTGGGCTTCACCTTTTCACGATGGGGCGGCAATGACTCCTCGAACTATAACTATCTGTTGCAATCCCGCAATTCCGCCGCAGACTGGTACTTCGAGAACTATGGAGGCGCAGGCGACCAGGTCCAACTTATCAAGGATGTGCAGAACACCGGCAGCCATGCGCTGACCACGATGGCGATGATGGATTGGGTAGCCAAGGCATCCGGCTGGAGCTTCTCCGTCAAAGAGTTCGGAGCTCAGTGCGCGGTTGATCCTTACAACGCAGACGCCGGCAACGGGCAGAAACCCGACTGCCAGACCCCCGTCACCACCGAGGCCGTGACCTCGCCCTACTATCCGCTGGTCGACACCGCACAGGACTGCCCGGCGGGAACTGCCTCAGGGAGCACCTGCATCGACCGCGAAACCTGGGCGAAGGCGCTGGCTGCGGCCTTCGGAAGCGAAACGTGCTCCGTGCCGTATTCGACGATCACCTCCTGTCACTTTTACGACATGGACAACGAATCCGACATCTGGAGTGGCACACACAAGGATGTACACCCCGTAGCTGCTGGCTATGATGAACTTGCCAACCTCTACGAGAAAGAAGCGACGAACCTCAAGGTGTGGGATCCGTCGGCAATACGGTTTGGTCCGGTCTTCTGCTGCTGGTGGTTCTACTGGAACGGTTCCAACGGCGCCGATAAGGGCAACCACGGCGGCGTGGACTTCTTGCCCTGGTGGCTGAATCAGATCAAGTGGCTGGATCAGATCAACGGCACGCGGACGCTTGATGTCTTCGACATCCATGCCTATGCTGACGGCGGCCCCACCACCAATTTCACGGCCGATCAGCTGAGGGCGGCTACGGCCAAGGTCGCGGGCTATTACTGGGATCCAGCCACGGTGAACCAGGATACAAACAACACCTATACGACGAACGAGGAGCCCAATCCTGGCATCCCCTTCCACATTCCGCGCTTCAAGGCCATGGTCAACGCTATCTATCCCGGCACGCCCCTGTCCTATACCGAATGGGGCGCGGGCCTGGCTCCAAACAACGGATCGGACTTCTCAACCGCAATCGCCGATGTTGATACATTAGGCGCCTTCGGGCGCGAGGGTCTGAGCTTTGCCTCGCGCTGGGGCGGTCCGTCGTCCGGCACTGCCGAATACACGGCCTGGAAGTTATACACCAATTACGACGGGGCCCATCACCAGTTCGGCTCTCTCTCAATCTCCGACCAGAACAACGGCAATTCGGATCTGTTTACCAGCTATGCCGCGCTCGATTCCACCGGCACGGTGATGACGATCATGGTGCTGAACAAGGACCCCAGCAACTCGGCGAACGTCACCTTCAACCTCAACGGGTTCAGTCCTTCCACGTACAAGGCCTACACCCTGGCTTCGACCTCTTCCAGTGCAATTACTGCCTCCGGTTCACAGTCCTGGAGCGCAGCCCAAACCTTCGCGCCCTATAGCCTGACGCTTTTGGTGGTCAACGGAAGCGAAGCATCCAAACCGGCATCGGAGTGGTACCTCAACCCCGACGACCTGATGATTCCGGCCTCGGGCACCGCAACCCTGAATCCAGCGATCGCGAGCGGGGGCGCCACAGTGAAGCTCTCCTCGGCTGTCTTCGATGCATACGAGGGCGCCTCGGCATGTAGCGGCTCGTTGACGCTTACTAACTCCACCATTACAACGTCACAGCCCGGAACGATCACCGTGAACGCAGGCAGCACCCCCGGCTTCTGCCACTTCACCGTCACAGGCAGCGATGGCGCGGCAACCCAGACCCAGGGCGGCTGGATCGTCGTCGGCAACCCGCCGGCAACCCTCACTGTCACCTCAGGCAACGACCAGAGCGCCACCCACGGTACAACGCTCTCTCAGGCGCTCACCGTCACCCTCGCACCAGGCCAATCCGGCGGTTCAGCCTCGGGAGCCGGCATCCTGTTCACCACTTCGGCTGGCACGCTCTCGAATGGAACCACATCGGGTACGAGCGTGATCGCCACGACGAACTCGTCGGGCGTAGCCTCCGTCACTCTCACCCTGCCGTCTAATGCGGGCACCGTGACCGTCCAGGCCGAGGACCAGTTCGCCCTGGGTGGCGCCATCGCTGCCTTCACCGAGACCGCGCAATAGCCTCGGCCAACCATGCAAACCCGGCACAACATCTGGCCGGGAGATCACGACGATCTCCCGGCCAAATGTTTTCAAATGTTAACTGCTTCGCCGGGAACCCACTGCATCTCGTAAGCGCAAAGAATTTGGGGCTCCATGAATGAACCAATCTCTCTATGTAAATTGGTGCTGAGAACGCCGATGCAGCCAGATGGTATTCCCGGTTGACAATAAGTATCTAATGCAAATAGCCGACAGGTTAGAGACTTCATGATGCAAGACAATGCAGCTGGCCGTTACACTAAGGGTGTGGAAGCCTCTTCAGATTCCGTTCTGCCTGGCGAACAAAGTACAACCGCAGCCAAGCTCCGCCGCATCGTTCTGACCGGCTTCATGGGCTCGGGCAAGACGACCGTCGGCCCGCTGATTGCACGGCGTCTGGGCTGGAGCTTCATCGATGTGGATGACGCCATCGAGTCCGAAGCTGGCGCGACCGTTGCCGAGCTTTTCGGCCGCCACGGCGAGGAGGCCTTCCGCGAACGCGAACGCGGAGCGATCGCACGCCTCGCCGAAACCGACGGATTGATTCTGGCTCTGGGCGGAGGCGCCATCGAGCACCCAGCGACGCGCGAACTGCTGCTGACCACGCCCGGCACGCTGTTGGTTCATCTGGAAGTGGAACTGGCCACCACGCGCGCCCGTTGCCGCGGCACCGAGCATCTGCGCCCCATCCTCGCCGACCAGGCCAACCTCGAAAGCCGCTACCAGCGCCGCCTGCCGCTTTATCGCATGGCTCACGTCTCGATTGCCGTCGACGCGCTCACCCCGGAAGAAGCCGTGGACGCAATCCTGCGTGCCGCGCGGCTGGGCTGAGGGCGGGTTGTGGGAAAAGACCCGGGCCTGAAGGCCCTGTATTCATGCGCCTTTTTCAGAGGGCTGAAGCCCTCTTCTCCCTCCGAGGCGACGGTTTACGCAACCTGTAAAAGCTCCTAGCTGCCGGTCTTTGATCTCTGACTACTGATCTCTGTTCTCTGTTACGGCAGAATCGGAATCCCGGCGATGCGACGCTGCCACTCTGCCGGACCGGTCTGGTGGATGCTGGTTCCCCTGGAATCGACGGCCACCGTCACCGGCATATCGCGCACGTCGAACTCGTAGATGGCCTCCATGCCAAGGTCGGCAAAGGCCAGCACGCGCGCGCCGTGGATGGCCTTCGAAACGAGATATGCCGCGCCGCCGACCGCCATCAGGTAGACCGCGCCGAACTCGCGGATGGCCTCGATGCCCGCTGGTCCGCGCTCGGCCTTGCCCACCATCCCCAGCAAGCCCGTCTCGGCCAGCATCTGCCGCGTGAACTTGTCCATGCGCGTCGCCGTAGTCGGACCCGCCGGCCCCATCACCTCGTCGCGCACAGGGTCCACCGGCCCCACGTAGTAGATGAACCGCCCGCGAAAGTCCACCGGCAGCCTTTCGCCCCGGTCCAGCATCTGAGTCAATCTCTTGTGCGCGGCATCGCGGCCGGTCAATAACTTTCCAGTTAGTAACAATGTTTCGCCGGTCTTCCACGTAGCGGCTTCTTCGCGAGTTATCGTGTCCAGATTCACGCGCCGCGCCGCCGAGACGTCATAAGTCAGCTTCGGCCAATCATCCAGGTTCGGCGGATCGAGAAAGACCGGGCCCGAACCATCCAGTACAAAGTGCGCGTGGCGCGTCGCGGCGCAGTTGGGAATCATCGCCACCGGCAAGTTGGCCGCGTGGGTCGGGTAGTCGCGCACCTTCACGTCCAGCACGGTCGTGAGGCCCCCCAGCCCCTGCGCGCCAATTCCCAGCCGGTTCACCTTGTCGTAAATCTCCAGCCGCAGCTCCTCGGCCCGCGTCTTCGCGCCGCGAGCTTTCAACTCGTCGATGTCGATCGGCTCCATCAGCGATTGCTTGGCCAGCAGCATCGCCTTCTCCGCCGTCCCGCCGATGCCGATGCCCAGCATCCCCGGCGGACACCATCCAGCGCCCATCGTCGGCACGGTCTTCAGCACCCAGTCAACAATCGAGTCAGACGGGTTCAGCATGGCGAACTTTGCCTTGGCCTCCGACCCGCCGCCCTTGGCCGCCACCGTCACATCGACCGTCGCGCCCTTCACCAGCTCCACCGTCACGCAGGCCGGCGTATTGTCCCTGGTGTTTTTGCGCGCCCCGGCCGGGTCGGCCAGAATCGAAGCCCGCAGCTTGTTCTCCGGGTCCAGATACGCGCGCCGCACGCCCTCGTCCACCATCTGCTGAATATCTTTACGTTCTTCGCCGGGAGCGCTCTCGAACTTCACGTCCATCCCGACTTTGAGAAACACGGTCACAATCCCCGTGTCCTGGCAGATGGGCCTGTGCCCTTCGGCGCACATGCGGCTGTTGACGAGGATCTGCGCCATCGCATCCCGCGCCGCCGAAGATTCTTCGCGCTCATAGGCGCGCGCCATGCTGCGAATGAAGTCCACCGGATGGTAGTAGCTGATGAACTGCAACGCGCCCGCAACGCTGGCGATGAAATCTTCCTGGCGGATGATGGTCATGGGGGGCTCCCTCATTTTTCTGACGTTCTTAGGGTAAAGGATGCAAGGAAGGAATGACAGCATCGGATTTCAAGCTGAGCAATGCCCGGACTACCAGCATTACAGGCGTTACGCACCAGAAGATAAAGATGCGCAACCAACCAGATTTTCTGTTTCTTCGCAACTTCGCACACAAATCGGGGTTCGCATAGATGAACGTAATGCATATAGTCCCCCCGGAACGGAGGGAGAAGAGAGAGCGTCATGCCACATTTTCACCGCCGAATCCTGCTTCCGCTTCTGCCTGTCTTCCTTTTGTCGCTTACCGGGTGCATGGGCGGCCTCGGCGGCCTCGGCAACTCCGGCTTACAAGACAAGTTTTCAACCACTGTAACCGTCGTCGCTCCCGCTACCAGCGTCACGGAAGGCCAGGCGGCAACCCTGGAGGCTGTGATTGCCAATGGGGCCAACGCTACCGGAACGGTAACCTTCTATAACGGATCAACGGCAATCGGGACTGGGGCAGTCGGTTCCAGCCTTTTTTCCCTGAATGGAGTCGCGCAGCTTTCGACTACTTTCTCTTCCAGCGGTGTGCAGAGCATTACCGCAAAATACAGCGGGGACGACTTCAATTCGTCAAGTACATCCCAGCCCACGTTGATCGGCGTTTACAGCAATCAATTGGCGGCCACATCGGTGACTCTGCTGGCCTCCACCACGACGCCGCAATACCAAGCCAATGTGACATTAACCGCCGCAGTCGTTCCCTCGTCAGCCACGGGCACAGTCACGTTTTATAGCGGAACAACCAATATTGGCAGCTCTACTGTGAATGCAGGCATCGCCAGTCTGACAACGTCGTTCGGGGCAGGAGGAACAGCAACGCTCCACGCGGTCTATTCCGGCGACTATAACTATCTTTCCAGCACCTCGAATTCGCTCTCCATGAACATCAGCGGCCCGCTGGCGACGATGACCACTCTGCAGGCATCAACCAGCTCCGTCGCGGTAGGCGGCAGCGTCACCTTGACTGCCAATCTTTCTCCTGCCACAGCCACTGGCACAGTCACGTTTTATAGCGGATCGACGGCGATTGGCACGGCGAATGTGAGTGTGGGTGTTGCGACACTGAATACCACCTTTGCCAACTCGGGCAAGGTCGTTTTGAAAGCAATCTTTGCCGCAAATGCTTCGTGGGAAACGAGCACCTCGAATCAGATTTCTCTCTTCGTTACCGGCAACACTCCCGACACGGTTGTGCTGCAGGTTGCGCCTTCTTCGCTTTTCATAGGCAACTCCGCGACGTTGACGGCCAGCATTTCACCAGCGGAGGCGACCGGCACGGTGGTCTTTTACGATGGAGCCCAAGCGATCGGCACATCCCCAGTCGTGGCGGGCACGGCCACCTGCGTGAATCTCTTTATGGTTGCAGGCTCCCAGAGTCTTACGGCGGTCTATAGCGGAGATACAAATTATCCCGCCAACACCAGCAGCCCGGTAGCCGTCAACGTCGGCGATCCAGGATCAACGCCAACTACGACAACTCTGACGCTGAGTGAATACTCGGGCTACCTAGGAGATACGGTCACGCTGACAGCCCAAGTTAATCCTCCGGCGGCAACCGGACAGGTCGACTTTTACGATAATGGCATTTATCTGCAAAGTGTCGAGCTTTCGTCCGGCACGGCTGCTTGGTCGCAGCCCTTCACGCAATCCTACTCGAACAGCATCACGGCTGTTTACGATGGAGATGCGACGTATTCTCAGAGCACGTCCAACTCGCAGAATCTCGAGCTAAGCGATAACTCTTATTAGACGACGAGCTTGTCCGGCCGATCCAACGCTTGGCCAGACTGAATGCACTGTAGATCCGACCTGTCCTTCTGTCTTCAGTAGTACTTGTAGAGGAAGGGAGGCAAAGAACCAGTCTGACCGGTTCCTCAATGCGCAGAGGACCGGTCGCGGAGTTCGGGGTAAGGGCCTGGATCTGGTAGACGATGGCTCATAGAAATATTGAGGGCGCCCCAGCAATGGGACCTGGGAAACCAAGCAGACATAGAGCTTCGTGGCCCCTAAGAACTTGTTGAAAAAGCCCTCTGATTTCGCGCCATATATTCAGGCTGACTCGTCTAATAGACATGCGTGGAGATGAGCGGATTCAAGGTGGGATGTTCAGCTACGTGTCTTTGGAGCAACGGG
>Ga0224535_1000032_pt1 | contig 52161 bp, 39 predicted proteins | sample 714E13034metaG_FD_179898 | JGI IMG/M metagenome (GOLD analysis project Ga0224535, IMG submission 179898) | Peat soil microbial communities from Stordalen Mire, Sweden - 717 E1 30-34 | ecosystem: Environmental > Terrestrial > Soil > Wetlands > Peat | place: Sweden: Norrbotten County, Stordalen... | reverse complement strand
GCATACTGTGGACAAGGCTGCGTCCTCCTCTGACGCTGAGTTCTAGACAAACCCAACCTATCAGAACGGCGCAGCCTTACCTCTATACCTGACCTACTACCGATTTTCCTGTCTTGGACAATAGTGGATTTCGCTGAAATATTCCTGACTGCATCGAAGTCTGTCATTTTCGCGCTGGCGCCATCGTGCTGCCTTTCGTTGAATAGCCTGTCCGCCAGATTGTGCTGTCTGGGCGCATGATTGATGGTTGCATCCACGATCGTCCCTGCCGTGATGCAGATGCTCTTGCTGTCAAGATGGCAGGTGACTGCACTTTTCCTGGTTTGCCGAAGCAAGGAGAAAATCGAGGAACCGAAAGACCGATTCAATTTCTATTCGAACTCCGCGATCTCTTTGATCGGCGAGGCAGTCTTGCCTGGCGCCGCAATTTGTTCTGATTTTCCGGTAAACCTGACTCAACCCTCGATTGCCGCGGCCATGTCAGCGCGCATGGCGTCGGGCAATGAGGGCATCGCGCCGGATTTGGATGCCACCCAGGCGCCCCAGCGATTGCCGGCCTCGTTCAGCGTGGCCAGGCTGGCGCCGCGCAACATGTAGTGGACGATGGCCGCCGTAAATGCATCTCCCGCGCCAATGGTGTCGGCCACCTTGACGGAAAGGCCGGGGTGCTCGTGCCACTCCTTGCGCGTCACCAACAGGCTGCCATGGGAGCCGCTGGTGACGGCTACCATCTGGAGCGCGGGAAACTCTGCAAGCAGCCGCATGGCGGCGCGGCGCAACGGGCCTGGCGCGGGCTCGCCCTGAGCAGGCATACCCCGCAACCCCAGCAGCGCCAGAACCTGCGGGAGCTCGGCGTCGTTCATCTTCATCACCGTGGCCAGTTCAAGAGACTCCTGGATCACCTCACTTGAGAAGAATGGCGGCCGCAGGTTCACATCGAAGACCCGCAAGCATGACGACGAGGTCTGCGCCACCAAGGTCTGGATGGTCTGGCGCGACTCATGAGAGCGCTGGGCCAGCGAGCCAAAACAGAGGGCGTCGGCCCTCTCGGCCAGTTGCACCCACTCGCCGGTCAACTCCATAAAATCCCATGCGGCCGGCTGATGGATGGTGTAATGCGGCTGACCGCCTTCAAAGGCCACCGTCACCCGGCCCGTCTCATGCGCCGTATCCACTTCAAGAAAGCTTGTATCGGCTGGGAGCGGATCGAGGCGCTCGACCGCGTTGCGGCCCAGTTCGTCACGCCCGATGCGGCTCAGAATGGCAGCGTGATTGCCCAGACGCCCAGCCATTACCGCGAAGTTGGCCGGCGCTCCGCCCAGCCTGGGCCCCTCGGGCAAGAGATCCCAGAGCAGTTCGCCAATTCCCAGAATCAGGTGCGGCTCTTGCAGAGTCATATTCCAGAAGTTTCTCCATAGGGAGCTTTCTCGTCAAGTTCTCCCGGAAAAAACGCCGGCTTCATCCCTGCCAGCGCCATATCGAACAATCCTCAAAAATCGAGTACGCGTATTCTCCCTCCGGCTGGTTGAACAGAATCCTGTGGTCGGCAACCGCATCCGCCCTGGAGCGACATACCTTCCCGAGAAAGAGCCGGACAAAACCTGCTTGCCGCTCCAGCACATGTTCCTGCTCGTTGTTTACATAGAGAATGTCCAATTGCCCTGAACGCCCGGCGAGGCTCTTGCTCCAGGCCGCGAGCAGACGCCGCATCACCGGCGCGCCAAAGGGATTGAACAGAAACGCCAGGCACGGCCCCGCCGGAAGCGCGAACTCCGCCGCATCTCCGCAAATCATCTTCATAGGCGTCTGCGCCCGGCCAGAGGACCGCCAGACGGCCAGGTTTCTCCGGGCGATCCGCACGAGCGCGGGATTTAGTTCCACGCCTGAGGCCTCGCGAAAGGGCAACTGGGCGGCCAGCAGCACAGCACGCCCCATGCCAGCGCCAATGTCTACAAAGCTGAAGTCCTCGATGGGCGACCGGGGACGGCTCTTACGCCATTTCCTGACCATCGCCTGAAAGACTGACGGCGCAATCCCGTAGTAAGCCGTCGCATGGCGGTCATGCGGGTGCCCGCTCTTCAAGTGGCACCCGGCAACCAGCCCGCTGGTGCGCACACCGAACTTCTCGTCGAAGGGATGCCGCATGAAGCCTTCATCAACCTTGAGTCCCGGCAGCAAACGCCGCGTCCCCGTTGTCATTGACAAGAATCTCCGTCCCGCCTTGAACGCACAAAGGTCTCCCGCCTGGGGAGACCCTGAAGTTCAGAAGACTGTCTCAACTTTAACGCGAACGAAAGGACTTGATGGCCTCGGGCAGCCGATCTTCAATGAGTTTGGCGTGCTCGGCTGCGATACCGCCCAGATAGGACGAGGCCGGCGTGGTCGTGAGCACCAGCAGCAAGGCAATCACCGAGAAGCAAAGTCCTGCAATGCCGGCCGAAACCAGCATGTGATAAGTATCGAAAGTATCCAGGCCGAAGACGTTGAAAGCGACATGCTCCAGCGGCTTGATGTGCTTGAGAACCGCCAGCGCGAAGAGGAAAAAGAAGACTGCCAGCGAGGTCAGGACGGCCAGCGTCACATCCAGGCTGCGGTGAAACTTCTGCCGCGAGCTGCAATGGGGACATTCGGCAAAATGCTGCTCATAGTCCTTGCGCATCTCCGGGGAGATTCCGGAGATGTCATATCTCCAGCTTGCCAGGATGGAGCCTACGACTCTGTCGGTGCATTGGGTTCTTGCCATATACGAAAGACTCACTTTGCAAAGGATGTGATCAACCGCCATGGTCCTGCGCGGTTCACGCAGCAAGGAAAGGCCTCAACCCTTGGACGCTCAATTGTCCGGGACGCAACCCGTAACGCGCCCGACCTGCTCCGCATCTTCCAAGGCGAAATGCCCCGGCTTTTCCCTTGCCGATTTACCTGGTACAGAGTGATACTTATCTGTTTCTATTATAACTTACATCACCTAAAAGTAAATGGAAGAAAGCGGCTCATGCTGGGCAGCCAGCAGGAGCCGGTTGGCCAGAAGGCTTGCCCGGCCACTCAGGGCGCGCTCGGCGGTGACCCGAGCCAATTCTGGAAGATTATTGCTTTCAGAGAGATGCCCCAGAATCACGTAAGCAGCATTGCCATCGTAGTCACTCTCCAGGAAGCTGGCCGCTGCTTCATTCGACAGGTGGCCCACGCGAGAAAGCACTCGCTGCTTCACCTGCCAGGGGTAGGGGCCGTCGCGCAGCATCTCCAGGTCGTGATTGGACTCCAGCAGCAGCAAATCCAGATTCCTGAGCTGCGCCTTGACGTTTGGCGGAATGTAGCCGAGATCGGTGGCGAAGGCCATGCGCACCCCCTCAGTCTCGAAGACAAAGCCGCAGGGGTCGGCGGCATCGTGAGGTGTGGTGAAGGGGCTGACACTGATGTCCCCAATCTGGAAAGGCTCCCCCGCCACAAAATACTCGACCGCTGGCAGCGATGTGGGGTCTTTTGCCTTGGCGGGTTCCTTGACGGGTTCGGCTGCTTGCTGCGGGGCGACCATAGTCTCGACTAAATCGCTCTCGTCCGGTTCGCCCTCGTCGGCAGCGGCCTCGGCTTCCGCCTGGCGTTCGGCGGCCTGCTTGCGCGTCTGCTCCAGCCATTGGGCATAAGTCATTTGTTTGCGCGGCGAAAGCCAGCGCATCCAGGCGCGGTGCGTGCCTTCAGTAAAGTAGACGGGAATGCCCAGCTTGCGCGCCGTGACGGCCACGCCGTTCACATGGTCGGAGTGCTCGTGGGTGATGAGGATGGCACTGAGCGTCTCCGGCTCTTCGTCCATCAGCTTCATTCGCCGGAAAAGCTCCCGGCAGCTCAGCCCGCAATCAACCAGGATGCGTGTCCGCCCGCCAGTGACAACCGTGCAGTTGCCCTTGGACCCCGACGCCAGCACCGTGAAACGCACCATGATTTGAGGATACCGCGTGGGGCTGTGGATCGCAGGGCTTCTTCTACTGCGCCTCTGGCAGATTCGCCGGGATCTCGATCGTGACCAGCGTGCCGCGGCCGGGGTTGCTGACGATACTGAAATGGGCCTGGTTGCCGTAGAGAACTTCCAGCCGCTCCTGCACGTTTTTCATGCCGATGCCGGCTCCTGCGCTGCGCAAGGCTGAGGCCGGGCGGTTGCCCATGCCAACGCCGTCGTCAGCCACCTCGATGCGCACGCGATCACCATTGAGATGGCTGCGCAGTGTGACCGTGCCGCCGTTGATGCGCGGCTCCAGTCCGTGCTTGATGCTGTTTTCGATGAGCGGCTGAAGCAGGATGCTGGGCACCAGAACCGCCAATGTCCGCGGGTCGATCTCCTTTTTCACCCGCAGCTTCTCCGCGCCGAAGCGCACCACTTCGATGTCAAGGTAATCATCGGTAAACTGCAACTCCTCGCTGAGCGGGACGTAGGTATCGTGGTCCTTGAGCAGCGCGCGCAGAATGTTGGCCAGCTTCACCGTCATCTGGCGGGCCATCTCCGGCTTCACGCGGACCAGGGAGGCGATGGAGTTGAGGGTGTTGAAGAGAAAATGCGGATTGATCTGGCGTTGCAGCGCGTCAAGCCGCGCCTCAAGCAGCAGGCGCTTCTGCTCCTCCAGCTTCAGCTCGATGCGCAGCGCATTCCACACCTTCAGCGCGATACCCACGACGATGGGCGCGCTGAGCCACACCAGAGCCTGCAGCCACCATTGGCTGGCAAGCAGCGCAAAGAGCCGGTGCGGAAAGGCGTGAGCGATCCAGTCGCGGCAGGCCTCGGCGGCCACGATGAGAAACAGCATCAGAAACTGGCGGTCGATGCGCGGCTGGCGCAGGTTGCGGCGCACCCAACGGTAGAGGCTGAGGTCGATGAAGGGCGTGAAGGACCAGATTTCCTCCTTCTCGACAAAGCGGCCCAGCAGGCCCGCTGACAGGCCCAGCGCGGCATTGAAGGGCAGGGCAAGAAACTCGTGGTGGAAGGCGGCCGGCGTCGCCAGCACCAGGCCGCCCAGCATGGCCCACTCCGGCCCCACAAGCAAGCCGAGCAGGATGACGGCTTCAAAAGAAATGTCAGCCGCGAGGAAGTTGGGGACGGCAATGCGAATCCAAACGCCCAGCGTCAGCGGCACCAGGAAAAACGCCAGCAGACCCACGGTCTGAGCTGCAGTGCGCCGCTCGGCAAAGAAGAGCCGCCGGAAGGTGCTGACGCGCGCCAACACGCTGGCCACCGAGGCCGCCACGCCCAGCCTGACCAGCAGCGTAATCAGAATGAGATTGTCCGTCACTGCTGGAGCCATGCCCTTTCAAAGCAATGAGTCTTCCCAAAGGCGAGCCGGCGGTCACCGCGGCTTATCGCGGTGCAGCGTCTTCACGTGGTAGCCGGCGCTCTTGAGCTTGGCGGCGACATCCTCGACCATCATTACGCTGCGGTGCTGACCGCCGGTACAGCCAAAGGCCACCGTCAGGTAGCTCTTGCCCTCCTCGACATAATGCGGCAGCAGGTAAAGCAACAAGTCCGTGACCCGGCTGAGAAACTCACCGGTCTGGGGAAACTTGCGCACATAGGCGGCCACTTCAGGATCAAGGCCGGTCAATTTGTTAAACTCCGGCACATAGTGGGGGTTGGGCAAAAAACGCACGTCAAAGACCATATCCGCATCCAGCGGAACACCGTTCTTGAAGCCGAAGCTGAGGCAGGAGACCAGCAACTGATTCGTCTCATCCTCATGGCCAAAACGGGCCTGGATGTGGGCGCGCAACTCATGCACGTTGAAGTTGGAGGTATCGATCAGCGTGTCGGCGACATTGCGGATGGGATCCAGAAGCTGCCGCTCTTCAACGATGGAGCGGGCGACCGTCTCCTTCCGGCCGAGCGGATGAGGCCGCCGGGTCTCGGAGTAGCGCTGCACCAGCACGGCGTCCTGCGCGTCCAGAAATACCACGCGCGTGTGCAGAAGCCTCTTCACCTGCTTGAGAATATCGGGAAGGCGGTCCAGGGTCGCCCCCTCGCGCACATCCACCACGATCGCCGCATCCTGCACCTCGGCGGATTTCTCCACGAGGGCAGCAAAATCGGGAAGCAGCTCAAGGGGCAGATTATCCACGGCGTGAAAGCCCAGGTCCTCGAAAGCCTTGAGGGCCGAGGCCTTGCCCGCGCCGGAGATTCCGGTAACAATGACCAGTTCCTTGGCCGGCAGGGCCGTTCTCTTGGCGGGTTTGGCGGCCTCATGCGCGGAAGGCGCCTGGGGGGGGTGTTTTAAAGGCGTCATGGAGACATGCTACACCGAAATACCCTCTTCAGGCATCGGACTTAACGGCCAGCCATGCTCGACCTCCAGCCGCCGCGTCAACGCCGACGCGCGCGGTGCTGGCGGAGTTAGGCGCGCTAACTCCGCCAGCGCCCAGGCCCTATGGAATCTCGATAAGCTCCATTTGGCCGTCACGACTGCGGTGGAGTACAAACTGCTCTCCGGAGAGATTGCGGAAGATCAGCAGGTCAAGGTCGCGGAACTCGGCATCTTTGACGGCTTCCTCGATGGTCATGGCCTTGGGAGCAAACGCGTCGCCGCTGGTGACAATATGCGGCTCGACGACCGTTCCGGCAGACGAGAACGAGCGCACAGAGATTACCGCGCTAGCCTTCTTGCGGGCGCGAGCAGGTTCTTCCCCGCCAGTCTCCTTCTCCAACTGAGCGGCCTGTGCTTTGGACCGGGTCACCGGAGGCGCGGTAAGCAGCTTCTCCTCCTTGGGCAGCCGATTGCCCTCGATCCGGCGGTCGCGGTCGCGGCGCACCTGGCTTTCGGTATGTTCGAGAGCCAGCCGCAGCGCCGCATCCAGCGTACTGGCCTTGCCCGTGGCCACAATCGTCCGCAACCGGGCCTTGATGGTCACTTCGGCAATCTGCAAACGCTTCTGTGCGCTAAAAACAATGCTGGCAAACGCACTCTTGCCCAAAATGCGGGCAATGCGTTCCATACCCTCCTCGGCCTGCGTGCGCAGCGCCTTGGGGATTTTCACTTGTCTGGCGGTGATCTCCACTTCCATGGTTAGCCTCCGCTTCCTTTTTTGTTCCCAGCTCTGCTTTCTGCTGGGACTACGGATTCTATATCGCAGAGTCGCCAGTTGTCAGTTTTTCTGCGTGAATATGCCGGAGCAATTCCTCAATCAAAATCAACGTGGGAATGCGCTTCACAGTTTCTACCTGCTCTGTCAACGATCCAAGCGGCAAACGGCCCTTCGCTAGGCGTCGCGGCGGCGGCGCTGGTGGGTCGAGGGAATGTTCATATCCTCGCGATACTTGGCCACGGTGCGGCGGGTCAGTTGGAAGCCGTGGGCCTGGAGCATGACGGCCAATTGGTCGTCGGTATGCGGATGGCGCGCGTCCTCATCCTCTATCAGTTTGCGGACCTTGCGCTTCAGCACTACCAAAGGGGTGTCGGCGCCCTCGGGTCCGTTCGATCCCTCGGAGAAGAAAAAGCGCAGCTCGATGACTCCCTGCGGAGTGTGCGCGTACTTGTTGGCCACCGCGCGGCTGACCGTGGAGGGATGAACACCGATTTCCTCGGCCACTTCCTTGATCATCATCGGCCGCAAGGCCTCGATCCCATGTTCCAGAAAGTCCTGCTGGCGCTGCACGATGATTTCGCAAGTCCGCAGAATCGTGCTCTTGCGCTGGGCAATGTTGCGTATTAACTGAAGCGCGGAGCGGAAGCGCTCCTTGACGTAGTCCTTGGTCTCCTTATCGGTATTCTGGGAGACCAGCATCCGCCGGTAGCGCCGGCTGAGGCGGAGACTGGGCAGGTCTTCTTCGTTCATCGTCACGGCCCATTCGTCGCCCCGTTTGCTGAATACCACGTCGGGCTCGATGAGCCGCGCCTGCTCGCGGTTGTACTGGTGGCCGGGCCGCGGGTCGAGGGTGCGGATGAACTCCACCCCGGCATGCGCCTCGGTGACGGTGATCTGGGCTGCCTTCGCCAGATCCTTCACATCCCGCTTCTGCAGCAGATGCAGGTGCTGGCCCACAATCAGCGCGGCCACCTCCATGCTGCGCCGCCGCTCCTCCAGGCGCGCCTCTGCCTCTGCACGGAAGCTGCCGTGGGGGTCCTCGGCCGGCTCGTCAGCCTGCCGGGCAAACAACTGGGCAAACTCCTGCTGCTGGGCGGCAATCTGGAGCAGCAGGCACTCACGCAGGTCATGTGCGCCCACTCCGGCCGGGTCAAGCTGCTGTATCTGGGCGATGCCCATACGGAGCAACTCAAGCGCCGGTACCTCCTGTGGTTGCGAATCCTGCTGAGCGCTGCCGAAGGCGGCCGCAAGTTCTTCATCACTGCCGACCAGATACCCATCCTCGTTGAGATTGCCGATGACAAACTCCGCCGCATTCTGCAGGCTGGACTCCAGGGTCAGAGATCCCAACTGCCATGCCAAATGATCGGTCAGAGTCGTAGGCTGGGAAAGAAAATTCTCAAACGATGGCTTTTCATTATCTTCAAACTCCGGCTGGGTGCGATAACCGGGGTCGAGGTAGTCCTGAAAATACGATCCGAAGTCGATATCGTCGAAGGGATCCTTGGGCAGGACAGGCGGCTCCTCACCCGCGGGCTCCGAATGTTCCTTGGGAGTCGCAACCTCATCGATCATTGGAACCGACTCGTCGATCTCTTCGAGGACGGGATTCTCCATCATCTCGGCATCGATCTTGTCCTTCAACTCGAGCTTGTTGAGCGCAAGCACGCTCACCATCTGCATCAGGCCGGGAGTCAGGATCTGGCGCTGTGAGACTTTGAGACTCAATTTTGGTTGCAGCAGCGCCATAAAAGGAACTCGATTCCCGTTTGCACTCACCCTCAGTGTACCGGGATGAGAAAAAGTCTAAAGGTCAAAATGCCGCACACCGAACCAATCTTCCCGGATCGGGCGGCAACTCAATCCGGGAATCTCCGTATGAAATGTTCTGCAATACTCTGCGTGTCAAGGGGTTGACGGAATGCAAATCGTCCGCTTCCGGACTTCAACTTCCTCCGCCAAGCGGCCCCATCAACTGAGCGTGAAACCCTCCCCCAGGTAAACCCGCCGAACTTCCACGTCGTTGCCCAATTCGTGCGGCGTTCCGGCGCGGAAGATTCTCCCTTCAGCGATAATATAAGCCCGGTCGGTTACGCTCAACGTCTCGCGCACGTTGTGGTCGGTGATCAGAATCCCGATGCCGCTGGCCTTCAAGTCGAAGATGATCTTCTGCAACTCCAGAACGGCGATGGGATCGATGCCGCTGAACGGCTCGTCGAGCAGAATGAAGTTGGGCTGGATGCACAGCGAGCGCGCAATCTCCACCCGCCGGCGTTCACCGCCGGAGAGCGCGTAGCCCCGCGTGGTACGGATGTGGCCCAGATTCAACTGATGGATCAGCCGCTCGGTTCGCGCACGGCGCTCCCGGTTGTCCAGCGGCTGCGCTTCGAGCACCGCCTCGATATTCTGTTCCACGGTCAGCTTGCGAAAGACGGAGGGCTCCTGGGGCAGATAGCTGATGCCGAAGTTGCGCGCGCGCAGATACATCGGCACCTGCGTGATGTCGGTTTCGTCCACCAGCACGCGCCCGCAATCGGGCGCCACCAGCCCCACAATCATATAAAAGCATGTGGTCTTGCCGGCGCCGTTCGGGCCCAGCAGACCCACTACCTCGCCGCGCGAGATCCGCAGATCGACTCCGCGTACCACCTGCCGTCCCTTGTAGCTCTTGCCGATTCCCTCGGCGATCAATGTCTCCATCAAACTCGCTTCCGCCGCTTCAAACTCTGTTATACGGCCCTACTTTGGCGCCATGGTTTGCGCCGTGGTCTTGTGTCCCCCGCCTTCGATAATGACGCTATCATCGCCGCCATGGAAAATCAAAGCCTCGCCGGAGACGGTTCCCCGCGCCGGATCGGTCATTCTGGGCGGCGCGGCGGCGGTTCCCGTCAGAACGTATTCCCCCGTCGCGCTGGTGTAAACCAGTTGTTCTCCGGTTCCGCGCCGGCCCCCGGAGGTCAATACCACGCGGCCGCGGGCAGTAATCCGGTCCACCTGGCCCTGGCCGCCTTCCTTGCCCCCGGCTTTCGCCGCCGGCAGCAGCGTTACCTCGACTTCATTCGAAACCGAGGCAGCAGTTGCAGTCTCCGCCGCCACCGTACCCAGAACGCCTCCGCGCATCACGGCTTTGCGCTCAACATCGGAATACTTCAGATCGCCCCCGCGCACCCGGATCACGGAAGGCTGATTGGACTTCCCTGCTTGCATGCCAAGCGCTGCTCCGCCGGCGCTCACCAGTACAACCCGCACCGGATCAGCCGAGTCCCTGGTCGAGGCCGCCAGCGTGTGCCGCCCCTGGTCGAGCACAACCACCGGCGCAGCAATCGAATTGGCCTGCTGCCATAACCGCGCCTGACCGCGGAAGGTGACTTCGCCTTCCGGCTGGTGCAACTGGGCCTCGGCAGCCACTACATGCGCCGGGCCCTGCCCGCCGAGAGCCATGCCGCCCGCGGGCCTCGCCTGCTGGCCGTTGCTTCCGGCACTTGAATTGCTCCAGCTCGCTTTCACATTGCCATGTGCAAAAGCATCGCCAGAAACGCGGGACACATCCACCTTGTCAGCGGTAAGCTGCATGGCGCCGTCTTCGACGCGCGGATTCAGCGTCAGGTGCAGCCACTCGCCCGCGCCTGCATAGTCGGCGCGTCCCGCCGTAGCCCTCAACTGCGCCGGGAGAGGCGCACCGGGCTTGGCCGCCGGCTTCTGTGTCAGAACCACATGGCCTTCAACCATGGCCGATTGAAGCTGCGCATCGCCGCTCTGCGCGTGCTTTGCGCCCGCTTCTGCAGAAGACGCGAAATGCGCCTCCAGCCGGTCGCCGCTCGCAGTCTGCCGCGTTCCCGACGCTGTAATTTCCTCGATGCTCGCGTGGCCAACTCCGCTCATTGCGGTCAACGCCGAACCACGTCCGAAGTTGCCCGTCAGCTCGTCGGATGAAATTCTGGAGGGCGTAACCGGCCCGGCGCCGCGCTGGCTCTCGCCCGTAACCACCACGCCGCCGCTTCCGCGGACTGCGCTCGGCTCGATTTTCCCGTGACCAGCGTCGCGGAACTCCACTTCGGCAATGGGAGAACGCCAGTGGCGGATCAGGCGCAGCCTCTGGCCTACCGACTCGCTTTGTTCCTCGCTGTCCAGCTCCACACCTCGCTCCAGGTGCGCGCGATGCAGCTTGCCCTGCGCGGTGAATTCGAGCTCCGCGGTGGGTGCAGCCCCTTGCAACCGCCGGCTCTGGCCTTCCCTCTGGCTGGTCGAGTCCATCGTGACCCCGCCCTCCAAATGGCCGTGACGAGGCTGGTTGTGCTCGTCAAACTCCATGTGCCCGGCTGGCGCCCCCAGGCGGCTGCCGGCTGCGGTGGCGAGCGTGAACCCGTTCATCGCATCCATCTGCACTACCGATCCATCTTCGCGGAAGAGAACCTTCGCGTCGCCTGCCGTGGCTTCCCCGCCCTGATAGCCCGCATTGACAGCGCGCAGGCGGCAGATCTGGCTCTCACGCTCGAACTCCGCGTGCTGTGCATGAATCTGGACCGTCTCTGGGCCGCGCCGCGCCGTCAACTCAACGGCCCGGTCCAGCACGAGTGTCCCCTGCTGAGAGTCGAACGTCGCTCCCATTGCGCTGCCGGAGCCTTGCGTCATGGAAAAATCCACGCGCTGGCTGGTCGTAGCCACCCCGCTCTGCTGGTCGAAGGTCAGCCCGCTGGTCTTCACGTGGATCTCGCCGCGCGCTACAGCTTCGGCCGCCGAGGCCACCGGAGCGCCCTTCAGCTTGTTGCTCACCACCTGCCCCGCGGCCGCCTTGGGCGCAATGGCCGGCGCAACGCCCGGACGCATCAGCGTAATCTCCACTGCTCCAGTGGCTTTGGCCGTACCCGCCTGCTGGTCGTACTCGAACTCGCTGCCTTCAATGCGGTCCACCCGGCTGCCGTCTTCGCCGTATAGCTCAATCTTCACGTCGTGAAGCAGAGCATTGCCCTTCTTCAGCTCAACGACCTTCGACGCGTGAATCTTGAAGAGGGTATGGCCGCCGCGCGCCTGCGTGTAGGTGACGCCGTTGGCCTCCTGCTGGATTTCAATGCCCAGCCGCTTGGGCAGGTCGCGGCGATTGAAGGGATTCTTCCACTTGCCCACAGCCAGAAACGCCACCAGCACCACCAGCAGCAGAACTCCTGCCGCCAGCACCAGCATTCGCATCCGCTCAATGGTGAATCGCACGGTCAGTTCGACCCCCGGAGCCTTGCGGCCAGCCGCTGGGCAAGGCTTTCGCCCAGTTCGCTCCACAAGAGGCGCGCCGTTGCGCCCGAAGCCTTCTCGATGGCAGATGTAAACTCCACCAGTTGGCGCACATTCTCTTCGACGTGCCGCGCAGCCACCGAATCAAGCTCCAGATCTTCTTCAAGGAAGGGTGTGTCAGAGCCGAAGTCGATCCGGATGTGCCCGTCGGACTCGTAGGCGCCGTCATCGAAGAGCGGCCCGTAACCCGTCACGCGCACCATCCGCGGCCCACGCACCCATCGTGCATCGAGGCCCTCTCCGGTCTCCAACTCCCACAGGCTCCAGCCTATCTCGAACTCGTAAGCGTAGTCATCGTGCAGAATCTCAAGCGCTTCTTCGACGGCGGCCCGAGGCTCCGCGCCCAGTTTGTCGGGAGCGCCACCGGCCGCTCCGGCTCTTCGGCCATAGATCTGTTGAAAAACCGGCGACTCATTCCAATTGATGGGCCACACAGTCGCCGAGTAAACGCGCGCTTCGCCGCCGTGCGCGGCAAACTCGCCCAACACAGCCGTCAGCTTGTCGGCCAGCGCGGCGAGGCGCAGATTGGGATACCACAGGCTCAGATAAAGAGTGTCAGCCATCTCTATTGATTGTAGACGGAAGGGAGGAACGCTGGATGTAGGGGAAAACCACAGGAAAGGCGGGAAGCTGAACTTTTCAACGAAGCCACAAATTGAAGGGGACGAGCTTCCGCCCGTCCCCTTCAACTCACAACCCTATGCCGTAATGATCTCGCTGAAGTCGGCGATGCCGGAGAAGCCTCTGAGTATGCCATCAATCAGACCCAGATTCGCCCCGCGGATTGCCTCATCGGGATCGAGAACCATGACCTTGTCGAAGAAGGCATCGACGACCGGACGCAGCGTGGCAATCAAGGACAGCGCCTCGCCGTAATTCCGTTGCTCACGCAGCTTTGCAACCTCTGGAGCGAGTGCGTCAGCCGCATCCGCAAGCTGCTGCGCTTCCGGAGCAAGCTGCACGTCCCGCGGCGAACCAACGGCAAAATGCTTCTCTTCGGCCTGGCGCAGAATGTTTTTGATGCGCTTGAAAGCCGCTGAAACTGCCGCGAAGTCCTCGGATTCACGCGCCGCCGTCAGCGCCTCGGCCCGCGCAATCGCGTCGCGAACGTCATCGGCCCCGGCAGCCAGCACAGCACTGACCACGTCGTAGGCAAAGCCGCGGACATCTTTCAGGTAGAAGCTCAGGCGTTCGGCGAGGAAAGCTGCAACCTGCTCCTTGTATGGTCCATCTGGTCCTCCGACTTCGAGCACCTCGCCCAACGTCAGCGGTAATCCCGACTCAGCCAGAATCTTTATAACCGCATTTGCCGCCCTTCGCAGGGCGTATGGGTCTTTAGAACCGGTGGGAGCATCCCCAATCAAAAACATTGAGCAAATCGTATAGATACGATCCGCTATACCGAGTATTTGTCCCTCAGTGTTAGAAGGAATCGGATCGTCGATCGAGGCAGGAGTGTACTGGTCGTAGATGGCCCGAGAAACAACATCTCCAAGTCCTTGTGCTTTCGCATAGAGACCGCCAATGATACCTTGCAACTCCGTAAACTCTTTCACCAACTCAGATGTCAGATCAGTTTTCGCCAAATCAACAGCTTGTAACAGGGAAGGCTTGTCTAGACTAACTCCCTTGGATAGCACAAAGTCGGCAAGCCGATACGCCACGGCCTGATTCCCTTTAGTCTTCCAGTGATAATCGCCCAGCTTCTTTTGGAAGGTGACATTCTTCAAGCTCTCAACGCGATCCACGAGCGGTTTCTTCTGATCCACTTCCCAGAAGAAACGCGCGTCCTTGAAGCGTGCACGTAAGACACGCGCATTACCGTGGCGAATGATCTCCGCGCCCTCGGCATCGACCTGCGTATTGAGCACGGCCAGGAAGTGCGGCGCTAGTTTGCCGTCCGCGCCCTCGACCGCAAAATATTTCTGGTGGTCGCGCATGACCGTGACCAAAACCTCTTCGGGCAGCGCCAAATACTCCGGCTCAAAATCGCCAAGCACGACAGAGGGCCATTCGGTCAGGTGAACGACGGTCTCGATCAGCGGATCGTCCTGACGCCAGCGCGCGCCAGCAACAGTGCGTGTAGCCGCGTCAAGAGCCTCGCGAATCGATTGCCTGCGCTCGGCTACATCGACCATGACGAAGGCTTTGCGCAGCGCCTCGGCGTAATCGGCTGGCTTATTGATGACGACCGGAGCCTCACCGTGCAAAATGCGATGGCCGCGACTCGCGTTGCCGGCTGTGATGCCGGCGATCTCCAGCGGCACAACCTCGGCGTCGAGCAGCGCAACAATCCAGCGAATGGGTCGCACAAAGCGCTCCGGCTTGCCCGCGCGCCAGTACATATTCTTGGCCCAGTAGAGACCCAGAACTTCCTTCGGTAACTCAGTCGCCAGCACCTGCGGTGCAGCCACTCCCTTACGCTTTACCGTTGCGCCCACATACTCGCCCTTGGCGTTGGTGACCTTCTCAAGAGCATCAACCGCGACGCCAGCCTTGTTTGCGAAGGCCTCGGCGGCTTTCGTCGGCGCACCGTCCTTGAAGGCAACCTTCCACGAGGGGCCGGTGAGCTTCTCTTCCGTATCGGCCTGGCTTGGCTCGACGCCCTCGACCAGCACGGCCAGACGGCGCGGCGTGGAATAAGTGGTCAGCTTGGCCCCTGGGGCAAGCAGCCGCTCGCGGGTGAGCAGATCGCGAACGCGGCGGCCCAACTCAGCCTCGGCTCCGGCAATCATGCGGGCCGGAACCTCGTCCAGCCCAATTTCCAACAAAAAATCAGCCATAACGTAAATTTCTTTCTGCAATGTGCGCTTCGTAATAAGAAATCAGAAAAGCACTACGCTGACAAGCTAACCAGTTGTCTCGCTAACACACGCGAAGCGTGGCTAACTCCGCCAACTTCGCTAACTCGCCTGCTGCAACGCATATGCCTTGGCCACGCCCACGGAGAGATTACGAATGCGGCCGATCATGCCGACCCTCTCGGTGACGCTGATCGCCCCGCGCGCGTCCAGAAGATTGAAGAGATTCGAGCACTTCAGCGCCAACTCGTAGGTTGATATCAGCGGGAAGCGCCGCTTCTCCCTGGCGCTTGCCTTTTCATCGGACAATAACTCGTTGACCTGCGCCAGAAGAGCCAGCGCCTCAGCCTCGTAGCTATTGAAGTGCGCCCACAGCCGGTCCACATCGGCGCTCTCGAAGTTATAGACCGAATACTGCAGTTCCTCGTTCAGGCGAACATCGCCATAAGTGACCACAGCGCCGGTTTCCGGATCGCGCGCCCAGACCACGTCATAGACCGAATCCACATCCTGCATGAAGGCGCAGAGGCGCTCCAGGCCATAAGTCAGCTCGGCGCAGATGGGGTCCAGATCGAGGCCGCCGCACTGCTGGAAGTAGGTGAACTGGGTAATCTCCATGCCGTCCATCATGACCTGCCAGCCGACGCCCCATGCGCCGACCGTTGGGCCTTCCCAGTTGTCTTCCTCGAACTTCAGGTCGTGCTTGCTGAGATCGATGCCGATCGCTTCCAGGGACTGGAGATAGAGTTCCTGCACATTCACCGGCGGCGGCTTCAGGATGAGCTGAAACTGCGTATGGCGGAAGAGCCGGTTGGGGTTCTCGCCGTAGCGGCCGTCAGCCGGGCGGCGCGAGGGCTGCGCGTAGCCAACCTTGTAAGGCTTGGGCCCTTGCACGCGCAGGAAGGTCTCCGGCGCCATGGTGCCCGCGCCCACTTCCACGTCGAAGGGCTGCTGCAGCACACAGCCGCGTTCCGCCCAAAAGCCCTGCAAGCGGAACAAAAGCTCCTGAAAGGTGAGCGGAGCGGTTTTCTGTTGGGATGAAACCTGAGATAAAGGCACGGGCAATTCTCTTTCGTTCAGACTGTGTAAATTTTAACAGCCTGTTGTCCCCGGCTGGTTCGTTTCCAGTTCAACCTGCGCGGGTGAGCGCTGCTGATGGAGATTTGAGGTTCCCCACCGATGCGCCAGAAACAACGCGCATGGATGGGGCACGGAGCCTTTGTGGCCAGCCCTGCCTAACCGCCCAGCCGCGCCAGCGCCTCTGACGAGCGCAGTTTGCGCTCCAGGTGCCGCTCCAGGGCCTGGAGCGTGAAGCGTCGCAGGTCCTGAGCGCGCCGCCGGGGCCAGGCTTCTGCAGCAAAGGCCGAAGCAGGCGCACGCAACATACGCTGCGCCAGTTGCCAGGAGTCGGCCGAGAGCTCGCTTGCGCCGCCGCTACGATGCAGCGGGCAGAAGAGGCCGTCGCCCAAGGTGTTGAAACTGGCTTCGCCTGCACGGAGCGCCTCGCCGCAGGCCGTGCAGTGGCCAAGCTCCGGCAAGAGGCCCATCAGCCGCGTCATCCAGAGCTGGAAGTAGGTCAACGGCATCCAGGGCTGCTCGACTGTGGTTTGTTCAAGAACAGAAACCAGCAGACGGAAGACCGTCTCCTGGGGATCGCGCTCGGGCAGCGCTTCGTCCACGAGCTCGGCGAAAAAGCTGAGCACCACCATGCGCGCGGGATCGATCGGGGCAGAGAGTGGCGAGCTGACAATTTCTAGCTGATCCAGCCGCACCAGCTCAGTTCTAGGCCGCTCTGCAAACCACGCGTGGGCAAGCGTCATCGGCTCCAGCGCCCCGCCAAAGCGTTTGCGGCTCTTCAGCGCCGATTTGGCCACGCCGCGCAACCGGCCGTAGTCGCGCGTGAAAAAGCTGACGATCAGGTCAGCCTCGCGGAAGGGCCAGGTACGCAAAACGACGGCTTCTGAGGTGAGGACGGCCATGCGACTACTATCTTCGCACTGCTTCCCTGCTGCTGGAATCTGCGGCCAGAGAAGATTCCTTACCTATTCGTAAGGAATCCAGATAAAGTAAGGTAAAATAGCTTCTGAAAGGAATCAAAATGCCCTCAGCGACGCTCACTTCCAAAGGTCAGATCACCATTCCCATCGAGATCCGGAGAACTCTCGGGTTGAAACCGGGCGTCCGGATCGACTTCTACGAGGTCGAAGGCGGCGAATATGCCTTCCGGCCGAAGACTGGATCGATCCGAGATTTGGAGGGTTGCATTCCCAAACTGGATCATATAGTCACCATCGAAGAGATGAATCAAGCGATTCTGGATGGCGCCGCTGAAAGCTACCTGAAGAGTGTTGGTAAACCAACCTCAGCCCGATCAAGAGGCAAAGCCGCATGATTGGTTTGGATACGAACATTCTCATTCGCTATTTCATCAAAGACGATCCAGAGCAAACCCGGGTGGCAGTCAATTTGATCGATTCTCTTACGCGCACAGAGCCGGGATGGATCGGTGCGGCCATCTTCATGGAGTTGGACTGGGTGCTGAACAAAGTGTTCAAGTTGAAAAAAGACCGAGTTGTCAAGATATTCAATACACTGCTCGTTAGCCGGGAAGTGGTCGTGGAAAATGCGGAGGCTGTACGAGAAGCCTTGCAACGCTACCGCTCTCGAAATACAGATTTTTCTGATTGCCTGATAGCCAGTTCCGCAAAAGCCGCTGGATGCAGCCGCACGCTGACCTTCGACCACATTGCCGCCCGCGACGCGGGCATGGAACTGGCCGGGTAGAGCACTCCAACATAGACACAAATGCGCATCCCGCCGAAGCGAGATGCGCGTTTGGAGAAAACTCAAAAATCGAAGGAAAGCGCCGGGAGCCGACTAGCGACCGTAGTGCTTGACGGCCTTCTCGGCAGAGCTGGCCCACTTCTCCGGCAGGTCGTCCTCTGCGAAGATGGCCGAAACCGGACAGGCGGGAACGCAAGCGCCACAGTCAATGCACTCGGCCGGATCGATGAACAACTGGTCGGCCGCGGCGAAGCCCGCTTCGTCCTTTTTGGGGTGGATGCAATCAACGGGACAGGCGTCTGTACAGGCCGTGTCCTTGGTGCCGATGCAGGGTTCTGCGATGACGTGTGGCATCTCTGATCTTCTCCGGGGGACTGAATCCTCGACGCTGATAGTAGCACAGGAACCCGAAGGTTGCGTCAACCCCATGCAACTGTATTTTCACGAACAGAAACTGGAGAAATTATCCCCCCCGCTTGACGCTCGTGAAGCAAGCCGCCTGGCGTGCAGGAACCCGATGCACTTTTAGCCAGCTTTCGCTTCCCGCGCGGCACGCCGGGCCGCAAACTCCTGGGGCGTAAGAATCGGCGCAAGATTGCGTCCGGCAAACATATCGTCAAAAAGCGCCATCAGCTCACCGTGAATCAGACCGTTCGAGGCCAGAACCTCGCGGCTATCGAGCCGGAAGGTATTGCCGGAGAAGCCAGTGACTTGCCCGCCTGCCTCCTGAACGAGCAGAACGCCGGCCGCGGTGTCCCAGGGATTGAGTTTGAACTCCCAGAACGCATCAAGCCGGCCCGCAGCAACGAAGGCCAGGTCGAGCGCGGCCGAACCAGCGCGGCGCACCCCGTGCGAACGCAGCGTGAACTCCTGGTAAAAGTGGACGTTCGGGTTGTCGTGACGCTTGCTGCTGGGAAAACCCGTGCCCACCAGCGCCTCGGCCAGCTCCGGGGTGCGCGAAACCCGCAGCGGCTTGCCGTTCAACCGCGCGCCTCGTCCCCGCTCGGCGGCGTACAACTCATCCCGCAGGGGGTCGTAAATGACCGCAGCCACCATCGTCCCATCCTGGTCCGGCGCGAGCCCTGCGGGACGCTGTTCCAGCCCCAGCGAGACGCAGAACTGCGGAAAACCATGCGTAAAGTTGGTGGTTCCATCCAGCGGGTCAACGTACCAGCGGAACTCGGCACCAAGGCGCTCGCGCGTGCCCTCTTCGCCGAAGATTCCGTGTTCCGGGAAGGCTTCGCCCAGGCGTTCACGGATCAACTTCTCTGAGGTCCTGTCGGCCACCGTTACCAGATCCACATCGCCCTTGTACTCGGTCTCGACACCCTGGTGGAAGAACTCGCGCAACCGCGCTCCTGCCTCACGGGCAATCGATGAAGCCTTCGGGACCCATACCCACTGCTGCGTGACTGTCCGAGCGCGACTCACGAGGTGGCCTCTTCCGCAGCGGGACCGTTCTCTTCCGGCTGAATGGCGGCAGGAACAGCGCGGCGCGGCGTGCGGGTGCGGCTGCCCACTTCCGTGATGGTGCGTATCTGATGCTTGTAAATGAAGAGATTGGGCTTGCCCTCGCGGGTCAGGCGCAACATTCCATTGTCGAAATACTCAATCCAGCCGCGCACGGTCTCGCCGTCGTGCAACTTGACCTGCACGTTCACCTGGCGCTCGCTGAGAGAGCGAAGGTAAAGCGTTTCCTGGCCGGTTTCACCCGGCGGAGGGGTCTTGGAAGGACGGCGCTTGGGCATGGAAGGAGTCATGTTGTCATTTTAGATGCAACAACGCAGAAAAATAGATGCAACAACGCAGAAAACGCTCGCCTGCATTTTTTGAGAACGAGCGCCGATCCAGTATGAATTATTTGCCCGGCGCCGGAAAGTCCGCATAATAGCCGGTGCGACAGCGGATATTGAAGGACTCTGGCGCGGCCCTGGGAATGGTGACCTGAACACGGTGGAAGGCCCTGCCGGGCTCCTGATTCTTTGGATAGTAACCCAGCAGATACTGTGAGCGCAGGTCGTCGCTGACCCGCGCAAAGGCTTTGTCCAGGCCGCCGCCGCTGGCGTAGAAACTCTTGCCGCCGGTCTGCTCGGCCAGGGCAATAAGCGCGTGCTCGCCGCCCAGGTCGCGGCCGGCGCTGGCCTCGATGGGCACATCGATAATGCTGTAAATCATCACTTCGTTGCGCAGAGCCTGCTCGACGGCCCGTGCATAGGTGGCTCTGCTGGCGGTATCGTCGCCGTCGGAGACAAGCACCAGCACCCTGCGCCCCTCTTTGCCGCCCAGGCGCTCGGAGCCGAGGCAGATGGCGTCGTAGAGCGCCGTAGCCCAGTCGCCACGCAACTGGCCGAGGCCGCGGTCAATCTGACTCAACTTGCTGGTGAAGGGCGTCAGTTCGCGCACGCCAGTAGCGAACTGGAGAAGGCTCATCTGGTCCTGGGGGCGCAGCAGAGCCTGGGCAAAGCGCTTGGCCGCGTCAGACTCCACGGCTAGATCCTTCTGCACGCTGCCGCTGGTGTCGATGGCCAGCGTCAGGTTCAACGGCAACTCCGGCTGGCGCTCGAAAACCGCGATCTGCTGAGGCCGACCGTCTTCTGCGAGCGCGAAGTCATCGCGGGTCAAACCACCCGCAATGGCCCCATTCCGGTCGGTCACGTTGACAAAAACGTTGACCAGTTTCACGTCCATGTGCAGGGTCATCTCCTGCGCCGCCAAAGCAAGGGGCGCCAGAGCGAGAAGCACCCCGCAGGCAGCCCGCCGGCAAGTGCAAAAGAGAGCGCAAGCGACCAGCCAATCCACCAACACGGCAAAGGAGAAAACGCGCACGTGCATCACCCTGAAAGAATACCGTCTGCCAGTTAGACGGCGCAGACTGCAATCAGAGGCTCACCAAACGAGAAAGGCCGGCAGGTTCGCCGGCCTTCATGCGATTAACTGCGCCGCAACTTACGCCATGGCGCCCACCGCAAGCTCTGCTTCCGCCACCGGCTGCGCCTGATGCCCAAGTTTCAAAAGCGGCAGGGCCACAGCCAGAACATCTTCAATGCGGCTGGCGTAATGAATCGTGACGTCCCCGATCAGCTCCGGCGTCAGATCCTCTTCCACGTCCTGCTCGTTCTCGGCGGGCAGAATGATGGTTTTCACTCCTGCCCTGCGCGCAGCCAGAAACTTCTCCTTGATGCCGCCCACCGGCAGCACATTGCCGCTGAGCGTAATCTCGCCGGTCATGGCCGTCAGCGGCAGCAGCGGCGTATCGGTCAACAGAGAAACCAGAACCGTGGCCATGGTCACGCCCGCCGAAGGCCCATCCTTAGGAATCGCTCCAGCCGGCACGTGAATGTGCAGATCCAGCTCTTTGGTAAAGTCCTCCTCCAGCCCCAGCATGGCCGCATTCGACCGTACCCAGGTCAGCGCGGCCTGCATGGACTCCTGCATCACATCGCCGATCTGGCCGGTCATGGTGAAGCTGCCCTTGCCCTTCATCTTGTTGGCTTCGATGAAGAGAATCTCGCCGCCCGCCGGCGTCCAGGCCAGTCCCACGGCCACTCCCGGCCGCTTCACTCGATCGGCGATTTCAGTCTCCACGCGCACCTGAATGCCGCCCAGGAATTCCTTGAGCAACTCGGGCGTCACCACCTGCTTTTCCTTGTGGCCTTCGACCACGCGACGCGCCTCTTTGCGGCAAATCGTGCCCAGCGCCTGCTCCAGCTTGCGTACCCCGGCCTCCCGCGTGTAGTGGCGAACCACGTAACGCACCACATCCTCGGGAAACTCGATCTGCTCGGGGGTGATGCCGTTTTCCTTGATCTGCCTCGGGATCAGGTAGCGGAAGGCAATCTGCACCTTCTCCTCTTCGCTGTAGCCCTGCAGGGAGATCAGCTCCATGCGGTCCAGCAGCGGCGGCGGTACCGTGTCCAGCATATTGGCCGTGCAAATGAACAGAACCTTGGAGAGATCGAACTGCACGTCCAGATAGTTGTCGCGGAAGCTGAAGTTCTGCTCCGGGTCCAGGGCCTCCAGCAACGCCGAGGACGGATCGCCGCGGAAGTCGCGGCCCAGCTTGTCGACCTCGTCCAGCATGATCACCGGATCGTTGGTCCCGGCACGGCGAATGCTCTGGATGATCTGGCCGGGAAGCGCGCCAATGTATGTGCGGCGATGGCCGCGAATCTCCGCCTCGTCGTGCATGCCGCCCAGCGAGATGCGCTGAAACTTGCGGCCCAGGGCACGGGCGATGGAACGGCCCAGACTGGTTTTGCCCACTCCCGGCGGCCCCACGAAGCACAGAATCGGCCCCTTCATGTCCGGCTTTAACTCCAAAACGCTCAGGTAGTCGAGAATGCGGTCCTTCACCTTCTTCAGCTCGTAGTGGTCCTCGTCGAGGATCTCCTTGGCCTTGCCAATATCGATCTTGGAGCCGGAACTCTTGGCCCACGGCAACACCGCCAGCCACTCGATGTAGTTGCGTGTCAGAGAATAGTCGGCGGCCATCGGAGACATCCGCGACAACCGCGAAAGTTCCTTCAGCGCCTCTTTCTTCACGTCCTCTGGCATTCCCGCGGCTTCGATCTTCTGACGCAAATCCTCAGTTTCGCGCTGGCCGTCGTCCTGCTCGCCCAACTCCTTCTGAATAGCCTTGAGCTGTTCGCGCAGATAGTAGTCCCGCTGCGTCTGCTGTACCTGGTCCTGCACTTCGGTCTGAATCTTATTGCGCAACTGCTGCACCTCGATCTCCTTGGCCAGATGCTGGTTCAGGAGCTCCAGGCGCGTCGATATGCTGGGCGTGTCCAGCAGTTGCTGCTTGTTTTCTGTGGTCAGGAAGGGCAGTGACGAGGCTACAAAATCCACCAGGCGGCTCGGCTCCTCGATGTTCCCGGCAATCACACGCAATTCATCGGAAAGCGTAGGGGACTCGGCGACAACCTGCTGGAACTGCCCGACCACGTTGCGCACCAGCGCTTCAGCGCCGGACGTGGCCTCCGGTTCCGTGTCCTCGAGCACTTCCACATCGGCGATCAGGAAGGGCTCCGTCTGCGAGTAATGCAATACGCGCACCCGCTCCACGCCCTCAGTAAAGACAAACCGGCTCTGGTTGGGCATGCGCACAATCTTGTGCACCGTGGCCAGGGTTCCCACCGAGTGCAGATCGGCCGGCTTGGGCGTGTCGAGCCGCGGGTCCAATTGGGCTACGACCACGATGGACCGCTCCTCGCCCAGCGACTCAATCAACTGAATGGAACTCTCGCGGCCCACAGTCAAGGGCAGAACGGCGTGGGGAAACAAGACAGTATCCCGAACCGGCAGAACAGCTACTCTGCGCACAGTGGGAGCGTCCTTTGCGGAAGGGCTCTGGGGAGACGGCGGAATGGGAAGGTCTTTTGACATTGAGTGTCCTTTTATCAACTTTTCTTCATTTGACGGCGAAGATTGTAAAAAGTTTCAGGAAGAGTTCATCTTTCCTGGATCGCTCCCTCTCCCGCAACCAGGGCAGCTCGCCTCTGGTACGTTCAAACCAAAGCTGCGGTTCCCCGGCCAGGGCTTGTCCTGCCAGTCTCTCCGCTGGAACGCAGGGGGTATTTCAAGCCGCTGTTCTGCCAAACTCGAGTGACCCAGCCGGAACGAACAACCTGGAGCACTTCCCTTCCAGTTAGATGCACTGCTGCTCGAAAAGTGTATCGGCGAAAGCCCGAGGAAGGTGAGCAAGAGAGAGCACCGGATTCCATACACTGAGGTATTTAAGGAGAGCCAACATTTTTTGGAATCACCGCTGACAGCACCCCACGGACCCGGGAGTCCAAACAGTTCACTCCTGGCGCCCTTCCGATTCGCGCGAGCCTTGCTCGTCTCTAATAACGGATTCGATGTGTTTCCATACTGTTTCAGGAGGCTCCATAATGGGCAAAAGCTCACGGGCGGCTTCCGCAATCGTTTTCAGATCGCTGAGCAGGCTGCTGCATCGAGCGCAATGCTGGATGTGTGGATTCATTGCGAGATTCTCGCTGGACCCGATCAGTTCCGGCAACTGGGCCTGAAACTCCTGGCAGCTCAGCGTATTTAGATCCTGGGTCATGGCCGCGCCTCCTGCCGGGGATAGGTACGCAGCGCATCGCGCAGCTTCAGCCGCGCCTTGTGCAACTGAGACTTGCTATTGCCAAGCGAGCAATTGAGCATAGTAGCGATTTCATGATGCTCATAACCCTCGACATCATGCAAGACAAACACGAGACGATAGCCGGCAGGGAGATCGGTGACAGCCCTCTCCAGAGCCATCCGGTCAATAGAGCCGGACAGCGCCGGATCAGAGGCGCCGAAACCCCGGCCGGGGTTTCCTTCAGGGGCGGGTTCCATGGCTTCATCCATTGAAATAAGAGGCAAGCCCTTCTTTCTGAGGTGCATCAGCACAACGTTGATGGCCAGCCGGTGCAGCCATGTGGAAAAAGCCGAGTCGCCGCGGAAGGTGGAAATCTTGCGGTGGAGCAGAAGGAAGCTTTCCTGTGTCAGATCCTCGGCTTCAGCCACATTGCCAACCATGCGCAGACATAAAGAGTAGATGCGTCTTTTGTGTAAAGAGTAGAGTTGGGCGAAGGCGAGGTGGTCTCCGGCCTGGACCAGGGCAATGACCTCGCTCTCGCTGGATCGAGGCAAAGCCGCGGACTCGGCAGGAACAACCTGAGGCATAAGTATGATTTCCCCTCCCGGCGAACAAGGAGTGGGTTCCGGCGGAGGCCTGGGGAACCTGGAATCGGGCATGCGCTTCCTTGGAAAACCGATCCGCAACCCGATGCGGCTGCACCGGACGCGATACCCCGTTAGTATATAGGGAACAGAGATCGGATCTCAGAAATCCGGCAAGAAAAAGAAGCGACAGGAGGGACGAATCGGGGATCAGACACGTGGGAACAGAAATTAAAGGATCCAAGGAGCGCAAATGACCGCCGCCCTGATCCCTGATCTCTGAACCCTGATCTCTATAGCGATATATGGTCTTGAAGGCAAAGACGGGGTCCCCGGCGACAGATCTTTCTTGCCGGAGCAAGAGGCCGGTGGGTCACTGCGGCAAGCGGTCGGGGTACGGCATTTTCCTGGCCTGCCTACTTGTCTTCGGGCTTTCGGGCGAAGGCAGCGGCTGGAGCGAGAGCCACGCCAGCGGCGACGGTAATTCCAGAACGGGGACAGATGAAGCTACGCAAGCAGCTTCCGATTCCCTCACCCGCTGGGAGGGTCTGCCAGTACGGCACATCGCTTTCTCTGGGGTTTCAGCGGATCGTCTCTCCCCTCTTGCCGGCCACCTGGACCAGGCCGAGGGCTCTCCTTTGAGCCGGGAAGCCCTGAAGAGAAGCCTGCACCAGCTTTTTTCGACCGGCCTGTTTGAAACCCTTGCGGTAGAGGGGACGCGCGAAGGGGACGGCGTGGCGCTCGTTTTTCGCGGTACGGCCCGCACATTCATTGGCATCGTCAGCGTGGATGGCGCCAAGGGCGCCACATTGAATACGCAACTCGAACGCTCTACCCAACTCGCGCCCGGCACGAGCTTTACGCCGGCCAAGCTGAGTCAAGCGCTCGAACAGATGCGGAACACTCTTGCCCTGAATGGTTTCCACGAGCCGGTGATTACCCAGACCGTGACGCCCCATCCGGAGGAGCAACTGGCCGACATTGCGTTTCATGTGGCAAGCGGCCCACAGGCCCGCGTGGGCGAAGTCGAGGTAACGGGCGACTCGGGGATGAGCGTGAACGATTTCCGCCATCACGCGCATTTGAGAGCCGGTTCACACGTGGACCACGAAACCGGAAGCAGGGCCCTGGCCGGGGTACTGAAGGTTTACCAGGGCCAGCAACGGCTGGAAGCTGAGATCAAGCTGGAATCCCAACAATACTCCGCCGCAAGCCATAAGGCGGATTTCCGCTTCTCTGCCAACCGCGGGCCCGTCGTGAAGGTGCTGGTTCAGGGAGCCAGCCTGAGCGCGGCGCGGGTGAAGCATGTGATTCCCATCTTCGAGGAAGGCAGCGTGGACGAGGACCTGCTCAACGAGGGCAATCGCCGGCTGCGCGACTACTACCAGCGCCTGGGCTACTTCGACGTCAAAGTCGAGCACGAGCAGCAAACCACAAGCGGCGGCCAGGTGACGATTCTCTATAAAGTGCGGCTGGGACAGCGACGGCGCGTTGAGAAGGTCTCAGTGGCGGGCAACCGCTACTTCGATTCGGCAACGCTCAAGGAAATGCTCAGCGTCCATGCCGCCGATACCCTCGACCGCCACGGCGCCTACTCGCAGGCGCTGGTCGTTGCCGACATCAACGCCTTGCAGGCTGTTTATCAAAACAACGGATTCTCCCTGGTCAAAATCACCCCTGAGACCAGCGCCGCCGAGACCAAAACGGGCAAGACAGGGGCCCGCAGCGACAGTTCTTCGTCGCCGGAGTCGAAGACGGCCCCACTCACTGTCGTCTACCGCATCGAGGAGGGCAAACAACTGCGGGTGGGCACGGTGCAGTTGGAAGGGAACGAGCATGTGGACGCGGCCAAACTTACGCCACTCCTGAACACTACCGCAGGGCAACCGCTTTCTCCTCAGAACCTGGCCGGAGACCGGGATGCGCTATTGACCGACTACATGAGCCGAGGTTTCGACCATGTTCGGGTAGAGGTCACCCAGCAGGTCGAGCCGGCCGATGCGAGCAAGGTGGACGTGGCCTTCCACGTCACGGAGGACAGGCAGATCTTTGTGCGCAAGGTGCTGCTGACGGGGCTGCATTACACGCGCCCCGATGCGGTGGCCAAGGCCATCACCCTGCATCCCGGCGACCCACTCAACGAGACGGCGCTGAGGGAGACACAGCGCAATCTCTACGAATTTGCGCTCTTCAACGAGGTCGATACGGCAATCGAAAACCCCTCAGGCGGAGAGGCTTACAAGACCGTGCTGCTACAGACATCGGAGGCGCGGCGCTGGGCGCTGACCTATGGCTTGGGTTTCGAGGCCCAGACGGGAACGCCGCAGTTCAACTGCGGCGGCGTCCTTGCCAGCGGCGCCCGTTGCAATCCGAACGGCAAGACGGGAGTCAGTCCGCGAGGACTGCTTGAAATCACCCGCAACAATCTCTTTGGCCGCGACCAGTCGGCCTCTTTACGCGGCACCATCGGCCTGCTGGAGCAGAAGATAGACCTGCTCTTCCAGAACCCTCACTTCGAGGGGAACCAGAACTTCGGCCTAACCATCTCCGGCGGCTACGCCAACAGCCTGGACGTTTCCACCTATGTCGCTTCAACGCTGGAAGGCGGGATGCGCTGGACCGAACATTTCAATACGCCGGGGGCGTTGCTTTCCAAGGCCAACACTCTCGTGTATGAATTCAACTTCCGCCGCGTCAAGGTGGAGGCTGACAGCCTTCAGGTTTACCCAAGCGAAATTGGGAAATTGGCCACGGCAGTGCGCGTGGCGGGTCCGGCGCTGACCTGGATTCGCGACAACCGCGACTCCCCTCTGGATTCGCATCGGGGCACCTACACAAGCTTTCAGGAGTTTCTCTCTGCCGGCGCCTTCGGCGCACAGACCAACTTCAACCGCCTCGACCTGTCGAACTCGAGTTATTACGGATTTGACAAAGGCCGCATCGTTCTGGCCCGCAACACGCGCTACGGACAGGAGCGAGTCTTTGGCGCGCTCGAAGACGAACTGATTCCCCTCCCCGAGCGGCTTTATGCTGGCGGGGCCACCTCGCTCAGGGGCTTCGGCGCCAACTCTGCCGGGCCGCGCGATCCCGAGACGGGCTACCCCATCGGCGGGGCGGGAGCATTGATCAACAGCACGGAGTTGCGCCTGCCGCCGCCCACGCTGCCCTGGCTGGGCAACTCGGTCAGCTTGGTGCTCTTCCACGATATGGGCAACGTCTTCACAAATGCTTCCGATGCCTGGGCCAGCGCTCTCAGGGTTCGCCAGCCACTGCGCGACAACTGCAAGGCGCTGATTCCCGCCGCCGGCAAAATAGCCAACCCGGTCCCGACCGGCCCTTCAACTTCGACCGGAGTACAAGGCCAATGCAGCTTCAACTATTTCTCGCACACGCCAGGAATTGGGATGCGATACCATACGCCGGTAGGGCCAATCCGGCTTGACTTCAGCTATAACATGAATCCCCCCATTTACCCGGTGAATATCGACTACTCGCTAGCCCCCAGGATGCCTATCTACTCAAATCCGCGTGTGGGCGAGGCTAGCCACTTCAATGTCTTCTTCAGCCTGGGGCAAAGCTTCTGATGAGCAACTGGATCACAATTCGGCTCATGACCAAGCTCGGATTTGTCTGCATGTGGACGATGGCGGTGTGTCTGGCCGCCTCGGGAGCGGCTTCTGGAGTGGCACAGAATCCGGCACAAGCACCGCAGCTTGCTCAGCCGGTGGTGCTCCTCGACCGGGTAGTGGCCGTGGTCAACAACCGGGCTATCCTGGCCAGCGATGTGGATGAGGAGATACAGTTGGCGGTGCTGGAGCCAGGCTTGACCGGAGCCAGCGTTCTTACTCCAGGGCGTGCCTTGGAGCAGTTAATCAGCCGCGCGCTCATCCAACAGCAGATTCGCCAGGAAGACGCGCAAGCAGCGGAACCAACCCAGGCCGAGGTCGAGGCCCGTGTGATGGAGATTCGCAGGGAACTGCCCGCTTGCGTTCGGCTCAACTGCGGTTCGGAAGAAGGGTGGAAGGCGTTTCTGGCCGCACACGGGCTGGCGCCGGACCGGGTAGAAAGCTATCTGCGCTATCGTATTGAAATTCTGAGTTTTATCGAGCAGCGCTTCCGGCAGGGGATTCGCATCTCCCCGGAAGAGATCGAGAAATACTACCGTCAGTCGCTGCTGCCGCAGTACAAGGCGGGCGAGGCGCCGCCGCCGCTGGACAAGGTGGCCCCGCGCATTGAAGAGATTCTGCTGGAGCAGCAGGTGAACGCGTTTTTTGACGACTGGCTCAAGAACCTGCGCAAACAGGGTGAGGTGAAGGTGCTCGACCCGGCTCTCGAAACTCCAGCAACCGCTGGTGGAACAGGAGAAGGTGGCAAATGAGCGAACCCGAATCCAACCCTCCTGTTCCATCTGGGAATTCTGAATCCGTTCCGGCGCCCGGGATGCGTCGGCCGAGCCGCCTGCGCCGCTTCTTTCTGCGCCATCTTCCGCTCGCGCTGGCTTGTGTCGTGGCACTGCTGGCCGTAACTGTCACAGGCCTCTATTTCTTGGCCAGTTCGGCCGAATTCGAGAACCTCGTGCGCCTACGCCTCGTAAACAGGCTGGAAACAGCCACCGGAGGACGGGTTGAGATCCGCTCATTCCACTGGCATCTGCTTAGTCTGGAAGCCGAGGCGGATGGGCTGGTCATCCACGGCCTTGAAGCCTCAGGCGAAGCGCCTTATGCCCAGGCCGGGCGCCTGCGTGTGCAGTTGAGCGTCCTGGGCTTCTGGAGTCCGCGCATTCTGCTGCGCGATCTGGAAATCTCCCGGCCCCAACTGCATCTGATCGTCTACCCAGACGGCTCGACCAACCAGCCGCAACCCCGCAGGCACAGAAAACCAGGCAAGCCCGCCCTCGACACACTCTTCGATCTGAAGACCGGGCATATAGAAGTGGAAGAAGGCATTCTGGACTACGAAAACCGCGCCGCTGCTTTCGATTTCCAGGACCGGTTCATTCCGCTCGACTTCAATGCCAGCGACGCTTCCCTGCGCATGGCTTATATGCCTGCGACGGCCGGGAATCCCGAGAGATACCACATCGACGCGGGAGTTCGCGATCTGAACCTCTCGCGCGGCCCCTCATCGAAGACGGGCAAGGCGCAGCCAGTACAGGGATTCATGCAGGCCTCGCTGGAGTTGACACGCAACAAGACTACCTTGAACTCTCTGCGCGTCACCGCCCACAGCCGCGGCATCAAGGACCGCACACTGGAAATCTCCGGCTCGCTCGATGACTTTGCCCATCCCCGTTGGCAGGCCAGGGCCGTGGGCGAGTTGGACATGCGGTTGATCAACCCCATCACGGGCTATCCGTTTGCGCCGGAAGGCATTGCCCATCTGAACCTGAACGGGGCCGGACAAGGGGGAACATTTCGCGCCGATGGCAGCGTCCATGCCGAGAACGCGGCTTACATTGGGACCGGCGTCGTGGCCACGGGCGTTCAACTCGATGCCCATGTTCATGCCGATCCAGAGCAACTGCTGATTACCTCGATTGTTGCCCGCCTGCGCCAGGGCGGCGAGATTGATGGCGATCTCAGCCTGGCCCACTGGCTGCCCACACTCCCCGGAGCCGCAACCCTGCAACCAGCCAGCCCGAAAAACGGCAAATCGCGCGGCGCCACGAGCCAGCCCCCAAAAACGCCCCTGCCATCCGACGAAATCACCATCCCGGTCGACGGCAAGGTAACAACTCAATTCAAGGACGTTGCCCTGGACACGCTGCTGGAGATGGTCTCCGAGCAGCCCTTCCAGCATCTCGGCTTTGACACGCGCCTCAACGGCCCTGCCACAGCGCTCTGGATCAAAGGCGATGTCCGCACGCTCTCCGTAGACGCCTTGCTGAACCTCACTCCACCGGCGAAGGCGGCTCAAGGAAAGACACTCGCCAGCGGCCTGGTGGACGCCACCTACACCCAGCGCGACGGCGCGGTTGATCTGCGCAAGCTGGAGTTGCGCACTCCCGCCAGTCTCTTGGAGGCCCACGGCCATCTGGGCGCTTATCCGATGACCAGCCCCACAGCGCTGGCCGTTGGCCTTCATTCGCAGAACCTCGGGGATTTCGATACTGTTCTGCGCGACCTGGGATTGACCCGCAACGGAACAAGCGGAACGGCAGCCCTCCCCATCGTGCTCTACGGCCAGGCGGATTATCACGGCACATGGTCTGGTTCGCTTCTCGATCCAAAACTTGCGGGCAACATAAAGGCCACGCAATTGGCCGTCGAATTGGCGTCGATCTTCAGCCCCAAATCCGGCCAGCCCCAATATGTGCGCCTGGATACGGTCGAGGCCACCGGCAGTTACTCGGCAACCCTGATTGATCTCTCCCACTGCCTGCTGCGCCGAGGAAATGCTGAGATCGCCCTCAGCGGCACTCTGGCCGCGGCTGCGGCAAGCTCCGCGCACGGCCCAGCACCCATACCGCCATTCGACGCCAATTCAGTGCTGCATTTCCGTCTTCACGCCGCTAGGGTTGACATGGGCGATCTGCGGCCGTTCACCGGCCAGGACCTGCCGACAGCGGGCGCGCTCGACGCGCAGTTTCAAGTCGACGGCCCCATCCACGCGCTGGCCGGCTCCGGATGGGTCGAGATGGACAAGGGCAGCATCTACGGAGAGCCGGTGGAGCACCTCCGGGCGCAAGGCACGCTCGCCAACCAGACCATCAAGCTGACCTCGGTAACCGTGAACGAAGCCGCTGGCAAGATTGCGGCCACAGGCAGCTACGAGTTCCCATCTCACCGCGTTCAGTTGGACGCCAAGGGGTCGGGAATCGATGTAACCCGCATCGAATGGCTGCGCCGCAAGGGCCTTGCCATGACCGGCAAGCTGGAGTTCACGGTGATGGGCTCCGGGACCTTCGACGATCCGCATCTGGAAGTCCACGCCACCTTGCCCGGCCTCGCGCTGAACGGAGAACCGCTGAGTGGACTGGAACTACGGGCGCACACCGCCAACCGCGCCGTTACCTACGACCTGACATCCCGTCTGGAGGGCGCCGAACTCGCAATGCACGGTCAGACGGCGATCACCGGCGACCATGCCACTCAAGCCAGGCTTGATTTCTCGCAGTTTAACATCGGCGCGCTCTTCAAGCTGGCCCATGTGCAGGAGCTCAGCGGGGAATCCGCGCTGGCTGGATCGGTTACCATCGAGGGGCCTTTGGCGCGGCCGGAGCAGTTGCGCGGCGAGGCCCGCCTGCAGGAACTAGCGGTGACTCTTTCTGGCGTTCATCTCAAAAGTGAGGGCGGGGTCCATGCCACGCTCACAAATGGCCTGATCCGTCTCGATCCCCTGCACATAACCGGCGAAGAGACCGACCTGCGCGCCCAGGGCAGCCTGTCGATCAAGGGCAAGCAGCAGTTGGACTTTGCCGCCAGCGGGACGATCAATTTGAAAGTGGCCGAAACCATCGATCCCGACCTCACCGCTAGTGGAAACACCACTATCCAGGTGGAGGCGCACGGTCCGCTGATGAATCCAGACCTGAGAGGCCGCATCGACTTTCAAAACGCCTCGCTGGCCCTGGAAGACGTGCCCAACAGCCTGAGCCAGTTGCATGGAACGCTGGAGTTCAATCAGGACCGGCTGGAGGTCAAGTCTCTGACAGCCATGAGCGGCGGGGGGCTGCTGAGCGTAAGCGGCTACCTGGCCTATCAGCACGGCATCTATGCCGACCTGACAGCCACCGGAAACGGAATTCGCATCCGCTACCCGCAGGGGGTCAGCTCCCTAGCCAACGCTTCGCTTCACCTGCAAGGTCCGCGGAGCAACCTGCTGCTCTCCGGCGACGTACTTATCACCCGCTTCACGGTCAGCCCCGACCTGGACATAACGGCCCTGGCAGCGCAGGCCAATGCCGTCCAGACAATCGCCCCACCGGACGCGCCCTCCAACCACATCCGCCTCAATGTGCACATCGGCTCTTCGCCGCAGTTGAGCTTCCAGAACGCCTACGCCAAGCTGGCCGGCAACGTCGATCTCCGGCTGCGCGGCACCGTGGCCACGCCCGCGCTGCTGGGCCGCGTCTCCATCACTGAGGGCAGCGGAATCATCGCCGGAACCCGCTACGAATTGCAGCGCGGCGACATCTACTTCACAAACCCGGTTCGCATTCAGCCCAACATCGACCTGAACGCCACGGCCCGCGTCGAGGACTATGACATTACCCTCGGCCTGCACGGAACGCCGGAGAAAATGGCGGTCAACTATCGCTCCGACCCGCCGCTGCCGGAGGCCGACGTCGTGGCGCTGCTGGCCCTCGGCCGCACGGCAAGCCAACAACGCCTTTACATGCAGCAGCAGCAGGCACTCGTCAATCCCTCCACCGACGCATTGCTGGGCGGGGCCCTCAATGCTCAAGTCAGCAGCCGCGTGCAAAAGCTCTTCGGCGCGGGAAGCGTCAAAGTGGACCCCAACTACCTTGGCGCCCTGGGCAACTCCACCTCCCGCATCATCGCCGAAGAGCAGTTGGGCCGCAACCTCACCCTCACTTACGCCACCAACGTGAACACCACCAGTCAGCAGCTCATCCAGGCAGATGTCGCTATCAATCGCCACGTTTCCCTGCAATTGGCCCGCGATGAGTCCGGCGTCTTTTCCGTGGTTTTGAAGGCCACCCGCCGCTACAGGTAGCTCAGGATCAGCGCCGGGCGTAGCATTCCTCTGAAACCTTTTCCTGAATTCTGTGTCTATAAGGACGAATGGCAAGCCGCCAGTCTTCTCGGGTTTCCGGGACTGGCAATCAGGAACTGGCAATACGCGCAACGTGCAGCGGCTGGGCCTGATCATTGATTTTGAAGCGCAAAGAGGAGTGAAAACATGACCTGGACGATGCGAATTCCCCGTGCCGCGCTGGTGGCTGCAGCGCTCGCCGCAGCCTTCTTCTGCTTTCCACAAACTTCCCTGGCAGTGGCCCAAACCGGCGGCACATCCGCTTCCGCGCAGGCTGAAAACCCGGCGGCTGACACTGCGGCGGCCCGGCTAAACAAAGAGCAGTATCGCAACGTGAAGGTGAGCGTGGACCAGGGCATAGCCACGCTGACCGGCTCAGTAGACCTCTACGAGTACAAGGCAGACGCCGAGAAGCGCGTGCGCAAGGCCAGGGGCGTCACCGCGGTGCGCAACCTGATCGAGGTCGCAAGCCCCCTCATTTCCGACAAGGACTTGCGTGCAAAGCTGTCCGAAGACCTGGCCTATGATCGCGTGGGTTGGGGCGACGCGGCCTTCAACGCGATCACCGTAAGCGTCAATCGCGGCGTCGTAACCTTGGGCGGACATGCCCGCACCGATGTGGACAAGGACTCCGCGCTGTCGCTGGTTGCCACCACGCGCGGCGTCAAGGACTTAGTGGACGAGATCGAGGTCGATCCCGTTTCCTTCATGGACAATCAGATCCGCCGCGAAGTGGCCCGCGCCATCTACGGTTACGCGTTTCTGAGCAAGTATGCCGTCGACCCCATCAAGCCCATTCGCATCTCAGTGCAGAACGGCCATGTGGAATTGTACGGGCTCGTGGACACGAAGACCGACAAGGATACGGCCTTTATCCGCGCCAATGGGGTTCCCGGCGTATTCAGCGTCAAGAACTACCTTCAAGTCGCCGGCCAACCAGCCGAAACACAGAAATGAAGGTCGGACTCCCAGTCCGGCATTGAAGAATCAAACGATTCTTCAATGCCGGACTGGGAGCGCGCTGAATTGCGGGGCGTGTTCCTAGAACTTGACTGCGGGTGCGGTGCGCGCCGCGGCGCTGGCCTCGAAGAAGGCGTTGTTCTGCTGGAATCCGCTCATCCCGGCCCATATATTGTTGGGGAATTGGCGCACGAAAGTGTTGTAGTCACGCAGCGAGTCGTTATAACGCTTGCGCGCCACACTGATGCGATTCTCCGTCCCCGAAAGCTCATCCTGCAAGCGCATGAACTGGTCGCTGGAACGCAGTTGCGGGTAGTTTTCTGTGAGCAGCAACAGGCGGCCCAGGGCTGAATCCAGCTTTCCGTTGGCTGCAATCTTGGCTTGCGGACCCTGTGCATTCAACATGCCGGCGCGGGCGTTGGCGATATCGCCAAAAACCGTGCTCTCCTCCTTGGTAAAGCCTTTCACAGTCTCCACCAGGTTGGGAATCAGGTCGGCGCGCCGCTCCAACTGCACGTCCACGTCCGACCAAGCGGTCTTCACAATCTCATCCTTGGCCACCATCTGATTTCTGGCGCTCACAAAGCTGCCAACGACCATCAGCAGAATCAAAACGAAAACGCCAACCACTCCGAGCGCAATCCAAAGTCCACGACTCATACAGTCTTTTTCTCCTCTGGCCCACCCTCAGGCAAGCCGTCTACTCCAACGTGAAATCCTACCAGTCGCCCCCGGCGCCGCCGCCGCCGAAGCCGCCGCCATCGCCGCCGAAACCGCCAAAGCCACTGCCGCCGGAATCCCCACCACCCCCGCCGCCAAGGCCGCCGCCGCCGATCCACGGCCCGCCGCCGCCCCAGCCACCAAAACCGCCCAAGAGGCCGAGGCTGAGCAGAAACCGCAGCAGGAAGAATCCGCCAAAAAAAACAACCAGAATAATCAGCAGAATGAGCTTGCCCAGCGGCATCTTCTGGCGCACCGGCCGGGGAGCAACCGTGGGCTGATCGTCCAGCGTGACCTTGGCGTCGGCGGCGATGACCTGCGCCACATCATTCACGGCCAGCGTCACGGCGCCGTCAAAGTCGTTTGCCCTGAGATCGGGAACCATCTCCCGGCCAATGTCGCCCACCTTGCCGTCGGGCAGGATGCCTTCCAGGCCGTAACCCACTTCGATGCGGCGCTTGTGGTCGTCCACGGCGAGCAGAACCAGCACTCCCCGCTCAGAGCCCTTGCGGCCAATCTTCCACTTCTCTTCGAGAGCGTTGGCAAAGTCAGCCGAATCAATGCCATCCAGTGTGCGGACGGTGACCACGGCTACCTGCGCATTGGCCTGGGTGTGATCGAGCTGGGAACAGATGTGGTCCAGCCGCGCTATCGCCTCGGGCGAGAGCACGTGGGCAAAGTCGTTTACATAATCGGTGGGTTTGGGCAGGTCTTCGACCCGCTCTGCCTGTGCGGCAATAGCGGAAATGGCAACCAAAGCTGCCAGAAACAGCCCAAAAACGGCGGAATGCGCGTGGCGAAAGCCTATCATCTCTTTCTTATTGTACGGGTACAACCAGTGAAAGGTTCCCATAAGAAGCTCCTCGCTGCCTTTGCACTACACTTGAAAGGAAATGACTGATAATCTCCTGCTTTTGCCCCCTGTAGCCCGCAAGGAACATAAAGAGACTCTTCTTCATGGCGTTGTGCTGGTGGACGACTACGCCTGGCTGCGCGACAAAGAGAATCCCGAAGTGACCGCGTATCTCGAGGCCGAGAACGCCTATGCCGAGGCGGTTATGAAGCCGCTGGACGGCCTGCGCGAAAAGCTCTACGAGGAAATGCTCAGTCATGTGAAACAGACCGACATCTCGATTCCCTTCCGCGATGGCCTCTGGTGGTACACCACCCGCACCGAAGAAGGCCTGCAGTACGCCATTCACTGCCGCAAGCCGGGAACGTCCTCGGGACCGGACAAAGATGCGCCAGAGCAGGTGATTCTGGACGGCAATAAACTGGCCAAAGGACACGCCTTCTTTGCCATCGGCGCCACCGACATCAGCAGCGATGGCCGCTGGCTGGCCTACACGACCGACACGACCGGCTTCCGTCAGTACGCGCTGCACATCAAAAATCTGGAAACGGGCGAGACGCTGGCCGACGAGGTGGAGCGCGTAGGCTCCGTCGTGTGGGCCGCAGATTGCCAAACGCTTTTTTACACCGTCGAGGACGAGGAGCAGAAGCGCCAATACCAACTCTGGCGGCATATCTGCGGCTCGACCCATGCAGAAGACGTGCTGGTTTTCCAGGAGGATGACGAGCGCTTCAATCTGGGCGCGGGGCGCACGCGCGACGGCAAATTCATTGTGATGGAGTCGGCCAGCCACATCACCACCGAGTGCTGGGTGCTGTCAGCCAGCGAACCCCAGGGCGAATTCAAACTCATCAGCCCGCGCGAGGACTCGCATGAGTATTTTGTCGACCATCGTAACGGACTGTGGTTCATCCGCACCAACGATCGCGGGCGCAACTTCCGGCTGGTTACTGCGCCGGCAGCCACGCCGGGCCGCGAGCACTGGACCGAGCTGATCGCGCACCGCGTTGATGTGATGCTGGAAGAGGTTGACCTCTTTGCCGGATTCTTCATCGCGGGCGAGCGCGAGCAGGGTTTGCCGCGATTGCGCGTATGGCGCTTCGATGGCGATGGACTGGAAGCCGCGCCAGCCGGCGAGATTGCTTTCCCCGAACCGGCCTACAGCGCCTACCCGCACATTAACCGCGTCTTCGAGACGCCCACCTTCCGCTACGCCTACGAGTCGCTGGTAACGCCCAGTTCCGTCTACGAGTACGACATGGCCAGCGGCGCATCTACGCTGCTCAAGCAGCAGGAGGTTCCCGGCGGCTTCGACCGCACGCTTTATGCCAGCGAGCGCATTCAGGCGACGGCGCCCGACGGCGTGCAGGTTCCTGTCTCTCTGGTTTATCGCAAGGACAAGCGTGAGCCGGGGAAAAATCCTCTGTACGTTTCCGGCTATGGCTCTTATGGCTATTCGTTTCCGGTGGAATTCAGTTCCAAACGGCTGAGCCTGCTGGATCGCGGCGTGGTCATGGCCTACGCGCACATCCGCGGCGGCGGCGATATGGGAGAGCCCTGGCACGACGCCGGCAAGATGCTCACCAAGCGCAACACCTTCACCGACTTTGTCGCCGCTGTCGAGCACCTGACCGCGGCCGGCTACGGCAACCCAGCGCGCGTGGCCATCGAGGGTGGCTCAGCCGGAGGCCTGCTGATGGGCGCGGTCGTGAACCTGCGGCCAGAGCTTTTCCGCGCTGTTCTTTCACACGTGCCCTTTGTGGACGTGATGAACACCATGCTGGACGCCACGCTGCCGCTCACCGTTCCGGAGTACGAGGAGTGGGGCAATCCCAACGAATCTGCTTACTTTTCCTATATGTTGAGTTACTCGCCCTATGACAACCTGAAAGCGGCGAGTTATCCGGCGATGCTGGTGAAGACTTCGCTCAATGACAGCCAGGTGATGTACTGGGAGCCGGCCAAGTATGTAGCCAAGCTCCGCACACTCAAGACGGATAGCAACACGCTGCTGCTGGTGACCAACATGCAGGCCGGCCACGGCGGATCGAGCGGCCGTTACGACTATCTGAAGGAGGTCGCCTTCGACTATGCCTTCCTGCTGAAAGAGCTGGGGTTGTTGTGATCATGTGCGTTGCAGATTTCCGGGAGAGATTCATGCGACGTTCGGCAGGGCGGACGGCGAGAGGCCAGTCTTCATGCGCATCTCATCGCACTAACCCCTCTGTCCAATGCACTTGCGGCAATACCCTTGAGCGCTGCCACGCAAGAAAGTCTCGCAATTACGAGCGTTTTTCGATATATTAGAGACTTCAGCATAGTCCCAGGCACGGTCGGGCCTGTATCGATAGGCCCTCATGAAGGATGGGGCGATTTCCTTTCAACGGAATCGCGCGGCGCAAGTGTCCTTCGGCAAGAAATTGCATTCTGCACGGAAAATTCTTCATCAAAAGGGATGCCATGCACACTTCGGATTGTTGTATCCGCACACCACAGACCCAGGGGCTTTATGATCCGCGGAACGAGCACGATGCCTGCGGCATAGGGTTCGTCGCCAGCATTCGCGGGGAGAAGAGCCACGACATTATCCGCAAGGGACTTGAGGTGCTCATCAACCTCACCCATCGCGGCGCGGCGGGGTGCGATCCGGAGACAGGCGACGGCGCGGGCATTCTGATTCAGATTCCCCACGTCTTTTTCGCGAGCGAGTGCGGTGAACTGGGGATGCAGTTGCCCGAGCCTGGCGCCTATGGCGCGGCCATGGTTTTTCTGCCCGTGGACAAGCACTGCCGCCTGCAGTGCGAGGGTGTTTTTGAGCGCATCGCGCAGGAAGAGGGCCTGACGGTAATCGGCTGGCGCGACACGCCGGTGAACGGCATGGCCGTCGGCCGCGAGGCGCGCGCTTCGCAGCCTTACATCGAGCAGTTGTTCCTGGGCAAGCCCGACGAACTGGATCTGGACGAAGACGGCTTTGAGCGCCTGCTCTACCGCGTTCGCCGCCGCACTGAAAACGAGATTGCCGCTTCCGAGATCGAGGGCAAGGAGTTCTTTTTCGTTCCCTCGCTTTCCTGCCGCACCATTGTTTACAAGGGCCTGATGCTAGCGCCGCAGATTGAGAAGTTCTACTTCGAACTGGCCAATCCGCTGGTCACCAGCGCGCTTTGCCTTGTCCATCAGCGCTTCTCCACCAACACCTTCCCCAGTTGGAAGCTGGCGCATCCTTATCGCTACCTGGCGCACAACGGCGAGATCAACACGATCCGCGGCAACGTGAACTGGATGAATGCGCGCCAGTCGATACTGGAAAGCCCGCTGTATGGCGACAAGATCAAGGATCTTTATCCGGTCGTCGTACCCGGCGGCAGCGACTCAGCCTCGCTGGACAATGCTGTCGAGTTTCTTTTCCAGTCGGGCCGTTCCCTGCCCCACGTGATGGCCATGCTGATTCCCGAGGCCTGGTCTGGCAACCCTGACATGGACGAGGAGAAGCGCGCCTTCTACGAGTACCACGCCTCGCTGATGGAGCCCTGGGACGGGCCGGCGGCTATCGCCTTCAGCGACGGCCGCGTCATCGGCGCCACGCTGGACCGCAACGGCCTGCGCCCTGGCCGCTACATCGTCACCAAGGACGATCTGGTGGTGCTGGCCTCGGAAGCTGGCGTAATCGATGTGCCCGCCAAGGACATTCGCATCAAAGGCCGTCTGCAACCCGGCCGCATGTTCCTGGTCGATACGGTCCAGAAGCGCATCATCTCCGACGCCGAAATCAAGAAGCAGTTGTCCAGCCGCGAGCCTTATGCAAATTGGCTCAAGGAGCAGCAGGTCACGCTCGATCAGTTGCCCGAGCCTCCGCGGGTCATCGTTTCCGACCCCGAGACTCTGCTGCGCCGTCAGCGCGCTTACGGCTACAGCGAAGAAGACATCAAGGTTCTGCTTGGGCCGATGGGCGCAACCGGCGCGGAGCCGACTGGCTCCATGGGCAACGACGTGCCGCTGGCCTGCCTTTCCGACCATCCGCAGCCGCTTTTCAATTACTTCAAGCAGCTCTTCGCGCAGGTCACCAATCCGCCCATCGATCCCATCCGCGAAGAGCTGGTGATGTCGCTGATCAGCTACATCGGCACGGAGCGCAACATCCTCGGCGAGACGCCGGAAAACTGCCACACGCTCAAGCTGCCGCATCCCATCCTGACCAATCACGATCTGGAAAAGCTGCGCCGCGTTTCCTCCGGCGAACTGCTGGCTACCACGCTGCCCACCTTGTTCCGCGCTGCCGATGGCGAGGCCGGCCTGCGCCATGCGCTGGAAGACTTGAGCCTTCGCGCCGCGCACGCCGTCGTCAGCGGCTACACCCTGCTGATTCTCTCCGACCGCGGCGTGGATGCGACCTATGCGCCCATCCCCAGCCTGCTGGCCATGGCCGCCGTCCATAACCGCCTGGTGAAGGAAAAGACCCGCACCCAGGTCGCTCTGATTATTGAGAGCGGCGAGCCGCGCGAGGTGATGCATTTTGCCCTGCTCATCGGCTACGGCGCCAGCGCCATCAACCCCTATCTGGCCATCGAGACGCTGCACGACCTGAAGCGGCGCGGCCTTCTACCCCACAACGTCACCGCCAACTATGCAGAGAAGAACTTCATCAAGGCCATCAACAAAGGGCTGCTGAAGACCTTCTCGAAGATGGGCATCAGCACCCTGCAAAGCTATCGCGGCGCGCAGATCTTCGAGGCCGTGGGCCTGAACCAGTCGCTGATCGATAACTATTTTCCTGACACGGCTTCGCGTATCGAGGGTGTGGGCCTGGACGTGCTGGCGCGCGAGGCGCAGACGAAGCACGCTTACGCCTTCCAGCCGCTGACAGAGTCGGAATCGGAGCTGGCCATCGGCGGCCAGTATCAGTATCGCGAGGACGGCGAATATCACCAGGTAAATCCGGAGACCATCAGCAAGCTGCAACAGGCTGTGCGGCAGAACAATCCGGCCCTCTTCCAGGAATACTCCGATCTGCTGGACGATCAGAACCTCCATCTGTGCACCTTGCGCGGCCTGCTCAAGCTCAAGTACTCCAGCAAGCCCGTGCCGCTCGAGCAAGTGGAACCGGCCAAGGAGATCGTCAAGCGCTTTACCACCGGAGCCATGAGCTTCGGGTCTATCAGCAAAGAGGCGCACGAAACCCTCGCCATCGCCATGAACCGGCTGGGCGGCATGTCCAACACCGGCGAGGGCGGCGAGGACGAAGAGCGCTTCAAGCCCGACGCCAACGGCGACTCGCGCCGCAGCGCCGTCAAGCAGGTCGCCAGCGGCCGCTTCGGCGTAACGACCGACTATCTGGTCAATGCCGACGAAATCCAGATCAAGATGGCGCAGGGCGCAAAGCCCGGCGAGGGCGGACAGTTGCCCGGCCACAAGGTTGATGCGATCATCGCCAAGACGCGCCACTCAATTCCCGGCGTGACCCTGGTTTCTCCGCCGCCGCATCACGACATTTACTCAATCGAGGATCTGGCGCAGCTGATCTACGATCTGAAGAACGTCAATCCCAAGGCCCGCATCGCAGTAAAACTGGTTTCCGAGGCCGGCGTGGGCACGGTTGCCGCGGGCGTCTCCAAGGCGCACGCCGACGTAGTACTCATCTCCGGCGACAACGGCGGCACGGGCGCTTCGCCACTCAGCTCCATCAAGCACGCGGGGCTGCCCTGGGAACTCGGCCTGGCTGAAACCCAGCAGGTGCTGCTGCTCAACGATCTGCGCGGCCGCATCAAGGTGCAGACCGACGGCAAACTCCAGACTGGCCGCGACGTGGTTATCGCAGCCCTGATGGGCGCTGAGGAGTTTGGTTTCGCCACCATGCCCCTGGTTTCGATGGGCTGCGTCATGATGCGCAAGTGCCACCTGAACACCTGTTCGGTGGGCATCGCCACCCAGGACCCGGTGTTGCGCGCTCGCTTCCAGGGCAAGCCGGAGCACGTGGTCAACTTCTTCTTCTTTATCGCCGAACAGGTTCGCCAGTACATGGCGAAGTTGGGCTTCCGCACTGTCGATGAGATGGTGGGCCGCGTGGACAAGATCGACGCCGCCCTGGCCGACGGGCACTGGAAGGCCAAGGGCATTGATCTCTCCTCCATTCTTTACGCGCCGACCGTGCCCTCGCGCGTGGCGCGCCGCAAGGTCCGGGAGCAGGAGCACGGCCTGGAGAAAGCGCTCGATCACGCACTCATCAAAAAGGCCGCGCCGGCGCTCGAATCGAAAACGCCGGTGACCGGGACCTTTGCCATTCGCAACGTGCACCGCACCGTGGGCGCAATGCTGGGCGGCGAAATCGCTTGCCGGTATGGATCGGCCGGATTGCCGGATGAAACCATCCACTTCAAATTCAACGGCTCGGCCGGCCAGAGCTTCGGCGCATTCGTTCCGAACGGCGTGACGCTCGAGCTCGAAGGCGACTCCAACGATTACCTGGGCAAGGGGCTCTCCGGCGGACGCATCATCGCCTATCCGCCCAGAACCTCCACCTTCCTGCCGGAGGAAAGCATCCTGGTGGGCAACGTCGTGCTCTACGGCGCCACCAGCGGCGAAGCCTTCCTGAACGGCGTTGCCGGTGAGCGCTTCGCCGTCCGCAACTCAGGCGCCACCGCGGTCATCGAGGGCGTGGGCGATCACTGCTGCGAGTACATGACCAACTGCACGGTCATCGTCATCGGCCCAACCGGCCGCAACTTTGCCGCCGGCATGAACGGCGGACGCGCCTTTGTTCTCGACGAGCAGGGCGACTTCTCTACCAGCCGCTGCAACACTGCCAGCGTCGATCTGGAGCCGCTGGTATCCGACGAGGACGTCGCCGAGGTGCGCGGTTTGCTCACGCGCCACCGCGACCTGACCGGCAGCCCGCGCGCCATTTGGATTCTGGAACACTGGGCCGAGGCGCAGCCGCTCTTCATCAAGGTTTTTCCGCACGAGTACAAGCGCGTCCTCGGCATTCCACGCGTCGATGCGATCTATGTGTCCCCCATTCATCCGTCGCCCGTGATGGCGGCAACAGAGGTGCAGCATGGGTAAGGTGACAGGATTCCTGGAAATTGAGCGCGAACAACCCTCCCGCCGCAAGGTCACGGAGCGGCTTCAGGACTGGCAGGAGGTCTATGAGCCTTTCACTGAGGAAAAGCAGCGCGAACAGGCCGCCCGCTGCATGGATTGCGGCGTTCCCTTCTGCCATAGCAACTGTCCGATTCACAACCTGATTCCCGACTGGAACGACCTGGCATATAACAACCGCTGGGAATCAGCAATTCGCCGCCTGCACGCCACCAACAATTTTCCCGAGATCACCGGCCGCGTCTGTCCGGCGATCTGCGAGTCGGGCTGCGTGCTGGGAATCAGCCAGCAGGCCGTCTCCATCAAGCTCATGGAGCGCAGCATTGTAGATCGCGCCTGGGATGAGGGCTGGATTCATCCCGAGCCGCCTGAGCAGAACACGGGCAAGCGCGTCGCCGTCGTCGGCAGCGGGCCAGCTGGTCTGGCGGCCGCGCAGCAGTTGCGCCGCGCCGGCCACTCCGTCACGGTCTATGAGAAGAACGACCGCATCGGCGGCCTGATGCGCTACGGTATTCCCAACTTCAAGCTGGAGAAGCACGTGATCGACCGCCGCATCCAGCAGATGCGGGACGAGGGCGTGACCTTTTTGACCAACGCGCATGTGGGCGCCAACATACCGATCGAAACCCTCACCAAGCACTTTGACGCCATTCTGCTTTGCGGCGGCTCCGAGCAGCCTCGCGACCTCAAAATTCCCGGACGCGAACTGAAGGGCGTTCACTTTGCCCTCGAGTTTCTGCCCCAGCAGAACCACCGCTGCGAGGGCGACCCGATTGATCCCTCTATCGCCATCAGCGCCGAAGGCAAGCGCGTCGTGATCATCGGCGGCGGCGACACCGGCGCCGACTGCCTGGGCACCAGCCTCCGCCAGGGAGCCAAAAGCGTTCATCAGTTTGAAATCATGCCCCAACCGCCCGCCGAGCGCGCAGCCTCCACACCCTGGCCCTTGTGGCCCCTGCAGTTGCGCACTGAAACCTCCCACGAAGAAGGCGGCACGCGCATTTGGGGCATCAACAGCGTCAACTTCGTCGGAGATGAAAACGGCTGCGTCAAGCAGATGAACACCGTTCGCGTCGGAGCGCCGCCCAAGTTCGAACCCGTGCCCGGCTCCGAGGCCACGCTCGATGTCGATCTGGTTCTGATCGCCATGGGCTTCCTCGGGCCTGTCCGCTCAGGCATGATCGAGCAGCTCGGCGTAGCTCTGGACAAGCGCGGCAACGTGGCCACCAACGGCGACTACCAGAGCTCTGTCGACAAGATTTTTGCCGCCGGCGATATGCGCCGTGGCCAGTCGCTGGTCGTGTGGGCCATCCATGAAGGCCGCAAGGCGGCCGCGGCCGTTGACCGCTATCTGGCCGCAGTCGCAGAACCCGCGCCCCAACCCCATCACTAGACATAACCCCAATTCACGCTGAAGACAACAAAGGCGAAGCCCATGAGCTTCGCCTTTGTTGTTTGAGTTGCGGTTACTTCACCAGCGGCACGCGCAGATCGCGGCCCGTCATCTCCCTGGGCAATTCCAGGTTGAGAATGTTCAGCAAGGTGGGCGAGATGTCGCGCAGCGAGCCGTCTGGGCGCAGCCGGTAGCGGTTAGCCTCTTCAGCCACATAGAGGAGCGGCACGGGGTTGGTGGTGTGCGCCGTCTGCGGGCCGCCTGTCGCCGCGTCCACCATCTGCTCGGCGTTGCCGTGGTCGGCGGTAATCAGCCAGCTTCCGTTCTTCTCCTTGATGGCTTTGTAGACGCGGCCCAACTGGGCGTCAATGGCTTCGATGGCCCTGATGGTCGGCTCCAGCTTGCCGGAGTGGCCCACCATGTCCGCGTTGGCGAAGTTGGAGACAATCAAGTCGAAGGTGTTGCCGTTGATAGCCTTTATGATGGCGTCGGCGATGGCCTCGGCCTTCATCTCCGGCGCCAGATCATAAGTGGCCACCTTCAGCGAGGGAATCAGCACGCGCTCTTCGCCGGGGAAGGGCGTTTCGACGCCGCCATTGAAGAAGTACGTCACATGAGCAAACTTCTCGGTTTCGGCCACGCGCAGGTTGCGCATCTGATGCTGGGCCAGCACGTTGGCCAGAATGTTATCCAGCGACTCCGGCGGCATGATGACCGGCAGTTGATAAAGCCCGTCGTACTGCGTCATGCACAGATAGGTCAGATTCTTTGGGATTTCTGTGCGGGGAATCGTGGAGTCAAGCGCTTCCCAGCCGTCCAGGTCGCGGCCGCCATGCTTGTTCAGGCCGCTCTCGCGGGTCAGCACGCGGGTAATCTCGCGGGCGCGGTCGGCGCGGAAGTTAAAGTTAATGCACACGTCCTCGTCGCGGATCTGGCCCAGCGGCTTGCCCGCGGCATCGGTCAGCACGAAGGGAATCAGGAACTCATCGGTCGTGCCGTTGTTGTAACACTCCTTGATGCGCGAGACGGCATCACGGTATGCGCCGCCCTCGGCCTTGCCCGTAACCATGGCGTCGAAGGCCTTGCGCTCGCGCTCCCAGCGCTTGTCGCGATCCATCGCGTAGTAGCGGCCGTTCACGGTCGCCACTTTACCCACGCCGTACTCGCGCATCTTCTGTTCGAGCTGGGCGATGTAGTCGGCGCCAGAGTCGGGTGCGGTGTCGCGGCCGTCCATGAAAGCGTGCACGAAAACCCGCTGCAGGCCATACTCGCGCGCCGTGCGCAGAAGTGCGTAGAGGTGCTCCTGGTGGGAGTGAACGCCGCCGTCGGAAACCAGTCCGAAAAGATGGAGTTGCCGCCCGCCCTCACGCGCCTTCACCATCGCCTTGGCAATCGTCGGGTCCTTCTGGAACTCGCCCGCGGCGATGGCGGCGTCGATTCGAGTGATGTCCATCTGCACGATGCGGCCGGCGCCGATGTTCATGTGGCCTACTTCGCTGTTGCCCATCTGCCCGTCAGGCAGGCCCACAAAATGGTCCGAAGCCTGGATCAGCGTATTGGGATATTCGCGCAGGAGCTTGTCATACGTCGGCTTCCTGGCCAGAGCGATGGCGTTGTTGGCAGTTTCGGCACGATAGCCCCATCCATCGAGGATGGTAAGCACAAGGGGACGCTTGGTGATGGACAAAGAAATACACCTCGTTTTCAATCAAAATCTTCTTCTCTAGGATAACCCGTCGGGGCTTTGCGATGCGTGACTGGAGCAACCGGCAAGCCGAGCCTGCCGTGCGGGTCGTGTTTTGTGCCCGATTGCTTGAATTCACCCCAGCGCGAAATGATCGAAAGAACAAAAACACTCTTATTCAGAACGAAGTATGGATGACCGCGCGACAAGCAAAAAACAAAGGGAGGAAGCCTTGGCCCCCTCCCTCACATCCAACTAACGCAAGATTGAAATCAGTCGTTGTAGTTGAGGCTTTCCATGCCAAGATACACTGCGCCGCCGCCCAGTTCTTCTTCGATGCGAAGCAACTGGTTGTACTTGGAGATGCGGTCCGTGCGGCTGGCCGAGCCGGTTTTGATCTGGCCCACGCCGGTAGCCACGGCCAGATCGGCGATGAAGGTGTCCTCAGATTCGCCCGAACGATGGCTGATGACCGAGGTATAGCCGTAGCGGCGGCCCAGGTCGATGGCTTCCAGCGCCTCAGTGACGGTGCCGATCTGGTTGACCTTGATGAGGATCGAGTTGGCCACGCCCTCTTCAATGCCGCGCTGGATGCGCTTGGTGTTAGTGACGAACAGATCATCGCCCACCAACTGGATGCGGCTGCCCAGCTTGTCGGTCAGCAGCTTCCAGCCCGCCCAGTCGTCCTCGGCCAGGCCGTCTTCGAGCGAGACGATGGGATATTGACGGACCCAGTTGTCGTAGAAGGCCACCATTTCCTCGCTCGTGAGCTCGCGCTTGTCGCTCTTCTTGAAGACGTACTTCTTCTTTTCCTTGTCGTAAAACTCGCTGGAGGCAGGATCGAGTGCGATGGAGATCTGCTCGCCGGGCTTGTAGCCGGCCGCCTCGATGGCTTCGAGGATCACTTCGATAGCCTCGGCATTGGACTTGAGCGAGGGGGCAAAGCCGCCCTCATCGCCCACGGCTGTGTTGTAGCCCTTCTTCTTGAGCACGCTCTTCAGGGTGTGGAAGGTCTCCGAGGCCCAGCGCAGCGCTTCGGAAAAGCTCTCGGCGCCCACAGGCATAATCATGAATTCCTGAAAATCCACATTGCTGTCGGCATGGGCTCCGCCGTTCAGCACGTTCAGCATCGGCGTCGGCAGAACAGATGCGTTAACGCCGCCCAGATAGCGGTAGAGCGGGACTTCGAGGGTCTGGGCCACGGCGCGCGTGGCGGCCATGGAAACAGCCAGAATCGCGTTGGCGCCCAGCTTGCCCTTGTTCGGCGTGCCGTCCAGGGCAATCATGGTCTGGTCCAGCAGCCGCTGGTTGGCCGCGTCCATGCCCTCCAGTTCAGGCGCTATGATGCTTTCCACGTTGGCCACGGCCTGCAGCACGCCCTTGCCCAGATAGTGGCTTTTGTCGCCGTCGCGCAGTTCCACGGCCTCATGCTCGCCGGTGGAAGCGCCCGATGGCACGATTGCGCGGCCCAGTGCGCCGCTCTCCAGGATAACGTCCGCTTCCACAGTCGGATTGCCGCGCGAGTCCAGAACCTCGCGGGCGCGGATGGAAACAATCTCAGTCATATCGGTCCTCACAATGCGATGCTGTAGCCGGTCATTGAGTTGCGGACGGCGATCCACGGCAAGAGTCTCTCCAGAGGCGCTTTGAATCGTGTTCAGAAGCTTATGCACGCTCGCAATTCCTCTCCGTCCAACGTCAAAAAGTGACAACGTCCCGTAGGGATTCTAGCAAATCGGGCCGCCGCAAATAGTGCAATGGCGCTCACGGGGACAAATTCACCGCCGCCATCCGATGGATGCCGGAGCGGGTTGCCTTTGTTGATTCGTGCCGCCCAGGGCACTTGCCGGGCGGCCCTGTCTGCCGCCGGCTGCCGGCGTGCGCTAGCCTTAAAGTGGATGAGGTGTGCGTAACCCTTGCACGGAGCGGGGCTTTACGCGCAACTCTTCATTCCCCGGCGGGTTTGAACTTGCATCAGGACTTTCGCCCGCGCAGGGAAACAGGAGACTTGGATGAACCGGCCGATTCTAGTGTGCGCCTTGTTGTTGACGGTCACTGCCGCTCTGGGAGCGCAGGAGGCAAGCCAATCCAACCCCTATGAGGGGACCTCGACGCCCCCGCCGGACGGCACCATCACGACCACCACTACGCCCCAGGCCAAGCCACCGGCCGGGCAGCCAGCCGTGCCTGCGCAGGCTGAGGCTCAGCCGCAGGATCAGGACCAGCCTCAGGCATCGTCCCAGCCCGCAACGGCCAATCCCGCCATGAACTCTGCTGACCCGGACGGCGGAATTGTCGCGGTCGAACAGAACGCTCCCGCGCCGGAGCAGCCGGCATTGAAAACGCGCAGCTACGCCGCCGATCCGGACGGCGACATTGTGCATCCGCAGCCTCCCCGCCCCGGCGAACTGGAAGAAGGAACCACAATCCGCGTCGAGTTGCTGGATCGGCTTTCGACTGTAAGCAGCGAGAGGGGCGAAGCCTTCCGCAGCCTTGTAAATGCGGATGTGCTGCAGGGCGACAATGTGCTGATTCCCGCTGGAACAGAGATTGACGGCCTCGTGGCAGAGGTTTCCAGCGGCCATTTGGGTGGTCGCGGTTCCATGCGCCTGCGGTCGGAGACGATGATTCTGCCCAACGGCGCGCGCTACCAGTTGCATGCCGATCTCAGCGGAACTCTGGGCTCCAGGACCAAAGTCGGCAGCGAAGGCGCCGTTCTACCGGACTCGCGCCTGAAACGCGACGGCATCGAATATGGCGGAGCCGTGGGAGCCGGCGCAACGACCGGCGCAATCGTGGCTGGCCCGGCCGGCGCATTGACCGGCGGCCTGATAGGAGCCGGAGTGGTCACAGCTCACCTGCTGGTCAGCCATCCACAGGCTACGCTTGAGCCCGGCACGACTTTGGAGTTCACCCTCTCCGAACCGCTGCAAATCACTCCTGCCAGCGAGAACTGAGTGGATTCCCGCCCGGCAAAGGCTTGACCGGCTGTGATTTATGGGAGCAAGTCTCTTTTTATGCGCTATCGCACTCATCTTGAAGTTGTTCTCCTTGACTCTCCCGCAGCGCACAGGGCTTTGTTTGGGCTATTCCTGCTCTCCCTGGTGGCTGATGTCGAAATGTTGTTGCCCAGGGCGGCATTTTCACCTGCGGCTAACCTGCTGAATTCCTGGGGCGCTGAAGCGACTCTTCTTTGGACCGCAATTGGGGTTGCCGTTTTCATCGGCGCGACATTGTTCTGGCTCTTGATGCTGTATATCTGCTTGCACACCCCTGAGCGCAGTCTTGGTTTGCGATTGCTTTGGGCGCTGGTGTTTGTCTTCACCCTCTGGTGGGGCGCGCAGATTTATTATCTTTTTGTTTTTCGGCGATTTCTGAAGGCCCGCAAACAACCCGTTTAAGCGGGAACCGAATCCCCTTCCGCAGCGTATCAATCTCCGAGCGCCGTTCTGCGGCGTGCAAAACATCATGCAAACCTTCTCCGACACTCTCGGCCAAGTCTTCCGCGCCATCATGGCCAACAAGCTGCGCACCTTCCTGACCATGTTCGGAATTGCCTGGGGCGTGGGCTCGCTACTGGTGCTGGTGGGGCTGGGTGAGGGCTTCCGCTCTGGCCAGCACAAGGAATTTGCCTCGATGGGCAACAACCTGGTGATGATGTTCAACGGCACCATTCCCGCGCTCGCCAACCAGCACACGGGAATGCGCCCCTACCAGCTCACTCTGGGCGACGAGGCGGCGCTGCGGCAACTGCCGGAGTTGCACGCCGTGACCGATGAACTGTCCCGCTCGGACCTCTACGAAGTGAGCCAATGGAGCAACACCTCCGGCCATGCAACGGGAACCGAGCCCAACTACACGGTCGTACGCTTCATTCCCATGGCCCAGGGACGCTTCCTCGACGATGGCGACGTGCGCGAGTACCGCCGCGTGGCCGTGCTGGGACAGAAGACTGCCTCACTGCTCTTCCCCGGCCATCCCCTGCTGGGCGAGGTCATCACCATCAACGGAACCGCCTTCACCGTCATCGGCCAGGCAGACAAGATCGGCCGGGGCAACAACACATACGACGATCAGAAGATCTACATTCCCATCACCACCATGCAGGAGCTTTTTCCCCTCAAGGGCGACAACATTGCCCACGATGCGCTGACCTCGATCCAGTACCAACCGGCACAGAAGGGCGACGCGACGGTCGCGGTGGCCGCCGTGCATCGCGTCATCGCCGAGCGGCACGGCTTCGACCCCTCCCTCAAGGACGCCTTCGAGGAGTGGAACACCATCAAGGAAGAGAGAATGGTGGGCGCCATCTTCTCCGCCATGGACATCTTCCTGGGCGGGGTGGGCATCGTAACCCTGGGTTTGGGAGCGGTGGGCATCATCAACATCATGCTGGTTTCGGTGACCGAGCGGACCCGTGAGATTGGCCTTTTGAAGGCGCTGGGAGCCACCAAAAAGACCATCCTGGCGCAGTTCTTCTGGGAGGGGCTGCTGCTGACCGGCATCAGCGGACTGATTGGCATCGGGCTCTCATCTCTGCTGATGTGGGTGCTGCAAGTGTTGCTGACGGACAAGATGCCGGGCTGGGACCCGCCCAGAGTAGTTCCGTGGTCGGCCGCGCTGGCCCTCGGATCGCTGGTTCTCTGCGGCGTGGCTGCCGGCCTCTACCCGGCCAGCAAGGCGGCGCAAATGGACCCTATCGAGGCTTTGCGGCAGGAGTAAGACACAAGTGAACAGTGGACAGCTAACAGTCAAAAGCCAAAAGCAGTTCGCTGACAACAGCGAACTGTAGGCTGCTAGCTATTAGCTGTTCGCCGGAGGCTCGTCATGTTCAAAGACATACTCGGTCAAGCATGGGAGGCGATGCTCTACAACCGCCGCCGCACGGCCATCACCATGCTCAGCATGGCCTGGGGCATCGCCACCGTGGTGCTGCTGCTGGCCTACGGAGCAGGCGTCAGCCGCGCCTTCGAGACCATCTTTGCCGAGTGGGGCACCAACACCATTGGCATCTTTCCCGGCCGCACCAGCGAACAGGCCGGCGGCGACAAGGCCGGCGTGAAGGTGCGCCTGACGCTGGACGATGTGGACCGCGTCTCGAACAGCGTTCCCGGCATAGCGCACATTTCGCCCGTAGGTTGGAAAGAAGTGACTGTGCAGAACGATCTGCACACATACACCTGGGAGGTGGATGGCGTCCGCCCCTCCTTTCAGGAGATTCTGAAGCTGGAGCCCGACCAGGGCCGCTTTTTCACCGGAGCCGAGGAGCAGCAGCGCGCGCATGTCTGTATTCTCGCCTCCGAAGCCAAAACCAAGCTCTTTTCGGGAGGCTGGGCGCTGGGCGAAACCATTCGCTTGAATGGCGTTCTCTTCACGGTTGTCGGCGTGCTCTCTCCCAAAATGGAAGAGGGTGATAACAACAACGTCAACCGGATCATCTACGTGCCTTTCAATACCATGAGTGACCTGAAAGACACGATGTACATCGACGGCATCTGGTTCAGCTATCACGGTGACAATGAATTGGCCGAGAAGAGCCTGCGTGAAACCCTGGGCGCGGCGCACCACTTCCGCCCCTCGGACCACAACGCCATCTACGTCGCCAACCTGATGACCCAGTTGAAGCAGTTCCGCATGTTGTCCATCGCGTTGCAGATTCTGCTCTCGCTAGTGGGGGCGCTCACGCTGGGCATTGCCGGCGTCGGCCTGATGAACATCATGCTCGTCAGCGTGCAGCAGCGCACCCGCGAGATCGGCATAGAGAAGGCGCTGGGGGCGCGCAAGAGCCATATCCTTACGCAGTTTCTGGCTGAAGCCTTTGCCATCACAGCCGTCGGCGGTCTGTGCGGCATCGCGCTGGCCTATCTGGTTTCTCTCGCCGTGGGACGAATTCCGTTTTACAGCGCGCTGGCCAAAAACGCCGAAAGGGGAGACATTTACCTGCTCATATCCCCGGCCACGGTGATCGTGGCCACGGCGATTCTCGCCGTCACCGGCCTGGTCAGCGGCATGATTCCCGCCATCCGCGCCGCCAACCTGGACCCCATTGAGGCGCTGAGGTACGAATGACAGTGGTCAGTGGTCAGTGGTCAGTGGTCAGTGGTCAGTGGTCAGTGGTCAGTGGTCAGTGGTCAGT
>Ga0224535_1000031_pt1 | contig 52692 bp, 51 predicted proteins | sample 714E13034metaG_FD_179898 | JGI IMG/M metagenome (GOLD analysis project Ga0224535, IMG submission 179898) | Peat soil microbial communities from Stordalen Mire, Sweden - 717 E1 30-34 | ecosystem: Environmental > Terrestrial > Soil > Wetlands > Peat | place: Sweden: Norrbotten County, Stordalen... | reverse complement strand
TGCCGCTGGACTCTTCGCTGGGAACCGCGCCGCTGTAGCCCATCAGTTGCCGCGCGCCCTCGAAGCGCGTGATGTTACCCAACTCCGCCGCGATCGTCACCGCCGAAATCTGCGCGATGCCGCGCAACGCCTGTAAGCCCTTGACCACTTCCTGTATCGCGGGCGATGCCAGCTTGACCGCCTCCATGATGGCCTGCTCCAGACGCTTGACCCGTTCCGCCATGTGCTCCACCTCGTGCAGATAATCCAGCCGCGTAGACTCCTGAGCCACCTGAGCAAAGCGCAACTGCCGCACCCAGGCCATGTAGTGCAGAGTCCACGCCTTGACTCCCATCGCCGGACGCTGACCAGAACGCAGCAAGAACTTGCTCAACCGGTGACGCGCCCGTAACTGATCCTGCTTGGCCGACTCGCGTGCCCGCACTAGATCGCGCAACGCCTCCGACCCCTCGTCCGGAACCCACACCGCAGTCAAATCGCCGGACCGGTAACTGCGCGCCAACCGCTCGCCGGGGTCCCCAGCGACGGGTCCATGTCGCTGGGGTGGTCGGCATCCCGCCGGTCGGTCTTCACACGGTCGCCCGCCTTCATCGGCGCCAATGTCGGCGCAATCACCTCGCACGCCACGCCCAACTCGGCCAACTGCCAGTACAGAACGTAGCCGGTGGGACCCGCCTCATAGCAGGCCCGCAACTGCTCGGTTGGCCCCAGTTTCTTCACCAGCTTGCGGATCGACTCCGCGTGGTTGGCAATCGTTCCCAGGCTGCGCACGCTGCCATCCGGCTCCGCAATCGCAATAGCTATCGTCTCGGCATGGACATCCAAACCCAAAAATCGTACTGTTTTCTTCATGACCAGTTCCTCTCCGCTTGTGGCTCTGAACTGTGTTTCTTGCTTGAATCAAAGCTTAACCCACGGTCAGCGCACTGGACCGGTCACTCCATGATGACTAAAAGCAGTAATCCCGCTTGCCTTCTTCAATGTGCTGCAAACGTTCCGTGGTCAACCGTTGCAGCTTGGCGTTTGGAATTGCAGCCAGATAGTCCTGGATGACGCGCTCACCAATCGCGCGTGTCTCTGGAGAGGCGTAATCCAGGAGGAATTCCTTGAAGGTCATGATCGCGTTGGGCTGGCAGAGATTCTGAATTTCTCCCACCTTGGCCAGAGACATAAAGCGGTCGCCGGTGCGTCCCTTGCGATAGCAAGCTGTGCAGAAGCTGGGCAAATATCCTGAACGGCAAATGCTGGCCACAACTCCGTCGAGCGAGCGTTCGTCTGCAACCTTAAACTGCGGAAGCTGTCCCCCATCGGCATGCTGCTCTGAATAGTACCCGCCCACGCCCGTACAGGATCCCCCGCTCATCTGCGAGATGCCAACAGCCAGCAACTCATCGCGGAAGGCCGCATCCTCACGGGTGGAGATAATCATGCCCGTATAGGGCACGGCCAGGCGGATGATGGCCACCATCTTTTTGAAGTCGGCGTCGGGAACCATATAGGGGAAGTTATCGAAGTTGACTCCCTCGGCCGGCCGCAGCCTTGGCACCGAGATGGTGTGCGGTCCCACGCCGAAGGTTGCTTCCAGGTGCAGGGCGTGTTGCAGCATCGCCAGCACCTCATACTTGTAGTCGTATAGCCCGAAGAGCACCCCCGCGCCTACATCGTCGATACCCGCCTCCATGGCGCGGTCGAATGATGTAGTGTGCCAGTCGTAGTCGTGCTTGGGACCAGCGGGATGCATGGTGGCATAAGTCGGGCGGTGAAAGGTCTCCTGAAACAGGATATAAGTGCCGATGCCGGCCGCCTTCAGCCGCTTGTAATCGTCAATCGTGGTGGCCGCGATGTTTACGTTGACGCGCCGGATGGCGCCATTCTTGACCTTGACTGAGTAGATGGTTTCGATGGCCTCGATCACATAATCGATGGTGCAGTTCACCGGGTCTTCGCCGCACTCCATGGCGATGCGCTTGTGGCCCATCTCTTCCAGGATGCCGATCTCCGTGCGAATCTGATCCATCGACAGGCGCAGGCGATTAAATTTGTGATCACGCTTGTAGCCGCAGTAGACACAGTTGTTCACGCAGTAATCGCTGATGTAGAGCGGGGCAAAAAGGACCAGGCGGTTGCCGTAGATCTGTCTTTTAATGTCGATGGCCGTCTTGTAGATTTCTTCCAGCATCTCCTTGTCTTCGACGTGCAGCAGCACGGCGACTTCATCCAGGGAAAGCCCCTCGCCCAAAGCCGCTTTCTGGATGATTGCTTCCGTATCCTTGGTGGAGACACGCTTGGAACCTGTCTCCAATGCGGCGCGAATTGCTGCATCGTCAATAAAATCCGCTTTACTGACAGCCATAATCTACTCCTTTTGAGGCCATGCTTCGGTTCACATTGTCTTGTGGCCCCGTCGGCAAACCTGTCGGCAACGACCGCGCTTCTGAAACGCATTTTCGTTCCCTACGGAACAAGCAATGCCAGACACCACTCTGCCCTACCGGATAGAGCGGTGTCTGGCATTGCATTTGCCGGTAGAATCACCTAGCGCCGGTATTCGGGCAGTACCTGGTAGCTGGTATGCAAAAGCTGCTTTGCCTTTTGGCTATCCGGCTTACCCAGAAACTCCTCGTACAACTGCTTGATATAGGGATTGTGGTGAGAGCAGCGCCACAATCCAGACTGATCCTCACTGTAGAGCCCTGCAGCACGCTTGGTGCGCAGTTCGTTGGTCGCGCCGTAAGGCTGTCCGCCACCGCCGACGCAACCGCCATTACAGGCCATGACCTCGACGAAGTGGTAAGGCGTTTCTTCACCCGCGGCCTTGGCTGCGCGAATCTTGTCAAGGACCTGCTCGACGTTTGCCAAGCCGTGAGCCACGGCGATACGCACTGTCTTGCCGGCCACTTCGATTTCGGCTTCCTTGACGCCTTTGAGTCCGCGTGTCTGGTTGAACTCCACGCGAGCAGCGTCCTTGCCGGTAATGAAGTAGACAGCGCTGCGCAGAGCCGCTTCCATTACGCCGCCGGTGGCACCGAAGATTGTTCCAGCGCCCGTATAGGCGCCCAGGAGGCAATCGGGCTGTTCATCGGGGATGGTGACGAAGTCGATGCCAGACTGCTTGATCATGCGCGCAAACTCGCGCGTGGTCAGCGAGACATCCACGTCCTGATATCCGGATGAGGCCATCTCCTTGCTGCGGATGATCTCGGACTTCTTCGCTGTACAAGGCATGATCGAGACCATGAAAATCTTGGCCGGATCGATGCCTTGCTTTTCTGCGTAATAAGTCTTGGCCAGTGCGCCAACCATCGCGTGCGGCGATTTGCAACTGGAGAAGTGCTGGATCATATCGCTGTGGAACTTCTCCATGAAGCTGACCCAACCGGGGCAGCAACTGGTAATCAGGGGAAGTTCGCCTTTGCCCTCGATGAAACGCGCTTTGAACTCGGTAGCCTCTTCCATAATGGTGAGGTCGGCGCCGAAATTGGTGTCGAAGACCGCCTTGAAACCCATGCGGCGCAGGGCGGCGTAGATCTTGCCGGTGAGGTTCGTGCCGATGGGGAAGCCGAAGGCCTCGCCGATGGCCACGCGAACAGCCGGCGCAATCTGCGCCACGCAATAGGCCTCTGGATCCTGCAGTTTCTCCCACACGTTTACCGATTCGTCATACTCGACGATAGCGCCGGTGGGGCAGTGCGCAGAACACTGGCCGCAGCGCACGCAGGGCGATTCTGACAAATGAATATCGCCAGCCGGGGCGATGCGCGTATCGAAGCCGCGATTGAGAAAGCTCAGCGCCCAGACATTCTGATCCTGCTGGCAAACCTGGATGCAGCGGCCGCACAGGATGCACTTGCGGGGATCGAGAACGATGCTGTGCGTGCTGTCATCGAGAGGCAGGTCGGGAACGATGTTGTCCAATCCCGTCCAGGACAACCCGAAGTCGGCAGCCATCGTCTGCAACTCGCAGTTCTGGTTGCGCAAACAGGTCAGGCACTCGTTGGGATGCCTGGAGAGAATGAGTTCCAGCGCTGAACGCCGGACATCTACAATCTCCGGCGTTTCGGTGAGGATGTCCATCTTGTTTTCAATGGGCGTACAACAGGCGCGCAGCATCTTGCCGTTGCTCTTGATCTGTACGATGCAGATGCCGCAGGCGGCGGTGGCGTCCAGGTCTGGATGCTTGCACAGTGTGGGAATGCGCACATGCACTTGCCGCGCGGCATCCAGAATGGAGGTGCCCTTGGCAACTTCGACAGGCAACCCGTTGATTGTGGCGCGAATTACATTGCTCATAGCGGCTTCTTCTCGATCTCAGTGGTCAGGCTTTTGTTGTGGCGACCGGCTGCAGCCGCTCACGGAACTCAGGTTCAAAGTGACGGATGGCGGAGAGCGTCGGGTTGGGCGCGGTTTGACCCAGGGCGCAGAGCGAAGCCTTCTGCATCGCCTTGGCGACGGTGCGGATGGACTTGATATCCTCTTCGGTTCCTGTGCCAGCGACGATGCGGTCCAGCAGACGCAGCATCTGCGTGCCGCCGATCCGGCAGGGAGCGCACTTTCCGCAGGACTCATCAACGCAGAAGTCCAGATAGAAGCGGGCCAGATCGACCACGCTGTCGTGGTCGTCGATGACAATCAAGCCGCCGGAACCCATCATTGACCCGAGCTTCTGCAGATGCTCATAGCTGACCGGAGTGTCAAACTGATGCTCGGGAATCATGCCGCCCGATGGTCCGCCGGTCTGAATGGCCTTGATCTTGCGATCCGTGCCCGTGCCGCCGCCGATCACTTCGACTATCTGGCGCAGGGTAATGCCCATGGGCACCTCGACCAGGCCGTTGTTCTTGATCTTGCCGGTCAGCGCGAAGACTTTGGTTCCCTTGGATTTTTCCGTTCCCCTGGAGGCGAACCACTTAGCGCCGCGCAGCATAATTCGCGGCACATTGGCCAGCGTCTCCACATTGTTGATGCAACTGGGCTGGTTCCACAGTCCCTTGACGGCAGGGTAGGGCGGACGCGGACGCGGTGTGCCGCGCTTGCCTTCGACCGAAGCGATCAGCGCCGTCTCCTCGCCGCAGACAAAGGCTCCCGCCCCCAGGCGAATCTCGAAGTCGAAGGCCCATCCAGAATCAAGGATGTTCTTGCCCGCCAAACCGGCGGTACGAGCCTGGCGCAGGGCTTTCTCGATGCGCTCGACGGCCAGCGGATACTCGGCGCGAATGTAGAAGACGCCGTTGGTTGCGTTCATGGCGCGGGCAGCGATCAACATCCCTTCGATGACCGCGTGAGGGTCGCCTTCCAGAACCGAGCGGTCCATAAAAGCCCCAGGGTCGCCCTCGTCGCCGTTGCAGATGACGTACTTGACCTCTGATTCGACCTTGCGGGTCAAGTCCCACTTCAGGCCCGTGGGAAAACCCGCGCCGCCGCGGCCGCGAAGACCGGAGGCAAGCATCTCTTTGCAGATGCCCTCTGCGGTCATGCCCATCGCCTTCTTCAGCCCCTGATAGCCGCCGTGGGCCAGATAGTCGTCGAGCTTCTCCGGATCGGTGCGGCCATTATTCTCCAGAACCACCCGATGCTGCATCGTGAAGAAGGGTTCATCGAGATCCAGCGAGTGCTCTTCGAGATCGCCGCCAGGGTGCTCGATCTTGCTGCCGTTCAGAACCGGCACAACCACCTGCTCGACAATCTGGGAAGCCATTCCGAGCTTGACGTCCGAGAAGAGAACATCCTTCTGCGTCTTGGTGGTCATGTAGATGAGCGGCCCCTTGCTGCACAGCCCCATGCAGCCAGTGCCGTGGACCTGCACCCTGTCTTCCAGTTTCCTGGCCGCGATTTCCGCCTTCAATTCGGCGATGATGGTTGTGGAACCGGACGACTGACAGCCGGTACTGGAGCAACAGGCTAAACGTATATCAAAATTCTGCTGCTTGGCGAGTTCCGTAGCAGCTTTTGCTTCAAGATCTTCAGGTTTCATAGTGATCCTGTGTCTTCGTTTGGGAAGAGTCCCGGTGATTTACTCGGCAGCCGATTCCTGCGGGGCGGTGACCATTGGCTGGTCCTGCTGAATACGCTCGATTACGTAGTGGCTCTCATCGGTCTTGAGCTTGCCGTAGACCTTGCCGTTGACCGAAGCCAGCGGAGCCAGGCCACAGCAACCGAGGCAACGAACGGCTTGCAGGTGATATTCCTTGTCCGGCGTACTCTGGCCGGCATGGACATTGAGTTCCTTTTCCAGTCCAGCGAGCAACTCGGCGGAACCCTTGATGTGGCAGGCAGTGCCAGTGCAGACAGAGATGACGTACTTGCCTGGCGCTTCCAGCTTGAAATAGTTGTAGAAGGTGATGACCTCATAGATGCGCGCCAAAGGAACGTCCATTTCGCTGCCCAGCCTTATGGCTGACTCGCGCGGCACATAGCCGAGGCGTCCTTGCAAATCGTGCAGCGCCATAATCAGGCTGCCGCGCTTCTTCTTCCACTTCTGGGCGATGATGGCGATCTCGTCCTTGGCTTTGGGCGCGGCCGCCGCGACCGCGGGGGGCGCAACCTTTACTGTCGTCTTTACTTCGATCGGTGTATTCATCATTCCTCGCTCACGAAATTCTCAGCGCCAAACCGTTCGAGCATCAAAAAACGCCAGGCACGGCACCGCCATTGCGTTATGCTTCTCACCGCAGAACAGGACGCAGCTCTACACGGCGTCATTTCAGAGATCGTTCCTTCGTACCATTGGAATTCTTGGCCGTTGGGAATTACGAGCCATCTCAGACCTGCCTTGCAAGCAGACCCGACTTGCAAGGAGGGAGCAACACAAGATACCAGTTCTATGATAGCAACTCAGAAAACGCGATACAAGCGCGACTCCCGGCTGCGCTTCATCATTCGGGATGAAATCGCATGAAGCCGCGCTGGCGCGATGCAAGAGTTGCACGAGCAGGATTCCCGGCTGGCCTGATCGAGGCCTGGTTGAACATCAGGCAGAACGAGCCTCGGAGTAGCGTCAGCGCGCGGCCCTGGAGCCCGTCAGCGACCGGTAGAGAAGCAGCGCGCCGGGAAACGGCTCCAGCGCCCGCGCAAAAATGCCCAAACTGAATGCGATGGTGAGGCCGTAGTTCGTGAAGGGAACGCCGGCCTGCCGGCACTCGAGAATGCGGCTGAGCATCTGCCGGCGGTTCCACATGCACGCGCCGCAATGAATCACCAGTTTGTAGCTTGGCAGATCAGACGGGAAATCGCGCCCTTGCATGGTCACAAATTCCAGCTTCATACCAGTATATTGCGTCAGCCAGCGGGGAATCTTGACTCGTCCAATATCTTCGCCGATAGGGTGATGCGTGCAGGCCTCGGCAATCAGGACGCGGTCGCCCGGGCGCAGCTTCTCGATGGCCAGCGCGCCCTCAACCTGCGCCGCCAGATCGCCCTTGAAGCGCGCCATCAGGATCGAGAAGCTGGTCAGCGGCACCTCGGGCGGCGTGTCGGCGGCAACTTTCAAAAACGCCTGCGAGTCGGTAACAACCAGCTTGGGCGGGATCTTCAGCCGTTCCAGCGCCGAGCGCAGTTCGCGCTCTTTCACGACCATGCACATCGCATCGCTGTCGAGCAGATCGCGGATCGTCTGCACCTGCGGCAAAATCAGACGCCCCTTGGGTGCTTCCTTGTCGATGGGCACAACCAGCACGGCCAACTCGCCAGCGCCGACCAGATCACCGGCAATCGCCGGCGAGTCGATGAAATCAGCGGGGGCTAGATCGAGCAGCGCCTGGCGCAAATCGGCCAATCCCTCGCCCGTGACGGCGGAAACCAGCACGACTCGCTGCCCGGCCTCGCGCAGGCGTTTCACCAGTTCCGCCTGGGGAACTGCGGCGTCGATTTTGTTGAAGACAACCAAGGCGGGCGTTTGCCGCGCATGAAAGTCCTCAAGCAGATTCTCCTCGAACGCGCCCCACACGCCCGGCTCGGCCACCAGCAGGGCGATCTCGGTGCGCTCGACGGCCTGGCGGGTCTTCTCTACGCGCAAAGCGCCCAAGCCGCCATCTTCGTCGATTCCCGCGGTATCGATGAACAGCACCGGCCCCAGCGGCAGCAATTCCATGGGCTTTTCCACCGGATCGGTCGTGGTTCCGGCAACATCCGAAACAATCGAAACCTGCTGGCGGGTGATTGCATTCAGCAGGCTCGACTTGCCCACGTTTCGCCGGCCGAACAAACCGATGTGCAAACGCAGGCCTTTTGGCGTGGCGCTCATGGTATTCCTTCCTCGTCCGCCTCGCATTCATCTGTGCCGGACCCGCGCACGCATGACAAACTTTGAGACGACCTCCAATGTTTACGCGGCCTTCTGCTCAATGGGTACAATCTTGACGCACTGCACCTTGCTTGCCTGCCATAGATCGTACTGGGCCTGCAACTCAATCCACAGCTCGGGCCGGGATTTGAAAGCCGCCGCCAAGCGCAGGGCCATATCGGCAGAAACCGCGGCTTTGCCGTTGACGATGCGCGACAGCGCCGCACGCGTAACCTTCAGGTGTGCCGCAAGGGCTGTCACGGTCAGGCCAAGACCGTCCATGTACTCTCGGACAAGCTCTCCAGGATGGGGCGGGTTATACATCATGCGCTGCCTCCTTAGTGGTAATCCTGATAATCGACTATGATGGCGTCCTCGCCCTCGAACCGGAACGTGAGCCGCCAGTTACTGTTCACCCAAACGGACCAGTGGCCCTCCATGTCGCCACCGAGAGCATGGAGCTTCCAGCCAGGAATATTCATGCCTTGTGGATCGATGCTCTTATCGAGAACGGCGAGACGAAGTCTGAGCTTCTTTGCGTGCGCAGGTTGAATGCCAGCCACGCTTCCGGTTTGGAAGAATCTCTCCAGCCCAGCGTGCTTGAAGCTCTTAATCATGGACTTTATCGTATAGCTAGGCTATACGTCAGTCAAGCAGCATTATTCTGGCCAATATCTGGCCGGGGGCATGCACCTCACCTCTGGCGCAGTCTTATCCCGCCAAATGCTGCCCCCATCCATTCGCTTTCACGCCGGATCGTCCGCTTCGGCGCGCGGCGGCGAACCCAGCCGGCAAACCGCCTCGGGACTGATCGCAGCATCGAATTCCGCTGCGCTCATCCACTTGTTCTCAATCACTACCGTCCGCAAAGTTCTTCCCATTTCCCTGGCCGAGCGCGCAGCCTCGCCGGCGCGCTCGTAGCCCAACGCGGGAACCAGCGCCGTGGCCGCGGCGGTGGAGTTCTCCACATGGGCGCGGCAGCGAGCCTCGTCGGCTTCGATTCCATCGACGCAATGGCGGCAGAGGAGGTCGTCGGTGCGGGAGAGAATATCCAGACTTTCCAGCAGGCAATACGCGATCAAAGGAAGAAAGGCGTTGAGTTCCAAGCTTCCGGCAGCGCAGGCGGCGGCGATCACGCCGTCATTGCCCATTGCCAGCATCGCCGCCTGAGTGGCGGCTTCGGGAATGACCGGGTTGACCTTGCCGGGCATGATTGACGAGCCGGCTTGGCGCGCGGGCAGCCGAATCTCACCCAAGCCCGCATCTGGACCGGAAGAGAGAAGGCGCAAATCGCCGCAAATCTTCACGAGCGAGACTGCGTGCGCCTTTAGAATTCCGGAGACTTCGACGAAGACGTCGGCATTCTGCGTGGCCTCGACGAGATTTTCCGCGCGGGCAAAACCGATGCCGGTCAGTGCGCGCAACTGCTCGACGGCGCCGAAGATAAACTCGCGCGGCGCAGCCACTCCGGTGCCGATCGCCGTGCCGCCCAGATTGACCACACGCAGCCGTTCTTCACATTTGTAGATGCGCCAGCGGTCTCGATTGACGGCTTCGGCGTAGGCGCTCATCTCGCGGCCCAGCGTAGTCAAAACCGCATCCTGATACTGCGTGCGGCCGACTTTGACAATGTGTGCAAAGCGCTTCTCGGCGCGCTGAAAAGACTCTTGCAGTGCCACGACGTTTTGTTCGAGCGTATGCAGCAGCCGGATTGCAGCCAGCTTCAGAGCGGTCGGATAGGTATCGTTGGTCGATTGGTGCAGATTGATGTCTTCGAGCGGCGAGACGCGATCGTACGCGCCATGATCAAGGCCCATCAGCTCCAGCGCGCGATTGGCCAGCACTTCGTTGACGTTCATGTTGGTGCTTGTTCCGGCGCCGCCTTGCAGCGCGTCCACGCAGATGTGCGCGTCGATCCGCCCCTCGCTCAGCTCGCGGCAGGCGCGTTCGATGGCATCGGCCTTGGCCGCGTCATCAGCCCACCAGCCCAGCGCGCGATTGGTCTGCGCGCAGGCCAGCTTCACCTCTCCGAAGGCGCGCGCCAGAGCCGGATGAACGGGCCGCCCGGAGAGAGGAAAGTTCTCCAGAGCGCGCGCCGTATGAATGCCGTAAAGGGCATCCATGGGCAGCGCTCTCTCACCCAATGCGTCCTTCTCGATGCGCTGCGTCTTGCTCACGGCATACTCCCAAAACTTCTGGCGGAAAGTCATTCTATGTGATGCGGCACGCCATACATACTATGAAATATAATAACTTGTTACGCAGTCCTGCAATGCGGCCTTCCGCAAGACAGACACAGGCTGGGCGGATTCAAGTTACAACAACCAGCGATAAAAACAAGAAAGCAAATCCACGTCCAAATGCCAACCGGAGACAGCAGATGCCGCGACTGACCCACGAAGAGATTCTCGGCTGGCTGCGTGAAACCAGTTCGCACGCACTGGAGCAACTGTTTGCCCAGGCGAACGAGACCAGGCACGCACATGTGGGCGATGCTGTTCATCTGCGCGGGCTGATCGAAATCTCCAGCCACTGTGTGCGCCAATGCCACTACTGCGGCCTGCGCGCCGCACGCTCTGTCCCTCGCTATCGCATGACGCGCGAGGAGATTCTCGCCTGTGCGCACAAGGCCGTCCAACTGGGTTTTGGAACGGTGGTGCTCCAGGCGGGCGAGGATTACGGCATACAGGATGAGTGGCTGGCAGATATTCTTCGCACCATCAAAGCGGAAACGCCGCTGGCCGTTACGTTGAGCCTGGGTGAACGGCTGCCAGAGGAGTTGCGCTTGTGGCGCGAGGCCGGCGCGGATCGCTATCTGTTGCGCTTTGAAACCTCTGATCCGGCGCTCTATGCCGCGATTCACCCCCTGCGCGGCGCGGCGCCCAGCGACCGCGTGGCGATGCTGCGCGAACTGCGCGCTTTGGGCTACGAGATCGGCAGCGGCGTGATGGTGGGCATTCCCGGACAAACTTTCGAAATGCTGGCGCACGATATCGAGTTGTTTGAGGAACTTGATCTGGACATGGTGGGCATCGGACCATTTCTTGCGCATCCTGATACGCCCTTGGGCGCGGGCCCAAGCAGCGGCGCCGGTAGCGATCAAGTTCCCAGCAGCGAATGGATGGTGCTGAAAGCGGTGGCGCTGACGCGGCTCGTGTGTCCGGAAGCCAACCTACCCAGCACCACAGCTCTGGCAACCATCAATACGGTTAATGGCCGCGAGCATGGGCTGGAGAGCGGTGCAAACGTTTTTATGCCCGTCCTTACCCCAGCACCCTACCGTAAGATGTATGAGATCTATCCCGGAAAGGCTTGCGTTGATGAGGACGCTACGCAGTGTAACCGCTGCTTGCGCGAGCGCATTGAGCGACTTGGAAGATATGTCGGTCACGGTGCAGGGGGAAGATGCACAAGAAGCGCCTCACAAGACAGCCAACCCGCCAGCCGAGAGCAGCGCGGCAACATCGAGAAAGTGGTCTCTCCGCTGCGGGTAATTTCGCTGTAACCGCATAGCATTGCCCAAGCAACGGCTTTCCCGCATGAAGATTCGGATGAAGTGCATGGTTACTTTACGCCGGCCACATTGAATTAGCGAAGATTGAGGTGGCTCGATTTGTTTGGACAGCTTTTGTTGTTTCTTAAGTAGAAGTCCTGTGTTTCGGATTAGGCCGCCATGGATTCTGGCAGGCGGTTGAAGTATATCTGATCGGGCGTGAGCGCTTTCAACCTGGAGTGCGGAAGGATGGAGTTGTAGAACTCCAGATAGTGGACGATGGAAGTTCTAGCTTCGCTGACCGAGGCGTATGCGTGCAGGTAGACATCTTTGTATTTGAGGGACTTCCAGATGCGCTCGACGAAGACATTGTCGCGCGAGCGGCCCCGACCGTCCATGCTGATGCTGATTCCGTTTTCCTTTAGCAGCCCGACGAAGGCTTCGCTGGTGAACAGACTGCCCTGTATAGTTTTGTCCTGAAATTTTGGCCGGATCTGATAAGTCGTTCATGGTAAACGACTTGTTTATGGTGGAGGCGGCGGGAGTTGAACCCGCGTCCGAAATCGCTGTCAGCCAGGAGAGTTCATGCTTTGTCCGATTCCTTTTGGTTTCGCTCCCGGCACTCAGAGCGGACAAGATGTGCCGAAAGCTAGTCCGATAATCTCGCGGTTACAACACGGACCGAGCCGCAACCGCCAGCCCACTGTATGACGTCCGCTCACAGCCCATAGGCAAAGCCGTGGAAGACGGCAGCTTATTTAATTAAGCTGCAAGTGCCAGATTATCATTGGCAACTTTGTTTTTGCAGGCGATTACGGGTGCCCACACCCCGACATGTCTCCTTAGCCGCAATCAATCCCGTCGAAACCGTGACGCCCCCAAACGGGCACGCACCGGGCCAACTGGCTCGTGCTGCTGAATTGATTTTACGCTGATTGCGATTTTGCCGCTGGCCTACTGCTTTTCCAGGTCGATGCTCTCGTACTCGCGGCGATTGACGGCGGCGCGAATCTCGGCGGCAGGGCGCTCACCTTGAGCGGCGCGGCGGGATGATAAGCGGGAATATCGTCGGCAGGATTCGACCACTGCGCATAGCTGCCACGGTCACGGCAAAAATAGCCCGGCCGAGAGCCCAACGGGGCTTCATCCAGTTGTTCGTCATAAGTTTCTCTCGGCTTCATTTTGGACCGGAATGGACTTGAATCGAAAGCGGGAGCGGCGGCGGCTGGCGCAACAGCATGCAGGTACTGATTCTGGGGCAAAAAAAGACGGCACGAACAGTCGTACTGTTCGTGCCGGGAGGCCAGTGACGCAAACTACTTCCCGTGTTGGAGACGGCTCTTCGCCGGTCTCCTCAACAGGAATATATACACCATAGCATAGATTCGGTAGAAAGCAAATACAAAAATCGAAATATATTTTAGGGCGACGGACAAACAACTCCCTCAGGCCGACCAGTGTCTCAATATAAGAAACTTCTGGATACATAACAGCACGACCGGCTGGCTCCAAAAACTGCGCAATCTAAGATAAGACACTTGCATTCTTGTACTTAGTCTTCATCACAGGAGGATATGCTGCGACCAGATGACCGGATAGGACCGTGGCGAATGCAGCCCTTTCTGCGCCTGGCGAAGGGTTAACAGCTCTCTGGTGAGGCCAAATTGCCGCCGCCGGTGTTTACCAAGCAGGTCCGATTGCGCCAAATCCAGATTTCCGGATGCCACCCAACCGGTGAAAAGTGACGCCGCAGCCAGGAGCCGTCCGCAAGCCCTTATTTCTTCTGCCGGCTAGCGCGCAGGGCCGCGGCCCAGCCTTCCTTGACGAACTGCCGCCCCCGTCCGACTGCCAATGCGTCCGCGGGCACGTCTTTGGTGATGCAGGAGCCGGCTCCGATGTAAGCCCCATCTCCAACCACCACCGGCGCCACCAGCGTGGAATCGCTACCGACAAAGGCGTCCTTGCCGATGCGCGTGGCGAACTTGTTCACGCCGTCGTAGTTGCAGGTGATGGTCCCGGCGCCGATGTTGGTTCTTTCGCCCACCTCGGTATCGCCCAGGTAGGTGAGGTGGTTGGCCTTGGCGCCCTTGCCGAGCTTGGTCTTCTTGGTCTCGACAAAGTTGCCCACGTGGGCGTTTTCGCCGATTTCGCTGCCCGGACGCAGGTGCGCAAAGGGGCCGATCTTGGCTCCGTTTGCCACGGTGCTGTCGGTCAGCACCGAACTCTGCTGAACCAGGACATTGTCGCCCAGGGTGCAATTCTCGATCACTGAGTAGGAGCGGATCAGGCAGCCGCTGCCGATCCTGGTGGGGCCCAGCAACTGCACAAAGGGCTCGATCACCGTGTCGGCCGCGACCTCGACTTCGGCGTCGATCATCGTGGTTTCCGGACGGAAGATGGTCACGCCCGCAGCCATCAGGCGATTTGCGGTTGCGGCGCGCAGCGTCGCGTCCAGCGCCACCAACTCGGCGATGGTGTTGGCTCCCAGCACTTCCGCCGCGTCTTCCGCCTGGATGGCAACCACGCGCTCACCGGCCGAGCGCAGCAGCTCAGCCATATCGGTGAGGTAAAACTCGCTGTGGGCGTTATTGTTGGTGAGCTTATCCAGATGAGCCAGCAGTGAAGCGGTTTTGAAAGCGTAGATGCCGGAGTTGATTTCCGTCAGGCTTTGCTGCTCAGTGGTCAGAGCCTTCTGCTCGATGATGGCTTCGACTTTGGGGGAATCCTGGGATTTGCGCAGAATCCGGCCGTAGCCGGTGGGGTCGGCGGGAGCGGCTGTCAGAATGGTCATGGCCGCCTGCTCGGCCAGATGAAAATGCCAGACCCGCTCGATGGTTTCCGGGCGAATAAGCGGCACGTCGCCGGAGAGCACAAGGATATTCTTGTAACCCGCAATCGCCTCGCGCGCGCACTGAATGGCGTGGCCGGTGCCGCGCTGCTCGGCCTGCTCGACAAAGCGGACGCCGGTGGAGGCCACGGCTGCACGCACCTTCTCGGCCTGGTGGCCGATCACGACGCAGATGTCGCCTGGCGCCACGATGCGGCTGGCGGCGGCGATGACGTGAGCCAGAAGCGGCTGGCCGCCGATCTGGTGGAGCACCTTGGGGAGCTGCGACTTCAGGCGCGTCCCCTTGCCTGCCGCCATGATGACTACCGCCAGCTTCCCACTCGATTTCACTTCCCTGCTCTTCATGAACGGACTCCCGTTGAGATTTGTGATGATTCTGCCCTGGCATGCTGCGAGGCGAAGCGTGAAGATGTTGTCGCGCCTGGGCGGAAAGGCCGTTCCCGCCGTAGGACGGCGCGAGCCGAGCCTGCGGGCAGAGTCAGCCGCCGTCCCTATCATTCTATGCCGTGGAGAATCGAGGCTTTTCCACCCGCATTTCTGACCGCAACCGCGATGAGTAATATGGTCTAGTAATCCAGCGGAATGGCGTTCAACTGCTCGATCGAAAAAACTGGCCCTTCCTTGCAAACGTAGACCGGACCGGCGTTGCAGCGTCCGCACTTGCCCACGCCGCACTTCATGCGGTTCTCCAGGCTGGTGTATACATTTTTTGCCGGAACGCCCATTTCGCCAAGCAGTTTCATTGTGACTTTGATCATGATCGGCGGTCCGATGACGAGCACGATCGAGTTCGCGCCGGCGGCGATCTTCGCGCGCTCAAAAACCGATGGCACGAATCCGACCTCGCCTTTCCATTCCGGCGTTTCGCCGCCCGGGTCCACGCACTGCACAATGCGGGTGCGCTCGCGCCGAGCCCACTCATCGAGTTCGTTTCTGAAGACAAGGTCACCGGTCGTGCGCGCGCCATACACAACACTGATATTGCCGAAGTCCTTGCGGTTCTCCAGCGCATACCAGATGGCGCAGCGGATGGGCGGCATGGCAATTCCGCCGCCCAGGAAGATGAGGTCTTTCCCGCGCCAATCTTCCATCGGATAGCTATTCCCATACGGACCGCGGAAGCCCATCGTGTCGCCCGGCTCCAGCTTCCACAGGCCTTCGGTCACGCGCCCCACGCGCCGGAAACAGAACTCGATATGGTCTTTCCAATTCGAACTCGAACAGATATTGAAGGTCGATTCGCCGTAGCCAAATGCCGAGAAGATGCCAAACTGTCCCACGCGAAACGAAAACTGCTTCGCGCGATCGGGGTCGCGGAAGCGCAACTTCATCAGCTTCACGTCGCTGGTCTGCTGCTGCGTTTCGATCACTCCCATCAGGTCGGGCTGGTAGATGTTATCCATGGCTGATCTCGGTGGCTATGCGCAAAATACCCAGGCCGGCGGGACAGTTGCGCGTGCAGTTGCCGCAACCGGTGCATAGCACTTCGCCGAACTTTTCGGGATAAATAAGGAACTTATGGAAGACGCGCTGGCGCTGCCGGTTCGACTGCGAACCACGCGGATTGTGCCCGCTGGCGTGCTGCGTGAAGGCCGGATACTGGCATGAATCCCAGTTGCGCGCGCGATAACCGCCTGCCGCGTTGCCCTCGTCCACAATGTCAAAGCAATGGCAGGTTGGGCAGTTGCAGGCGCACACGCCGCATCCAAGGCAGGCCAGCGTTTGTTCTTTCCAGAACGTATCCTCGAAATGGTCGCGGGCAAAGGCGCCCACCTTGGCCGGATCGATCTTATGCTCCGGCCCAGCGTACACTGGCGCTGTTTTATCGGATTGCGTCGTCTTGCCCGCAAAGAGCGACTTGCCCTTTTCCGTCAGGCAGCGCACCTCGTAACTGCCATCGCCGAAGGGCAACAGAATTACATCTGACCCGCGCTCCGCCGCCGGCCCCAGGCCTACGCTCGAGCAGAAGCAGGCGTCATCGTGCGTAGTGCAGGCGATGGTCACGATGGTCGCGGCCGCACGGCGCGCGTTGTACTGCGAATCCTTGTAGTCCCAGTTGAAAACGTGATCGAGAATCGGCAGCGCGGCAGCATCGCATGGGCGTCCGCCAAGGACCACCTGCTCTGGCAGGGCTTCCGCGGTTTCCATCAGCCGCACATCGTTGCCCTCGATCTTGTATCCGTACAGCTTCTCATGCTTCGGGAAGAAGAACTCCTTGATCGAGTTCACCGGATGCGCTTCCAAGTCGAGCAGCAACTCTTCCGGCTTTTCCAGATGCGCATAGAGAACGCGGTTCCAACTTACCTGCTTTGGGCCGGCAACACTCTTCCCTGCCGCAAGCCACTCGCCTACGCACGCGCGGAGGAGATCCTGGGTGATGATTTCGCTCACCGTATGAATTCCTCCTTGTCCCTAGCCGAATACGAGCCGATCAATGTCAGTGCCGACTTCTCCATGCCTGCCTTGTAATCGAAATTCTTCTCCGCGCTGCGTTCCAGCATCAGGTTCAGCGCCCACAGATCAATACCCGCCGGGCAAACCCTTGTGCACTCGCCACATCCCACGCAGCGCCCCGCCTGATGAAAAGCCCGCGTAATCTGCCAGGCGAAATTTCCCTTGCGCGTCGGCGAAGTATCGATTTCCTGGGGGCGGTTCTTGTCCACCAGGCACTGTTCGCAGTAACACAGCGGACAAACCTGCCGGCACGCGTAACAGCGCTGGCAGCGGTCGAACTCCTCCGTCCAGAAACCCATGCGCTCTTCGGACGACATCGCCATCAGAACGTCCAGCGCGGCGTAGTGGTCGATTGGCTCCGCCGGTTTCGCCTCGCCGATCACTTCGTCGGCGAAGCGCGGCTGACGTACATTGCAGCCCGCGCACTTGGGAAGGCCCAGGCCCTCGCAGGCCATGCCGATGACGTGCAGCTTCTCGCGCTCAATCTGCGATTCCTGCTCCAGCACCATCAGCGCGCGCTCGTCGCAGCCCTTCACCACAATCGCGGCCTTGCCCAGCGCTTTGATTTCCTTCCGCTTCAGATAGGCGGTGAGGTTCGTCAGGCAGTTCCTGTTCCATACGAGTTTGTCCGCGTCCTCAGCTTTACTCACGAAGATCGGCCCGCGCTCACCGTATCCGATGACCACCTGCACCGTGCCTTCGCTGAGCAGCTTGCGAGCCGTCTCGCGCAGCAACGCTTCCGTGCTGAAATCCCCCAGAGGCATGACCGATTCCGGAAACTGAGGGTACGCAGCAGGCTTGCCCTCGTAGAGCTTGTAAGGCCCAAGCTCGCGCGTCTTCTGCGTGATCTCCGCAATGGTCTGCTGGAACTTGTGCCCTTCCGCGGCCGAGATCCACGAGAAGTGAATCCGCCGCATATCGAAGCCCAGCAAATCGAGCAGGTCGCGAAAGAGCATCCAGCGGCGCCGCGCGTGAAAGTTGCCGCTGGTGTAGTGGCAGTCGCCAGGATGGCAGCCCGACACCAGCACGGCATCGGCCTGCATTTCGAAAGCCTTGATCAGCAGGTTGAAGTCGATGCGCCCTGTGCAAGGCAAGCGCACGATGCGCACGTTCGCCGGATACTCCAGCCGCGAGGTCCCCGCCAGGTCAGCGCCCAGGTAGGTGCACCAGTTGCACACAAAGGCGACAATCTTCGGCTCGAAAGTGCTCGTGTCGCTCATATCAGGCTCTCGATCATGGCGTAGGTTTCCTGCTCCGTGAATCCTTCAATGTCCGCGCTCTTCGACGGGCACACCGAAACGCATGTGCCGCAGCCCATGCAGAGGCCCACGTTCACGCGCGCCGTGCGTTTCACGAGTTCTCCCTTGCGGTTGCGAACCTCGGCTTTTTCTATGGCGTGATACGGGCAGGCCTCGTAGCAACGGAAGCACGCCGCGCAGGTCGTTTCGTTGATGTGCGCAATCTCCGGTTCGCGCGTCAGCTCCGAAGCAGCCAGCGTAATCTGCACCTTGCTGGCCGCGGCTGAGGCCTGCGCCACCGATTCGGGAATGTCTTTGGGCGCCTGCGCCGCGCCACAGATATAAACGCCCGCAGTGTTGGTTTCAACGGGACGCAGCTTCGGATGGCTCTCCATCAGGAATCCGAACTGGTCGTAGCCGACGTTCAGCTTCTGCGCGAGTTCCGTCACGCCATCCGCCGGACGCATGGCCGCCGCCAGAACCACCAGATCGGCCTCGACTGTCACAGGCTTGCCAGCCAGCGTATCCGCGCCACGGACAATCAGCTTGCCGTCCTGCTCCGTAATCTTTGAAACGCGGCCGCGGTAGTACTTCGCGCCGTCCTGCTCGATGGCCCGGCGCACGAACTCGTCGTACCCCTTGCCGGCCGAGCGAATATCCATATAGAAGACATGCGCCTGTCCGTCATGCACTTTGTGCTTGTAGAGCATGGTGTGCTTGGCCGTGTACATGCAGCAGATCTTCGAGCAGTACGGCAGCCCCTTGGCGTTGTCGCGCGAACCCACGCAACTGATGAAGACCACGTTCTTCGGCGTCTTGCCGTCGGAGGGCCGCTTGATTTCGCCATTCGTCGGCCCCGAAGCGGAAACCAGGCGCTCGAACTGCAGCGAGTCGATCACGTCCTTGTACTTCCCGTAGCCGTACTCGCCGTAGCCCGTAACATTGCCGCTCTTCTTGCCGATGTCGTACAGCTTGAAGCCCGTCGCCAGCACCACGGCTCCGACCTTCTCTTTCACCAGCTTGTCTTCATCCTTGAAGTTGATCGCGCCGGCCGCGCACTTCTTCGCGCAGACACCGCATTTTCCGCGAGTCAGCATCGCGCACACGTTCTTATCAATGACGGGCCGCGCCGGCACCGCCTGCGGAAACGGCATGTAAATCGCGGGGCGCGTGCCCATGCCGAAATCGAATTCGCTCTTGTTCTTCTTCAGCGGGCAGGCCGTCGAGCACTCGCCGCAGCCCGTGCACTTCGTGATGTCCACATAGCGCGCCTTCTGCCGGATGGTGATCTCGAAGTTCCCGATGAAGCCTTCGACCGCTTCCACTTCCGAATAGGTGTAAAGCTTGATGCGCGGATGCTGCCCCACATCCACCATGCGCGGTGTCAGAATGCACTGCGAACAATCCAGCGTCGGGAAAGTCTCGGAAAGTCCGGCCATCTTGCCGCCGATGGAGGGTTCGCGCTCTACCATCACCACTTCGTATCCGGCGTCGGCAATGTCCAGAGCCGCCTGAATGCCCGCCACGCCGCCACCGACGATGAGCGCCCGCCGCGTGACCGGAACCTTGATCGGCTCCAGCGCGTGGTTGTTCTTCACCTTCGCCACGGCCATCCGGATCAGTTCGATGGCCTTCGCTGTAGCCTGTTCGCGGTCTGGATGCACCCATGAACAATGCTCGCGGATGTTGGCTATCTCCAGCAGGTACGGGTTCAGGCCCGCAGTCTGCGCGGCCTTGCGGAAGGTCTTCAGGTGCATGTGCGGCGAGCACGATGCCACCACCACTCCGTCCAGCTTTTCTGACACGATCTTCTCGCGGATCATCGACTGGCCGGGGTCCGAGCACATGTACTTGTAGTTTTGCGCGCAGCGCACGCCGGGCAGTTTTGCCACTTCCTGCACCACGCGGTCCACATCAACCGTGCGGGCAATGTTCTCTCCGCACCAGCACACGAAGACGCCTATCCTGGACATTAGGCCTTCCTCCCGGCGAAGTGCCGATTGATTCCCAGCGCCTGCGGAGTGAGGCCCAGCGCCAATCCCACCAGATCGCAAAGGTAGTAAATTGTCATGCCGTACTTTGTTCCGTAGCGCGCTTCGATTGCCGACTGCTTCATGTCCAGGTTCACATGGCACATGGGGCACGCAACGGCGATCGACTGCGCGCCATGAGCCGCGGCGTCCGCCAGAATCTTGTGCGAAAGTTCCAGCACCGTTTCTTCGCTCGCCATCGTCATGCCGGCGCCGCAGCACTCGGTTTTGTAATTCCACGCAACAGCCTTCGCGCCCAGCGCTTCGACGACTCTGTCCATCGACTCCGGCTGCTCGCAGTCATCAAACTCAGCCACCTTCGGCGGACGCGTCAGCAGGCAGCCGTAATAGCAGGCAACCTTGAAATCCTCAAGCGGCGTCTTCACGGCCGTTTTGATTTTTTCCAGCCCCACATTTTCGAAGGCTTCAATCAGATTGAGCACGCGCGCGTCGTCCGGCTTCGCCTCGACAATCCTGCTCATCTCCGCGGCCAGCGCCGCGTCTCCGGCGATTGCTTTTTGCGCCTTCTTCAACTGCAACGAGCACATCGAGCACGGCGCCAGCAGCTCTTTGCACCCCTGCTGCGCAGCCAGCCCGAGGTTTCTGGCCGGAAGCGCGATCGAAAGCTTGTGATTCAGCGAATGGGCCGCCGTTGCGCCACAGCATATCCAGTCATCCAATTCCTTGAGCGACACATCCAGCGCGCTGAAACACGCCTTCAGCGACTGCTGATAGTCGTCAGAGGAGCCGTGCAGCGCACAGCCGGGATAATAGCCGAGGTTCATGCTTTGCCATCCATGCAGCGATCAAAGATGCGGCGCACGACAGCGCGATCACGGACTTTCTCGCCAAGAATGTGGAGCTTGTGATGCATTTGCAGTTGCGGCGCCAGCATCGCGCCATCAAAAAGGAATCCAAGCCGCCGCATCGCCGCGAATCCCTCGATCTTGTATTGGGCGATCATCTCAAGCTCGTTCACACGCCCGTTGCGCCGCACGCTATCAAGAAACGCCTTCTGGAAGAGCACGACAGCAGCCTGCCCTTTCGAAGTCATGCCGCGCTCGTACGACACCTGCCGCAGCGCATCGATGACAGCCGCGCAATCCACATTCTTGGGGCACCGCGCCGTGCATGTCTCGCAGGAAACGCACTGCCAGATTGCGTCGGTCTTCAGCGCCGCATCGACATCGCCAAGCTGAACCATGCGGATAAGCTGGTTCGGCGTCTTGTCCATATGCGCCGACCGCGGACACCCAGCCGTGCACTTGCCGCACTGATAGCAATCAGCGAACTTCGTCTGGGCGAGAGACTCCAGCAGCGAAATGGAATCGCTCTGCATCGTAGCGTTCATGAAATTGTCCACGCAGAATTCCATTGGAGATTATCTCATATCCGCGGACAACCGGGCGTGTCCGGCAGCATGGCTCCGGTTCTCTTCCACCCCGGCGCACGCGCGCTGGCATCCGGGCGCTCAATGCCATCAGCGCCATAGCGTGTGGACGCCTGGGCAATCGCATGAACTTCGATGCAGGTCCGGATGCCTTTGTGCTTTCTTATCAATGTTTCAATGGCGCTGGAGTGCTATTCTTGACGCGCAAGGCAGCGGCGCGCGCAATCTCTTTGTACGCTTTTGCTTTGCCACGGTCATCCCTATGAAAGACATCTACATTGCCGATTTAGCCAACTTCAACGAGGGCGCGCTCTTCAACGGCTTCTTTCTCGTCCTCGCCAAGCAGCAGCGCACCACCAAGACCAACAAGCCCTACCTGAACCTTATTCTGGGCGACAAGACCGGCCAGCTCGAAGGCCGCGTTTGGGATCCAAGCGACCCGCGCATCGCCAAGGACTTCGAGAAGGGCGGCACCGTGAAGGTTCGCGGCAGCGTCAGCCACTTCGACGACCGTGTGCAGATGAAAATCGACCAGTTGCGCGCGGCCCTGCCCGACGAGGTGGACAAAACCGACCTGCTGCCCTCGACCACCTGCGACGTGGCCGAGCTCTGGCGCCAGCTTACCGGATTTGTGGAGAGCTTCACCAACCCCGATCTGAAGTTGCTGCTCACCACCATGTTCAACGACCCGGAGCTTGCCGCGGCCTTCCGCGAAGCCCCCGCCGCCAAACAGCTTCACCACGCCTGGCTGGGCGGCCTGCTGGAACACGTTGTCAGCCTGCTCACACTGGCCGACCGCGTCGCCGCCCACTATCCGCTGCTCGACCGCGATCTGCTGCTGACCGGCGTCATTCTCCACGACCTCGGCAAAGTGCACGAACTGGCTTGGGAGACCGGCTTTGAGTACACCATTGAAGGTAGCCTGCTGGGCCACATTCACATCGGCTCGGTTCTGGCCGAGCGCGCCATGGACAAGCTGCCCGATTTTCCGCGGAAGCTCAAGACGCTTGTCCTGCACATGATTCTGTCGCACCACGGCAAGCTGGAATTCGGCTCGCCCAAGCTGCCCATGATCCCCGAAGCCCTGGCTCTCAGCTTCCTCGACGACCTCGACGCCAAGATGCAAGCCATCACCAGCGAATTCGACAAGTGCATCCGCGAAGGCAAGCCGGCAGATGAGCTGACTGGCAAAGTCTGGTCGCTCGATCAGCGGCAGTTGCTGAATACCAAGCGGTGGCTGGGAGAAGACAAGGACAGGGAATAGAGATTAGGGAACAGGGAGCAGAAGAACGGCCGGGTCTCCCAAGATTTGTTATCCCCCAGGCCTCAAAATCGAGACCTTGGACACCCAGCCGCATGGAGCACACTGATTCCTGTTCCCTGTTTCCTGCCTCCTCCCGTTACAATTAAAAGAAGATGATTCGTTTCTCAACTGCCGGGGAGTCGCACGGGGAGGCGCTGATTGCGCTGGTCTCAGGGATGCCGGCTGGTGTGCCGGTCGACCTGGATTTCGTGAACCGCGAACTTTGGCGGCGTCAGCAGGGCTATGGCCGCGGCGGGCGCATGAAGATTGAAACCGACAAGGCGCACATTCTCAGCGGCGTTCGCCAGGGCAAGACCATCGGCACGCCTATCGCCATTGAAATCGTCAACAGCGACTGGAAGAACTGGGAAACGAAGCTCCCGGTTGAAGCAGGCGATCCCGCGCTCCATCCGGTGGTGGCCTCGCCGCGTCCTGGTCACGCCGATCTGGCTGGCGCCCTCAAGTACGACCTTCCCGACGCCCGCTTCGTGCTGGAGCGCGCCTCGGCACGCGAGACGACGGCGCGCGTGGCCGCAGGAGCCCTGGCCAAACTGATGCTGCGGGCCATCGGCATTGAAGTGGCCAGCCATGTGATTCGCATAGGCCGCGTTGCGCTGGAGCGCAACGCCACGTGGGAAGAGATTGCCGCCCTGAACGCCCGCGACGAGGTTTTCCTTGGCTGCGTGGATGAGGCGACCGAAGCCCGCATGAAGGAAGAGGTCCAGGAAACCTCCCGCACGAAAGACACGGTAGGCGGAGTCTTCGAGGTGGTGGTGCATGGCGTTCCCCCCGGCGTGGGCACCTATGCCAACTGGGACGAGCGGCTGGACGGCCAGCTTGCCTGGGCGGTCATGAGCGTGCAGGCGGTCAAGGCCGTCGAGATCGGCCACGGCGTGGTGGCCGCCGGAAGCTTCGGCTCCCAGGTTCACGACCCCATTCAATATGCCCCCGAAGATACCGGCAAGCCCACGCGCTTCACCCGCGCGAGCAACAACGCCGGCGGCATCGAGGGCGGCATCTCCAACGGTGAAGACATTGTGGTGCGCGGCTACCTGAAACCCATTTCGACTCTGCGCAAGCCATTGGAATCAGTGCACTTCGACACCCGCGAGGCCACCAGCGCCAGCTATGAGCGCAGCGACATATGTGTTGTACCCGCGGCCGGAGTGGTGGGCGAAGCCATGGTGGCGCTGACCATCGCGCGCATGACGCAGGAGAAATTCGGCGGAGATTCTCTCATCGAGTTGCATCGGAATTTTTCCGGATACATCGAACAAATACGGAGCTATTAGCAGGCTGAAATGATTCTTAAGATTGTAAAATTTCCTGATCCGGTGCTGGCGCAGCCGGGCGAGCCCGTCACCGAGTTCAACGCAGAGTTGCGCCAACTGATCGCAAACATGTTTGAGACCATGTACGCGGAACAGGGCATTGGCCTGGCCGCGCAACAGGTGGGCATCGCCAAGCGCCTGCTGGTCATCGACCTGAGCGTGGGCAAGACGTCTGAAGACAAGCTTGTGCTTATCAATCCTGAAATCATCGTCAGCGAGGGCAGGCAATACGAACTGGAAGGCTGCCTGAGCTTCCCTGACATCCAGGAGAAGGTGACGCGCGCGGCCAAGGTTCGCATCCGCGCCCAGAACGAGAAGGGCAAATGGTTCGAGATGGACGGCGATGAAGTGCTTGCGCGCTGCTTCCAGCATGAGATCGACCATACCGACGGCGTACAGTTCATCTTCCGCATGAGCGCGCTCAAGCGCGATCTGGTGCAGCGCAAAATCCGCAAGTTGCAGCGCGAAGGCAAGTGGTAGAGCCATGAAGCTGGTCTTCTGCGGCACTCCCCAGTTTGCCGTGCCAACGCTGAAGGCATTGCAGGCAGCGGGCCATGAAATTGCGTTGGTCGTCACGCAGCCAGACCGCCCCGCCGGCCGCGGCGGTCAACTCACTGCTCCGCCCGTCAAGCTGGCCGCACTTGCCGCCGGCTTCCCCGTCACGCAGCCGGAACGAATTCGCAACAACCAGGAGTTTCGCGCGCAGCTTGAAGTGATCGCTCCCGAGACCATTGTCGTTGTGGCTTACGGACGCCTGATTCCGCTCTGGATGCTCGCGCTGCCGCGGCTGGGCTGCATCAATCTGCATGCTTCCCTGCTTCCGAAATATCGCGGCGCGGCGCCCATCCAGTGGGCCGTGGCCATGGGCGATGCCTTCACCGGCAACACCACCATGCTGCTCGAAGAAGGCCTCGACACCGGCCCGATTCTGCTCCAGCAGACTTTGGCTATCGGTCCAGAGCAGACCGCGGCGGATTTGTTTGACATGCTCGCCGAGGACGGCGCGCCGCTGGTGGTCACAACGCTGGATGGCCTGGCCACGGGGACGATTCAGCCCAGGCCGCAGACTCCCGCGGGAGTCAGCTTCGCCCCGCTGCTGGACCGCGAAGACGGGCGCATGGACTTTGCCGCGCGCTCGGCAACGGAGCTGAAGAACCGCTGGCGCGGCTTTCAGCCCTGGCCCGGCGCTTTCACTACGCTTGCAGGCAGGAAGTTGATCGTTCACCGCATGAGCGTCGCGGACGCTTCCGCCTTTGCAGCTCCCGCCTCTGCCGAGTCCGGTCAGATCCATGTCGAATGCCGCCGCCTTTTTGTTGCCTGCGCCGAGAATACCTGGCTCGAACTGCTCGAAGTTCAGCTTGAAGGCAAGAAGCGCCTTCAAGCAGCCGAGTTTCTGCGCGGGACCGCGCTCACGGATTGCACGCGCTTCGGAACTGCGGCGCAGTCCTAGACCATGGAAGTTGAAGGGCGCGGGCTTCAAACCCATAGATTCAGAGTATCTTTCAACCTGTGCGTTAAGTGGTACTCTGTTCCTGATCACGCTCCACTCTCATTCGGAAGCAGACTCTGGAAGACTCCGCGAAAGCAACCTCGCCATGAATCATTATGATTCCAAAGTGAATACCGCGCAGTTTTACGGGAATGTTTTGACTCCCAAAGCCGCCGCGCTGGCAGACTTCCGGCGCCGCTTTCCAGAAAAAACCTTTCGCGACGGAGCGGTTGAATGGCGGTATCGAGTCATCGGCTCGGCAGCCCCGGCGCTGTTGGCAATTCCCGGCGGCGAACTGGTGAACGACACAGGCTTCGAGTTTGCGCTGGCGATGAGCGGCTGCTGCCGCATTGTTTATCCGGCTTACCCGCGCGTCGATTCGATTGAGCAACTGGCCGGCGGATTGCGCGCCATTCTTGATGCCGAAAAGATCAGTCAGACGGCGATTCTGGGCGCGTCGTTCGGAGGCGCGCTTGCCCAGGTCTTCGTGCGCAAGTACCCGGAGAGGATCAGCCATCTGATCCTATCGAATTGCGGCGTTCCTTTGCGCTATCTTGTGCCGTCTGTGCGAGTATTCAGTTGGATTGCGGAAGCGCTTCCTTGGTCAGCCACAGCCGCACTCTTGCGCCGCTCCATGCCCAGGGCGCTGGCCGCGACCGGCGAGGATCGCGCCTTCTGGAGCGCATATTTCGATGAGCTGTTTTCCATCCGGATCACCAAGGCCGATCTACTTGCCAACTTACGAATCCAGCTTGATTACCATCGGCGGTTTCACTTCACGCCGCGGGATTTGGAAGATTGGAAAGGAAAGATTCTCATCGCCGAATCCGATACGGATGTCATCAGTCCGCGCCGCCGGCAGGCCCTGCGCCAAACCTACCCCAACGCCTTGGTTCATACGTACCAGAACGGCGGTCATGCGACGATGTTCTTGTGCTTCGACGAATACTTGGCGATGGTGAAGCAATTCCTCGATACTGAATGAGATGAAAGCCCCCAGGAAATCAAGTCCTAAACCGATGGCAGCTATCTCCCCGGCCCGCAAGGCAGCCTTCAACATTCTCTTGGCCGTCGAGCGCGGCCAGTTCCACTCCGATGATCTGCTGCGCGAGAAAGCCGTCAGCGCACTTTCGGCTCCCGACCGCAATCTGGTTACAGCGCTGGTGCTGGGCGTGCTGCGCTGGCAGATTCAGCTCGACCACCAGTTCCAGGCACTCCTCTCCCATCCAGACGCGAAGCTCGATCTTGAGGTTCTGATTGCCCTTCGCCTGGGCGCCTTCCAGTTGCTGCACATGAACCGTATCCCCGCCCGCGCCGCAATTGACGAAAGCGTCGAACTGGCCAAGCAGTCCGGCCACCGCTTCGCCTCTGGGATGGTCAACGCCGTGCTGCGCAAACTCGCCAAGACTCCGCAAGTCGAGATGGCGCGTCTTGTTTTGAAAGGCCACGGCTTCAGCCGGGCCAAGAGACAAGCCAAGAAGGATTCGGCTTTAGCGGTCGAGGAAATGCTCCCGGAGGAATCCGCCGCCGAACTCGCGCTCTCCCAGGCCCACCCCGCCTGGATGGTCGAGCGCTGGATCAACTTCTACGGCCTTGAGGCGACGCAGGCCATCTGCCGCCATGGCCAGAGTCAGCCCGTGCTTGCGGTGCGCCTTGCCAGCCCTGCCGTCGAAGCCGAACTCACCCAGGCCGGAATTGTCCTTGAACCCGGCGAACTGCTTGCCGCCGCACGCACAGTCGTCTCTGGCGATGTGACCGCGACGGAAGCCTTCCGCGAAGGCCGCGTACGCCTTCAGGACGAAGGCTCACAACTGGTGGCCGAACTGGCCAGCGGGAATCTCGACCAAAAGATAGAAAGCGTCCTCGACGCATGCGCGGCGCCAGGGGGAAAGACGCTCATCCTGGCTGAGCGCAACCCCACCGCCCGCATCGTCGCCTTTGAAGCCAGCGCTCCTAGACTGGAACAGTTGCACAAGCGGCTGGCATTTCTTGGCGACCGCATCGAATGTCGCCGGGCCAATGCCGCCGAGCTTACGGAAGATTCAGTCTTTGACCTTGCCCTGGCCGACGTGCCCTGCAGCGGCACCGGAACGCTGGGCCGCAACCCGGAGATTCGCCATCGCCTGCGCCCCGAAGAGCTGACCCGCCAGTCCGAACGCCAGCGTGCGATTTTGACCGCGGCATTACGCGCCATCCGCTCCGGCGGCCGCGCCGTCTACTCCACCTGCTCGCTGGAGCCGGAAGAAAACGAACAGGTAGTCGCCGCGGTGCTGGGCGCAACGCCAAAAGCCCGTCTGGTTCCGCTTGGAGGCTGCATCAGCGAGTTGCTTGGCGAGGGCATTCTCACATCCGAAGGCGCGGAGCGGCTGCAACGCAGCCTCACGCCCGAAGGCGCGCTCCGCCTCCTGCCCGGCGCTTTTCACACCGACGGATTCTTTATCTGCATGATCGAGAAAACAGCCTGAAAAAAGGCGCAGCTGCTCTAACTGGCCGGTTCGCTGGCCAGCCGCAACTGCGCATAGTCGCGTCCCAACTCGGCGCACAGCGCTTCCACAACCAATTCATGATCGGCGCGCTGAGCCAGCCCCGAGACAGTCACGCAGCCAACCACGCCCGCGCCATCGACGGCTAGCGGAAACGATCCGCCATGCGTGGCATAATCGGCTACCGAAAGGCCTTGCTTTTCAAATAGCGATTCGTTCTTCGCCTTCAGGCTCAATCCCACGGCATAGGAACTGCGATGGAAGCGCGCCACTACGTTGCTCTTTCTCCGCACCCACTCAACATTGTCCGGAGCCGTACCGTCGAGAGCCGCATAGAAGAGCGGCTGCCCGAAGCGCCGCACATCGATCACCACGGCAATGCCGCGCTCTTCGGCCAGCGTTCTCAAGCGAACTCCCAAATTCCACGACACGTGAGCATCCAGGCGCGGCAACACCAGTTCGCGCTCCTGCAACGCCACCCGCTCCAAATCTTCGCTCAATCCCATTTTGCCTTGCCTCCAGTCACTCGATCACTGCAACGGCGCAAACAACCACTGGCTGTCTTACTTATTTCGCTACCGTCAGCTTCACCAGCGTGCTCTGGTCCACGCGCGCGCCGGCGGGCGGATCTTGCGCCGTTACCGCGCCTGGCTTCACGGGCAGCCTGGGAGCCGCGTTTCCGCTGCCCATGGGCGCTACCGGCACATCCACAAACCTGGGCGGCGCGGATTTGATGCCCACCTGGGTCAGCTCCGCCTGCGCGCTGACTACCGGCAGGCCGGTCAGATCGGGCATCACAAAGCCGTCAGCCCCTTCGTCTTCCGTTGTGGCAACCAGCAGATTGATACTGGGCCGCGCGATACCCTGTGCATGGGCCGGCGGATCCTGGGCCAGCACCGTTCCCTCGGCCGCTTTGCCGTAGGGCAGCCGCGCCGTCATGCCCACTTCCAGGCCCACGCGCCGCAGTTGCAGAGCCGCCACGCGCTGCTCCTGGCCCACGGTCTCAGGCACATCCACCTTCTGCGGTCCCAGGCTTTCGGCCACGCGCATGTGCCACTCCCGCCGCACCACCGTTCCCGGCGCAGGCGACTGCGCAAGGATGTGCCCGGCGGCCACATCCCCGGAGTAGTAGCGATTGTCCACATCCAGGTCGAGGCCCAGCCCGGAGGTCTGGCTGCGCGCGTCGGCGACGGTCATTCCCTTGAGCGCGGGCACAGTGACTTCCGCGCCGTGAATGGCGAAGTGCATGGTGGTGATGGCCGCCAGCAGCGCCACGGCCACCAGCATCATCACCAGCCACGCCACCTGGAAGAAGTTGACTACCGGACGCATCCTCATGGCTCGGGCTCTCTTTCGAGTCGAATGACCTCAAAGAGATTGCCGTGCTTCCATTCGCTGTGCGCAATCACTTCTTCGCTCTCCATGCTCTTACCGCAAGTTATCCGTCGCCGGCTCGGGGTGAATCGTCACCCGGTCGATCTCCGGACACACCATTCTGAAGCGGTCCTCGAGCGCGGTGATCACCACGTGAACCCGCTGCATCGTCATATCGTCGGGCAGAGTGCAGTGGCAGGCAACGTAAATGTGCTCGCCCAGGCGCCGGACCTGAATCTCGTGCACATCCGCAATCTCCGGGAACTGAGCGACCGCCTTGCGCATCGCCCGCTCGATCTTGCGGTCCACTTCCTCCAGCTCCTCGGGCTGCTCGATGGTGGCCGGCTCGCTCTCGATGTGCGTCAGCACGGTATCAACCTCCGGGACCTCGCGCAGAATCTCGGTCTCCATGGCGGTCACAAAGTTGTGCGCTTCCAGCAGCGGGAGCGTTTCTTCCAGCTCCAGATGCTGCTCCACGCGCAGCCTTCCCATGTGCGACCGGACGCTCAGCTCGTGAACCGAAACATTGTGGCGCGCGGCCACCGCTCGCACGCGGTCGAAGATGCTTTCCGCCTTCGCCTGCCGGGGTACCGTGTGAATCACCACATCGGCCTGGGGCAATACGCGATGCACAGCGTCTTTGGCTGCCTCCACCAGATCCTCTGTGTGCTCGAAGGTGTAGCGCCGCGGCAGGGCCAGCGTCAGGTCGGCAAAATAGTTGGCTCCTGCCCGCCGCACCCGCGCCTGTTCGACGGAGAGCACCCCCGGCACCTGCGCCACTTCCTCGATCAGTTTCCGCTGCGTCTCGGCCGGGGTCTCATCCAGCAGCACATTCACCGCATCGCGGCCCAGCATCAGCGTCAGGCGCAGAATCAGCACAGAAACCACCACCGCCGCCAGCGGATCGGCGTAGCGCAGCCCTCCGATGCCGAAGTGGATGCCCGCCCAACCGGCACACAGTCCGCCCAGCACCGCCAGTGACGACCAGATATCCGAGGAAAAATGAAAAGCATCTGTGGCCAGCGCCGGCGAGCCGGTTCGCTCGGCCACCTTGCGCAGTTGCCTGGAGCGCCAGAAGTCCACACCGATGGAGCAGATCACCACAGCGACCGGCAACGCCAGGTTCTGCAGTCCCTTGCCGGGGTGGATGATCCGCTGAACTGCCTCCCATATAATCCACACGCTGGAACCGGCCATCAGAATGACTTCGCAAAACGAGGAGATATTTTCGAATTTTCCGTGGCCGTAGGTGTGGTCCTCGTCGGCTGGCTTGTCGCTCACCCGCACGGAGAAGAAGGTGAGCGTCGCGCCCACCAGGTCCAGCCCGGAGTGGGCCGCGTCCGACAGCACGCCCAGGGAGTGCGACAGCAGGCCCGCCACGAGCTTCAGCACCGTCATTGCCGCCGCAGCCAGCATCGAATACAGCGCCACGCGCCGCTTCTCAGCGGAAAAGACGGAGACGTTTTCGGCGGCAGGAGTCATGACGTTCTTAGGCTACAGCATTTTCAAAAAATCGGCTGGTCGCCCAGCAAATGTTGGGTGCCCCATCCTTGCGACGTTCATGTTTATGTCGCAAGGGTGGGATACCACAAACATCAACAGGAAAATCTCGGAAACAACATTCACCTACCCGGTCGCTCGCACAGCCGTGTACAACCCAGCAATGCCAAAGGTGTATGGCTGCCACGCGCACTGCTCATAGCCGGCTGCCCGCATCAGTCCGAGCATCTCCTCTGGCCGGAGAAAACTGCCCACTGACGCAGGCAAATAATTGTATGGCCCGGCCTTGCCGTAGACCAGCCGCCCAATGACCGGCAGCACGCGATGGAAGTAAACTGCGTAGGCTTTGCCAATGAGTCCGCCCGGCTCGCTGAACTCCAAAACTCCCAACTGCCCGCCCGGCTTCAGCACGCGGTTAAACTCCTTCAGTCCTGCCTCGTAGTTGGCCAGGTTCCGAAAACCAAAGGCGGTCACAATCAGGTCCAGCGACTCGGAGCGCAGCGGCAGATGCAGCGCGTCGGCCTCCATCGGCACCGCGTACGCCGCCCCAGCCTCACGCGCGCCCACGCCCGGCCGTCCGAACTTCTTCGCGCCCCGGCTCAACATTCCCCGCGTAAAATCCGCCGCAAGAATCGGCCTCGCGCCCCGTGGACGGCGCTTCAGCAGGGCCATGGTCATGTCGCCCGTGCCGCAGCAGATGTCGAGAACCGCCGCTTCCGGCTCCGCCAGCTCCGCCCGGAAGCGCCGCGCCGCCCGCCAACGCCACAACCGGTCCACATTGGCCGAGAGAACGTGGTTCAGCAGGTCATACCTGGGCGCAATTGCATCGAAAAGATGCCGCACGGCCTGAGCCGCGCTGGCTTCATCTTTTGCTCCGGGCGGTTTGGCGCCAATCACAGGCATCAGGCGCGCTGCTCCTCAGCCCGCGCCAGCATGTACCCCACTGCGGCCTCCAACTCGGCTTCCGTCACGTCCTCCACCACGCCTGCGTCGCCAATCCCCAGCGGCAGCACGAAGCGCCTGACTCCGCCCAGGTTCTTCTTGTCGCCGCCCGTGGCCGCCACCACACGAGCTGCGCGCAGCTTCAACTCCGGCAGCGGGCCATACAGGTACACAAGCCTCTCCAGCCGTTCAAACTGCGCCTGCGAAATCGTTCCCCGCTGCTGGGCCAGATAGAGCGCGGCCACCATGCCCCAGCCGACAGCCTCGCCGTGCAGCAGCGTTTTGTAGTGCGTCGCCTGCTCCAGCGCGTGGCCCACCGTGTGGCCGAAGTTCAGAATCATGCGCAGCCCGCCCTCGCGCTCATCCAGATGCACCACCCCGGCCTTCATGCGAATCGACGCGGCAATCACCTTCTCCAGCGCCTTCGCGTCGCGCCCCAGCACCTGGTCCGCGTGGCCTTCCATGAAGCGCACCAGCGAGCGGTCGCGGATGATGCCCGCCTTCACACTCTCCATCAGCCCCGCGCGCAGCTCCCGCTCCGGCAGCGTTCCCAGCGCCTCGATGTCGGCAAAGACGGCCAGCGGATGATGGAAGCTGCCCACCAGGTTCTTGCCCTCGGGCAGGTTCACGCCCGTCTTGCCGCCTACCGATGAGTCCACCTGCGCCAGAAAAGTCGTCGGCACCTGGACACAGGGAATCCCGCGCATGTAAATCGCGGCCAGGAAGCCGCCCACATCGCCGACAATCCCGCCACCGAAGGCAATCAGCAGGCTCCCGCGATCTCCGCCGGCCGCAGCCATCTGCCGTAGAAGCTTCTCGACGCTCGCGAGCGTCTTGTACTTCTCACCCGGCTCCAAAAAGAGCACAATCGGCGCCTCGGCGAAAGAAGTCAGGAAGGCCTCGCCCCAAAGCGCCCAGATCGGCGCCGAAGTCAGCACAAAAACCCGTCGCGGCAGCCTGCCCACAATACTCTCAATGCGCGGCGCCAGCGAACGGATCAGCCCGCTGCCCGCCATTACGTCGTATTTCGCTGAAGGTGTCTCTACTCGTATCGTCTGCACAATACTTAAATCCTATAGCCTCTGGGATGGAGCAACGGCGACGCCAAGCCGCCATTCGGCCCCCTCAACTCTGGAGAGAGGGCCCGCCGCGCCCCTCACACCAGCCAGAACAGCGGAATCAGCCCCAGGGCGGCCAGCGCCACAAGCATTGCCAAGCTCTGTATGCCGGTCTTGCGGTCGGCCAGGCTGAAGGCGTAAATCCCTTTCGCGACGTTGTTGCTGGAGGCGGCGATGGCCACCGCAACCGCCGCTTCCTTCAACGGCGTCAGCGTGCCCGCTGCCTGCGTCAGGCCCATGATGAAGGGGTCCACGTCGCTGACTCCCATGATCGCGGCCAGCGTATTCACTCCCGTCCTTCCCATATAAGTAACGGCCAACTGCGTCGCCACCAGCATGGCCAGAAACAATGCGGCAAAGACCAGCGCCGTCACCAGGTCCAGCGGATTCTTGGGCTCGGACTTCCGCTGTAGTGCCTGGGCGCTTTTGTCGGCCCGACGCGTCCAGAGCCAGCCGCCGCCGACAGCCAGAAGGGCGATTGCAAGGAACGGGATGTACACGAGAGCCATCAGTTGCCGATTAAAGAGCGCCAGCAGAATGACCAGCCGCACGTACATCACGCCGCAGGCAATCAGGATGCCGCCGGCGAAGAGATGCGGATGCGGCTCAAGCTTGGCCCGGCGCGCCATCACGACCGTGGTAACCGTGGAGGAATAGGCCCCGCCCAGCAGCGCCGCCAGCACCACCCCGCCCTGCCCCTTGGTCAACTTCTGCAAAACATAACTGGCGTAGGAAACAGTGCTGATGGCGACGACCACCAGCCACGTCTTAAAGGGGTTAAGGTGAAACTGGCTGAATTCCTGATTAGGCAGGATGGGCAGAATCACCGCGCTCAGGAACAGGAACTTGGCGAAGGTAAGAATCTCGGTGGGCGCGATGCGCGCGGCCAGCTTTTCAAGAGCGGCCTTCAGATCGAGCAGCAGCAGGCTGGCGACGCCCAGCGTGGTGGCAATCCATAGATGCCCGTCGCAGACCAGCGCACCCACCAAAAAGGTCGCCAGGCCGGACATCTCCGTGGTAACTCCGGCAGTCTCGGAGGTGGAAATCTTGTGCCAGTACGACAGCAACAGAAATCCCGCAACCACCATAAAGCCGATCACCAGCGGCAGCACTTGCGTGCCTGAGACAAGAGCGATGGAGTAGCCAATCAGGCCAATCAGCGGGAAGGTGCGCACCCCACCGAAAGAGTAAGCTCCCCCTGCCGTCCTGTGCTCTTCCCGCTCCAGTCCGATCAGAAACGACAGGAACAGGACCAGAGCAATCTGCACGGCTTGTGGTGGTAACTGCTGGTAGATACCCATTCGAGATGAGCCTCCAAATCTGCTGCTTTCGCAAAGTCCCGGCGGCGTGAACCGGAGCTGTTGCCGCCGCCCGGCTGACAGCCACTCTTCCGCCGGTCTGCGAGTAATCTGCTAGACAGCTTACACTTTGCCACGGCTGAGTGCTCTTTCTTTTACTTGCCTGCCCTGGAATCCAATGTCAACCCGGCGATTGGCTGTCTGATCCCCGCGATTTTTCCCTGCCCACCATCACAGACTGCACCCCTGGGCGGTGATAGTTTGGAAAATTATGGCAGGATCGTCTCAGGTCGATTTTCTGGTAATGGGAGCGGGCGTGGCCGGTCTGCGCGCGGCAGTGGAGCTGGCGCGCCACGGCGAGGTCCTGCTGGTCACCAAGGAGTCCGTGGCAGAGTCCAACACCCACTATGCGCAGGGCGGCATCGCCGTGGCCATGGAGGGCGACGCGGACGTCGCGCTGCACCTCGAAGACACCCTGAACGCAGGCGATGGGCTGGTCTATCGTGCCGCGGCCCAGGTGCTTGTGGCCGAAGGGCCCGTGCGCGTGGCCGAGTTGATTGAGTGGGGCGCGAACTTCGACAGCAAAGACGGTCAACTGCTGCGCACCCGCGAGGGAGCGCACTCCCTGCCCCGCATTCTGCACGCCAACGGCGACGCCACCGGCGCTGAAATCAGCCGTTCGCTGGCGGCCTTTGCCAAGGTTCACAAGCGCATTCGCTGCGCCGAGTGGACCACCGTTACCCGCCTGATCGTGCGCGACGGCCGGGTCATCGGGGCTGATCTGCTGGACCGCGACAACCACGTGGAGCGCGTCAGCGCGCCTGCTATCCTCATCGCCGCCGGCGGCGCTGGCCAGGTCTTCTCTGACACCACCAACCCCACAGTGGCCACGGGCGACGGCATCGCCCTGGCGTCCCAGGCCGGAGCGGCGCTGGCTGACATGGAGTTCTATCAGTTTCATCCCACGGCGTTTTCGCTGCCCGGCGCGCCGCGTTTCCTGCTTTCCGAGGCTTTGCGCGGCGAGGGCGCAATTCTGTTGAATGATCGCGGCGAGCGCTTCATGGCGCGCTATCATCCGCTGCTCGAGCTGGCTCCCCGCGACGTGGTGGCCCGCGCCATTACACGCGAAGGCATGGGCGCGGCGCCGGGCGAGACCAGGGTTGTGCACCTGGACATGCGAGCCGTGAAAGGCATCGACCTGCACAAGCGTTTCCCCGGCATCAGCGCATTCCTGGCCGAATATGGGCTCGACCTCGGCCGCGACCTGATTCCGGCGCGCCCGGCGGCGCACTACATGATGGGCGGCATCAAGACGGACCTGAACGGCCGCACCAGCCTACCGGGTCTCTACGCCGCGGGCGAGGCCGCCTGCACCGGTGTCCACGGCGCAAACCGCCTGGCCTCGAACTCGCTGCTCGAAGGCCTGGTCTTCGGCGCGCGCGCCGCGCAGTCCATGCTGACGGATGCCTTGCCGCTGGTGCCGGCTGGCGAGCCCGAAGCCGCTCCCGAGCCCCTCACCGCCAGCGAAGAAGCGCACCTGGAAGAGATCGTTGCCAGGCTGCAAGCCGCCATGTGGGCTTATGCCGGACTGCTCCGCGAGGATTCCACTCTGCGCGAGGGCTTGACCGCTCAGCAGGCCTGCGCGGAAGATTTGGCGCAATTGTCCGCGCAAGGCAAGGGCGGCCGCCGCATGGAAGAGGCACAATCCATGTGCCGCGTTGGGCGCGCCATTCTTCTTTCAGCCCTGGCCCGCACCGAAAGCCGCGGCGCCCACTACCGCAACGACTTCCCCAAACGCGACGACGAAAACTTCCAGAAGCATTCCATCCTCACCAGCGATGGACACGTCGCCTTCGAGGAATGGTAAGCAGGGATAGAGAACAGAGATCAGAATCGCGATCCAGCCGCCCAGAGCCTGCTGTTGATCCCTCCGGGAAACGACCAACTCCGCGGCTCAAACTCCCACAGGCAACGTCGGCATCCCGCCCAGTTCTCTGGCCTCGGCCACCACGGCGTCGAGCTGCGAGAGAACTTCGGCGACGGTCATGGTGTAGATTTCGCGCCGGGAATCGTACCCCTCTTCGATCAACTGCTTCAGAAACCGGCCCGCAAGCTGGGCGGCAAGCTGGTCTGTAATTACCTTCCCCGTCAATGACTTCTGCTGGACCCAGGCCTCCAGCGGCAGGGCAATCCAGAGCGCCCGCCCGTTCACGTCGAAGCGCACATCGACGGCGTCGGCGTGCCGCGTGGCGACAGCCACGATGGTGCCTTTCCAGATGCAGTGCAGCTCTTCGCCGTTCCAGCGGTCGGTTACGTGGAAGTCCTCATACATGGCCTTAGCCTATCGCCCCGGCAGGACAACAGCAAGCCCTTGTGGACGCCCCTGTTGGCGCGCTGTTAGACTGATAGGGTTGCAATTGCAGCGACTCCGCCGATCTGGACCCGCCTGCAAGTCTAGAGAAGAAGGAAAAAAGACACCCTGTGGATACTCAAACTCGTCATTCCCTGAAGACAGACAGCTTTGCCCAGGCCGCTGCAAGCAGCATGAGCTGGCTGAGCGGTCACCGTTCTGGCGTTACGCGCTGGATCATCGCTGCTGTTGCCGTTGTTGTTGTGGTCGTAGGCTCGCTGGTTTTTTCCAATTGGCGCTCGTCAACCGCTGAAACCGCCTTGGGCGCGGCTATGGACACCTACGATGCGCCGCTGGCGCAGCCTGGCGCGCCGGCCGAAAATGGCATGTACGCATCGGTCAGCGATCGCTCGAAGGCCGCGAATCAACAGTTTGTTGCGATAGCCAAGCAGTATGGCTGGCTTTCCGAGGGCGCCAAGGCCCACTACTTTGCCGGCGTCACCTACGAGGACCTGGGCCAGAACGACCAGGCCGAAACCGAATTGAAAATAGCCGCCAAATCCTGGAACAGGAACCTTTCGAACCTGGCCAAGCTGGCGCTGGCTGGCCTCTATCACCAGACAGCCCGCGATTCGCAGGCTATCGACCTCTACAACGCACTGGTCGCCAAGCCGTCTGAAACGGTGCCAGCCACCGCTGCGCAGCTTGACCTGGCCGAGCTTTATGCTGGCTCTGGCAAACAGGACCAGGCTCGGGCGCTTTGGGCCAAGATAAAGGACACCGACAAGGAAGGCGTCGCCGGCTCGATTGCCGCCCAGAAGCTGGGCAAGCAGTAAGTCAGTCAAATCAGACAGAACGGACTCGCGGAGCGCAATGCTTCGCGAGTCTTTTTTTGGCTTGCGCCTGACGCGGATTCGAGCATTTTCCCTTTCCCGCGCGTCTGGTGGGATATGAGCGCGGGCGAGGCAGTATTCTCAGGTTGGATGGAAATCGCAGACAAGACTGTGCGCGACGAAGCTCGCCAGCACGCGGAAGAGGATGCGCTCGCGGCCCTGGTGAGCCAGTACGCAGCAACCCTCTACCGGGTGGCTTACTCCGTTCTGCGCAACTCCGCCGACGCCGAAGACGCCGTGCAGGAGGCGTTCTTGCGCGTACTGCGCCACCGCGACACGCTCAGTGAAGTACGCGACCAGCGGGTGTGGCTGATCCGCATTGTGTGGAACATCGTGCTGGACCGCAAGCGCCGCTCGAAGACCCGGCCGGAGACAGACGACGTCAGCGAACTGGCCCGCGTGCTGCCCGCCGGAGGGCTCAGCGCCGAACAGCGCGCCGCAGCTGCCGAACATCACGCCCACGTGCTGGCCTGCGTCGAGCAGCTTCCCGGCAAGGAGCGCCAGGTAATGATGCTTTCGGCCTTCGAGGAACTGACCAGCGTGGAAATCGCCTCGGTCGTGGGGATTACCGAGTCCAGCGTCCGCTCCCGGCTTTTCCGCGCGCGCAACCTGATGGCCGGCCTGCTGGATCACACAAGGAGTTTGCGATGAACAGAGATCAGATGTCAGAGATCAGAGATCAGTGGCCTGCTACCTCCAGTTCTTCCAGCTTCGAGGAGACGCTGCGTCTGCTTGCCCATCTTTCCGCGCCCGAGGGGCTTGAGGAGCGGGTCGAAGCCGGTCTGCGCGCGGCGCCCCATGCGGCTACCGGCAGGGCGCGGATTCTGCGCTGGCCCGTGGCACTCCGCATGGAGAACGCCTGGGTGCGCGCGGCGGCCGCGGCGGCGATTGTTGCCGTGGTGGTCGGCGGCGGGTGGGGCGTGTACTCGAGCGTCCAAACGGTCCAGCCGGCCAGGGTCATCGCCGTGCCACAGCATGTTGCCGCTCCGGGCGGAGGCTTTTCGAACGCCGGAGCCATGCGCACGCCGCAGACGCTCAACGGGCCAATCGTCGCGCCGTCCGCTGTGGCGAAACCAGCCGCAGTTACACCGCCAGCGGCCACCCCGGCAGTCGAGCCTACTTCCAAGCCAGCTACTCAGCCAAAAGCGACATCATCCGCGAAAACCGCGGCGCTGCCCAGCCAGAAGCCGCTCCATCCCGCCAAGCCCGCGTCGGCGAACAAGGCCACAGCCGCGCCTGCGACGCTCCCGGCGGATGCTCAGCCAGCCGTGATTCCGGCAAAGTAGCTCCCCTGTTCCGCCACAACAGCTCCGTGCCCATCCTTTCCGTTTCTTTCTGCGAAAAGGGTGGGAAGCCACGAGAATCAGCTGGTTTCTGTTTCCAGCCATGAAACGGTGAGGCCCTGCAAAGCGACAAAAAATAGAAAAAATACCGACGCGCAAGACGGCAAAGGAAGTCTTCTGGCAAAACAGGGCAAGAATGTCCTGTTGCAGGTGTAGAGAAAACAGCACATCGTCCGGTGAGAAGCGGACCAAAAGCGAGATAAACGGCTTTAACTGGGCCTTATTTGCGCGTTTTTGGCAGCTATTGGCCGCGTTTTGATGCTGTTTCAGCGGGTCAGTGAGACGGGCTGGCCGGTGAGCGGAGATGCGGGGGTGGCGTTTTTGGTCTACACCAATTTCTAAGATGCTATAAGCACAAACCTGTTGTTGCTCTTCGGGCCATGTCTTTTAACTCACAGCAACCGGATCAGTGATGTGTGTGGCGTGGGATGCGAACGGGTCGGATATTGCTCCAAACGCAGGGTTCATACGTATTGTCGGGCCATTCGAGACCGCAACTACTTCCCTGCGGACATTGGTCAAGTTCTTTGTCTAACCGATGCGTACTCAATACAATATGAAGATCGCTTGTGGACGAAGCGGCCTTGTTGTAGATATCGGCAAACTCTTGAAAGGAAACATCGGGATCTGGAAGCATATAGATAACCTTCTCCTCGCGATTGTCGTAGATTTCCGCAAGAACAGAGCGTAACTTATCGGGGCTCTCCCTCGTTTCATTGATCCAAGTGCTTCCGTCTTTGCGAAGTCGTATAACAATCTCTCTATCACTTAGGAAATCGCAATCTTTGTAGGAATGTACTCGAACCTTGGTTATGGGAACGTGCATTCCCACCGAATCCGGCCGTTGCACCACAAAGGCGCACAAGCTCAGCATCAGAAACAGGCTGGCCATTGCAGGAGCGATCAGCGAGCGCAGGCGGAATGGGTCCATGCCATACTCTGACACCGGCAAGCGTCGATATGTTCCCCGATGCGTGCGCATGGGCTTACGCTTTTTTGGTGACCGAGCGAATGAGCATGCCCAGCAGGGCCAGCACCACAGCGCCCCAGAAGGCCGCGCTGAATCCGCGCACATGGAAGCCGCTCACCAGGTTCGACGCCACCAGGATCATCAGCCCATTGATGACCAGCAGAAAGAGGCCTAGGGTGAGGATGCTGATGGGGAAGGTAATAATCTTCAGCAACGCGCCAACTGTTGCGTTCAGCAGGCCGATCACCAGCGCCGCCACCAGCGCAGGCCCCAGTCCCCGCACGGTAAAGCCGGAGACAATCTGCGACACAACCAGCAGGGCACAGGCGCTCAACAGCCATTGAACCAGAAGTCTGACCATTTTCTGAAGTTCTCCTTGTCGTCCAATTCTCGCATCTGAGTGTAAAGTCGCAGGCGGAACAGGCAGCTAAAAACTCCCTGACGCCCCGGCATTCTCCTGTGTTGAAAGGGCGCGGCTTGAGCCGCGCCGCTGTACAGCGCGAGTGGAAATGTTCTATTCTCACGCCATCGGAGATTCAATGCAACCGCGTGCTGCCAAAGGATTGCTGCTGTTGCCGGCCGCCAGGCGCTGGTCGCGGTCGCGCGCGCGCATCATCTGCCCGCGGCAGCATCTGCGCGTGCTGCCCATGCGCACACGACCTAGTCTCTTCGCCAGCGATTAGCAGCAGCCTGGCGAAGACGCTTGCCCGCACTCATTCTGCCCACACGGGCAGGCACCACCGAACGATCTCCCCGCATGGGGTCCGTGGCCGCGCCGCATCAGTTGACCCATTGGTCCATGCCGCAGGCCGCGCAACTGAACCTTTTCAGGAGACAAGAAGATGACCAAGCAGGAAATGCACGCGAAATACGGACCCAAACTCGTCTGTCCTTTGCCCGGACCCAACTCCCAGGCGGTGATTGCGGCCGACGAACGGCTGGTTTCTCCCAGCTACACCCGCTCCTATCCGCTGGCGGCCAAGCGCGGCCGCGGAATCCGCGTGGAAGACGAGGACGGCAACGAGTTCCTCGACTTTGCGGCGGGCATTGCCGTCGTTTCAACCGGCCATTGCCACCCCGAGGTCGTCGCCGCCGTTCAAAAGCAGGCCGCCGAGCTGATTCACATCTCCAGCACGGACTTTTACGACAAGCATCTGATCGAACTGGCCGAGCGGCTTTCTGCCATTGCGCCCATGCCCGGCCCGCACAGGTTCTTCTTTGGCAACTCCGGGGCCGAGGCCATCGAGTGCGCGCTCAAGCTGGCCCGCTATCACACGCGCCGGCAGAATGTGATCTCCTTCCTGGGCGCCTTCCACGGGCGCACCATGGGCGCGCTCTCGCTGACCGGTTCCAAGCCGCAGCATAAGCGCCGCTTCTCGCCGCTGGTTCCCGGCGTGACGCATGTGCGCTATCCATACACTTATCGCGGCTGCACCGGCGGAGCGCAGGCGGAGGAAGCCTTCAGCCTGGGCTGCGCGCGCTACATCGAAGAGAAGCTCTTCAAGACCATTCTGCCGCCCGAGGAAGTGGCCGCCATCTTTGTCGAGCCGATTCAAGGCGAGGGCGGCTACGTGGTTGCGCCTGATAATTTCCTGCGCGAACTGCGCGCCATTTGCAACCGGCACGGCATTCTGCTGGTGGTGGACGAGGTGCAATCGGGCTTCGGCCGCACCGGCAAGTGGTGGGCCATCGAGCACTCGGGCGTGGAGCCGGACATCGTCTGCATGGCCAAAGGCATCGCCAGCGGCATGCCGCTGGGCGTCTGCATGACCCGCGCCGAAATCATGGATTGGGTGCCGGGTTCGCACGCCTCCACCTTCGGCGGCAATCCGGTTTCGACTGCCGCGGCGATGGCGACGATCGACATCATTGAGCGCGAGGCGATGGCCAACGCCGCCAAGGTGGGCGGGCTATTGCTGAAGCGGCTCGAAGGCTGGAAGCATACTCACCCGCTGGTGGGCGACGTGCGCGGACGCGGCTTGATGATCGGCATCGAGATCGTGAAGGACAAAGCGACCCGCGAGCCCGCAGCAGCCCTGCGCGACCGCGTCGTGACCCAGGCTTTCGAGCGCGGCCTGATGCTGCTCGGTTGCGGCGAATCCTCGTTCCGGCTCATGCCTCCGCTCATCGTCAGCGAAGAGGAAGCCACCGTTGCAGTCGACATTCTGGAAGAGGCACTGACGCAGGTGGAAATGGAACAGGCGTGAGTTAAAGCGTTTTCACAGTTCCTGTCGGGTTGAATTCGTGGTTTCCCACCCATTTCACAAAGAACGTGAAATGGATGGGGCACGGAGCTTCCTTACACCATCCGTGAAAGAGCGCTAGTAAAGGACCGGGGCTATTCATCAGCCCCGGTCTTTCAGTTTCAACGACGAGAAACTTCGCCAGATGGATTTGCGTCTTTCGCTCATCCGGTTGAGAATGGTTTGCCATGGGATGGATGGGACGTGTGTGCATCGACTGGCAGGAACGCACGCTTGCCGGCCTGGCGCGGGTGGCGCGGAGGCACGAACGGACTGGCTCTGTTCATGCTCACTTGCTGACCGGCATCGACGGCGAGACGGCAGCCTTCTTCTACCTGCGCCGCAAAGGCTACATCGTGGTGGCGCGGCGCTGGTCCGCGGGCGAGGTGCCCGGCGACATTGACCTGATTGCCTGGCAGGGGCCGATGCTGTGTTTTGTTGAAGTGAAGACACGTACTGCCCATGACGCTTCTCCGGCCGAAATCGCCGTCGACTCGCACAAGCGCAACACGCTGCGCCGGCTGGCCCGCCGGTACGTTCGCCAGTTGCCTCAGGAGACAGCCCCGCCGGTGCGCTTCGACGTGCTCAGCGTCTATCTTGTGCCAGGCGAAGAGAAGGAATTCCAGCACTTCGAAGGCTCCTTCGGCTGGAGCGAATGGGAGAATTACGAGAGGAGTTGAGCCTGACCCTCAAGAGGGCGACTGCTGCCAATCCTTACGCCTGCGCGTCCTCGAACTCCTCGTGCCACGCCATCTGAATGGCCTCCAGACGGCCCTCGTTGGACTTCGCCGGGTCGTCGGCAAAGCCCTCCAGCTCGACTACGTAGCGGTACAGGTCGGTGAAGCGCACGGTCAACGGGTCGAGGCCGGGAAACTTCTCAGCCAACTGAATACCGATTTCCTCGGCGTCGGTCCACAGAATCTCGCGCGGCATGGGTAGGTCTCCTTACTTCTCTTCAGCCGTGGTGGCCGGCTTGCCTTCGGAAATGTAGTTGCGATTCCACTTGGGAATCTCGACCACATAGTCGCCGGGGCGCGTGATGACGGCCTGGCAGCCCAGCCGCGAATTCAGTTGCGGGTCGGCGGCCAGATCGAGCCGGTCCAGTTCGTCATCGTCGGGCGGGGTGAGGCCCTTTTCGCCAGCTTTGATGAGCACGTGGCAAGTGGAGCAGGCGCAGACACCGCCGCATGCGTGGTCGAGGAAGACGTTGAAATTCACGGCCACGTCGAGAATCGACATCGGCTTGCCGTGATGCTCATAGGGCAGCGCGCCAAACTCGAACTCCACCTTTCTGCCCTCGGGCAGGAAAGTAACGCGCACGAGCTTCTCGGCTGGAACGGATTTTTCAGTTGCTTCGTTCATACGTCGCGTCTCGTTTTCATTCGCATCCTTGGTCTCCCACCCTTTCCGCACAAAACGCGGAAAGGATGGGGCACCCAACTGACTTGCCGACTTGCTGACTGCTAACCCCGCTCTTACTTGAACTCTGCTTTCGCCATGGCGTGAGGCGCGCTGACGTTCTCGTCCAGTTCCTCGCCGGCTGCGTTCATCGTCTTGCCGCGCAGTGCGGTCGAGACGGCTGCATCCATCATCAATTCTGCAAAGCGGCGCGTGGCCTGGTCAAGCGCCAGGGTCGCCTCGTGAATCTGGGCGGCGTCCTCGCCCAGCTTGACCCGCACCAGCCGGTCGCGCGCCGCCTGAATGGCCGCCTGCTCCTCGCCTCGCAACAGCTTCCACGCCGGGTTCTGCGGCGCGCGCTCAACCGCCGCCAGAATCGTCTCCGCCTCGTTGCGGGCCTGGATCAGCAGGCTTTTGGCAAAGTCCTCCTCGGCGTGGTCAAAGGAATCCAGAATCATGCTCTCGACCTGTTCGTCGGTGAGGCCATAGGTCGGCTTCACTTCAATCTGCGCGGCCTTCCCGCTGCGCTGTTCGAGCGCGGAGACATGCAGAATGCCGTCGGCGTCGATGAGAAACTTGACTTCGATGCGCGGCAGGCCGGCGCTCATCGGCGGAATGCCCTTCAGGTCAAAACGCGCCAGCGAACGGCAGTCTGCGGCCAGTTCCCGCTCGCCCTGCACCACATGAATGGCCACGTTGGCCTGCCCGTCCACGCCGGTGGTGAAGTACTCAGTGGCTGAGGCGGGAATCGTCGAGTTGCGCTGAATGATGCGCGCCACCGTTCCACCCAGGGCTTCGATGCCCAGCGAGAGCGGCGTCACATCCAGCAGCAGCATTTCGTCTGTGGTTTTGGAGGCGCCAGCCAGAATGCCAGCCTGCACCGCCGCGCCCAGCGCCACCACCTCGTCGGGGTTCAGCTCGATGTGCGGTTTCTTGCCGCGCGCGGTTAAGTGAAAAAGATCGTCCACCAGCAGCCGCACCGCCGGAATGCGCGAGGAGCCGCCCACCAGCACCACTTCGTCAATCTGCTCGGGAGTAATGCCGGCGTCGGCCAGCGCACGCTTGCAGGGCCCGGCCGTGCGCTCCAGAATCGGTTTGATCAACTGCTCGAAGACCGCGCGCGGAATCTCGCGCTGATAGCGGCCGCCGTTGGGCAGCTCGATGTCGAGGTAGGCAACCGCCTCGGTGGAGAGCTTGATCTTGGCTTCGATGGCGGCCTTGCGCACAGCCTGCACCGCGCCTGGATGGAGGCGCAAATCCACGCCATGCTCGTCGCGAATCTCATTGAGCGCGATGGCCATCATCAGGTTGTCGATGTCGTCGCCGCCCAGATGCGTGTCGCCGTTGGTGGACTGCACCTCGAAGATGCCGTCCTGCAGCTTGAGAATCGAAATATCAAAAGTGCCGCCGCCCAGATCGTAAACGGCGATGGTGCCTGTCTTGGCGCGATCCAGGCCATAAGCCAGCGCGGCTGCAGTCGGCTCATTCACCAGCCGCAGCACTTCCAGTCCGGCCATGCGGCCTGCGTCTTTCGTGGCTTGCCGCTGCGCGTCATTGAAGTAGGCGGGCACTGTAATGACCGCCTGCGTCACCTGCGCGCCGAAGAAGCGCTCGGCATTGCGTTTGAGCTGGCGCAGAATGTAGGCGGAAATCTCCGGCGGCGTGAACTTCATCTCGCCCAACTGAATGCGCGGAACCTCACCGGCTTCCACGTCATTGGCCAACTGAAAATGAACGAGCTTCAGTTCGTCCTGAATCTCCTGGAGGTCGCGGCCCATCAGCCGCTTCACGGAATAAATAACCCGCTCCGGCGTCTCGATCAGCGCCTTGCGCGCGGTGTTTCCCACGGTGATCGTGGGCCGGGTGCCGTCGGCCGGGACGGGATCCAGCGCCACCACCGACGGCACCAGATTCGAGCCGTCCACGCCGGGAATCACCACCGGCGCATCGCCCTGCATGTAAGCGACCAGGGAGTTGGTGGTTCCCAGATCGATTCCGACTACGTGTGCTTCCGCCATTTTTTCTTTCAAGCTCCCAGGGTCTCGTTCACGTCGCGGACCAGATTGCTGAGGTAGCGCCGCCTGTCGAGCAGCGCCGCCATTCTCTTTTGCGCGGCCTCGCGCACTTCCTTGCCGCCCTCGTCCCACGCCTTCCACTCGGCGCGCAGGTCCACGTCCACCGCCCCGAGCAGGCCGTCGAATTTCTTCTTGTCCTCAATCAGGCTGGCCTCAAGCGCCGGGTCCTTCTCGCTCGCTTTCCTTGCAGCGCGCATCTCTTCCAACTGCATGTTCAGCTCAAAGACCTTTTCCAGCAGATCGGCGGGAACGCGCGACGGAGTTTTCCGGCCTTGCGCTCCAAGCTGCGGAGTCGCATCGTGATTCGCCGCGGCCTCCACCTTCGCGCCCAGCAGTTTGAGCAGGTATTCGGTGCGGCGCACGGGGTCTTTCAGCGTGCGATAGGCGTCGTTGAGCAGCGCCGTGTCTGCCAGGCTCCACTGCTTTTCATTCTCCTCAGCGCGGGAAAAGCGGTCCGGATGCAGCTTGCGGCTCAGGCGATGAAACTCCGCCTCCAGTGAATGCAGGTCCAGATCGAGCTTCGGTTTCAGGCCAAAGACAGAAAAATAGTCGCCGCCCGGAGGAGGCTGAATCTTGCTGCAATAAGGGCAGAAGAGCGTGGAGTCGTTGTGGCCGACAGAGCAGGACCAACAGGCGATGGGAACCGCGGAATCAAGAACTTTGAACATAGTTTCACTCTTGCGTAGCTATTCCTCATAACTCCGGGAAGGTGGACAAAATCCGGGCCTAAAGGCCTCGCCATTTTTGCTTTCAGTCAGGGGGCTGAAGCTCCCTGCTCCCTCCGGAATCTTCGATCAACGACTAAAGTGCTATGCGGAAAACGACGAACCACAGCCGCAGGAGCGCGACGAGTTCGGGTTGGTGAAAGTGAATCCCTGCCGCATCAGCGTCTCTTCGTAGTCCACCGTCATGCCATGCAGATAGATGAATGACTTGGGATCGACGAAGACGCGCACGCCGTCGAACTCGAAGATGCGGTCGCGCTCGCGGGGTTGCGTATCGAACTTGATGGAATAGGAAAGCCCCGAGCATCCGCCGCCGATGACGCCCAGCCGCAGCCCTCCCTCCTGAGGTGAAATGCCTTCCTTGGACAGAACTGCACGAATCCGCTTAAGCGCCTTCTCGGTCACCTGAATCCCCTGCACCGCCTGCGTTGGGACCGACTCAGCCTTCGGCTGCGCCTGTGGTGCGGGATGAGGCTCAACCGCAAATGTTTCCTGCGAAGGCTGCGTTCCGATAGTCACTGTGTTCAACATCATCGCCTTCTTAATGTGCTGCCTTGGCAGGCTCGGCCTCAGCCGTCTGCGCATTGGTGTTCTTCTTTTTCCAGTCGCCGATGGCGGCGCGAATCGCATCCTCTGCCAGCACGGAGCAGTGAATCTTGACCGGCGGCAACGCGAGTTCCTTCACAATATCTGTGTTCCGGATGGCCAGCGCATCATCGATGCTCCGGCCCTTGATCCATTCCGTGGCCAGCGAAGAGCTGGCAATCGCCGAGCCGCAGCCAAAGGTCTTGAACTTGGCCTCTTCGATCACCTGCGTCTCGGGGTTCACGCGAATCTGCAGCCGCATCACGTCACCGCACTCCGGCGCGCCGACCAGACCAGTGCCGACTTCCGTCGAGCTCTTGTCCAGTTGGCCCACATTGCGCGGGTTGTTATAGTGGTCGATCACTTTGTCACTGTATGCCATGGTTCTTTCTCCTCAAGCGGGGGGAAGCCGCTGAAAAACAGGGACTAGGGACTAAGGGACTAGTTGAATCGCTGGCTCATCCGAAAAACTTGCCTCAGTCCCTAGTCCCTTAGTCCCTCCATCATTTTGCCGCCCACTGAACCTTGCTCAGGTCTACGCCTTCTTTCGCCATCTCGTAGAGCGGCGAAAGCTCGCGCAGCTTCTTCACAACGTCAATGACCTTGGCGGCCACATAATCCACTTCCGCCTGCGTGTTGAAGCGGCCCAATCCAAATCGAATGGAGCTATGCGCCACATCGTCGCCGAGTCCCAATGCCTTGAGCACAAAAGAAGGCTCAAGCGTTGCCGAGGTGCAGGCCGAACCGCTGGAGACCGCAACGTCGTTGATGCCCATCAGCAGCGACTCGCCCTCGACATACAGAAAGCTCATGTTGAGGTTGCCGGCCAGACGATGCTCCATGGAGCCGTTCACGTGAACGTAATCCAGCTCCGCTTCGAGCTTCGCCTTCAAGCCGTCGCGCATGCCGGTCAGCCGCCTGGCTTCCTCGGCCATTTCCTGCCCGGAGATCTCGCAGGCCTTGCCCATGCCCACGATGCCGGGCACATTCAAAGTGCCGGACCTCATGCCGCGCTCGTGGCCGCCGCCGTCGATCTGCGCGGCGATCTGCACCCGCGGGTCGCGCCGCCGGACGTAGAGCGCGCCCACGCCCTTAGGGCCGTAAATCTTGTGCGCGGTAATCGACATCAGGTCAATGTTGTCGGCAATCACGTTGACCGGAATCTTGCCTACCGCCTGCACCGCGTCGCAATGGAAGAGCACGTTCTTCTCATGACAGATCTTGCCGATTTCGGCGATGGGCTGCAGCACGCCGATTTCGTTATTGGCCGCCATGATCGTGACCAGAATGGTCTTGTCGTCGATGGCCCGCTTCAAGTCTTCGAGGTCGATGACGCCGTCGGCCTTCACGGGCAGATAGGTGACGCGGAAGCCATGCTTCTCCAGCCGCTTGCAGGTGTCAAGCACGGCCTTGTGCTCGGTCGCCTGCGTGATGATGTGGTTGCCGCGCTCGTGGTACATTTCCGCGACGCCCTTGATGGCCAGGTTGTCGCTCTCGGTAGCGCCGCTGGTGAAGATGATCTCCTTGGCGGTGGCCCCGATCAGTTGTGCAATCTGCTCGCGCGCCGCATCCACAGCCTTCTCCGCTTCCCATCCGAAGGAGTGATTGCGGCTGGCCGCGTTGCCGAATTTGGTTGTGAGATACGGCATCATCGCTTCCAGAACCCGTGGGTCCAGCGGGGTGGTCGCATGATTATCCATATAGATCGGCAGACTGACCCCGGCCGGCACTTCCACATGACTGGCAACTGTATTCATCTTCGTCTCCATCCTCATCCATGCTCCGCTCGGCGCGGAGCAAAAAAACTTCCGTTACAACGTCAAGTCAACCAGCGCTTCTGCCGTTTGTTTATGCTCCGCCAAATTCTGAATGCTGATGCTCTTCAGCACGCCGGCAATGCTCTCGTTCACGCGCGCCAGCGGCTCCTTGATGGTGCAGCTCGGGGTCAGCTCGCAGCCCTTCTTGCCCTTGCTGCAGGAGGTAATGAAAAACGGCCCGTCGATGGCCAGAATCACCTCGAAGGCAGAAATCTCGCGCGCATCCCTGGCCAGCGCGTAGCCGCCATTCATGCCGGCGTGGGAGCGCAGCAGCCCGGATTTGGTCAACTGTTGCAGAATCTTGGCCAGCAATTGCGCGGGAATCCCATATGCGTCGGCAACGTCCTTGGTGCTCAGCGCAATCTTTTCCGGGTGCTCGGCAAGGTACTTGAGCGCCATCAGCCCGTAATCCGCTTTTTTGGTCAGCTTGAGCATTGAATATCCGACTTCTTCGGTCCGTATTCAGTATACGACCATTTATGTCGCAATCTCAAGTTCAGGCTCGGGAATTGCTTCGGCCGCCGCCCTGAAGAATCCAAAAACAAAATCGACAACTATCCGTTTGAAAAGGCGAGGAAATGCCGATACAATCTGGCGGGTAGAGTAGTTGAATTCACGAATACCAAGAGCGATGGCAACCGTCTGTAAACACCCTAAAGTACGTATTGTCTCCCGGCACGACGACACTGAGTATGTCGAGTGCCTGGATTGTGGCGATGTCTTTGATTCCGATGAATTTCGCGATATGGAGATTGAAGAGACCGTCGAACCGGAACCCGACTCGGAAGACTCCTGAAGCCAAGCATAGGTACTTGGCTCACAGCGGCGGCGGGGAAGGATTTGTGCCTCCCCGTGAGACTGATTGGGCGCCGGGGGGGATGCCTGCCTTACTTGCCATTGTGGCCGTTGCAGCCTGAGTGGCCACGCGCCTTGCCGCGACCCAGGCGTAATGGAACCCCGAGACCACGGTCAATACCATGGTGGCATCCAGCGCCACCATGCGAAAATCCAGCACATAGCGGACGGCAGCGGGCTGTTGCAAGAGTGCATGCTGGAAGAGCGCTTGTTGCAGCAGCACGGCAGCCACCGCAGCAACCTGGGCCAGGGTATTGGCCTTGCCAAAGATGCTGGGGCTGAACTCCCGCCGCCCCGTGGCCGCATACAGGATGGCCGCCACCACCAGGATTCCCACATCCCTGCCGAAGACAAGAACCGTCACCGTGACCGGAATCAGCGACATGTGCATCAGCACCAGGAAGAGCGTGCTCAGCAGCAGCTTGTCGGCCACCGGGTCAAGATACTCCCCCAGCATGGTGCGCTGTTTCAGCAACCGCGCCAGCAGGCCGTCCAGCGCGTCGGTCAGCCCGGCAACCACAAAAAGCCCAAAGCTCAGCTCGAAGTGGCGCTGCAGAATGGCGGCCACCAGAAACGGCGCCAGACAGATCCGCAACAGCGTAAGCAGGTTCGGAGCGGTGCGAAATCGGTTCAGTTGTTCGCTTGCAACGTCTTTCATGGCGAGTTCAAGAGGCTGCCGTGCCGTCCCTGAAGCGGAATACGGCCCCAGCAGCAAAGGGTTTCTTCGTTAGTCCACGATGGTACAGCATGGCGGGTGCAGCACGTCCATCTTTTCCCGCAGCCCCGATCCTGATAGACTACTTAAGTTGCATCAGTTGCATTGCAGGCGCGTAGCTCAGTTGGTTAGAGCGCTTCCTTGACACGGAAGAGGTCGCTGGTTCGAATCCAGTCGTGCCTACCAAGATTAGATTCAGAGACATCCAAAGACATCCAAGAAGGAACAATAAACCGCTGATAAATCAGCGGTTTATTGTGTTTTTACGTCCAGAGGCGTATTGTGGAAGCCATGCTCCCGTGGGGGTATAGATGGGGGTAGATTTTCCGGATGTGGGGGTATTTCCACTTTCGGATTTTTGGGAGGGATTCCCGATGGCGCTCACCGATACCGAAATCCGGCGCTCCAAGCCCGGAGACAAGCCCTTTAAACTGTCAGACGGCGGCGGCCTTCACCTGATGGTCACTCCATCAGGCGGCAAGCTCTGGCGCTGGAAGTACCGCTTTGAAGGTGCGGAAAAGCTGATGGCGCTGGGGCGTTATCCCGAAATCACGCTGGCCGAGGTGCGCGAACGCCGCGACGCTGCCCGGAAGCGGCTAGCCAATGGCATCGATCCGATGGCCGAGCGCAAAGCCGAAAAGACCGCTGTCATGGTCGCCACGGAGTATACCTTCGAGAAGATTGCCGAGCACTGGTTGGAACACTGGCGGGGGAACAAGAGCGCCCGTCACGCGGCGACGACCAGGAATCGGCTTCGGGCGAACGTCTACCCCGTTCTTGGGATGCGCCCGATTGCCGAGATTGAGCCGACGGAGTTGGTCGAACTGGCCAAGGGGATTGAAACCCGTGGGGCCTCCGACATGGCCAAGCGGATTCTCCAGATTGTCGGCATGGTGCTGCGCTACGCCGTTGCGCACGGCTACAGCAAACGGAACCCGGCATCAGAAATTCGTCCCTCGGACATTCTCAAGCCGACCCGCAAAAAGAACATGGCCCGCATCGACGCCAAGGAGTTGCCCACTCTTCTGCGGTCTATCGAACTGTACCAAGGGACGCATCTGACCCGGCTGGCTATGAAAATGATGGCGATGACCTTCGTTCGGACAAGCGAACTGATTTGCGCCCGCTGGGATGAGTTCGATCTGGCAGCGAAGCGCTGGACGATTCCAGCAGAGAGGATGAAGATGAAGTCGCCGCACATCGTCGCCCTTTCCCGGCAGATGGTGGAGATTCTTGAGCTTTTGCGCGATCTGTCCGGTTCCGAAGAACTGCTTTTTCCCGGCGAGCAAGACCGGAAAAAGCCCATGTCAAACATGACGATCTTGAAGGCGCTGGAGCGCATGGGCTACAAAGGCCGCATGACCGGCCACGGCTTCAGGGGTCTGGCGTCCACCATCCTGCATGAGCAGGGGTACAACCATGAGCATATAGAGCTACAACTCGCCCACGCGCCGCGCAACGAGGTGAGTGCCGCCTACAATCACGCTCTATATTTGGAGCCACGCGCCAGGATGATGCAGGAATGGGCGGATTTTCTGGAACGCACCCAGCGCGGCGGCAAGGTGTTGCCGTTTTGCGGAACAGCGGCATAGGCATCCAGTCAATTCGGCCGACAGAGAACCAGGGACGCGCTGCAATCCAATCCCGGATGGGGGCCAATCTCAAATCCCGCGCCGGACGTCATCTCGCCGACGAACGATTCACTTCAGCTCTCTGGCCGCAGAGTTCCCGGCTGGCCTCTATCTGGCCTGCAATCCACTCCTCGACCTCGGTTTCAATCCAGCCGACAGCCCTGGCTCCAAGCGACACCGGCCTTGGGAACTTCCCTTCGGTGACTCGCTGATAGACCGTGCTGCGTGAAAGGCCAGTGCGATCCAATACAATCGGCAGTCTCAAAATCTTTCTCGGCATACGATTCCCTCATTGGTTGAGTTGAATTTGAATTTCTCACGGTTTACCAAATCCACAGAGCAGAGTCGCTGCCGAATTTGCCTCCAAACCAGCCGTGGAAACTTTGCTCCTCTTGAACCCACTGTCTGACTTTTCCCCGAAATGCCCTGCACGGTTATGCTGTTCTCGCCTGGAATAACATCAGTCCTGTTCGCAAGAAGGATGTTGTGCAGTTTGTCAGTCGGCGGGAACATCATTGCAGCC
>Ga0224535_1000030_pt1 | contig 52715 bp, 48 predicted proteins | sample 714E13034metaG_FD_179898 | JGI IMG/M metagenome (GOLD analysis project Ga0224535, IMG submission 179898) | Peat soil microbial communities from Stordalen Mire, Sweden - 717 E1 30-34 | ecosystem: Environmental > Terrestrial > Soil > Wetlands > Peat | place: Sweden: Norrbotten County, Stordalen... | reverse complement strand
CTGTAGACGGCGCGGGCGATCTCTTCATCGCGGATACATACAACAACCGCGTGGTGGAGCTTCCGGCTGGCGGCGGCGCGGCGATTGCCATCGGCCCGACTGTGGGTAGCCTGACGTTAAATTATCCCTTTGGCGTGGCTGTAGACGGCGCGGGCGATCTCTTCATCGCGGATCCAGACAACAACCGCGTGGTGGAACTTCCGGCAGGCGGCGGCGCGGCGATTGCCATCGACCCGACAGTGGGTAGCCTGACGTTACATTATCCCGTTGGCGTGGCTGTAGATGGCGCGGGCGACCTCTTCATCGCGGATACATACAACAGCCGCGTGGTGGAACTTCCGGCTGGCGGCGGCGCGGCGATTGCCATCGGCCCGACAGTGGGTAGCCTGACGTTAAATTATTCCTTTGGCGTGGCTGTAGACGGCGCGGGCGACCTCTTCATCGCGGATGCAGTCAACAACCGCGTGGTGGAACTTCCGGCTGGCGGCGGACCAGCGATTGTCCTCTCCCCGACGGTGAATGGCGCCCAAATGACAAATCCCGTCGGTGTGACGGTGGACAGCGCGGGCGATCTCTTCATCGCGGATTTTGGCAACAACCGCGTGGTGAAGATCCAGCGCCCGCAGCCGCCCACAGTGAGCTTTCCCACTGCGACCGACGACGGCTCCATCGACACTGACCCCACGCAGACCGTGCAGGTCTCCAACAGCGGCAATGCGCTACTGATCTTCTCGGCCCTCGCCTATCCCACGGACTTTTCCGCGGCCAGCGATGCCAGCGCCTGCACCAGCTCGATCAGCCTGAGCGCCGGCGAGGAGTGCGATCTGCCGATCCAGTTCTCGCCGGTCTCGCCCGCCAGCGGTCCGCTGAGCGAGAGCGTCTCGCTGACCACCAACGCGACACCAGCCCAGCAATCGGTCACCGTAACCGGCTCGGCAATCGACAGTTCAAGCACCATGACGGCAAATGCCGGCACAACGCCGCAATCGGCGACGGTTTCCACGGCGTTCCCGAATGCGCTGGCGGTAACGGTGTTGGATGCGGGCGGCAATCCCGTCGCCGGCGTCTCAGTCAAATTTACGGCTCCGGCGACCGGAGCCAGCGGCACCTTCTCGAACGGCGCCGGCACAATCACCGTGCTGACGAATTCCAGCGGCGTTGCCTCCGCGCCGATCACGGCCAACGCCACGGCGGGCGGGTTCTACACAGTGACGGCTACGGCCAACGGGCTGACGACGGTCAACTTCCACCTGATGAACCTCGCGGGTCCGCCGGCTTCCATGACGGCGACCGGCGGCGCGACGCCGCAGACGGCATATGTGACTTCGGCCTTTGGCGCCGCGCTGCAGGTGACTGTCCTCGACCAGTATGGCAATCCTGTCTTCGGCGCGGTGGTGACCTTTACCGCGCCCGGCAGCGGCGCCAGCGCGGCGCTCTCCAGCACGGCCGTAATCACCGGTTTGAACGGCCTGGCCAGCGTGACAGCCACGGCCAATGGAGTAGTGGGGAGCTATACCGTCACCGCCTCCAATAGCTCTCTGAGCACTGCCTTCAGCCTGACCAATCTGCCTCCTCCTGCCTACACGGTGACCACGCTGACCGATGACGCGGGCGGTGCGGCGCGTAACTGCAATGACACCTCGCAGGGCGCGACGCCAAACACCGGTTGCAGCCTGCGTGACGCCATTGCGGCGGCTGCGACGGTCAGCACCTCGACAGTGACGCCGACCATCAACTTTGCCAGTTCGCTCAACCTGACCACCAGCCCTCCGGGCGACTACAACGTGACCACAGGCGGCACGCTGAACATTAGCAAGAGCATGAACATTCAGGGGCCGGGCGCTAACCTGCTCAGCATCGACGGCGGAAAAGCGGATCGGGTCTTCAATATCGCTAGCGGGACGGTCTCCATCTCCGAGGTGACGATCACCAACGGAAACAACGGCGGCAACGGCGGCGGCATCGTTAACGCCGGCACGCTGACGGTGACCAACAGCACAATCTCCGGGAATTCGGCCAACGGCGACAAGAACGGCGGCGGCATCTATAACATTGGCACACTGACGGTGACCAACAGCACCTTCTCCGGGAATTCGGTCCTCGACAGCGGAGGCAACTTCGGCGGCGGCGGCGGCGGCATCTTCAACCAAGGCACCTTGACGGTGACCAACAGCACCTTCACCGGGAATTCGGCCGGCGCCGGCGGCGGCGGCGGAATTGTTAACAATGGCACGCTGACGGTGACCAACAGCACCGTATCGGGCAATTTCGTGAGCGGCGGCCCCAGCGGCGGCATCTTCAACTACAGCACACTGACGCTAACCAACAGCATCGTCGACGGGAACTGGGATGGAACGTCGTCCACTGTAGGTCCGTACGACGATCTCGTCGACGGAAGCGGCAACACAGTATTTACCAGCGGCGCTGGCAACAACGGCGGCAACCTGGTGGGTAATTACAATACCCAAACCATGAATGCGCCCACTCCGGCTATCCAACTGGCGCCTCTAGGCAACTACGGCGGCCCGACGCAAACCATGCTGCCGCTGCCGGGCAGCCCGGCCATCTGCGCCATCAGCCCATCGACGGCGACCGGGACCGATCAGCGCGGCGATCCGCGCACCACAACCTACGGCACGACCACCTGCCAGGACTCCGGCGCGGTGCAGACGAATTACTCCATCGTTTTCGTGCAACAGCCATCAACGGTGGTGCAGAACGCGGCCATGCTGCCCGCGCCAACTATTCAACTGGATGAGAGCGGCGTCGCGTTTGCCGACGGTACCGACACCATCGCGATTCCGCTTTCTCTGATGACCGGCAGCGGTACGCTCAGCGGCGGATCGGTTTCTACCTCCGCAACCACCGGCGTTGCGACTTACTCCGCGCTCAGCATCAGTTTGCCGGGAACAAGCGATGTGTTGACGGCGAATCTGACCCTGAACTACGCGACCACTCCCGAGACTGCAATTTCGATAGCCAGCAACCCGTTCAACGTAAACTCCGCGGTGGCGCATCTCGTGTACAACCCCGCTCCGGCTACGACACTGACGGCGGGCGGCAATGCCGGCTCCGTGACAGTGAACGAGGAGAACTCTGGCGGCACGTTAGTGACAACTGCATCGGATACAGTCACGCTGACAGTGACCGGACCGGGCAGTTACTCGAATACTTACACGGTGACGGCAGTCAACGGCGTGGCGACGTTCAACCTGTCGAGCGCCGCGCTGACCACGGCGGGCAGTTACAGTTACGCGGCATCGATCGCCGGCAACTCTTCTGTGACGGCTGCAAATGCGCCCGAGTTAGTTTCGGCGGCATCGGCGGCATCGGTGACGGTGGTCTCCGGAACGCCGCAGAGCGCAACGATTGGGACGGCCTTTGCGGCGGCGCTCAAGGTTAAGGTAATGGATCAATACGGCAACCCGGTCCAAGGCGCTTCGGTTTCCTTCAGCGCTCCTTCCAGCGGCGCAAGCGCGACCTTTACCGGCTCGCCCGCGGCCACAGTTGCCGACGGAACGGCCAGCGTGACGGCAACGGCAAATGGGTTAGCCGGCACGGCGGCCTACACGGTCACGGCGAGCGTGAGCGGGGCGGGGACGACGGCCAGCTTCCTGCTGACCAACACGCAAGCCTCGACCACGCTAACTGTGACGCCGTCGCCCACCGCCATAGCCTACGGCCAGCCGGTTACTATCTCAGCGGCCATAACGCCGGCTTCGGTGCTGACCAGCTCTCCCACCGGCACAATTACGTTCTACGACGGTTTGACGGCGCTAACGCCGGCGAGCACGGTAGCAAGCGCCAACGCAAGCTACATGGTTAGCGTTCCCGTCGTGGGCAGCCACACTTACGCAGCGCAGTATGGCGGCGACACCAACTTCTCGCAAAGTTCGCTGACTAGCGCGACATCGTCGGTGGTGGTAGGCAAGGCGAGCACCACGCTGAGCGGGCCCTCCTCCACGGTGAACCTGACTTATGGCGCTGGCGGCTTGATAACCGTCTCCGTGGCAGGGCAGTTCTCAGGCGCGGGCATTGGGGCTCCGAGCGGCAGTGTGAGCTACACCATCGGCAGTGGAACCGCGCAGAGCGCCGCGATAGTTTCCGGGACGGCGACACTTACCATTCCTGCCAGCCAGGCAGCCGGAAGTTACACCTTCACGGTGAGCTACTCCGGCGATGGCAACTATAACGCCGCCACGTCCATTCCGGTCAATCTTGTGATCTCGAAGGCGACGGCCACGGTGACGCTCGGCAGTTTGAGCCAGACCTACACCGGATCGGCGCTTTCGGCCACGGCCACCACTACACCTGCCAACCTGACGGTGACCTTCACTTACAACGGGCTGACGGCGACTCCGACGGCGGCGGGGACTTACACGGTGATAGGTACCGTCAACGATCCCAACTACCTGGGCTCGGCCATAGGCACGCTGGTGATCAACAAGGCTACCCCCACCGTTGCGTGGGCAACGCCGGCAGTTATAACCTACGGCACGGCACTGAATGCAACCCAGCTCGATGCCAGTTCGCCGGTCGCCGGCACGTTTGCCTACAGCCCGGCTGCCGGAACGGTCCTTGCAGCGGGTTCGCAGGAGCTTTCGGTTACATTCACGCCAACCGATGCCACTGACTACACCGCGGCTACAGCCAGTGTGACGCTGACCGTGAACGTGCAGACGCAAACCACCAGCCTAGCATCCAGCACTCTGGCGTATGCTTCGGGGGTGCTGTTCGGAGTACCTCCGCTTACGCTGAGTGCGACTTCGACCTCGGGACTGAGTGTGACCTTCACCCTCCTGTCCGGGCCGGCAACGCTCAGCGGCAACTCGCTGACCGTCAATGGCGCAGGCACCGTGGCGATCACCTCAAATCAGGCCGGGAACGCCAATTACGCTCCTGCGCCGCAGGTGGTCGAGAACATCACGGTGAACAAGGCTCTGCCCATTGTTTCCATTGCCAGCAGCGCCAACCCCGTGCTTTTGCAGAATGCGATCACACTTTCCGCGACCATTGCCTCGGGGGCAGGCACGCCGACTGGGACCGTGACGTTCCTGGACGGCTCAACTCCGCTAGGCACCGGCACACTCAGCGGCGGCGTGGTCACGCTCACCACGTCGAGCCTGGCCGCCGGCACACACTCGATCACCGCGGCGTACGGTGGCGATGCGAACTTCCTCGCCTCCACCAGCAGTCCGCTGACGCAACTGGTGGAGGACTTCAACTTCAACATCTCCTCGACCTCGAACAACCCTTCATCCTCGATCACCGTGATGCCCGGAGGCACGGCGGTCTTCACGTTCACCGTATCTCCAGTAGACGGGAGCATCTTCCCAGCGGCTGTAACGCTGACTCTGAGCGGATTGCCCGCGGGAGCTACATACAGCTTCTCGCCGGCGACGATTGCGGCGGGTGCGGGCGCGACCGCGATAACGCTTACCATCGACATTCCACAGACTGAGGCCGACGCAAAGCCGCTGACGCTCCATCCGGGCGCACAGCTTGCCGTGAATCGCAACGGCGGCAGTAGTGGAGGCCAAGCCGGCGGAGTTGCCGGCAGGCTGGCGCCGTTCTCGCTGGCGCTGCTGTTGCTGCCGTTTGCCGGCCGGCTGCGGCGCACGGGTAAACGGCTGGGCCGCATGATGTGCGCGCTGTTGTTGCTGGGCGCGGGCATGGCTACGATGGCCGGAATGAGCGGCTGCGGCTCGACAAGCGGCTTCTTCGCCCAGCAACAGCAGAGTTACACAGTCACCGTAACCGCAACTTCGGGTGCCTTGTCGCACTCGACCACAGTCACCCTCACGGTAGAGTAACAAGGAGACGGATGAAGATACGCAGATCGATTCGCGGCAGTTTGTTTCTGATGGGGGCGTGCCTGTTGACCGGGATGGGCGCCTGGGCGCAAGCTTCCAGCGCCGTGCAACAATCGCAGGTCTCCACCGACCTGGCAGTGACGTATTCGCTGGAACGGTCGGAGCTGGCGCCGGGAGACTGCGGCTGCTTCTGGCTACAGGGAGGAGGCGTGGATGCGGCCGTTACGTTCTGGAAGGGACTTGGCGTGGCAGCCAGCTTCACCGGCGGCCATGCTGCGAACATTGCGCCAGGCGTGGATGTGAACAAGATCGCCTTCGCGGCCGGTCCGCGCTTTACGTATAACGCGTGGACCGGCCACGCCGCGGCCACGGACCAGCGCCGCCTGCAGATCTTCGGCCAGGGGTTGTTTGGCGGCGTGCATGGCTTCGACGGTCTCTACCCAGTCACTTCCGGAGTCACTTCCAGCGCCGGTTCGCTGGCCATCGAGGCCGGCGGAGGGGTGAATCTGTTCCTTACAAAGAACCTGGGCGTGCGCCTGCTGGAGGCCGAGTATGTGAGGACGGAGCTGCCCAACAACGCGTCCAACACCCAGAACGACATGCGGCTGTCGTTCGGTTTCGCTTACCACCTGAGTGCGCGCCGCCGCCGGTGACGTGAATTGTGACGTAACAGCATTGGCGTATCGTTCCCCCCTCCATCCTCTTGGGGCGGCTTGCCGTGGGTTGGAAGCAGGCGTGAACGCTTTGCAGGTGGGCTGCGAGAGGAGACAGCACCCGGCCCTGGCAGAGCCTCCAAGACGCGGCAAACCCGCTCCATGGCCGATTCAAGGGCAGTCTCCTGGCCCCGTGCGATCAGTTTTAGTTGTCCGACCCCAAGGGTGTGCCGCCGGGCATCGACGCCTTGTGCGCTCATTTTCATAAAACTGGCGGCGAAATGCGCAGAACAGGCGCAGAGTTGGGCGGTCAATGGGTGTCGAAATCGTTGTAGGGGGTCTTTAGAACGATTGACACATAAATCTCAAGCAGCGCCTGACGGAGAGGATCTGTCTCCTCCACGTATCTGACATCCATGCGACGCACGCGCTCTTTCGCCTGTTTGAACGCGGCACCGAATTCGTCCTGAGCGCAGAGTGCGGACCGCGACCCGTTTGCCGTGTAGGCCGCGACGACACTCCCTGTGCTTTCCCGCGCCAGGCGGAAGGCGAAAACGGCCTGGTTGTGCTGAGCGCCAGGGATTGAGTGCTGCCTCAGACGTTGCCGCAACTTCCGTGTTCGCCCCACATACAGATGATGAGGACCTTCGCTGAAGAGATAGATGCACTGCGGTGGCGCATCCCTCGGCAGGCTCGGAATCTTGACCGGCTCCATTGCTACGAGGCGTTCGAACGATGGATGCAGGGTCTCGACATATTGGTGAGGTAGATGCGTGCGCGTTCATCACTGCTGAATCGGTAGCCGGTCTCATAGAGCTTGAGGCCGATCTTCATGTGGGCAATAGCGTAGGGCGCCATCAGTAGCTCGAAACCATACAGCCGGGGTAGCAGGTGCTTGGGGACGTATTCATTCCATAAATTCTGAAACTCCAGGGCCATGTGGCCCTGCTTCTTCCATCGCGCTTCCATCATTTTATGGATAATGTCTATCGCCTCGACCAGGAATGTTCCTGTTCCAGTGGCCGGATCAAGAATACAAACGAATGGATCGGAGGGCTTTGTCCCAGCAGGGATTGTCAGGCCAGTATGTTTAGCAGCCATCTCGCCCCAAGTGACGGTGGAGGCCAGACCATCTTCGAGGCCAAATTCTGTTTGCAACAATTCATGAACACTACGAACGATATAGGAGACGACGGGGCGTGGTGTATAGAAGACCCCACGCTGCATACGCTTTTTTGCGTCGTATTCCTGCAAAAAGTCCTGGTAGAAATGGATTACAGGGTCTTCTTGAGGGTTGCGATCACCGAAGTCGCGCAGCACGGCTTCCATGTTGGCATCCCGCAAGAGTTGCACGACATCATTGATTCCAAGTTCATCGAAGTCGATCTTCCCCTTGCGGCCTCCAATCGTGAGGAAGGTCTCCAACATATCCTTCAGGAAAGGATTCGTGACCGGAACCATATCGGCCAGATTGTCAGCCACCAGGCCGGCAGGATGAGAGAAGCGCGCCGTCAGCAGGCCATACGAAATCGTCTGCGCGTACATATCGGCGAAGTCGTCGGTCGAAAGATCGTGAATCAGCGCCTCTTTGAAGGCGGCGTGCATCTTCCGCAGTGGTCCCTTGTCAGACTCGACCGCCAGCACGTTATTGGCACGCTTGCGGATACCGCGGGCCAGGTCCGCCAACTGAATCGCAAGCTGCTGTGAAGTCTTGATGACTTCGCGAGGGCGAAGCCGGAATGCTGTGGACCATTTTGCACGCCAAGCCGCAACGTCGCCCTCGTCCTCTGGCCACCGGAGCTTGTCCTTCAACTCTCGCTCGACGAAGTCCAGCTTCAGTTTGGTGTCTTCATCGTCCCATCCGAGAAGCCGCAGCGTGGGCAGATCGCCTGTACCGTGCTCTTCAGCAAAGTGCGCGAACGTAATGTCGCGGTGCTCAGTCTCTCCGTAGGAGGAGATGAAAAGGAGGTCGTGCAACCGCCAGGCCGCCAGATGCGGCTGATTCGAAGACTGCCTCTTTTTGATAACAAGCGTGCTGAGAATCCGGCGCAGCGCGACAACCGGCAACTGCTTTGGCGCAAAGTTGACGAAGAAAATCCCCCACGGCTGCTTGCTTGTAAGCGGCCGAAGCTGCTTGATTTCCTTGATCTTTACCGCCGTCTCAGCGTCCAGTCCGAGTTCTTCAGGGGCGTAGTCGAAGGTCAGATCATCAAAGTTTTCGGTTTCAATGGGCCAGTCAAGCTCGTCCCGAAGGTAATTGACGAGTTGCTTGAACGTCTTGATCGAATGAAGAGGATTTCCATTAGGGCTCATTGTCAGCTCAACTCCATCCAGGCTTTCAGCGTCGGCTTGACGCCAACGGGCGCTTGCACCTGCTTCAGGTAAGTGTTCTTGATGTCCTGAGCGGTTCGGAATCGCTCAGGGAGAATCGAAAATGACCCACACCATCCTGCGGCTTCCTGCCGTGAAATTGGCAACCGGCCTTTCGCGCAGCACGCTTTATCTACGCATCGCACATGGAGTCTTCACTCATCCGGTGAGCCTGGGCGGGCGCGCCGTGGGCTGGCCTGCTCACGAGGTGGCGGCATTGAACGCTGCCCGAATTGCAGGCAAGCCGGACAATGAGATTCGAGAACTGGTGGCGCAACTGGAAGCAACCCGCAAGGCTGTGGCGTAGCGAAGAACGAAAAACGCCATGCGCAAGCGCCGCCCCAATTACCGGCTGGTGAAAACCCATCGCAGCTACACGGTGGAAGAGATTGCGCGCCTGTTCGGTACGCACAAGAATACTGTGCGCGCCTGGGTGAAGGCCGGACTGCCCACCAGCGACGGCAAGCGCCCCATCCTGATTCTTGGCAGCGAGCTGGCCGGGGATCTCAAGGTGCGGCGGGCGAAAAACAAGCGGCCCTGCCAGCCGGGCGAAATCTACTGAGTGCGGTGCCGCGCTCCGAAACAGCCCGCCGGGGAGATGGCGGAATACCAGCCGATTACGGAAAGCCTGGGAAACCTAATCGGCATTTGCCCGGACTGTGACGCGATGATCTATAGGCGCGCCATCAAGGCGAGATTGGCTGGCAATTAGGGGAATTTGGACATCACGTTTGCGGAGGCAAAGCGACAAGTAAACGAGAGCAATTCTCCCACCGTAAACAGTGACATCAAGCAGGGGTGAGAAACCATGACGAAACACAACGCGGAAAACGAACGGATCAAGCGCAAATACTTCGCTTATCTCAAGGACGCCAAGCAGCACAGCGAGCCAACGGTGGATGCCGCTGCTAAGGCCCTCAGCCGGTTTGAAGAGTACAACCGATACCGGGACTTCAAGGCATTCCACCTTGAGCAGGCGATTGCGTTCAAGCGGCATCTTGCGGAGCAAACGGGGCAGCGGTCCGGGGAAAAACTGAGCAAGGCGACGTTGCACGCGACGCTGAAGCAGTTGAGAGCCTTCTTTTTATGGCTGGCGGGACAGCCGGGGTACAAGGCGCGCCTTCAGTATTCCGATGCGGACTACTTCAACCTGTCGGAGAAAGATGCGCGCATCGCCACGGCGCAGCGCGAACGGAAAGCCCCGACGCTGGAGCAGGTGAAGCATGTAATTGAGACCATGCCAGAAGGGAGCGAGATCGAGCGCCGCAACCGCGTGCTTGTGGCTTTCACGCTGCTGACCGGCGCACGGGACTCCGCCATCGCTTCGATGAAGTTGAAACATATCGACCTTATAGAAAACTGCGTCCACCAGGACGCACGGGAAGTGAAGACAAAATTCAGCAAGACGTTTACGACCTACTTCTTTCCCGTGGGAGACGGAATCAGGGAGATTGTGGCAGAGTGGGTGCGGTTTCTGCGGGAAGAGAAGCTATGGGGCAATGACGATCCGCTTTTCCCGGCTACGCGCATCGCAATCGGAGCCACTCGCCAGTTTGAAGTTGCTGGATTGGAACGGGAGCACTGGAGCAGCGCTGAGCCGATCCGCAAGGTATTTCGCGAGGCATTCGGGCGTGCGGGCCTGCCATATTTCCATCCGCACAGTCTGAGAAAGACACTGGCGCGGCTTGGGGAAGAGGTCTGCAACTCCCCCGAAGAGTTCAAGGCGTGGAGTCAGAACCTGGGGCATGAGCAGGTCTTGACGACCTTTCTGAGCTATGGTTCCGTGGCGACCGACAGGCAGGGCGCAATTATCCGGGGATTGGGTGCGATGCGGCAGTTAAAGCAGCCCGAAGCGGAAGCATCGCGGAAGCCATCGTGAGAAGATTGCAGAGTGCTGGCGCAGCCAGCCCGGAGGCGCTGTAATGCGCTCTTCTTACGCCGCCGTGCCGCGAATTGGCAATACCTTGCCGCCGCGCTGGGTAAGCGTGTCGCTGGCGGCGGGTTGATGTGTCATGACTGGGAGTTCATATTGGCGACAGAATACAGGGTTCAATGGTTCCTTGAGATTTGCGATCTCCGCAGCAACAAGTGAAAAAAGTCTTTCAGCGCCAGGCCGGAAATATGGTTCTGGCCGGCTGCGCGTCCTCTGGTCAGTTTCCTTTTCTCCATCCCCTCCACGGTTAGTCTTTTCAGTCACAGAGCGAAACGATATTGCTCCCGATACAGGAAAGAGGTGTTGCGCGAGTACGACCAGGTCTGTGGGAAGTTATGCCGCGACTCTGAACTGAGTCATTTCCCTTTTACGAAGAAGTACCTTGCCGTTGTATGAAGCGACTTTTTGCGGCACTCTTTCTGTTTGGCGATCATTGGGAGCCGTCTCTATCTCGGATTACGATCCCGAGTATTGCGTGAATCACGACAAGAGTCGCATTGAGTTCACGCCTGAGTTCGTCCGCGCGTTGATGCCCCGTGATTTGCATGAGCAGAAGGTTCTGAAGGCAGCATAAGGCCGCTTGGATGTGCTACAGCCCCGCCGCTCATTCGCGAACCCTGTCGCTTATTGAACGAACATCTTCGCATGTATATGCCGAGGTCAGTCCGCTTATGTGCGCGCGACTTCAGAATTTCTATGGGGTCTCGGGGCGCAGCCCTGAGCAAGATGCGCAACCATTTCTCCGAGTAGCCGAAGGCGGATTGGGGAAATGGTGGTGGAGACACCAAACCCCGACGGGGTTTTGTGGATACAGCGCATACCTTGCCGTGTCTCTTAACGATTTGTACGTCTGCCACAATATTACATATATGACAGTAGTGGTGTAGACTACGTCTAATGCCAGTGTATGGAGAATTAGGCTCGTCGCCGGGTACATGTGCTCTCGTCGCACAATGTCGAGGAGCTTCGCGCGTTCCTGAATGAAAAGGCGAATGAAGCCGAGTCGTTGAGGGCTCGTTTGCTGACGGATTTCACAGATGCTGTGGTCGGTGCGCACGGCGAGTTCGTGCGTAATTCCAATGCAACTCTACCAATGAGGTAATGGGATGCCGAGAAAGATTTTGAGACTGCCAGTCGTATTGGATCGCACCGGCCTATCACGCAGCACTGTCTATCTGCGCGTCACCGAAGGAAGGTTCCCAAGGCCAGTATCGCTGGGGGCCAGGGCTGTTGGCTGGCTCGAAACAGAGGTAGAGGAGTGGATTGCCCGCCAGATAGAGGTCAGCCGCGAAATCAGAGGGCAACGCACGGTTCTGAGTCCGTTGTCGTCAAGATGACGCCGGAACGGGATTCCGGCGTGGCGGCCATCTGGGGTGGGATTGCAGGCATGGCCTGATTCTCTGCCGGCCGAGTTGACCGGATGGCTATGCCGCTGTTCCCTTGAAGGACAGCACCTTGCCGCCTCTTTGGGTGCGCTCCAGAAAATCGCCCCATTCCTGCATCATCTTCGCCCGTGGCTCCAGATAGAGGGCGTGGTTGTAGGCGGCGCTCACGGCATTCCGTGGGGCATGGGCGAGTTGCAACTCGATGTGGTCGTGCGCATAGCCTTGCTCGTGAAGCAGTGTGGAGGCCAGTCCTCGAAAGCCGTGGCCGGTCTGGCGGCCCCGGTATCCCATCCGGTCCAGCGCCAGCAGGATGGTGTTATTGCTCATTGGCTTCATGGGGTCGCGGTCGCCAGGGAAGATCAATTCTCCTGAGCCGGTCAGCGGGCGCAATAGCTCCAAGACTTCAATGGCTTGCCGGGCCAGGGGGACGATGTGCGGGGTATCCATCTTCATGCGCTGGGCAGGGATGTTCCAGCGGCGGTCCTCGAAGTCGATCTCTGCCCAGCGCGCCTCTATTAGCTCCGAGGTCCGCACAAAGGTGAGCGCCAGCAGCTTCATGGCCAGCCGAGTCAAAACTTTGCCGCGATAGACCTCAATGGCACGCAGCAGTTGAGGCAGTTCTTTCGCATCAACCCGTGCAAGATTCACCTTTTTGGTCGGGAGCAGCACATCGGAAGGCTTGAATTCGGCGGCAGGGTTCCGGCGGGTGTAGCCGTGCGCAATGGCATACCGGAAGACCTGCCCCACAGTCTCCAGGGCGCGCTTGGCAAGGTCTCCAGCTCCACGCGCTTCAATCGCCCTGACCATGGCCACCAGTTCGGGCGGCTCGATGAGAGCAATCGGCCTGTCGCCAATCGCCGCATAGACATTCGCCTCAAGACGGCGGCGTGTGGCATCGACGTGGCGGCTGCTTTTGTTCACCTTCCAGTGGTCGAACCAGAGGGCGGCAATGGCTGAAAAGGCGTTCTCTTGCGATTCGATGACCGCTTCCTTCTCCACCTTGCGCTGCACCATTGGATCGGAGCCAGCAGCCAGAATGCGGCGCGCCTCAGCGTGGCGGACTCGCGCATCGGCGAGCGATACATCCGGGTATGCGCCAAATGGCATGAGCTTTTCCTTGCCCTCATGCCGGTACTTCCAACGCCACAGCTTGCTGCCAGTAGGATTGACCAAAAGGTAAAGTCCTTTGCCGTCTGCCAGCTTGTAGGGCTTCTCAGAGGGACGAGAACGCTTGATTGCCGTATCCGTCAGTTCCATGGTTGCCTCCTGGGTTTTGGGGGTATATGGGGGTATCGAAATTGGGGGTACATGACGGACACCCCCAAAGATACCCCCAGCGCGACCTGGCTTCCATAGTACAGCTTGGGACGGAAAAAGAAAAGAAATACTTTGTTTTCAGTGGATTGATTGGTCGGATTGAACTTTATTGGACGCTATAAAACAAGTCTTTGGTGGGCAGTGAGGGACTCGAACCCCCGACATCCTGCTTGTAAGGCAGGCGCTCTAACCAACTGAGCTAACCGCCCACGTCTGGCGGGAAGACCTTTGCGGTCTTCTGTCATCATACCAGCGCGCTTGCGATTCGGGGGAGCAGAGCCTTTTTGCCCGGCAGCGCGCCCAACCCAGTTGATAGACTTAGCCAGTGAATCATCTCATTATCAATGCCGACGACTTCGGGCTGACCGCAGGGGTCAACCGCGCCATTCTTGAGCTGCACAAGGCCGGAGTGCTGACCAGCGCCACGCTGATGGCGAAGGCCGCGGCGACGGAAGAGGCCATCGAACTGGCCCGCTCCACTCCGTCGCTGGGCGTGGGCTGCCACGTGGTTCTGGTGGATGGCGAGCCGGTGCTCCCCGCGCGGGAACTTCCCACGCTCGTTGACCAGCGCACGGGCCGATTTCATCCCACCCTGGGCCCGTTTCTTCCGCGGCTTCTCAGCGGGCGCATCCGCCGCTCCGAGATCGAGGCCGAGGCCGGAGCGCAGATCTCGCGGCTCAAAGCCAAGGGCGTGGCGCTTACCCACATCGACACGCACAAACACGCTCACATGTTTCCCCAAGTGCTGCGGCCGGTGCTGCGGGCGGCTGGCGCCGCCGGAATTCGAGCCGTGCGCAACCCCTTCGAGCCCGCCTGGAGCCTGCGCGCCACCCCCGGTGCGCCGTGGCTGCGGCGCACGGAAGTCATCCTGCTGCGTCTGCTTGAGCCCGCCTTCCGGCGCATCGTAGCGGAAGAGGGCTTTGCGACCACAGACGGCGCAATTGGTGTGCTGGCAACCGGAACCCTGGACGCCACGACGGTCGCTTCCCTGCTCCGGAACATGCCCGGCGGCACGTGGGAACTGGTCTCGCATCCCGGCTACAACGACGCCGAGCTGGCGCGAGCCCATACGCGCCTGCTGGCCTCGCGCGAGACCGAGCGGGAGGCGCTTCAGACGCTGAAACAGTTTCCCAATCTCGATCTGGGCTCCTTCGCGGGTTTGCAAACAGACTCAAGGCCGGGGCAGTGAGCAGCGAAAGCTTCTGATTCAAAACAAGCCGGACACAATGCATCTTCCGCGCTTTCGGCAGCGTCAAACCCATAGTCGAAATAAGAGGGGCTTATGCGCATCGGCATTACCTGTTATCCCACCTATGGCGGCTCGGGCGTGGTGGCCACGGAGCTGGGCCTCGAATTGGCCGCGCTGGGCCACGAAGTGCATTTCATTTCCTATTCGCAACCCTTCCGGCTGAATGGACGAGAGGAAGGCGTCTTCTTCCATGAGGTCCCGGTCTCCAACTATCCGCTCTTCGAGTTCCCGCCCTACGACCTGGCGCTAGCCTCGCGGATGGCGGAGGTGGCGGAGCTTTATTCGCTGGATCTGCTACACGTGCATTACGCCATTCCGCATTCGGTGAGCGCCCTGCTGGCGCGCCAGATGCTGGCCGCGCGCGGTCGCAGGCTGCCCTTTGTCACCACGCTGCACGGCACCGACATCACGCTCGTGGGCCTGGACCGCAGCTACCTGCCCATCACGCGCTACGCCATTCAGGAGAGCGACGGGGTGACCTGCATCTCCAGCTACCTGAAGGACGAAACGGTCAAGCACTTCGGCACGTCGCGGCCCATTGAGGTCATTCCGAACTTCGTCAACTGCAATACGTACGAGCCCATCAAGGATGAAGCCGCGAGGGCCAAAGCGCGGCTGCGCCTGGCTGCGCCTGACGAGGCGATCCTGATGCACCTGTCGAATTTCAGGCCGGTCAAGCGTGTGGTGGACGTGGTGAAGGTTTTTGCGCTGGTGGCGCGCGAGCTTCCGGCGCAACTGTTTCTGGTGGGCGACGGGCCGGACCGCTCGGAGGCGGAATGGCTGGCGCACGATCTGCATATCAATGACAGGGTTCACTTCATGGGCAAGCAGGAGCGGGTGAACGAGCTGCTGCCGCTGGCCGACCTGCTGCTGATGCCGAGCGAACTGGAGTCGTTTGGTCTGGTGGCGCTGGAGGCCATGGCGTGCAAGGTTCCGTCGATTTCCACGCGAGTGGGCGGAGTGGCCGAAGTGATCGACGACGGCGTGACGGGGCTGCTCTATTCCGTTGGAGATGTGGAAAATATGGCTGCCGGAGCGTTGGGCCTGCTGAAGGACCGCAAACGGCTGGAGGCCATGCGCGAGGCCGGGCGCCTGACGGCGCAGAAGCGCTTTTGCGCGTCGCTGGTGGTGCCGCACTATGTGCGGTATTACCAGCAGGTGCTGGGGAAGCAGTGAACAGAGAACAGAGATCAGGGGTCAGAGAGCAGAGATCAGGGCGCGCGAAAAAAGGATCTTCGTAGAGATAAGGACGTTTTTGCACAAAATTGTGCAGAATACGAGTGAATAAGCCCGCGTTTGGGGCTGAATCAGAGGGAAAATGCTGCTTTTTTTGGAGCGCGGGGCGGCTTTAAAGAGCGGCGAGGGCCTGGGCCACTTCTTCGGCGGTGGGCCGGGCCTGCGACAGGTGCTCGGAGACAAGGGCGCGCTCTTCGGGCGAGAGGGTAGGGACCGTGGCCAGCACATGGCGGAAGGTCACGGCAACATCGTCAATGTAGTTCATCAGGCGGATGGCTTCTCCAGAGAGCGGCATGTTTTTTCCTCGACGGTTAAAGTTCCTGTCTTCATTGTAGGGGGTGGAGTAGGGATAGGGGAAGGCTGGAAAACTGGACGGCCTGGTGGCGGAGTGGCGGGTACTTGCCGAGAAAAAGACGATACGGCGGGTGATGAGAGAGGCGGGTTGAGGGGTGTGGATTCCCAGGTCCCAAAAACGGGACCTGGGGCACCCAGCTTTGACCTGATTTACTGCTTCTTTTCCGCCGAAGGGGGCTGGCTGGGCATGGGAATGGTGATGTCCACCGGCTGGACCGGACCGAGCTTGAGTTCGTCGAGGCCGGGCTTGATTTCATCGCCTTTGCCGACGACCAGCAGGGCGCACTTTTCCGGATGAATGTACTTCTTCGCCACGCGGTCCAGGTCGGCCACGGTCACCTTTTCGAGCGAGGCCTTGTAGGTTTCCAGATAGTCTGGCGGATAGCCGTAGAACTCCAGGCGTTCGCTCTCGGCCAGAACCTTTTCCCGCGTGTCATAGCGGAAGAGGAATGAGTTGAGGATGTTGTCCTTGGCGCGCGCCAGTTCCTCGTCTGTGAAGGGACGGGTGGTGAGGCCGGAAATCTCAGCCAGCGCGGCCCGTGTGGCGTCCACGGTGGTGGCGCTCTTGGTGAGGACCATGACGTCGAAGGTGGCGGGGTGGTCGTAAGCGAAGCCGAGGCCGCCGCCCACAGCGTAGGCCAGGCCCAGCTCTGTGCGCACCTTCTGGAAGAGACGGCTGGCAAAGCCTCCGCCCACAATCTCGTTCATCACGGCGATGGCGGGAACGTCGGGATTGCGGCGGTCGGTGCCGAGAGCCACGATTTCGATGTTGGACTGGTTCACGTCTGGCTTGTCGATGAAATAGACGCCGGGCTTGGGGCCGGGAAAGACATCATGGCGGGTGGGGACGGGCCTGGCCGGCGGCAGGCTTTCGAAAGCCGCGCGCAGCTTGGCTTCCATCGCCGCAGGGTCGAAGTCGCCGCTGACGGCCACAATCAGCTTGCCGCCGAGGGTGCGGTCGTGCCAGGCCTTCAGGTCGTCAACGTTGACAGAGAGGACGGTGGCGAACTCCGGCTGGCGGGTATAAGGGCTGTTGGCGCCGTAGACCAGCTTGGCCGCCTCGCGACCGGCGATTTCGCCTTCGTCATCGTTGCGCCGCATAATGCCCGCGGCCATTTGCTGCTGCGCCAGCCGGAGCTTCCCGGCGTTGAATTGAGGGCGAAAGAGCAGGTCCATGGCGAGGGAAAAGACCTGATCGGAGTCACCCTTGAGCGAATTCCACGAGAGGGCCGTGGAATCATCGTCTCCTCCGGTTTCGATGTGGGCGGCTTTGGCTTCAAGCAGGTCGTCGAGCGCGTCGCCGTTCAGTTTGGCGGTGCCGCTGGTGCGCCACGCCTGGCCATAAAGACTGACCAGACCGGCTTTGGCAGCGTCTTCATCGCGCGAGCCGCCGGGAATCAGCACCGAGCCGGAGACGAAGGGCAGTTCGTGATCCTCTTGCAGGAAGAGAACGATGCCGTTCTTGAGTTCGATGCGCGTGGGCTGGTGGGGCTTAAAGGCGTGCAGTTTGGGGATGGGAATCTGCTCCCATGGCTTGGCTTGCTGGGCGCTGAGAGAGTTGGGCGCAAGAGCAAGCGCACAGATCGCGAAAACAAGGGAAATTCCAAATGCGCTCTTCATCGCGCGCCTCCATCTTTCTGTACGGGTTGCTGGGCAGCGGGAGCTTCGGTTTCAATCCAGGCTTCGGTGCGGTTGCTGGGGACGAAGACCTCATTGGCCACGCGGCGAATGTCGGCCTTGGTCACCTTGTCCACCTTATCCAGTTGCAGGAAAAGCTCGCGCCAGTCGCCGTAGCGGGTCTGATACTCGGCCAGCGAGTTGGCGAGGCCCTGGTTGTCGGCGAGGCCGCGCAGCAGGTCAGCGCGGGTGCGTGTCTTGAACATGGCCAGCTCGTCGTCGGTGACGTCGGCTGTCTTCAGCTTGTCGATTTCCTTGTGGATGGCGTCGCGCATCTCCGTGGTCGAGTGGCCGGGCAGCGGAAGCGCGCCGAAGACAAAAAGGCCGGGATACTTGTCGCCGGGATAATGACCGAAGCCCGCGGCCACGGCGGCAATCTGAGCATCGCGGACGAGGCTGCGATAGAGGCGCGAGACGCGGCCATTGGAGAGGATGTCGCCGATAGCGTCATAGACGGCGGCATCGGGGTCGCGGTAGTCGGGGCGGTGATAGCCTTCGAGATAAATGGGCTGCGCGGCGTCTTGAATCGCCACCGTCTTTTCGGCAAACTGCTTGGGCTCGACGGTGGTCATTTCCTGTGGCTTGGGCCCGGCGGGGATGCGGCTGAAGTAGCGCTCCAGCACCGGCAGGGCCTCGCTGGCCTTCACGTCGCCCACCACGGCGACCACGATGTTGGCTCCCACGTAATACTTTTTGTGGAATTCCATGGCCTCGGTAGCGTTGATCTGACTGACCTCGCTGGGCCAGCCGATGCCGCTGCGGCCGTAGTTGTGGGCCACGTAGGCTGTGGCCGCGAACTGCTCGAAGAGGCGGCCCTCGGGGTTGGAGTCGGTGCGCATGCGCCGCTCTTCAATCACCACATCGCGTTCTTTGTAGAACTCGCGGGGCACCACATCGGCCAGGCGGCCGCTCTCCAACCAGGCCCAAAGCTCCAGGCGGTTTTCCGGCATCGACCAGAAATAAACCGTATCGTCGAGCCCGGTACTGGCATTCACGCCCGCGGCGCCGTTGCGCTCGGCCACGTCGGTGAACTGGTTGGGGATGACGTACTGGTGCGCCTCGACCTGGGCGTCGAGGAAGGCTTTTTTCAACTCGGCCAGCTTCTTCGGGTCGCGGCCCACGGCCTTCAGGAACTCGGCTTCGTAGGCGTCATTGGCCGCTTCGACCTTGGCCAGCGCGAGCTTCTCGGCGGCATAGTCTCTGGTGCCAATCTGGCTGGTTCCCTTGAAGGCCAGGTGCTCGAACATGTGCGCCAGGCCGCTCTGGCCCGAGGGATCGTTCACGTCGCCCGCGTCGATGAAGGTGGCATAGCTGAAGACCGGCGCCTCTGGCCGCTCGCAAATGATGAGCGTCAGCCCGTTGGGCAGGACTTTGGTCGTGATCTTCTGCTCGAAACTCTTCAGGTCCTGAGACTGCGCGAATGGCAACGCCATCGCCGCCAGCAGCCCCAGCAGTGCGAATCGCATCCTGGTTTGCATTCAAGCTCCTTGTTTGAGAGGCGCGAGAGCGTCCGCGCATTCTCCTCAAAGTTATTGTCCCTGGGCGGCAGAGTCAAACCGGTTGGCATGGTGCGCATTCCGGCTTGACCCGCAGGCCGAAGCGAGTCTACAAACAGATGCAGGGAAACTGCCATGAGGCGCGCCGGACTTTGGATTGGGGAGTGGCTGCTGGGCGGGCTGTTCTGCGCCTGCGCGCTTCTTTCGGCTCAAGGGCCGAAGCAAGCTCCCGCGCAGCTCAACGAGTCCGGGCAGATTGTTTTTCGCGGCCTTTCGACCCCCTACCTCATCCGCCATCTGCCGGTCAGCTCGTTTCCGGATCTGCCCGAGGGATTTGCCGCGCTGCTCAACAGCCGCGGCTGCCTGATTCCGCAAACATACGAGGCGCATCGCCCGGAAAACGTGATTCACGCCAGCCTGGAGCGCACAGGCTCGTCGGATTGGGCGGCTCTGTGCTCGGCTGAGGGAACGGTCTCGCTGCTGGTCTACTTTTCCAGCGCTCCGGGCAAGGCTCTGGTGCTGGCCGCCGCGCCGGAAACAGAGCGCCTGCAGGCACACGACCCGTCCGGCGTTCTGGGCTTCAACTGGGGCATCGACCCAGCCTCGCCCGAGCAGATTCGTGACGCGCAGAGCGGCCTGGAACCCCGCCCGGCGCGGCGAGACCACGACGCCCTGGCCGATTCGGTCGTCGAACACCGCACGGTTTACCACTTTTATGCGAAAAGTGCGTGGATCATGCTGGAGATGCCGGACTGAGTCTTTGCCGCATCCGACGCGTTGCGGCATAGTGAGGATGTGCGCGGATGCTGGCCTGGTGCGCGGCGAAAATCTCTGAACGGCTGGAGTCAGGCAAGAATCCGGCGTCTGGATTGCGCACAAACAGAAACAGCCGGGATTTGCTCCCGGCCGCTTTCGTCTTCGTGATCTTTTCTGGGCCCTTGCGGGCGCGCGCGCTACGCCTTGGCGAGAACCAGAGCCTTCAGCCGGGCATTCAGCCGGCTCTTGTAGCGGGAGACGGTGTTGTCGTGGAAAATGCCCTTCTGCACGCTCTTGTCGAGAGCGGAAACGGTGGCGCGATACTGCTCCTGGGCAGCCTTCACGTCGCCCTTGGCGAGCGCCTCGCGCAGATCGCGGAGGCTGGTGCGCACGCGGGTGCGGTTGGCGCGGTTTACCGCGGTGCGGGTTTCGGTCTCACGGGCGCGCTTCAGCGACGATACATGGTTTGCCATTGCTTATCCTTGCTCTCAGACCCTGGTTTTCAGGGGGAATGATGCGGTATCAGAATGCAAATAGAACCGCATCCCTCGCAATTTCCTAGTTTACGGGAAATGATGCCGCGGGTCAATCTTGGCGGACTGCCCGAGGGCGAAATGAGCTGGGAGCAAAGCGCCCGCCCCCGCGGAACTCCGGATTCTGCTACACTATTTCAAGCGTAATCCGGGGATCAAATGCGCCAGGCCGCACCCCAAGATGCGCTACTGAAACCCATGTTCGGGGAGTGGCTCAGCCTGGTAGAGCACCTGGTTCGGGACCAGGGGGTCGGAGGTTCAAATCCTCTCTCCCCGACCATTCTTTCTCACATCAAGTGAATGAGTTAAGCCGCTTCGGCGGCTTTTTTCATTGCTGCATTTTTCGGGACTTTCGGTACAACAGAAAGACCGATTTCTGGCAGCTCGAAACCTATGCGGCACTTCTCTGCCCACATCCTCCGGAATTCCACGTCTTCCTTGACCTTGTCGTAGAGATCCCCCCGCTCTCGCCGGCGTGTCCCATCCAAAACTTCAAAGACCTTCGGGACAGCCTGGGCGATTCCGAAGAGGCGTATTCCGGAAACGCCCGAATGCATGGTTACCGTCCAACGCGTGCTCCGTGAATGTCCGGCCGAAATCCTCGGCAAAATAGCCTGATCAGATCCCTTTTTCACCTGTGAGAAAAGGGGTTGGAAAACATATCCTGCAAGCCCAACAGAATCAATGCACGAATCCGCCGTTTCGGCTGTGTGGAAAGCTATGCCTTGCGGCACGCTGAGTACGCCAGAGAACCGGGGCTGCTAGATGCAATACAGAATTCATGCCTGGATATGTGGAGACTGGCCTACTTCCCATGACCGATCGAACGTCGGGAAATGCAACTGATTGATTATCTTGACATTTGCTGTACTCATTCGCAGCATCCGCAAGATGATGAGGAATTTGACCGCCTCCAGATTTGTCCACTGATCAGCGCCGTCGCGCGGGTACAGAAGAAAGATCATCTTGTGCCTCCTGAAACCAGCCTATGGGTTTCCTCATTTACTTCGAGCGTGCTGTACAGAACCGCACACTATGTGACGATGCTTAAGGTTAGAGTGAAATATGCAAGGGGAGGCATGAGACGCTTCCGGCCGGGCAATAGATATTCATGATCGCACTAATCCTTTAATGGTGGCTGATCAATCCGGGTTAATCATTTTCGTCGATTGTTGTTGAGGAAGAAAGCGAATATATGATGACAGAGTTTACCAGGCAACGGTTTTTCATTGGATTAGCGTCTGTTTCCATCTTTTCGTTCCTTGGAACGAATATGGCGCCGGCTCAACGACTCGACACGGCCGAGGTTATTCAGCAGGTTGACGCAGCGGTCAAAGCCAGAATTGACAGTATTGTGGGATACACGGTGATCGAGCACTATGCCGTTTACAGGAACAACGACGAAGTCCATCCCGCGGCTGAAATGACGGTAAAGACCACCTACAGGAAAGATACAGGCAAGAGTTACACAATCGTCTCGCAGAGCGGCTCGGAGCTTATCCGGAAATTTGTCCTGGGTACGATTCTGGATAACGAACAGCGCTTAAATCAGCCCGGCGTTCCTGAGGGAGCCTGGATCACTTCAGCAAATTATGAAATGAAATTAAAGACCGGCGGAAACCAGCCGGTGGATGGGCGGAATTGCATTGTTCTTGCCTTGACCCCCAGGCGGAAGACTCCCTATCTTATCGAAGGAACTCTGTGGGTGGACTCAAGGGATGGTTCGATTGTTCAGGTGCAGGGAACGGCTGCCAAGAGTTCTTCGTTGTTGACAGGGCCCACGCAGGTTGTCCGGCAGTACGAAAACATTGACGGTTTTCCGCAGGCCACCCATGTCAGAGCGGTTTCAAATAGCATGATGTTTGGTCAGACTATCGTAAAGATCGATTACCAGGGCTATCAGTTCGAGCTTCGCCCACCCGCATAGGCGGGCTTAATCCTTGCCGAACCTTAATCTCTATGGGCAGACGGCTCGAATCGTTTTTGTGCCGCCAGCGGCCGGTTCTCATGAATAACGTCGCGGGCGCTATGGATCAGCGCGCAGGGCTAGGGAAGCTCTGATTAGGTCCTATTCAATCTTGAGCATTCCCTCGGGGGCTAAAGCTCGGCTGATTTTGCAGGCTTTATGTACGGGCTAAAGCCCGTACCCTTCAATGCATCAACTTGCTCAGAGGTACCCTAAAGCAAAACCAAAGTAAACGTGCCCTTGTTTAGAGACACTTGAGGACATGGCTTCTGGGTAAAGCTACTCTGGTTTTGCTAACACCGCGACCGGCGGCGGCAGAGGCGCAGACTTTAGCTGGTCCAGATCGGTGACCACTCCCTGCCAGCGGGATGCATCCTTTTTTGTCTCGATCGGCAGCGACAAATCAGAATAGAAACCGAGGATGTTATCGCGCAGTTGCGGCGAGGTCAGATTGAATTTGTCTGCGGACAAATCGGCAAGCAGGCTTGCGTAGGACTCATCAGCAAGAGAGTATTCCGCCGCTTTGGTCAACTCGCCACTATCGAGATCGCAGTTTGGCAATACGAGCTTGTGTGCGCGCACTTCTTCAAGAAAGGCACGGTAATGATCGGTGGTTATGTTAATACTTTTGATATACATATCTTCGGTTTGCGGAGTTGGATTGTTGAACCCCATACCCTTGAGAGGACCAACCTTCGGCATGAACCGCAAAAACGTTGACATGATGCGGGTTCCCAGACCCGGCTTTGTATAAGTCTTGCCCCACTCCCTCTCATAGTCGGAACGCGACAGGCGGTAGAGAAACTTTCGCTTGGAGAAATTCGGCGTCTCGCTGAGCAGGTCCTTCTTATGCGTTTGCAGCGCGACCTGTGTCATTCGCGGAATCATATTGCTGATGAAGAAGCGATAGGAACCAACCGCAAGGTCCTCGTTTTTGAGCACGTCTTTCAACTCGAGCCCATAAACGACTGGGAAGACCCGCTCCAGCAGCGGCTTTGAAACCTTGAATCCGATAAAGTCGTGGTACTGCTGTGACGCGTAGCGGTTCTTCGCGACTTGCAGCATGTCGAATCCGAACTCGGTTTTCAAATGTGCGGTTGTGTCCTGGGCGTAGCGAACGGACTTGCCATATTTTGCTCGCAGTTTCGGATACGTAAGTGCAACCGACCGATTGATTGAGGGGTGACCGGCAATGTCCGACGTATAGTGCGATAGCGCGCCCAACGCAAAGGCATACTCATTGGCATCCTGGCTTTCACGAATCATCTCGCTGACAAAGTCGCCGCTGCGAACATAATGCGTCAGGTTACTGAATTCCTTGTCGCCGAACGGGTAATAGCCAATATCCTGTATGACAGAGCCCCCATAAGCATAGGCATGCGCTTCCCGAATCTGGTCATCAGTGAGTCCCGGAAAGCGTTGCAGCAAGAGAGGACGAATTTCACTTGTCCATAATAGATCGACGATCTCTTCGTGGGTCAAAACGGAGTATGCTAACAAGTCCCCACTACACATAAGCACGACAATCATCAACGTTGCCGCGCGGAACAGAGGAAAGCGCCGGCCCTTGGCCGGGGCGCGTGAAAATGCTGCCACCCTCGGATCATGGCACTCCTGTCTGCTGTGCGGCTGTGTGAGACGCGTGCCGGTCAACATCAGTATCAGAATCGTGATCAAGGCTATACCAAGCACGCTTCACTTCTTCCGTCATTGCACATACATGGAACTATGCGCACGTTGAGTAATAGATTGAATTGTTCCGCCATCCACTGCAAAGCCGCACAAAAGCAACCACTTCGCAGGGAAGGAGTGAGTGTCCATGTCCGAACCGACACTGGGCCTGAAGCCGTGTCTATCGATCAAATCCATCTGATTGCGCCGCGGGCTGAGGGCTTTCAAAACTCCTCAGGCCTTGGCTGGATCAGAGAGCGCGGCGGCGTCCGGTGACAAGGTTGAAGATCAGGATGATCAACGCTAACACCAGCAGAACGTGAATCAGGCCGCCGGCAATATGAAGGCTGAAGCCCAACAGCCAAAGAACCAGTACAATCACAAAAATTGTCCAGAGCATATGCACCTCTTCAACACACTGCGGGCACTCCAGACTTGAGAGCTGTCCAGCGCGCCCGCGATGAGTTCACAATCGGTTACCCTCTGCTAGTTCGCAGCATGGGCCTGCGCTTTTGCCTCTCTGACTGCATCGATGAACCGGTTTGCAGCGGCCGGTCTCTCAACTTCGCCGCGCAGAACGCGGTGCGAAGAGACGTCATGCCCATAGAAGGCATCCATGGCGCTGTCATCACGGCGAACATCGGCCCCAGTCAGAGTGAGTCCGGCAAAGGCGCCTTTGGCTCGCGAGTAGGTAAGGATCTCGGTATTCAGCTTCCAGTCAGTATCGGCAGTGGCATGGCGTCCAATCGGTCCGGCTGCCGCGGAGGCATCCGCTCCAAGCTGAAACTTGGCGTTTTCCAAGCGCTGCATTCCTCTGTCGCCCTGGAAGATCATGACCAGATCAACGCCTTCGACGCCGATCTGCAATCCCCAACTGCCGCCGGTAATGGCGAAGAACGCAGGCGCGCTCCATCCCTTAGCGGTCCGGCAAGTTGCTACGCCCCTGCCGTTCTCTCCGCCAAAGACGAGGCCAGCCTTGATCATATGCGGCACAACGGCCACGCACTGCGCGTGATCCAGTACTTCGTCCGGGATGCCTTTATCCGGCGCGGCCATGATCTCGTGCAGTACGGTGGCTGCATTATCCAGCCGGTTCTGCACTTCTTCGCGAGTCTCCGACCAGGCAACGGTAGCCGCGCCCAGACTGAATAATGCCACCAACGTCATAAACTTCTTCATGCATCTCACCTTTTCTACCCATGCGCAGCGTCACTTGAATTTCGCGCACTTGAGGCGCACAAGGTAGTTCTTACGTTAGAGGCGCCGCCTGGTGGCGTCTGAGCAAAAGCGCTCAAAGAAATGGGGCTTCCGAAGTTCTTCTCTGTGCCTGGAGAGACGATTCCGTCTTCCCGTGGATAGAAACATTTCAGAAAAGTGGTCAGAATTGAACAGATTGCCGCTTCTGGCTGTAAGACTCTAAGTAGAATACGGTTTGAAGGTATGCCGCAGAGCCAGGTTCGTGGGTAGATTATTGAATTTAATAGTCTTGATCCCATCGTGATTCTGCGGTGGCGGCGGTAATTCAATTGTGAATTATTTAGCATAGTTGTACTCACTTTGCACTAAAATGGGTCCGTAATATCGTATCCGGCAGGAGGCGTTTCCAGATGGTACAGAATGAGAAACTTGCGTTTGATGTTCAGGCCTTTCTTACCAGTGCAGGCCTGGGACGAAGAATAATCCAGTTGGCGCCCAAGCAGGTTTTCTTTGCGCAGGGAGATCCAGCGGACGCGATTTTCTACCTGCAGAAAGGCCAGGCCAAAATCACTATTGTTTCCACAGCCGGCAAGGAGGCCACCATCACGCTCCTCTTCGACGGAGATTTTGTTGGAGAGGGGGCGCTCGCGGCAGTTCCTGGCCTGCGCCTGGCGACGGCCACTGCGCTTACCGCCTGTACAGCACTCAAGATACAGCGGGATGAGATGATCCGCGTAATGCACGAGGAGCACGAATTCTCCGACCTGTTTTTGAGTTTTCTGCTAGCCCGCAGTATGCGCATCCAGGCCGATCTGGTCGATCAGCTTTTCAACTCCAGTGAAAAGCGGCTGGCGCGGATACTGCTATTGATGGCGCAGTTTGGCCAGCCGGGTGAGCCGCAAGCGCTGATTCCCAAGATCTCGCAGGAGACGCTGGCGGAGATGATCGGCACCACTCGCTCCCGTGTCAGCTTCTTCATGAATCGCTTCCGCAAGCTCGGATTTATCGAATACAACGGCCGTATTCGAGTTAATAAGTCTCTGCTGAACGTAATTCTGCACGATCACTTTCCGGGCGATAACGCCGAAAAGCCGGACATATCGGGCATTCCAGGGGAGTAACTCGAAGCCCGCCCATGGCTTTATCGCTAACCTGTGCGTAATTGAACAGCATGACAATTTGATTCATGGGACACTCGCTTCAACTCCCTGAGGGGTGCTGTTGGAGGGGTGAGATATGTCCGAAACGAAAGCAAGACTCCTCATCGTCGACGACGAGCCTTCGATTCGAATGTCGATGTCGCTCGTGCTTGCTGAGATTGGGTATCCCGTCCGATCTGCTGCAGACGGCTTTTCTGCATTGCTTCAGATCCGTCAGGAAGTCCCCGACATCCTTCTTTCCGATCTCAACATGCCGGGCATGTCCGGCTTCGAATTGCTGTCGGTGGTGCGCCGGCGATATCCCGCAATCAGGGTGATCGCCATGAGTGGCGCGTTTTCCGGCGACGAGGTTCCTTCCGGTGTTGCCGCCGATGACTTCTATCAGAAAGGCAGCAGCATCGGGTCCTTATTGAGAATTGTGGAGTCCCTTCCCCGGCCGGAGCGGATCTTGCCCAGGCAGCCGGACCCATCAGAGCCCATCTGGATTCAGGGCGTTGCATACGACTCTTCCGGAGAGGCTCATGTTTCGATTGCCTGCCCGGAGTGCATGCGAACCTTCACCCAGCCTCTCGACAGCTCGGCAAACCTTCTACACGAAACGAATTGCATCAATTGCCACACTTCGATTCACTACGCAATCCTCCAGCCTACAGAGCAGATACCTCTGCCGGCTTTTCCGCGGAAGCCCTGCGCGGCAGTACCAGCGCCGCAGGGAACGCCAAACCTTGGTTACTGAACGTAGCAAGAAAGCGATATGCCGATGCGCAACATTGCCGAACTGAACATGCTCCTGCGCGTGCAGCTTGGGGCGCCCAACGACCTCAAGTTGGCGATAGAGGAGTTTTGTGCAGACTGGAACTTTGTACGGGCAGCGGATGCGCGCCGGCTGGAAAAGAAGATTCATACATGCGGATTGAACTTCACCAATACCTCCGATGAGACGATGAGAAGCGGAGTAGGAAAGTCCTCACAGGAAGCGATTGCCAATGCACTCAAACTGACTCTTCGCCACGTGAGTGACACCTTCAACGCCGTGGAAGTGAAACATATCGAGTTAACGCAGTATCCATGGTTTTTTCTGGCCAGGGTGAACGTCTGTCCATACCGGATTCAACAAGGCGCGGTTCTGCCCATACCGGATGAAGCCTTGCCTCTTCCGGCCACTCAGCGGCCCAGGCGGCTGCCAGTTCATTCACCCGAACTGTATCCATATTTCGGCAGCGCAATACCTATGCTCAGAGAAATGCTGATCTCGCCCAGAGATTCGCAAGCGAGGCCCGAATGACGATCCTGCAAATGGCATTGATTCTGTTGATCTTTCAACGAGCGTTGCATGTTTCTCCATATCCGGCACACACCCTCGAGCGCAACATTGCTGGATAGAATGCGCTTTTGGGCTGATGCGGCTTTCGCGCCTACCGTATCAATGCTTTCTCTTTTCCCTTCATCCAATTATCTGATGCGCCATCGCCAGTGGCCAGCATCAGGCGTGCCGCAGGTGGTCTGAACTGCTCAGACCATGATGATTTTGCCCACTAGGCTAAATAGCGTTGATGCAGGCAATCCAATGGCCGGGCTTCCTGACTGCCAGAAACGGCGTTTCTGAAGTTAATCCTCTGGATGGAACAGAATGGCTGTCACTTCAGCGTCAAGGTCATTTAGCGGCGTTCTTTTTAATCGAGGCACTTGAATAGCATTCCGGCGCCTCAAACAGATTTACAAATTTACAAACGTTGAATCCACGGAGGTGGACCTTTGAATAATAATCGCGTAAATGGGACAATCGATGAAGTAGCGGGAAGCACCAAGCGCAAGGCAGGCGAGTTGACAGGGAATACCAGACTCCAGGTCAAAGGCGTGGCTCAGCAGGTAAAGGGCAAGGTCGAGAATGCCTGGGGCAAGGCAACAGATGCGGTCCAGGAAGCCAACAAGAAAACCGCAATGCAACATGAGACACACGTGAAAGTGAATCTTGAGTGTTCGGCAACAAATGCCGGATGTAACAAGAAGAAGTAAGGCCTGTTTACATAGCCCTCACTGCATTTACCCTCGGGAAAATGCAGTGAGGTGCGCGGCCAACAAGATATGGACCCCTGAGACGGCCTTTCCGGAAGGACGGGTATCCATCCGAGTGACGCAAGCACAGACTTTTCGGTCTGTTTTGGCTGAATCAACACGCGAAGGAGGATTGAGCATGTTCAATTTAGACTCATTGATTCGCACCGGCAGGATGCCGGTTCTGATGCTGCTGATGGCTGCAGCTATGCTGTCAGGATGCAAATCCAAGCAGGAACAAGCGCTGGATCAGGCCAAGCAGCAGGCGGCGACAACCGGGCAGGCGCAGCAAGTGGTTTCTGTAGACAAGAACGGGACCACAACGACGACGGTTGTGCAACCGCCAGCTACCGGGCAGAAGAACGAAGCAATTACGACGACGGCGACACCGCCTGCGACAGGATCGCCCATTCCAGCGCCTTCGGCGCCGGTGGTTTCCGCCGTACCGCAACCGCCTCCTGCGCCGGTCGACGTTACCATTCCTGCAGGCACTACGCTGGCGATCCGGATCGATCAACGCATCAGCGTAAAGAGCAGCCGCGCGGGAGACAGATTTACCGGCGAGATCGTGGACCCAATTCTGGCCAGCGACAACAATGTGCTGGTTCCGAAGGGCGCGCTGGTAGGCGGCATCGTAGATGTATCGCATCGGCGGGGACATTTCAAGGGCAGTTCGATGCTGGAGTTGCGGCTAACCTCACTCACGCTGAACGGGACACGGTATCCTCTGGCGACACGAGACCTTGCGCGCAGCAAGAAGGGCAAGGGCAAACGCTCGACGGCCATGATTGCCGGCGGGTCGGGGTTGGGCATGCTAGTGGGTGGCCTGGCCTCCGGAGGCACAGGTCTGCTCGTAGGCGGCCTGGTCGGTGGTGGCGCTGGGACCGCAGCTGCAGGACTGACCGGCAACCGCGATATCGATATACCAGCGGAGTCGATTGTGCACTTCAAGCTGGCGGACGATCTGGTGATACAGCCGGCTCAGTAGTGTGAACACCGGTTTTTCTATTCATCAGAGCGCGAAGCGACCGCTCGATTCACGCTCTGATACGAAGGGAGCGCCCCATCGCACCTGTGTCTGAACATGGCTCATCGCGATGGCTTCGATCGCTGTTGAAGTCGATCGGCCCCGGCGTCATCACCGGGGCTGCCGACGATGATCCCTCAGGCATCGCTACATATTCGATAGCAGGCGCGCAGCTCGGAACCAAACTGCTGTGGACCGCGCTCATTACGTGGCCGCTGATGGCCGCGGTTCAAGTGATGTGCGCCCGCATCGGCAAGGTGACGGGACAGGGCTTGGCCGGCAACTTCAAGCTGCGATTTCCAAAATGGCTTTTACTCCTCTTCGTCATCGCTCTTTTGGCCGCAAACACGATTAACATTGCCGCGGACCTCGCAGGCATGGCGGATGCGGCTGCAATGCTGTCAGGAATCAACTCGCACTGGTTCGTGATTGTCTTCGCGCTTCTTATTTCATGGGCAACGGTCCGGCTCCAATATCACCAGATCGCGAATGTGCTCAAGTGGCTGGTCCTTGTGCTTTTTGCATACCCCATTACCGCGTTTGTGGTGGGAGCAGACTGGAGCCAGGTACTGCGCGATACCCTGGTGCCGTCGATGCCGCATACCAGAAACGAATGGGCAATGCTGGTCGCAATCCTCGGCACCACAATCAGTCCGTATTTGTTCTTCTGGCAGGCGAGTCAGGAAGTCGAAGAAGAGAAGTCGGCGGGCCAAAGTACCCTTGCTCTGCGCAGAGGCGCTACCATCGAGGAGCTTGGCCTGAGAAACATCGATGTCGGAGTTGGAGCATTTTTCTCGAACATCGTCATGTTCTTTATCATTCTGACCACGGCCATCACCCTCAACAGGCACAATATTACCAACATCACCACCTCGCGCGAGGCAGCGGAAGCCCTCAGGCCTTTTGCAGGCAACTTCGCAGCAACTCTGTTCACCCTGGGGATTGTCGGCGTCGGGTTTCTTGCCATCCCCACCCTGGCGGGATCGGCCGCATATGCCTTTGCCGAGACTCTGGGGTGGCGCCAGGGCCTGAATAAGAAAGCCCGGCAGGCGCGCTGGTTTTACGCACTGATTCTGATATCAACGGGAGCGGGCATCGGACTGAACTTTATAGGAATCAACCCTGTGAAAGCGCTTTACTGGACGGCGGTGCTCAACGGCCTGTTAGCGCCCTTCCTTCTCGTCGCAATCCTGATCGTTGCTTCTGACAAGAAACTGATGCAGGGCCAGCCGAGTTCCCGCCTGGGGTGGATTGTTGTGGCAATCGCCACAGTCGCCATGTTTGCTGCGGGCGTGGCGATGTTTGTTGTGTAACGATCCTCCGGCAAAGCCGGGGTTTCTCCCTTTGGCAAAGAAGCGAAGCAGAAGAAAGCTGATTAGATAGTTTTGCCGGAGCGAGTTACTTCGGCTTACAGCGCAAGTTTCTCTGCGGCATCTATCTTCCGCAACCCACGAATCTTCCATATTCCAAAAAATGTTCCGGCCAGGATCAGGCCCACGAATACGCAAAGCAGGGGAGTCGACCACTTCTGGAGATTTCCGGCAAATGAACGGACGATCCAGCGCCCGTAGGTCACGCCGAGCCAGGCGACGAAGGAGTAGCGCAGGCTGCGAGCCGCACCGTAGACGACGAGGAAGCGCCGGCGCGAGACTCCCAGCGCGCCCGAAGCGAGCGCAAACGGCAAGAGGGGAATCGGCGGAGGAAGCAAAGCGGGAAGAAAAACCGCGAGGATTCTGTGACGCTCAACCCACGCGACGATAGGCCCAAGAAGGCGAGCTGGTACGTAGTTTTGCAGCGCCGCTTCGCCGCCTCTGCGGCCAATGTGCCATGTGGTATACCCGCCCAGGATGCTACCTGCAATGGCACACGGAGCCAGCAACCAGGGATTTCCGCTGTGCGCCACCAACCACAACAGCAGCAGGTCCGTGCTGCCGGGCAGCGGCAGAGGGATCACCGAGGAATCGACCACCGCAACGGAGAACAGCCCTAAGACTCCCATGTGCGTAAGCCAGTGCGGCACCAGCGAAGGATGCAGGCCTGGCGCAGGAAACCTGGCCGGTTGTTGGAAAAACAGACTCATACATGCCTGGCGCTGCATTCGCGTTGGAATGCTGTTGTTTCGGAAGAATGGGATGCTCCAATTCGGTCGCGGAGCAATCGGAAATCCACTTCCCTTTTACCCGGCAGCAAGAGCCACCCCAGGGCACTGCAAACAGATGTGGTCCAGTTACGCATTCATGTCATGAAATGCGAACCAGTAGTATCGCCGCCAGCAAAACATGCAACGAACCGGCCGCACCGCAAACATGCTGAGCAGGCTATCCAACGGCCGCAGCTCGGCTTGTTTGAATTTTACCGAATTGCAGCGCGGGCACCTTCGCCGCAACAAAAGCGAATGAGGTAGCCACTCGGGCCAGGTCCAACTTGTACTGCTCATATTTCCCCGTCTCTCTTCGGTTCTGCAACTGTGCGAACTAAAGGAAGCGTGTCTTTATCCGCGTCGATAGTCTGCCCGCACGGAAAGATCACATCCTTCACATCCTCGCCCCGCTCGTAACTTGCCTCGACTCGAACACCCAGGAATCTCGCGCTGTACAGACATCCGGCCTCTCCAGCTCAAAGAGCGCAACGCCCATGCAATCAATGCTTCCCGATACAGTCAGAGTGTCCTTTGGATTGAAGAAGGTATTCCCATATCCATGTGCCGTTCGCGCACATTTGCCATTTTGGCCTCGTTCATCTCGATCAGGGCCATCAAAAACGAGAGCGTGGATTCAGCTCCCTGGTTTTCATTCACGCGATCCGGATGAAGTCCATCCCTGCATCCGCCTGTGACTGCATCATAAAGATGGACACGTAGATCGTTCTTACCCAAAAACCATTGAAAGGCACGGTTCGCCTCCTCCAGCCATTGCCTCTCTTCTGTCAGCCTGTAGACCTCAAGGCAAGCCGAAACGGTGGCGCAAGCCTCCACAGGCTGCTGATCGAAGCGCGCTTTTTCATTCCCTTCAATGAAGAAGCCATTGGATCCGATCGGAACGAAGATCTCCTCATCGTCGCGATGCTGCTCGGCAACAAGCCACTTCAGAGAATCCATGCCGACTTCGATCATTCTCTGGTTATCGCTTCTCCATCCGGCCAGGATCAGCGCCTGCGACAGCCTTGCATTCGAGTAGGAAAGAATTTTCTCAAACCACCTCCATGTCGCAGAGTTACTGCGATCATAGATGTCAAGGAGTTTGTTCGCGAGGAGATTGCGCGCGTTTTGGATAGATCGATCTCCTGGAAACCAGTCCAGGTAGGCCTGCATTCCCAGAATGCTATACGCCCAGGCGCGCGGAGAGGTAAACGTAAGAGTAGCAGGAACTGCGGCTTCAAAAAGCCTTCCAGCAGCTCCTCTCAGCCCTTCATTTCGCGAAAGGCCAAGGACCTTCCCCAAGGACCACAATGCGCGTCCATGGCTATCATCTGAACCAACTGCTTCAAGCCACTTGCGGTCGTACCCGAGAAAGTTTCTAAACCTCCCCGTATCGGCATTGAAGGCAAGCCAAAGGAAGGAGAGGTAGCGGTAAGAGAGGCTCGAATGGTTCCGTCTGTCTGCATCTGCCAGGTCTTCATCCAGATGTATTGACACGATCAGCGCGCGTGCGTTGTCGTCGGTTGTATAGCCCTCACTCGTGTTTGGCAACGTGAAGATGGCATGCTGCAAGATGCCCGTATCGTCCGTCAGCGTCCGCAATTGACCGGTATTCAGCGGTGGAAGATCCTCCGCCATATTCGCAGGCTCCACAGAGGCAATCGCCTGTTGGAATGCCTTGGGCTGCAACGAGCGCTCAAAACGAGCGCGCTGAAAACTTGCCATATAGGCTCGCGCCGTCTTTGACCACGTCGTCCCGCGAGAGTACAGATAGGCGCGTTTCCGCATCGCATGGCGCTCTGCGTCGTTCGCCAGCAACGCCAGAACTGCTTCGGCGATGGCATGGGGATTCTCGAAGGGGACGAGGACGCCTCTGTTCTCCGCAAGCAACTCCCGTGCGTGCCAGTATGGCGTGGAGATGATCGCCTTTCCTGCTCCTAGCGCAATCGCAAGCGTGCCAGAGACAATCTGCGCTTCCTGTTGATAGGGCGTAACGTATATGTCTGCCGCGCCGACAAACTCAATCAGTTCCTCAGTGCTCACGAAGCGATTGTTGAGAATCAAATGATCGGCAACGCCGAGCTGTTCGGCAAGCGCCTGCAGACTTTCACGATAACGCTCGCCTTCACGCCGGCGGATGTGCGGATGCGTTACTCCGGAGACAATGTAGACCACATTGGGATGGCGGGCCAGAATCGCGGGCAGCGCGCGGATGACATTCTCAATCCCTTTGTTGGGAGAGAGCAGCCCGAACGTGAGCAGAACAAACTTGCCTTCCGTTCCGAACTTGTCCTTGAAATAGTTTGGATCCATAAAGGGCAGATCCGGCACGCCATGCGGAATGACATCGATCTTTCCGCCCGGAACGCCATACACTTCACGCAATAATTGAGCCGCCAATTCGCTCATTACAACCATGCGGTCGGAAAGCCGTGCGATCTCTTCAAGCACCGTGCGCTGATTCTCGTCCGGCTCTCGCAGCACCGTGTGCAGCGTAGTGACCAGCGGCATCTTCAGCCTGCGCAGCAAGGTCAGAATATGGCTTCCCGCGGCGCCGCCGTAGATACCATATTCATGCTGCAAACAGACGAGATCGTTGCCGTTGAAGTTGAGAAACTCGGCAGCGCGCACATAGGATGAGAGGTCTTCCTGCTCCAATTCCAATCGCACTTGTTCCGGATACTGGTAGCTTGAATCGGGATCGTTGACCGGAATGGCAAAGATGCGTCCCTCTCCGTATTCTGCCGCGAGCGAAGTGCACAGGTCGGTGGTGAAAGTGGCGATGCCGCACTCGCGAGGGAGATAATTCCCAATAAACGCAATGCGAGTTGGCAAAGGAAGTGTGCACGCTTTCATTGCGGCGCGCAATTGTGCTTCCGCATCGGGACCAACCGCAGGCTTATCGAAATGCATGAATTCAGAAAGCGACATTCTGTCCTTATTTCATATTCAGATCCGGCCAAGAAGCAGAAGAATGATGATGATCAAAAGAAGCAGCCCTAATCCTCCGCTCGGGTAATAGCCCCAGTTCCTGCTATGCGGCCACCGTGGCAAGGCACTCATGAGCGCCAAGACCAGAATGACAATCAATATGGTTCCAAGCATTTGCACTCCTCCCGTTTGTGCGCATCGGCGGGATTACCGTCGAAGCGCTGCGATCCCATTTGAGACCGCAGCGCCTGGACGGCAGGGTTAGCGCAGATTTACTGTCGTTACATCGACAGGGCTGCCGATTGGATCGCCGGAGACAACCAGTTCCACCCTGCGGTTTTCCTGCCTGCCTGCCGAGTTATCGTTGGAGGCCACAGGCAACGTGTTCCCATAGCCCTTTGAGCTCACTGAGTTTGTTGTTACACCTTGCTGGACAAGGTAATCGCGGACGGCGCCTGCACGGTTCTCAGACAGCTTCTGATTCATATCGTCGCCGCCGACATTGTCGGTATAGCCGCCAACCTCGATGTTGAGCCCAGGGTAGGCGATCAGAATGCCAGCAACCTTGGCGAGCTTCTCACGCGCGCCAGGCTTCAACGAGTATTTCCCGGTGTCGAACAGCACATCTGACATGCTTACAATCAGTCCCCTAGCGCTGTCGCGCGTCTCAAGAATCATGTTCAGCTGTTCGGACAATTTGGCACGCATGGCCGCCTTGTCGCTAACCGCCTGGTTTTCCCCCTGCTGCGCTTGTTGTGCAGCCAGGCGAGATTGCTCCGCGTCTGCCTGAGCCGCAGAAACTGCCGTTGCCGATGCAGCCTGATTCGCAGCCATGTCGGCCTGCGCTTTTTCCTTCAGGCGGGTGGCGTCGTCAGCTTGCGCTTGCGATCTCGCTTGAGCGTCGCTGGAAGCCTGGCGATCGTTCGCCAACTGCTCCGCAGTGATCTTCTTGACCGCTATCTCACGCGCATCTTCGGCAGTCTGAACTGCCTCTCGTGAAACTGCAATCAACGGCTTTCTGTCGATGTGCCTGTTGGTGGCGTCCGCATCGGCCTGGTTCATCAACACAACAGCATGCTGATAGCTTGTGCTAGCATACGTCTCTGCTCCTTCGGATTGAGCAATCCGCAGTGCATTCCGCGCCTCGTAGAACTCCAAAGGCAGATCGGCCTTCAGAACCACGGGATCGAACTTGTAGCCGGTGGGAAGATAGCCGCCGCGCTCCATCAGCTCATACTTTGCGTTCACCGCTTCGCTGGTCCCCTTGGTATCGGGGCGAACGACGTTCTCGAGAACGACAACATTGCTGGGCTGCCGGACGGCGTAGTATGGTTCAGCCGTAACGATCAGGGCAAATGCCTGGAGATCGGTAGTTGCAGTCAGCTTGCTTCGATCGTTATCGCCAACCAGCACTTCACCAAGATTGACCGCCCGGCCCTCTGGAGAAATCGCCCACAGAACATAGGTGAGATACTCGCTGCCAAAAGTCGTGGGGGATTGCAGGTTTCCAAATTCCGCCTCGACTTCGAGAGTGCCACGTTTGCTGCGCACCTTGGCTTTGCCGTCGGCTGAGGGCAGCAGTGTGGTGCCGGCAAAGTCCACATCCGTGGCCCCGCTGCGATGCCGGTAGTTGACCGCCTGAACCGTGCGGCTGATTACGACGACGCGGTATGTGGAAACCGCACCTGTGTTTTCGATAACTGTCGTTGCTTGCGCGTTGGCTTGAGCAAAGGCGCTCAGGCTGAGTACACTTCCAATTGCGAACAAAAGCATGTGCTTCAAGATGTCTCCTCCCGGCAGAACACTGCCGTACTGCATTGAACATGTGTTTCGTACGTGGGCAAAGGCTTCAAGGCATCTTCAGATCAATCTCTCAATGTCCGACACGGAACTGGGAGATGTATCCGAAGAGCCCGAAGAGCCCCATGAGCCATAGAACTACGACAATCACAACCACGCCGTTCAGTATCCCCTTGATCTGACCTTGCATGGGGACGTAGTTGTTCAAAAGCCATAGCAACAGGCCTACTACGATAAGTGTGATTACGGCAGTCATTAGCCTTGGTCCAGCGCCAAACTGAGAGACGTAATCGAGCAGAAAGCTCTTGTATAGACTCGCAATCCACAGGATTACGGCAATCACTACCACGCCGTTCAGTATTCCTTTTATCTGACGCTGCATCGGAATGTAGCGATTCACGAGCCATAACAACAGGCCTACCACAGCAAGCGTAATGACAAATTGGTAAAGCAGCATTTGACGCTTTCCTTTCCTTCTTGCGGGGCTGACCGGAATTCGCTGGTTTACCGGTCATTTTCGAATGGGTAATTGCTGGGGATCTTGACGAGTTGTCCGTTTCTCCGCGGCGAATGGCTAAGAAGGAGAAATGTCAACTGTGCTGATTTCGCTCTAGAACCGTAACAAAGGCAGCTCCAGAGACTCTTCTTCAGCATTATTGTTCCAAATTACTGAGATATTGACTGAGCTACTTTGCTCTCCTTGACCACATGAAGCTGATCCCGCAAGAGTGAGGACATTTCGGAATCGAGGAACGATTTGCTCGATGCCAGCGTTCCGTCAGATCAAGATTAATCAGATTTTCAACGATCTCTGAACCATCGCGAAGCCGCGCGGCAGATCAATGACTGAAAAGTCGAGCGGGCTCATCTATCTTGCGCTCTCAACTGGCACTGGCTGCCGCGGTTGGCTGCGTGGAACCCATGACAGGTCTCCGCTCAGAACGTAAATGGAGAGTGCCGCAAACATGAATACTGCACCTAGCCAGAAGCGCCAGTCACGATGCATACGTTTCCAGTAAGGGCCAGGATCCGGCTCACCCGTATCGCCGCTATTTCCTCCGAGATTGTGCTTGCTTCCGGTCATCTCTTCTCCTATGGAAAAATTGTTAATCACGGCGCGCAGCTTTTCCGCTCAAAGCGCCGAGATTATGGTTGATGGGTAGTCACCGCAGTGACCTGAGCCGGCTGGATGGCATCCATTACGGATGAGTTGCCTTTTGGCGCCGGCTTGCCGGCCGGGATTTCGGTTCCAACTGGAAAGATGAGAATCTGAATCGATCCCCAGTCCGCATCCAGGCTCGCGCCTGCCTGCTTGCCCATTCCCAACGTCTTCAACTGGCTGTCGTCAAATCCGAAATTCTCTACCAGGTATTGGCGCACTACCATGGCCCTGGCTTCGGTGACTACCTGTTCGCTTTGTGTGTCACCCTCCATGCCTGCCGAGACCACAACAACCGCAAATCCATACTGATTCTGCGCCAGGAACTCGCCAACTGTACTGAGGGACTTTTGATCCTTCAGCTTTGCCGAGTCGCGAGTATCGAAGAGTTGCCTGGCTGTATAGGTAAACGCCTTCATCGGCGTATCTGGCGGAAGACCGCCAATCGTATTCGCCTTCAGAGAGGCGGAGTCTTCGTATCCACGATTCTTGAAATACCCTTTCAAGAGGAAGTTGTGTTTCAACGCCTCCATATTCTCTTGAAAGTCCGTCACCCCGGTCTGAGCCTGGAGCATCGTGTCATGCAGTGTGTTCGTAGTCTGTTGCAGGTTGCTATAGAGTTGCTTGTCGTTCACCAGCGCTCCCACGGTGCCAGCGCCGGAATCGATTTTGCCGCTTACCGAGTTCAGATGCGCTGTGGCCGAAGTTGCGTTGGTGATGGCCTGCTGGCTGCTGTCCAGAATTCCCTTCGTCTTCTTGAGCAGATCCGACACCTGGAGGGGAGGTTCACTCTGAATAGTTTCGCCATCCTTTACCTCCGCCTGCCCCTCAGAACCAAATGAAATTGCCACGAACTGATTGCCCAATACCCCCTCGGTTTCAATCGAAGCCACGGAGTCATGCTTGATGATCTCGTGTGTTGACTTGTCAAGATCCATGATGACCGTAACTTGTTCGCCAGGTTTGTGAGGCAGTACGATGCTGTGCACGGTTCCGCTATGAACCCCGCCTACCTGCACGTCGGCGCCGTCAGACAGACCCGCCACATTGTCAAACTGCGCTTTCAGTTGGTATGTAGAGTGAAACAGATACTCCTTGCTCCCAATGATGAAGACCCCGGCGGCCAGGACTGCCAGTGTCGTAACGATGAATAACCCCAGCCTTGCCAATCTCGACATAACTCCTCCTACTGTTGCTTTAGAAATTCCTTTACAAGTTCAATTTCGCTCTGCTTCAGGTCCTCATACTCTCCCTCAATCACTACATTGCCCTGATCCAGCAGGGCCAGGCGATTGGCAATCGTTCTGGCGCTGTGCAGATCGTGCGTCACCACGATGGATGCCATCTGGCGTTCCCGCTGCAGCTTGAGAATCAAATCGTCGATCTCTCCTGAGCTGATGGGGTCGAGGCCCGCCGTGGGCTCGTCCAGAAGCAGAATCTCCGGATCCAGCGCCAGCGCGCGCGCCAGTCCTACGCGCTTCTGCATTCCACCTGAAATATCGGAAGGCATCTTATCGAGGTCTTTTTCCATGCCCACCTCGGCCAGCAACTGCTTCACCCTGTCAGAGCGCTCGGAGTTGGACAAGTCTTTCCGATGGTGCGCAAGGGGGAATGCCACGTTCCCGGCCACGGTGAGCGAATCGTAGAGCGCCGCATGCTGAAACAGAAACCCCATCTTCTTCCTGATCTCGCCCAATCGGTCGAGAGCCAGGCCGACGATGTTCTGGCCATGGATGCGAACCGATCCCGAGTCGGGTGTTTCGAGGCCGATAATGAGCCTCAGCAGAACACTCTTGCCTGTCCCGCTGCGTCCCAGCACGGCCAGGGTCTCTCCGCTGCCGACGCTCAAGCTAATACCATTGAGCACCTTGCGGCTCCCGAAGGACTTCCGCAGGTTTTCGACAGCGACAACAGACGCACGCCCGTTCTGCGGTGTTTCCGCTTGCTTCATCGCAATGTCATACGCTGTGGCCATGCTTGTCTCACAAATCGTTGCGTTCATGGTTGATGGCTAGTGAAAGACAACAAGGATGAATTTCACCAGCACGACATCGGCCAGGATAAGAAAGAGCGAGCCCAGCACGACCGAATTGGTGGCCGCGCGCCCCACGCCCTCAGCTCCTCCGCGCGTGCGCATTCCCTGGAAGCACGCGATGAGCCCGATGATCAGGCCATATACCGCGGTCTTGAAGGTTGGCGGCAAGAATGCATTGAAAGTCGCGCCATGAAAGCCGCTTTGGATGAACTGATGAAAGGAGAGCGGCTCAACCAGGCTCTGCGCAAACCAGCCTGTCAACAACCCGCATGCGTCGGCGGCAAGAGTCAGAAGCGGCAGCATCAGGATACAGGCAAGAATTCGCGTCGCTGCCAGGAGCCGGTAAGGGTTGATCGCAGATGCCTCGATGGCGTCAATCTGCTCGGTCACTTTCATCGATGCCAGCTCTGCGCCAATTCCTGCGCCCACGCGGCCGCTTACGATCAGCCCGGTGATGATTGGACCCATTACCTGGATGACAGAGTAGACGAGAGTAGCAGGAAACATCGACTTGGCGCCGAATCGACTGAGACTGTACCGAGCTTCCAACGAAATGACAACGCCAATTGCGGCGCCTGCCAGAGCGACCAGCGGAAAAGACTTTGATCCGACCTCGTCGAGTTGCCGAATCAACTCGCGCCATTCATAGGGAGGAGTTACCGCTGCGCGCAAGACCCTCCAGAAGAAGACTCCCAAACTGCCGAACCACTCGAAGAAACCGTTGACCAGTCCCATGGAGGAATTGCCGGTGGCAGGGCTCGGCGCCGCCCTCCGTCCTGGAACGGCCGGGTTGATGCCTGCGGCGATAGTGAATCCGCTGTTGCTCAATGATTTGGACCAGAGTCTGGCGCGCCGTGCGCATTGTTCAGATGCATGCGATGAAGCAGGGAGTGGGGTCCACTATAGAAGAACTCCAGGGAGAGGTTCTCACCCGCAAATGTCAGCAGACTGTAGTTGCCTGTTCGGAATGCGTCCTTGGCGTTGTAGCGGCTGGGATACCAGCCGTAGGTGGCGGTCATGGTACCCGCATACGGCGCGACGAGCGCGGGGATAGAGAAGACACGATGGCCATCTTCGCCGCGGCGCGCCGTCAAAGTGGAAAGCAGAGCATGGCGCACTCGCGGGAATATGCCTCTGCACTCGCACCGGTAATACATTGCATCTTCCTTGAAGGCTTCTGACAACCCATAGCGTGTCGTTGTAGCCACCAGTGCGATGCCGTAGTCCGATCCGAAGCGACGGGAGTATCCCTTGAGACCTTGGCTCCATTCCGGCGGCGCATTGCTTATCTGGTTGATTCCAGCCACGGCTGCTGACCCGACAATTGGGTAAGGGCCAAAGGCGTCGAAAACGTAGTTGCGGACCATGGTTCTCTGCGTTGGACGCAGATATGCCGGCTCAAGTTGCGCTGAAGCCGTATCAGCTGCAAGGCCGGAAGAGTCACCCGAATTGGCCGGTGATTGCGATCTTGCGACCCCTGGCACGCTTGCCACGACAATGGCGATCAAGAGCATGAGCAACACGCTGCGAATCTTCATATTGCGGGACCTCGTGATTGGCCGGGTACCTTGCCTGTTCGTTCCATCTCTATGGCAGAGGCGCCAGGACCGCAAATTGCTTCAGACCAGGTAACGTCAAGAACCTATGTTGACGTTTGTCCAGGCACACGGCAATGGTGGCAGAGATGCAGGACGGATGGATGGTCACAATTGCTCCATCCCCTGATGGCTTTCCAGCTCCGGCAGCCATCTAATCCATGGCGTGTGCTGGTAGCCAGTATTTCCCATCGATCACGCGATATCCGACAAATATTGAGCTGATGCGACGAAGCCAGGAGGCGAGAATCGCCCTTACCATGTGAACTCTTTTGCTCAGACTCCCTGGAAACCGGCACTTAGAATGGCGCATGTAAGGGTAGATTGATGTCGGCCCAGGCAAGGATACGGGAAGTTCTGAACGGACTAAGCCCCTTATGGTAGCTGCTGTTGCTGGACTGTTCTCTACGGCTGCATACAGCATCCAACGCAGTTTCAGCCATCGCAGACACCTTCAAGGAGGTTCTTTTATGCGCGGACTCAAAACACTTCTCGGCACGACAGCTTTACTTGCAGGCTTGGCCCTGACGCCAGCGGTCAAGGCGCAGATCGTGGTTGATATCGGCGTTCAACCTGTTTGTTCCTATGGATACTATGGGTATGCGCCGTACGCCTGCGCGCCGATGGGCTATTACGGCCCTGGATACTTCTACAACGGCATCTTCCTGGGCATGGGGCCCTGGGGCGGCTGGGGCTATAGCCACGGCTGGGGCGGCCATCGCTTCAGCGGTGAAGGCGGCGGGAACTACCACGGCGGACCTGGCCGTGTAGCCTATCGCAGTAACGGTGGCGGAGCAGCTCGCGGTGGCGGAGCAGCTCGCGGCGGCGGAGCAGCTCGCAGCGGAGGGGCAGCTCGCGGTGGCGCATACCACGCCAGCGGCGGCGGACATGCAGTCAGCGGCGGTGGCGGACATGCAGCAGTCAGCGGCGGCGGTGGGCATGCCGGCGGTGGTGGACATGCATCTGGCGGTGGCGGCGGACATGCCGGCGGCGGCGGTGGTGGACATGCCGGCGGCGGCGGTGGTGGACATGCCGGCGGCGGCGGACATCGGTAAGTTTGGCTGGATCGCCAGTAAATGACATCCCTCGGCTCTGCCGGGGGATGTTTTATTTGGCCCGAAAACGTCAGGAAAGAACTTGAAAAACAGATTCGCAGCGCACCGAATGCTTTCAATACGAAGCGCTTCACGCTCTGCTAACCGTGCAGAAACTGATAGCCGTCGACCATATCCTGCCAGAGTTTTGGGCGTTTGCGCTCAAGCGGGCCAAGGACCATGCTGCCCCATATGAGCTAGATTGAACAGACAGAGTCTCAATCGCGCGCCAAAATTTCAATGTGGCCTGCCTCTTGCGTGGGGCAATCCTGCCCTCAGGGCGGCGCAATTTGCGATACATCTACACCGGGCCGCATTGCCGTCTGCAAGTCAACTGGAACACCTGCATCGAATCGTCTGAGGCTTTTTCTCTGCGGTATGCGGTGGATTCCACACCAACCGGTCCTTTCCAGCCCAGATGGACCGGTTCCTGCGAATCGATCTACAGCGCCGGCCAAGTTGTTTAGAACGGGGATTCATACTGGATATTCAAGGCACCAGAACCAGCTTCGAAGTCGCTGCATTCTTCGGCTGCGCCTTGCTTTCGTTGATGAGCTGGGCGTCGTGCTTCGTACATCCGGCGAACATCCCATGCAAATCGAGCGCACAATCGAGATTCAACCGGTTTCGCGGCTGAGGACGCCCTGCATGGCTTACGCAGGGTCAGGTCTTTGTCCGCAACCAAACGTGGCGCCGGTGAGCGGTGCAGGCAGTCTGGTTCGTTCGTCTTCCGGAAGAGGGTGATTCGTTACGATGGAATACTCGGAATTCAAGTCGTTACTCCGCCGAGTCATTGTGGTGCCCATGGTGGTGACGGCAGTCCTTGCTGGATTGCTCTTGTGGGAAACCTTCTACTTGAACAAATCGTTGCAGTCGGTTGACCACACTGATGAGGTTCTCGATCAATCCGGGCATCTTCTCAAGTTATTGATCGATATGGAATCCGGGACCCGCGGGTACATCGCAACGGGCGACGAGAGCTTTCTTCGACTCTATTCGGAGTGCACAAAGAGAATCGACCCCGAATACCAGGCCTTGTATGGAATGGTGTCTGAAAACCAGCCGCAGCAGCAGCAGCGACTGAAGGAGATTCATGCCGGCTATGTGGAGTGGGAAGGCTACGCCAGCGGGATTATCTCCCTTCGCCGTGCGGGAAAAGCCGATCCTACTCTTTATGAGAACCGGCAAGGAAAACTCCGGATGGATGTTCTTCGAGAGCAGATCTCGGAGTTTCAAAGCGCGGAAGCCAAACTGCGTTCCGAGCACGTTCAAGCCGCGCACCTGCGATGGATCGTGATTGTGACGAGCTTCCTTGGCCTGGGCCTGGGAGTGGGGGTCTTCCTGGCGCTGTTCACGCGATACCACGTGGAGAAACTGGGCAGGAAGCTGCTGCAGAGCGAGGAGCGGTGGACGGCGACTCTGGGCAGCATCGGCGAGGCGGTCATCGCAACGGACAGCCAGGGGCGGGTTGCCTTCCTCAATCCGATCGCCGCCGCACTTACCGGGTGGCAGCCGGATGAGGCTATCAATCAGCCGGTCGGCGACGTATTCAAGATTATCAACGAGAAGTCCGGGATGAGCGCGGACGATGAAGTACTCCAGGTGCTGGAGAAGAGACAGATTCTGACCGTGGCCAATAACATGGCGTTGATCACAAGGGATGGCCGCGAAATCCCTGTGGAGCACAGTGCCGCGCCCATCCTCGCCGGAAAAGGAAAAGTCATTGGCGTGGTGCTGGTATTCCGCGATGTTGCGGAGAGGCGGCAGGAGCAAATAGAGACCGCCGAGCAGGCGGCCCTGCTCGAACTCACTCAGGACTCCGTCTTCGTGATCGACATAGAGGGAACAGTCCTCTTTTGGAGTCGCGGGGCCGAGGCGATGCTGGGGTACACCAAAGCCCAGGCCGCAGGCAAAATCTCGCACGACCTGCTGCGCAGCGAGTTTCCGCAGCCGCTGGATGAAATCAGAGCGGAACTGATGCGCGTGGGACATTGGGAGGGAGACCTGATAGCGACCGCTCAGGACGGCAGGCGCATTGTGATGGCCAGCCGCTGGGCATTGCAATGGGGCAAGCGCGACCAGGCGCCTCGCGTATTGGTGATCAACAGCGACATCACGGAACGCAAGCGGGGAGAAGAGTCGCTTGTTCTGCAGAAGGAACAACTGCGGGCGCTGGCTGAACGGCTGCAATGTGTGCGCGAAGAGGATCGCAAGATGGTCGCTCGCGACCTGCACGACCAGATCGGGCAGATTCTGACCGCGATCAAAATGGATTTGACCTGGATCATTCGTCATTTGCCGGAGTCGGAAGGCGAGGTGCCCGCGCGACTCAAGGAATCGATTCTGCTGATCGACGATGGCGTCAAGGCCGTGCGCACAATTTGCAGCGGGCTGCGTCCAGGAGTTCTGGATGACCTCGGCCTGGCGGCAGCCATTGAATGGCAGGCCAGCGACTTTGCTTCTCGCAACGGCATCCAATGCCGGGTCTCTGTTCCACCGGTTGATTTACACTTGGATGGTGACCAGGCTACGGCCACTTTCCGTATCTTTCAGGAGTGTCTGACCAACGTGATTCGGCACGCGCAGGCCAGGTCGGTGCGCGTTGAGCTGTGTCAGGAAGAAGAGAACATTCTGCTGGTTGTGGAAGATGACGGAATCGGCTTCCGTGAATCCGATCTATCGAACACGCTTGGGTCTCTTGGACTCCTGGGCATGAAAGAACGAGCGCAGTTCTGCGGAGGCGATGTGCAGATCTCCAGTTCTCCCGGCAACGGGACGACGGTCACTGTGCGTGTTCCCCTGGACATCCCGCGCGCCGAGAGGAGCGGATTATGCACGTCCTGATTGCGGATGACCATGGCGTCGTGCGCCGTGGCTTGAGAGAGATCCTGGCCGATGCTCTGCCGGGCACGGAGTTTTCCGAAGCCGCCAACGGAGATGAGGTGCTGAGCCAGTTGGGAAAGTCCACAATCGCCTTGCTGGTCCTGGATATCAATATGCCCGGGCGCAGCGGAATGGACGTGTTGAGGGATGTAAAGCAGGCATACCCGCGATTGCCGGTGATCATTCTGAGTGTTCACCCGGAAGACCAATATGGAGTGCGCTGCCTGCGGGCCGGCGCCGCCGCCTATATCAACAAGGAGAGCGCCCCCGAAGAACTGGCGATCGCGGCGAAGAAGATCCTGAGTGGCGGGCACTACATCAGTAACAGCCTTGCAGAGAAACTGGTTGCCAACCTGGACGAGCCCGCCGACAAGCCGCTGCATGAGTTACTCTCCGACCGGGAACACGAAGTGATGCGAATGATCGCAGCAGGCGTGCCCTTGACGGAGATCGGCGAGAGGCTTCACGTCAGTGTAAAGACGATCAGCACCTATCGCTCTCGCATCATGGAAAAGATGCACATGAAGAGCAACGCCGAGCTTACCCGCTATGCCATGACACAGGGATTGATCGAGTAGGCCGTCCTGCCCGTGTAGGAATCCCCCTACAAAGAGACCAGATAGACCCTACAAGAATCACGGACTATGCTGATGCCGTTTCCTTTTTAGCCGGCGTATCGTCGAAACAGGTCGAACGCGCGGCCAGGCGAGCGGATACAACCATGAACATTCTGATAACAGACGATAACGCGAACGTGCGACGTGGCCTGAGAGAGATCCTGATTGATGCATTCTCGGGCGCTCACTTCTCTGAAGCAGCCAACGGGGATGAAGTGTTTGCCCAGTTGGACCTGTCTCAACCCGATGTGCTTTTGCTCGACATCAATATGCCGGGGCGAAGTGGGTTTGAAGTGCTGAAGGATGTGAAGCATATCTACCCTTTACTCCCTGTAATCATGGTAAGTGTCCAGACTGAGAGCCAATACGCATTGCGCTGCCTGCGGGCAGGCGCGAGCGAATATATCAACAAGAACAGCGCTTCGGAGGAACTAGTTCCGGCGATCATGAAGATATTTGACAACGCAGCGAAGTTTACGACGATCCTGACCGGAATCTAGTTTCAGAGCACGCAGAAGCAGCGGACAGGATATGCGCGTGAACCTTTTATATAGATAGATCAAAGAGCCGGCAGGCCTTGTATGCGCCGGAAAGCGACAGCATTCCATCCATCCAGCATGAGAATAGACAGGAAGCAACGTCGAAACTACACGCGGCGCCACAGCCAACAACTTCAGAATGATCGAGCCAAGCATCTTGCCGGCGTAAGGAAAGCCTTACATGACTGGCGCAGTAAAGCCTACATCAATAACATCCTTCGCCGATGTTCAGCGCTTTTATGACCCCGTATGGTGGTTATATCGACGCTGCAAAGGATGACGGCAATTCAAGCCCTTGCACCTGCTCTGCATCATTGAAAGGTATCTACCATGGCTACCAGTTATGCGACTATGACGAGAATGGCGCCCAGGGTTCCGCTGGGCCGCGCCTTTCCTCTGACTCCGGCGAAGCATCATAACCTGAAAGTCGTTTCTAGCCAGGTTGTCGCCGCGCCGGTACAGGCGCCCGCATTCGATCTCCTCGCTCCGCTTAATCGGCTCATGGCTGGAAAAACGCGGCAAGAATATCTAGCCGGTGAATCCATCTTTTCGCAAGGCGATTCATCCAGTTCGGTTTTCTACATTCAGAGCGGCAACGTAAGACTCAACGTGGTATCGATGAACGGCAAAGAGGCCGTGATCGCCCACCTGCCAGCCGGTTGCTTTTTCGGAGAAGCCTCCCTGGCCGGACAGGCAACTCGCATCTCCTCTGCGAGCGCGCTTGAATCCAGTTCCATCATTCGCATCGAAAAGAAAGTCATGCAGAACCTGCTCCATCGCGAGCCGGAGTTCGCCGAGCAATTTCTTGCGCATCTGCTCTCCCGCAATATCCGCATGGAAGCCGATCTGGTCGATCATTTGTTCAATTCCAGCGAAAAGCGCCTGGCCCGGCTGTTGATGCTGATGGCTAACTTCGGCCAGGATACGAAGCCCATTCCGGTGATCGCCAAGATCAGCCAGGAGACCCTGGCGGAAATGATTGGCACCACACGGTCCCGCGTCAGCTTCTTTCTCAATCGGTTTCGCGAACTCGGCTACATCGACTACAACTGCGGCGGAATGCGCATCATGACTTCGCTGGCCAACGTTGTGCTGCACGACTGAACAGCATCCTTCCTCCAAGGCTCATCCGAAGGAACTACGTTCCTGGCGCTTCAGGAGCAGTTGGGCCCGTTGCCGGACATGGGCATGCCTGAAGGCGGCATCATCGCCGAAACTCAGAGCCGCAATACCGAGGATTCCGCCCGCCACATCGCCGTCATCGCCCGTGCCAACGAGTTGCGCCGCCTGGTCATCGTCAGCGACGGAACGCACATGTTCCGCATTCACGAAATCTGCGCCGCCGAGGGCCTTTATGTGCCCACTTCGCCCCGGCCTTGCGTCCAGGCTGAAGGCGGCTCGCGCGAAATGGAGCGAATCGAGTACGAAATTCTCAGTTACACTGCATGGCGGTTGCACATGCATTGAGAGTCAATAGCTTGGCAAACTGCTCGGCAGGCACAGCCCTGCTGAAATAGTAGCCTTGCCCCTCGTCACAACCTTGTGACTTCAGAAAGGCCAGATCCTCGGCCGTTTCCACGCCCTCGGCAATGATCCGCAGGTTAAGACTTCGGCCCATGCTGATAATGGCGCGCACGATGCTCGACTCGTCGGGCGTGGTGCTGACTTCGCGGACAAACGACTGGTCGATCTTGAGGGCGTCGAGCGGGAATTTTTTCAGATAGCTCAAGCTGGAGTAGCCCGTTCCAAAGTCATCCACTGACACCCGTATTCCTCTGCGTCTCAGCGTTTGCAAAATGGATGCCGCCACCTCGGCATGCCGCATGAGTACGCTTTCCGTCACTTCCAATTCCAGGTATTTGGGGTCCATGCCGGTTTCATTGAGGGTTGCAAACAGGTCTTCCAGAAAGTTCTCGTTTCTGAATTGCACCGCCGACACATTCACGGCCATGGTTGTTTTAGGCAATCCCGCATCCACCCATGCCCTGGCTTGCGCGCAGGCTTCCCGCAGTACCCAGGCGCCGATGGGCAGAATCAGCCCGGATTCTTCCGCGACCGGAATAAAGTCCAGCGGAGGAACCGACCCGCGCGTGGGAGACGTCCAGCGGATCAGCGCTTCTGCCCCGATCATCGCTCCCGCGCTCAGGTTGATCTTTGGCTGGTAGTTCAGTGTGAACTCCTTCAGTTCCAGGGCGCGCCGCAAATCCTCCTCGATGGATTGCCGCTCAACGGCGCGCACATTCATCTCCGGCCTGAAAAACTTGCAGCTCTGTCCCGCGTCTTCCTTGGCCTGATACATCGCAGTGTCCGCATTCTTGATCAGCGTCTCCGCATCCTGTCCGTCGTCAGGATAGAGGCTCACCCCGATGCTGGCGGTTACGTGAAGCTCGTGTTCGTCAATGAGATGGGCCTTTTCCACCGTCCGCAGCAGCCTTCTGGCCGTAATGGCAATGTCTTCAACCAGTTTTACCTCTTGCAGCAGCACTACAAATTCATCGCCTCCCTGGCGGCTTATCGTGTCTGGAGCGCGCACACAATTCGACAGGCGTTCGGCCACCGACTTAAGCAGTTTGTCGCCCGCCGGATGGCCCAGCGAATCGTTGATGTGTTTAAAGCCATCCAGATCCAGAAACAGCACCGCGACCTGATGTTTGTGACGCTGCGCCAGGGCGATTGCCTGGCCAATGCGATCGTTCAGAAGCAACCGGTTGGGCAAACCGGTAAGAAAGTCGTGCTCCGCTGAATGAATGACCTTCTCCGCCAGTTTTCGCGCTACGCTCACGTCGCGCAGAACCAGAACCGATCCGGTCCTCTGCCCCTCATGGTCACGAATGGAAGCGGCGGAGTCTTCGACGGGTATTTCACCTCCGTCGCGCCGGATGAGAATGCAGTCCTGCGGCAGATGCCATGTCACGTCTTCTCCAATGGTCCTCGCAATCAGATTTGGTGTGGTCTGGCGCGTGACTGAGTCCACAATCCGGAAAATCTCGTCCATCGGCTTGCCGGTCGCTTGCTTGCGCGTCCAGTCCGTCATCTTCTCCGCAACCCGGTTCAGGAAAGTGATATTCCCCGCAACGTCGGTGCAGATCACGGCATCGCCAATGCAGTCCAGCGTAACCTCGGCGAATTCCTTTTCCGTGTACAAGGTCTCTTCGATTATCTTGCGTTCAACGGCATAGCGCAGGGCGCGCAGAAGCTCGCGCGGCTCAATCTGGCCCTTGATCAGATAGTCCTGCGCGCCTTCCTTCAAGGCCTGCAAGGCGATTGACACGTCGTCCTGGCCCGAAAGCACCACCATGGGGACGTGGGGAGCGGCTGCGTGGGTTCGCCGCACCGACTCTAGCCCTTGCGTATCCGGCAACCCCAGATCGGCGAGGATAATGTCAACCGCATGTTCCGCAAGATACGTTTCCGCGTCGCCCATGCACTCCACATGATTCAGTTCGACGTCCTTCGAGTTTTGCTCGTTGAACATCTCGCGGATCAAACGGGCGTCTCCTGGATTGTCTTCAATCAGGAGAACTGCTTTTATCGGCCTATTGCTCATTCGGCTTATCCCTGTTTTGGCAGCGAAACCTTGGTGATCCAGAATTCGTTGACGCTCTTTACCATATCTTCAAACGCGTCCAATTGAACGGGCTTGGTGAGGTAACAGTTTGCCTGGAGTTGATAACTTTTCACGATATCTGCTTCCGCGTTGGAAGTGGTCAGGATGATGGTCGGAATCGTTTTCAAGCTGTCATCGCGTTTGATGTGAGCCAGAACCTCGCGGCCATCCATCTTGGGCAGGTTCAGATCCAGCAGGATGAAATCCGGGCGCGGAACATGGGTGTAGTTGCCCTCGCGCCTTAGAAAGGCCATGGCCTCGATGCCGTCGGAAGCCACATGCAAATGAATGGCGCCGTTGGCCTCGCGAAACGCTTCCTGTGTCAGCCGCACATCGCCCGGACTGTCTTCAACTAACAGAACTTCGATACTCATACTTCCCTCCGTAGTCTTCATCACTTTGCTTCGCTTGCGGCCAGGGTAAAGCAAAAGCTGGATCCTGTTCCCGGTTGCGACTCGACCCAGATCTTGCCGCCGTGCCGCTCCACGATCTTCTTGCAGATCGCCAATCCCATGCCGGTGCCGGAGAACTCCTCCCGCTTGTGCAACCGCTGAAACATTCCAAAGATCCTTTCGAAAAACTTCGGGTCAATTCCCAACCCATTGTCTTGTATCGAAAACAGCCACATTCCCTCATCCTTCCGCGCGGCGGAGATGTGCACCAGCGGGACGCCGAGCCTTTGATACTTGATGGCATTGCCCATCAGGTTCTGCAATAACTGGGTCAGTTGAACTTCGTCCGCCATGACCCTGGGCAGCGGGTCGTGGGTTATCTGGGCGCCGCTTTCTTCAATCGCGCCACGCAGGTTGATCACAGCCTGCTGCAATGCTTCTTCGCTGGAAACATCCACCAGCTCTCCGCCCCGTTTTCCCACCCGCGAAAAGGCCAGCAGATCCTGGATCAGCCGTTGCATGCGGCTGGCCCCGTCCACCGCGAACGCAATGAACTCATCGGCATCGGAGTCCAGCCTGCCCTTGTATCGCTTGGATAGAAGCTGGGTATAGCTGGCCACCATGCGCAGCGGTTCCTGCAAATCGTGAGAGGCAACATAGGCAAATTGCTCCAACTCCTCGTTGGATCGCCTCAGTTCCTCGGCCTTCTGCGCCAGATGCGCTTCGGCTTCCCGGCGCGTCGTAATGTCGCGGATGGCCGCCGTCACCAGCATTCCCTCCGGGCTTTCCATCGGGCTCAACATGACCTCGATCGGAAACTGGCTTCCATCCTTGCGCTGGCCGTAAAGCTCAATTCCGGCGCCGGTCTGCGGCTCCAGCGCTCCAGCCGCGCTTCGGCTTCCGCTAGCGATCACCCGCTCCACAAACCCTTCTGGAATAATTCGCTTCACCTTCTGGCCCAGCAGTTCATCGCGGCGGTATCCGAAGTGCTTCTCCGCCTGGAAGTTCAACAGAACGATCTCCCCGTCCTGTTTCACCACCACCATTCCATCCGGTGCGGCCTCCAGTAGCCCACGGAACTTCGCTTCTGCAATTTCACGCCGGGAGGTGTCGCGCACGGTACTCCAGCCCGCAGCGGCCACGGTCAATATTCCGAACAGGATTCCAATAATCAGAAATATCTTGCTCTGGCTTGAGTACCGCTCTGTTGTCGCGCTGCGTTCCGCCCGCAAACGCTCCTCTTCGCTCTGCAGCTTGCCGACCGCCGCTTGAAACTCATCCTTGATCTGTTCGTCCGGCCCGCTTCCGATGGCAGCCGCCGCGGCCGCCGGACCCTGAATTCGGCGCAAAGCGATGATCCGGTCCGCGTGCTGAATATATTCAGCGGCAAGCTTTGCTACGGCCGGGAGCTGACGCTGCTGTACGGCGTTATCCACCGTCAGGTTGCGGATGGCCTCCCGATCCTCCTCTACCTTCTGAATGCTTACGTAGTAGGGTTCAAGAGCGGATTCCTTGCCCGTCAACACATATTCCCGGCTGCTGGAGTCGACGCTTTCCATGGACAGAAGCAGATCCTGAATGTTCGAAAGAACCTCGTGGGTATGCCAAACCCACTGTGTGCTTTCATCGGATACCGCTATCCAGTGATACGAGGCGGTCCCAATGAGCAGCAAGGTCAATAGGGCAAATCCGAACGCGAGTTGTACCTTCTGTTTCAGCAAGGACTTCAATTCTTCACCTGATTCTTGCTCTGTGTTGGCGCTTCAGCGTTCCCGCATTGACTGACGAAACTGGAACAATGAACGCGAGCGCTCATCCTGCACTTACAGGGCGAGCACTTAGCTTTATCTATATAATTTCTGAAGATCTAAAGGATGGATGGGCAAAATTGCACACTCAGGCTGTAACAACAGAGCCACTTGCAAAATCCAGACAGCGGGGAGATTTAGGAACTTGTTGAAAATCGCCGCAGGCACGGGTATTCTTTGAGTTTTCGAGCGATTGCGGCTTTAAAATCGGTTTGAAATGCGAGATTGAGCAGTGTCGATGCGTCTTTTGCGGCCTCCGGGAGTCGATCC
>Ga0224535_1000025_pt1 | contig 59872 bp, 40 predicted proteins | sample 714E13034metaG_FD_179898 | JGI IMG/M metagenome (GOLD analysis project Ga0224535, IMG submission 179898) | Peat soil microbial communities from Stordalen Mire, Sweden - 717 E1 30-34 | ecosystem: Environmental > Terrestrial > Soil > Wetlands > Peat | place: Sweden: Norrbotten County, Stordalen... | reverse complement strand
CCCATTGTACGCCGAAACCACCGACCATCCGCCACTTCGCGCGTTTCTTGGCAATGCGCGGTCTGACCGAACAACGGTGCACCCTCTCGCAATGCATGGCAAGATGGGGTTCGCATAGCGCTCACGATCCGAGCCGTTTTGAATCCATCTTCAAGGAGATCTGTGCGCTCGCCGTCGATGACGACGGTCTCCGGTTCGATCCGGCAAGTGTCAAAGCGCAGCGCATCAAGGAGGATGTACATTGAGGCTGTGCCACTGAAGCGCGTCATGGCCGACATCGAGCGGTTCCTGATACCGCTCCTAACCGGGTTGATGATCGCAGGGCATTGGAAGCGGTCATGGCCAGCGGGAGGCCCCTGGCAGGATTGACCACATCCACCACAGCGATAGTCGTCACGAGTGGGAGTACGTTCTGAGAAATCGTCAGATGTCGGGACGCGGGCTTAGGAGAATACAGTGCGATATGCCGACCGCACATCGGAACGCACCTGGGAGGAGCGATACAATTCTCGCTGATTGCTATGGGCGACAAGTGAGAGAACAATACCTTCTTGGCTATGATTCCAACGAGAGATGAAGCAGCCCTCATGATCGGCCTTACTGGCAGTGCTTGCCTGTAAAATGGTTCCGAGCGAGATTTGTTGATCTCTATGAAAACAGAACTGGAGTGCCGACTCACGCCGGAAGAGGAAGAGCTTGTAGCCAAGCGTGAAGAATTGGCGCGGCTCGAAGCCCAGCTTGCCGATCAAGAGCTTGTCCTTGCCAGCCTGAAAGCGGAGTTGGCTGCTTTTGAGGGGCTGTACCTTCGTCGTGTTGGTGTGCTGTATGCAGAACTCGACGAGTGGAATGCGCTTCTTGCCGAGCTACGCGCCGAACAAGCGGGAACCCCAGAAGCAAAGGCAGAAGCATCCGAAGCTCGCGCACATGCTGAAGAGGCTTATTCAGCGGCCCACGGCGAGGCAGCGGAGGTTCAGCCTTTCTCACCTACGGCTGATTTGAGGAAACTCTACCGCGACGCAGCCAAGCGGGTTCACCCGGATACCGCTACCGACGAGACAGACCGTGCGCGGCGCGAGCGTCTGATGAAGCAGGTCAATGCCGCATACGTCGCGGGAGACGAAGATGCACTGCGGCGCATCCTTGCCGATCTCGACACAAGCCCCGATACGGTGCAAGGTTCGGGTGTTGGTGCTGACTTGATCCGCGTATTGCGTCAGTTGAAACAGGTTAGGGACCGTAGAACCGCCATAGAACGGGAGTTGGTTGCTCTGCGAGGCAGTGAGATTGCACTCCTCCAGCAAGACGTTGAGCACGCACGGCATGAGAATCGCGATCTATTAGCTGAAATAGCCGCAACGGTACGCGGGAAGATAGGCGTTGCGAAAAGGGAGCATGAGACCAGGGCTACGGGGGTAAAACAGCGTGGCCGATAAGACAGAACTCCTGCGCTTGCCGAAGTCTGACAGCACTTCCCTCATTCTTTCGGAGGCAGGTGCAAGCCTGATCGCTCGTGGGCGAAGAGAGGCCTCCAGCCTCTTGTTGCGAAAGAAGGAACCGCTATGCCTCGCTACCGCCAAGCTGAATGGGAAGTGGGGGTACATTGACCAAATTGGAAATTTCATTGTCGAACCCCGGTTTGATGAAGCCTTCCCATTCTCCAGCGGTTTTGCCGCCGTGAGATGTGGCGAAAAATGGACGTTCGTCGACAAGACAGGTCAGCGTGCATTCGGCACCGATTTTGACGGTTGCGCCCCGTTTTCCGAAGGTCTAGCAGGGGTGAAGGTCGGAACGAAGTGGGGATTCATCGACGAAGGAGGAAAACAGGTTGTGCGCCCTCTATTTGACCAGGTTAAGGGGTTTTCAGGAGGGGTTTCGGGAGTCGAAATTCTCGCCGCCGACCGACGTAAGTGGGGATTTATTGACACAACAGGAAACTTTATCGCCGACGCTCAGTTCGATCAAATCAATGAATTCTCCGAAGGTCTGTGCGGCATCGAACTAGCAGATAGGTGGGGCTTCATCGACCGATCAGGACGATTTGCTGTCCGGCCTACACTTACTTATTCCTTTGGGTACTTTTCAGAGGGCCTAGCAGATGCCACCGACGAGAGCTGTTCCGGTTATATCGACCGGAACGGAGATTTCCTAATCACAATGGAGTGTGAGGACTCAGATATATTCAGGGGCGGCTTGGCCCGTGTAAAGATCAATGGCAGATGGGGATTCATCGATAAAACAGGGAAAATTGTTATCGCGCCACGGTTTGAGGAAACAGCGAGATTTAACCGCGGGATTGCAGGCGCGATGCTCGACGAGAAGTGGGGATACATAGACGCCACCGGAAAATATGTTATAGATCCTCAATTCGATGAAGTTGATTCTCTAAATGGGTTTCGATACGGTTTGACTTCAGTGAAACTCGGGGAGAAATGGGGTTTTATTGACAGAGCGGGGCGATTCGTCATAGCCCCTCGATTCGATTATTCAGAATTCGATCTGATCAATGGGTTTCGGTGCGGATTAATTGCCGTGAGGATCGAAGGTAAGTGGGGTTATCTTGATTCAACAGGCAGTCAGTTCATCTCCCCGCAATTTGAAGACGCGCTAGCCTTCACTGAAACAGACGCGCCTAGCATTTCCGACGACTGGATCTGATTCTGAACCGATCCGAGGAGTCTTGCCACAACAAAATGCGGCCAAATTGCTTGCGATAACAAAATCGTTCTCAGAGCTTATCTGTATCTGTGGAAGGTCCAATAACCGCGCCAGCCGAGCGGCAATAGTCCGAGGCAGAGGTAAATTGACGGCCACTGCATTCGGATAGGCAGAAACGAATTCAGTCGTGACAGTGGGCCAGTTCATATATGCAGCTAGTAGATGGGAACAGGCCCCTTGAGCGTCAAACACTCCCGAACCACTTCATCAGACAGTGTCTCCCCGCCAGACTGCCACTCGCCATTGACAACAAAGCTGAAACCTATGTCGCCAAGGGTTCCGCTCTCTCGCAGAATTCGCCTCGCGTTCACAGAGAGCGCATTTCCTATGCCAAGCGGATTCTGTGGTTTGAAATCGACGATAAGGCCTGTCGGCAACTCAACATGCAGAGCCGTGACGCTCGAATTGCTCGGGCCATCGCTCATCTGGTCTGAGAGCGAACTGGATAACCCCATTTCCGTGTAAGTGCCGTTCATGCTCTTGACGATTTGCTTGATGCGTTCATAGAGGTTCCTGAGTGCAGCCTTCTGGATTTCAGCGATCTGCTGATTCACCTGAGAACTCCTTTCCTTACGCAGATCAAAGACAAAGACCACGGAGAGCATCCTCACGGTGGCTGTAGAGTTCCGGTCCAGCTATGCTGGTGTACTCTCTTCTAGGCCTGCATTCTCAGTTAACCCTGAATTCACCGAACCGCACAACAAGAAAATGCAAGGCCGTCAAATTCTCTTGCGGAAAAGCCAATATCCAGACCATCCGAGCAGCAGGATGGCCAACCAGAAGTCGATTGGCTGCCACTGCGCGCGCTGCATCCGGATCGGCAAAAACGGGTTCAGGAGCAGCGCCACGGCAACAAATGCCCAAGTCCAGCCCCGCAGTCCTTCCTGATACACTTTCCACGCCCAATAAATGGCGCCAACCGTGACGACTAGGCGAAGCACCATGTAAAAGCCGTAGGGGTACTTGCCGAATGCCGCCACAAGCAGCATGGCCGCACCGAGTACAGTTAGGAGAGTTTCTTGGCGTCTCCTGGCATTCAATGCTGCACCTTCCAACGATGCGCAACACAGCTATTCATCGCAAGATCCACCACGGATTTGCCGTAATCCCATCTGGCAGGTGTTGAAGGCTGCTGATCGCAATACGGAAGAGAACATTCGCAACTGGCCCAGCCAGGATGAGCGTCCCCAGGAGGAACAGGAGCACCCTCTTCCGGGTTCGCACATTTGAACTGCACTTGGCAGACACGTTCTGTATGGACAAGTCGATTCCGTAAAAGGCAGCGGCGAAACCAGCGAAACCAAACGTCAAGGTCCAGCCTTCAGTCCACGCATCATTAAACCAGAGACTCGGATGGATGAGCACGTACCCCGTGCTTATGACCTCCAACCAGAGGTAGTAGACACCAGTGGGGAGAATTACGACCCAAGCATAGAGTGCTAGCCAAAGCCAAAACCAGTGATGATGCCGAATGCCAAGCAGGGGGCCGGCCAATGATTCGTCGGCCCGGAGGGCGCTCCCAGCGACAGTCCCAAGTAATCCCGAGAGCAGCGTCAGGATCGCGATCCCTATGAGGAACTGGTTTCCAGATGGCCTGAATCCAAACAGGGATACATCAGCCACCTCATTGTTTGGACCCAGGAGAAGAAGCGATAGCAAGAGACCCGACATGATGACTGACGAGATCGCCCCAATAGTGAAATGCGAGTTCCTGACGAGACTGACTGCTAGCGCGATTCCGATCCCGATTCCAGCGGTCCACATTAGGTTTTGAGCCAAGTAGTAGTCGTTCTGGCCACGTTCATAAAGGAAGGCGAAGCCTCTCGACATCGCTGCGGCTGCCGTAAAGCTATACCAAAGAGCGACCAGAATCGCGATAGTCGGATGCAATCCGTCCGTATTGGAAGGAGCTGAAACACTGGCCCTTGGTCCAAATTCGTCCGTAGCGCATTCAAGCGCCTGGATTTCGTGGCTGGTATCCATATTCGTTGGCTCCAATATAAGCCAGGATTATATAGCCTAATGCCCTCTGCGTTCCTCTGCTTATACCGTATCAGGCGGCCCACCATAGTTGACAACTCCTCGCTGGAGTTCTCAATTGATGCGAATCACCTTACCTCTCAAGAAGTGCTTGAGGACGGTGATTGCCCGGAGAAATGAGGGTTACGCCGCAGCAGAAGCGAGGATTGTTGTCACCGGAGATTTAGACTTTTCTTGTTCTCGGCGATACTCGGCTAGTCTGTCTACCGCCGCCAGCTTATGCGCCGGCGCAAGGTGCGCGTAGCGAACGGTCATCTTGATGTCTTTGTGACCGGCAAGCTCTTGCACGGTTCTCAAATCGACCCCGGCCATCACGAGGCGAGAGATATACGTGTGCCGGAAAATGTGCCAGGTAACGTCCCGAAGCGAACTGTTCTTCTTCACGGCTTCCTGCATGACCAGCTCAAACCAGGCACGGGGGGAGATCATTGGTTCGCCATAGCGGGTTAGGCAGACATGGGGCGAAGTCGAATTCCGGCGCTCCCACAGCTCTTTGAGGGCACTTACTGCTGACTCGGTGAGAATCACCACGCGGGCCGTTCCGTTCTTGGTTCTCAGTAGGATCAACTGCCTGCGCTCCAGATCGACACGGTCCCAATCGAGCGAGTACAGCTCGCCCAGCCGCATTCCTGTTTCGAGAGCCAAGGTCAACTCGGGCTCATGGATTGGGCACCTCTCGCGAATGATGGCGCGGATGGTCGCCTCTTCCTCATAGGAGATAAACCGGACTCTGCTGTTCTCCTCCTTGTAAAGGCGGACCAGCCTCGCCGGGTTGGTCTTCGCTTTGCCGTTGCGGATAGCCTCCTGAAAGATCATCGATAATGTCCCGCGATAGCGGTTGATCGTCGTCTTCTTCAGATCGTCCCGCGTGTCCAGGTAGGCTTTGATCGTCTGTGGCGTGATCTCGTCTATGGGAGTCTTGCCAAAAACCGGCAGGAGCTTGACGACCGTTGCGCGGTCACCGCGGTACGAGGCTTTATGCTCCTTCGAGTAAACGAGGGCATCCGCCGCGATCTCCTCGAAGAGCACGGCGCGGCGAGGGCGGATCTCTGGCATTTTGATCCCCATTCGGGCGTCGGTCTTCCGGCGTTGATAAACAACAATCGCGTCGGAACGGCGTCCTACCTTCTCCCGGTGCCGCTTGCCTTCGACATAGTAGACAATCCACCAGATTTTGCTCTTCGGAGGATTTTCATAGACACCCTTCATTTGCTTTGCCATGCGCCAGCCCCTTTCACTACATCTAATACATCTAATATGTTATCAAATCTGATGGCTGTTTTGGTGGCTGTTCGGATTGGATTTTAGGGCATTTTTGTGCGAGTCTGTGCAGCGATAAATACCTATAAACCTTTTGTAATGAACGATTATGCGACTCAGTGCAATTTTGTGCAAATGGTCCGTTTTCCCCTCTTAACCGACAGGTTGAAGGTTCAATTCCTTCCGCGTCCACCAAATATAATCAACAACTTAGAGCGACACTGCAAGAGGCGAAGCCTGGCCGCTGAGGCTATTTTTGCGCCCATGCTCCATAAAAATGGATGGAGTCTGAATAATCACGCCATCTCAGAGTTGAATATTTGGCCTGCTCCGCGAATCTCCCCTATCAACCTTCCAGCCATCGATCTCCCGTCGGAACCATTTGGCGGAGGGCAAATATCGAGAATGCGCGTGCGGAGTTAGATCTGGTGAGGACGCGAATATGCGTAGAAGCTGGTTGTCATCGGAATGTCTTATGGAATCCAATCCAGTGTCATGAGTCAAATGTTCGTTAAAGAATGAAGTGATTGAAAAATGCAGATCCTTCGACTCCGTTTGGCGCAAAAAACGCGCCAAACTCCGCTCAGGATAACGGGACTTGTTTAACAAATTGAACGACTCAAGACACTAGCCGGGTTTTCAAAAGAAGTTTGGTCAAGAGTTGGTAGGATGAGGGAAGCCGGATGCCAGTTGACGGGTAACTCATGAATTGCGCATTACAGGCTTGGAACTCATCCGGAGAGATAAAGAATCGAGGAATTGTTTTCCGGCTTTCAGCAGACCGGATTTGGGGGAGCCAAGACAGTAAAATATTGAAGGAAAATACTGTTAGCCGTAAACTTTTCTCATGGTAGACTCATAAACAGTAATTTCAGGCATTCTGCGATCCTTCAGTTATGCGATTCTTCATTCGTGAAGGACTGTGACTGGGTGAGTGGGTGCTTGTTTTTACAAAAGGTTTGTGTGTTTGGGATTCGACGTTGGTTACGGAGGAAGAACGATGGTATCTTCTGTTTCGAGTGCTAGAAGGCGGTTCTTCGCCTTGGCTTTTGCAGCAATATTGCCTGCCGTCCTAGGCGCCCAAGTTGTTTCGGCCGTGAAGGGAGCCCCTTCAGTTGATACCCCGCCGAATTGGAATCTCTTCCTGGGCTACAGTTTTCTGTCGCCCCATGGATCAGTGGATTCGTCGCCTAACAAGGATGCGTTGCTGCCTGCCTCTTTCCATCATGTCACTCTTGGCGGGGATATCAGTGGTTCGTATTTCTTCGGCCGGCATCTTGGAATCCAAGCGGAATTGGGCCTTCATGAGTATGGCGTGCAGAACTCGAATCCCCCAGGGGAAAATGGGACGAAAGGGAACAACGACGGCTTTACGACAGTGTCTGGCGGCCTTGTTCTCCGCAATCCCAAGGGTGCATTCACGCCGTTCGTCCATGCGCTTGGGGGCGCGGCGCTGATTGACGGCCCGGCTCACAATGCCTTCACCTGGGGTCCCGTTATAACTGCCGGCGGCGGCCTGGACTACCACACTCCGCTCTTCAATCATCATCTGGCGCTTCGCCTTATCCAGGCCGATTATGAGTATATGCAGGTTGACTATGGCACGGGCAAAGGAGGGGACGTCAGCATCAATGCGGCGCGGCTGAGCGCCGGCATTGTGTTCCCCGCTTCTGGCGAGCCGCCCACGCCGGTATTTCTTGTATGCACAGCTAACCCGACGGTGGTCTACCCCGGCGACCCGCTCACAGTAACTGCGGATGCGGGCAATCTGGATCCCAAACTGAACGTGGTGTATTCCTGGGCCGGAACAGGCGTGACCGGAAACGGGACGACGGCCACAGTGGCTACCGCAGCGCTGACACCGGGCAGTTATACGGTGAATTGCGGAGTGAAGGAAGGCAAATCCGGCAAGGAAGGGCTCAAGCCCTGGCAGACTGCCGACGCATCCGCGAGCTTTACGGTGAAGGCGTATGAACCGCCGACGATCAGTTGCACGGCCAATCCCAGCACCATCAAGTCTGGTGAAACGAGCACAGTGACGTCCAGAGGCGTGAGCCCGCAGAACCGGCCGCTGACTTACAGCTACACGGCAAGCGCCGGTTCTATCAGGGGCAGTAACGCCATAACGGGCTTCTCCTCGATCGGCGCTCCGACCGGTACGGTGAAGATCATCTGCAATGTGAGTGACGACAGGGGACAGACGGCATCCGCGGACACCAGCGTGACCATCACGGTCCCGTATGTGGCTCCGGTTCCTCACACGCAGCCACTGTGCTCGATCAGCTTCTCGAAGGACAAGGCACGCCCGGCGCGCGTGGACAACGAAGCCAAGGCCTGCCTGGATGAAGTAGCCCTCAACCTGCAGAAGCAGCCGGACGCCAAGGCAGTTGTAGTGGGCGAGGCGACTGCCAAGGAGAAGGCGAAGACCGCCAAGGAAGAAGAGGCGGCGAGGAAGCACAAACACCTCAAAGCCGTGGATCTTGCTGCCGAGCGCGCCGTCAACACCAAGGACTACCTGGTAACCGAGAAGGGCATTGACGCTTCGCGCATCAGCGTGGCGACAGGCACGGCAGATGAGCAGAATGTGGAAGACTACCTGGTGCCCTTCGGCGCCAGATTCTCGGCCGATGTTACTGGGACCATCCTGGTGAACGAAGCCGACGTGAAGGCTGAACCACGCAAGCACCTGCCCGAGAAGCACGCACACAAGAAGGCGGCAGGAAAGTAGTTCTATAACTCTCTTCGCGGCAGACTTTCCGCTCTGTCGCGAAGGGGAATTCAAGACAGTGCATTGTCTTCCGTAATCTCAAAAGAGGCTGACCGGCTAGCTGGTCAGCCTCTTTGATTTACTATGAGGTTGCCGTGGAAGGCAGTCCAGTTTCTCGAGCTGCGGCCAAGTGAAGGGCAATTCATGGACAACAATATGCTTCGCTCATCGGGGAATGCGGCGTGAGCAGCGGCTCTATTGCCAAATGAAGAACCCTCGGCCTTGCTGGGGTGGTAGTTGCAGTTTGATAATTCCTGGAGTCTCTTCCGGTTTGTTTTTTCCTTCTTCTCGTAAAGGCGTTGGCGGGGCGGGGAGTTGAGCGCCGTCTCTATGGGACTCCGCGTGAATGGTTGCTTTCGCTCACCCCGCGCTGAAGCGCGGGGCTAACAACCATTGCGCCTACGGCGCGGGTGATGAGCCGCTGTCGGCATGGAGTACCATTCATGGCATTGCAACAGGCACACCTTTGCCAGTAGGCTAGGGATGGCGGGTGCAGAGATCCGCACCGGAGCTGGAGTGATGGGACACAGCACAATTCAGACGACCATGCGGTGTGTCCAAGTGGCGGCTCAGCACAAACGCGAAGCCGTTGACCGGCTGGTGGGCGCAGTGAAACGGAATCGCGGACCGAAAAAGGATACCGAAGCGGCCAAAGGCGGAAACGAACTGGTCACTGGATCGGTCACCGGCAAATGAACGAGTTTTGACGAAGCGGTTGAAGTTTAATACGCGTAAATGAAACTAAATAAGTTGTAAATGTGGCCCCGTAGCTCAGGTGGATAGAGCAGCAGTTTCCTAAACTGTTTGTCGGAAGTTCGAGTCTTCCCGGGGTCACCATTCCTTCTGCTGCGTTGCCTGCATTTCCTATCCGGCGGCAATGGCGGCTGCTCTGAATCTGTTCTTGCGCAGGATGGTTGCGTTGTTTTGACTTTGCACCCCATTTCCGTCTATAAAAGTTGATGTCATGGAAAAATGTTCCATGGCGTAACGGCTGCCGCTGCAAAGGGCAGCACACATCACCACGGCAAACGCCAGGATGTTCGGGAAGGCGGTGAAATTCCGCCACTGCCCCGCAACTGTGAGCGCTCCTGCCAGTTGGCCCGTTTATCGGCCAGGGCAGGGAACCAGCCGGGGTCTTTCCGCCAGTTGCGGAGGCCCCATGTGAACCACTGCAGGCGCATCCCCGAGCGGGAGGCTTGTGGGAAGGTGGCTGGGCAAGGCGCAAGTCAGGAGACCGGTCCTCGCGCCCCCAACCCGCTTGCGTTCCGAGGGGAACGAAGGAGCTTTCATGCCTGATTTTTCGCAATACCTCTCTGGCTGCTTCCACAAGTCATTCATGCGTGTGTTGCCACGCGTATTCGCTCTGTTTCTGCTGGCCGCCGCTGCCGTTTTCTGCCAGGCTGCTTCCATCCGCGGCGTGGTCACGGACGCTTCCGGCGCCAAGGTGACCGGCGCGAACGTGGTTCTGATCAACGGCGGCAAACCCATTGCCACCGCGGTTTCCATGGCAGATGGAAGTTTTGAGATCAACACAGGCCTCCAGGGGCGCTTTTTTCTGGTCGTTTCCGCCAAGAGCTTCCGCCAGTTGGAGACGCCCGTTTTCTATGCCGGCCAGCTCGACTCGGTAGAGCACAACGTGGTGCTCGAACCGGAGTGGGTGCGCGAATCCATTGTGGTTACCGCGACCGGGACCCCGACGCCGCAGCCACAGACCAGCGCCGCCACGAGCGTGCTGGCGCCGCTGGACCTGGCCTTGCGCGATGACCTGGTGAGCGCGCTGCGCCTGATGCCCGGCACGGTTGCGGTGCAGGAAGGCCAGCTTGGCGCGCAGACCTCGCTGTTCATCCGCGGCGGCGACTCGGACTCCAACAAGATTTTGCTGGACGGGGTGAGCGTCGGCGACCTGGGCGGGCAATTCGACTTTGGCACGCTCTCGACCACAGCCATCGAGCGCGCCGAGGTCTATCGCGGCCCGGACTCCAGCCTCTACGGTGCGGATGCGGCCAGCGGAGTGGTCAGCCTTATTACCCCCAAAGGCACCACGAGCTATCCCTCGGTTCTTTTTCAGGGCGATGCGGGGAACCTGAACACCTCCCGCGAAGAACTGGAAGTGGCGGGTGCGCACAACAAGCTCGATTATCTGGGCGCCTTCAGTTGGCTTCAGACCGCGAACAATCTGCCCAATGACGAGTACCACGTGGACACGACGGCGGCGAATTTCGGCTGGCAGCTCAACGGGAACACGCAGATTCGCGGCACGCTGCACTATGGCGTGGATGCCACAGGGGTGCCCAACGCGTGGGATTTCTATCACGTCGCCGACGACCGCAAGGAGGGCGATCAGGACTTGTATGTTGGGGGTACCCTGGAGAACCAGACCTCGCCCGATTTCCACAATCGCCTGCAGTACGGCCTGACGCGCAAGAGGGAGCAATCCCGGCAGTGGTATCCGGCGGGCATCTGCATTCCCACGGGCAGTTGCGATGGCGCTGCCGACGGCTACTCGGGCGGCAACTACTATGGGCTGGCGGTTACCATCCAGGGCGCCAACGGCTATAGCGCCACGGGGCCCGCGCTTCTGAATTACAGCGAGGCCTGGGGCAGCGTGTACCCCAACCGGCTGGACCTGATCAACAACCGCGACCAGTTTCTCTACCAGGGAGACTACCGTCTGACGCCGCATCTGATGTTACTGGCCGGCTTCCACTATGAGAATGAGCGCGCCGCTGAACGCGAGCCCGTGTACTTGCTCGACGAGAAAGCCGATCGCACCAACTACGATTACGTCTTTGGCGCGCATGGCGACTTCTTCAAGAATCGGCTGTTTTATACGCTGGGCGCGGCCGTGGAGCACTACCAACTGATTGGCAACGGCGTTTCGCCCCATGTTGGCCTGGGATTTTATGCGGTGCGTCCGCGGCAGGGATTTTTCAGCGGAACGCGGCTGAATGGCAGCTTCTCTCAGGGCGTGCGCGAACCCAAGCTAGACGATGAGATCGGCTCGCTTTACGACTTTCTGGAGAACAACGGCGGCCAGGCGACGATTCAGCAGATGCACATCTCGCCCATCCAGGCGCCCGCCACGCGCACCTGGGAGGGTGGTGGCGAGCAGGCCTTCTGGAGCCAGCGCATCCTCTTTCGCGCTACCTACTTCCACAATGAATTTGGCCGGGCTATCGAGAGCGTTGGCGTGGGACTGATACCCACATTACTGCCTGACCTGACTTCGGCAGAACAGGATGCCCTGGAGTCGAAGATCAGGAACGCCTACTCGCTGGATATGAACTCGCTCGCCTTCAGAGCGCAGGGCGTCGAGACCACCGTCGAGAGCGGCATCGGCAAGAACATCTTCTTCCGCGGCGGCTACACATACCTGGATTCTGTGGTGCAGCATTCTTTTTCCAGCGACAATGAGGCGCTGCTGGGAGGCTATCCATCCACCTTCAACGGAATTCCCGTGGGCATTTATTCACCGCTGAAGGGCGCACGGCCCTTCCGCCGTCCGCCCCACACGGGATTCTTTACGGCAAGCTATGCCGGCCAGCGCCTCACCGGCGTTTTCACTTCGGGGTTTTCCAGCCGCAGCGACGACTCGACCTTCCTCGGCTATGAAGATATCAACCAGGGGAACTCGCTGGTTCTGCCCAATCGCAATCTGGACTGGGGCTACGCGAAGCTGGACCTGGGCGGCAGCTACAAGCTGCTGCAGTGGCTGAACGTCTATGCCCAGGCGGAGAACCTGACCGACAATCAGCACATTGCGCCCATCGGATTTCCCAGCCTGCCGTTCAACTTCCGCATGGGTCTGCGTCTCGAGTGGACAAAGGCCAGTCGCCAGTAGAGGATCTTCCGGGCACATGGCGATCGGTTCCCCCAAAAACTCGAACAGATCGAGATGTTGCACTTCGATATCAAGCGCGCCTTCCGCTGGGTTTCGCTGCGGGTGGAAAGTCAGGGCCCAACAAAAAAGCGGCGCTGCCAATGAAGGCAGCGCCGCTTTTTGTTTCATTTGCTCCGAAGCCGGATTCCGAATCTTCTTGTCCGGCTTCGAGGCGGGTTCTCTATCAGGCTGCTCTAGAACTGATTCCAGAGCGACTGGTTGTAGACCGAGTGGTGGAACTGCACCTCGGAGCTCTTGACGATTGTGCCCAGCTCGCGGGGCGAGCGGTTGGCCACGGCCTGCTTCAGTTCGGCATAGCGGCCCTGCACGTCGGCGCCCAGAATACTCGCGACCCACTTGGAACTTTCGAAGTCCGCGATTGCCTTCTGGATGTTGTCGGGCAAGAAGCTTCCGCCCGCGCGCAGACCCTTTTCGTTGGAGATCTGCCCGTCGATGCCGGTCTTGAAGATCGAGTAGAGCACCAGGTAGGGGTTAGCGTCCGGCGCCACCGCGCGCACCTCGGTGCGCATGGAGCGGCTGTTGCCGATGGGCACGCGAACCATGGCGCCGCGATCGACAGCCGAAGCGCGAATCTGGTTGGGAGCCTCGAAGTGCGGGTCCAGACGGCGATAGGCGTTGACGCTGGAGTTGAAGACCAGGCAAAGGTCGAGCGCGCTGGTCAGGATGCGGTCCAGGAAGCTCCAGCCGAAGGTTGAAAGCTGCTCCTCGCCCTTTTCGTCCCAGAACAGATTGGTCTTGCCCTTGGAGACGGAGACGTTGGTGTGCATGCCGCTGCCGTTCACGCCCACAACGGGCTTGGGCAGATAGCAGGCCGTGTAACCCATGTTGTTGGCGATCTGGCGGGTCAGCAGCTTGTAGAGCTGAATCTGGTCGGCTGCGCCCACCGCTTCGGCGTAGCTGTAATTGATCTCGAACTGGCTGGGCGCCACCTCGGGATGGTCCTTTTCGTTCTCGAAGCCCATGGCGCGCTGCACTTCAGCTGCGGTATCGATGAACTGGCGCAGGGGGTCAAGCGGCAGGGAGTGATAGTAGCCGCCGGTGCTGATGAGCTCGAATTTGTTGGTTTCGCAATACTTCTGCTCAGCGTCCTTGCCGGCGAAGAGGAAGCCCTCGATTTCGGTGGCAGCGTTGAGCGTGTAACCGTTCTTTTTGAACTCTTCGTCGGCGTAGGCCTTGAGCACGCCGCGCATGTCGCCCGAGTAGGTGCTGCCGTCCTTGTCGATGACGTTGCCGAAGACCACTACCTTGCCGGTGCCGAAGACGTCGGCAGGAACCCAATAGAAGGCGCTCCAGTCAATGCCCAAGCGCAGATCGCTCTCCTTCTGCGCCGTAAAGCCGCGGATCGAAGAGCCGTCGAAGGTCAGGTTCTCATAGGACTTGAGCAGGAACTTCTTGTCGTAGTCGAGCAGGTGAAGGCGGCCTTCGAGGTCGCTGAACAGCACGGTGACAGCCTTGATCCGCTTCTCATCGGCCAGGTACTTCAGCCGCTTCTCACGAATCTCGTCGGCCGCAACGCGATTGGCGCGGTCTGCCTTGGCTTGCAGGTTGAGTTCTTCCAGCTCCTCGTAGGAGAGTGCTAGAAAATCGCGGTAGTCAGTGGACATGGATCTCCTTTTTTGGGACGCAGATAAAGGCCTAAGCCATTCAAACAGATTATAGAATCCGCGCATAAGGAATTCGTGAAGATTCTTGCGCTGAACCGGCAAAAGCCGTCACCGCCGATGGGCAATCAGGTACATCAGCACAAGGGCTGCCACCGGAATGAGCGCCAGCGCGCAATAGTAGAGTATCCTCCTCAGTTGCCGGGCTTTGCGCTTGTTCCAGCCATGCATTTCCTCGCGGTCTTCGACGCCAACCTTGTCCAGGTGCTCCAGGTCCCATACGAAGTCGTGCGCCTTGCCATACCGGTTCCGGGGATCCCTTTCCAGCGCCCGGTAGAGAACCTCTTGCAGTTCGGGCGAAATGGAGGGGTCGGCGACCCTCGGCGGAACAGGAAAATTCAACAGCCGGTCATTCATCACGGCCAGGGGCGATGGGCCGGAAAAGGGCAGTTTCCCAGAGAGCATTTCATAGAGAATGACGCCCATGGCATAGATGTCGGTCCGGGCATCGCCGCGCTTTCCCTTCACCTGTTCCGGAGCGATGTAGTCCGGAGTGCCGAGGGTGGCTGTGATGTTCGCAAAGGTCAGCCGCCGCGCCGCTGAGTCGCTGGCAATGCCGAAATCGATGAGCTTGATGTTGTCTTCCGCGTCGACCATGATGTTTTCCGGCTTCAGGTCGCGGTGCACGACGCCATTGGCGTGGATGTACTCCAGGGCTTCAAGGATGCCGAGCGCGATGCGGATGGCGCGGTCCTGAGGCATTTTGCCCTCGGAGAGGATCTGGCGCAGCAGGCGGCCCTCGCACCACTCCATGACCATGTAGACGCGGGTGCGCTTCTCGTCGCCAAAAACGTGCATGATCTTGGGATGGTCCAGCCTTTCGCCGATGGCTCCCTCGCGCTTGAAACGGTCGAAGAGAATGGGGTCGGCTTCCAGGTCGGGGTGGGGAATCTTGAGGGCGACCTGGCGGTTGTCGCGCAGGTCGGTGGCGCGGTAGGTGGTGGCCATTCCGCTGCGGGCAACAACCGCGTCGATGCGGTAGGAATCGATCTGCGAACCGGCTTCCAGCGTGTCAAAAAAGCCCATTGTGCGGCCACTCCGTCTTAGGATTATCTTCAAGTCTACAGAGAAAACCGCACAAGGGCAGTAAAGGTTTCGTAAGAGTTCTGCCAAGGCAAACTCAAGCGAGTTTCCGGTATGGCCGGCCACGCGGCATGCTGCCCATGCGCTCGACCGAGCAGATACGGATGACTTGCGCTGTGGTGTTGTCGTTTCCATCGATTTCGACCGCGCGCGCCACCAATTCATTGGCAATCTCGTCGATCTTTTTATCCTGCGAGACGATTTCGGCGATGGTTGCCTCGCTCATCTCGTCGTGCAACCCGTCGGAGCAGAGAACGAGCGTGTCGCCGGAATGCACGGTGAAGGTGCTGGTATCTGGCGCGACAAACATCTCTGGGCCCAGGGAGCGGATCAGAACGTGCCGGGATTCGGATTCAGCCATTTCGCTGGCCGTGATCAGCCCCATCTTCCTTTGCTGGTTCACCCATGTATGGTCGTCGGTTATCTGCCTGGCATGGCCGCTGCGAACCAGGTAGCAGCGGGAGTCGCCGACGTGGGAGACAGTCGCCTGGTCGTAGCGCAGGGCGCAGGCCACGACGGTAGTGGCCATCTGCTTGCCCCATGAATCCGGTCCGACGGTGCAATCGTGAACCGCGACATTGGCCTCCTGGATAAGGCGCGGCAGCAGACGATTCAGAAGCGCGCCGCCGGCTGTCCGGGCGAACTCCCTGGTAAGAACCGAGATGGCCGTTGCCGAGGCGACTTCTCCCAGGTCGTAGCCCCCCACTCCGTCGGCCACTGCGAACAGGTAGCCGTGCGTGAGAGTTTGCTGGCGCGATGCGGGAATGAACGATCCCATTGCGTCTTCATTGTTGGTGCGGATTTTACCAGCGTCGCTTGACTGACCGAACTTGATTTCCAACATGGCTGCCGCTCCCTCGGAAATGAATCAGTGAATGGATGCTTTCGGATTGGCGAAGCATCTGACTTAAAACTGCCTCTGGGCGGCCCCCGGAGCCGGTCTTCATAGAGAAGTACCGGCCGAGAAGCCACCCAGCTAGCAGCGTTCCGTTCTGTTCGCGTTCGCCGCGAACTTACTTTGCTTCGAGCAGGATCGCCTTGCCTTTGACCCTGGAGGTGCGAAGGAAGTAGATGGCGCCATAGATGCCCCAGACAGCGGAGATGCCGAGCGCCAGCAATGGTTCCTTGAAAGTGCCCAGGCCGAAGACCGGGCTGATGATGTAGAAGGCCATCAGCGTCAGGTTTGCAAAAAGGCCGAAACCGGGAATGAGCAGGTGCCGGACCACGCTGAAGTCCTCGCGCTTCCAATAGGCGACTATGCACAGAAGGCAGCTCAGCGCATAGAGGATAAAGGTGCCGAAGTTGGAGGTGAGCGTGATGGTTAAAAGCGAGTTGGGAAGCGCGGCCAATTGATCGTGCGAAGCATAGCCGACGTTGGAGAAGATGCCATGGGGCAACGCGGCAATGGCGGCATCGGTTGGAGCGCCTGCATCGGCGAAGACCAGCGAAACAGCGATGACGCCGATGACAGCCGAGATCGCGGCCAGCGTCCAGATGGCACGGCGCGGGGAGAGCGATCCGGCATGAAGAATGCCGAAGTGCTGGGGAGCCTCGTCGTCCTTGCCCATGGCGTAAGTAACGCGAGCGCCGGTGTTCATGCAGCTAAGCGTGGTGCCGATGAGCGCCAGGAAGACGGTGAAGGCCTCGGCCAGCATGAAGTAGCGCCCATTGCCGTGGCCCAGCAGCGTATCGCCGACCATAATCATCATGTCGCCGATGGGCGCGGCGGAGGTAGAGGCGCTCTGCATGGTGTACCCGGAGTTAAGGAAGTAGTTAGCCGCGAAATACTCTATCAGATAGCAAACCAGCCCCTGAATGAGCAGCGAGGAAATGACAGCGATGGGAATATGCTTGGTCGGGTTCTTTGCCTCTCCTCCCATTGAAGTTACCGATTCGAAGCCGACCAGGATCAGAATGGCGACGGTGGCCTGAATGAACAGGAAGCTGAATTTGTGCGGCGAAATGACAGAGGCGGCGGTGGTGTGGGTAAGGAAGTTGCCGCTGGCGTCCTTCTCCGGATAGCTGATGGTGAAGGGAACCGGCTTGCCGGCCGAGTCGAGCAGCGGCAGCGGCGCGCCGCTGGAATCGCGAAGCGTGGCTCCGGTCTTGTCGGTGGCGAACTGGTAGGTGTACGTCGCCAGCGATTGACCATCGTACTGGAAGGCCTGCGTGCCGGCTGGATGGTTGGCGCGATAGCCGATGGCCAGCACGCTGAAGATCAGAAGCGCGGAGATCTGGATGATATTGATAGCCAGATTGACGGCAGTGGAGGCGCCTGCGCCCTTCGATGCGATCCAGCCAACAAAGAACGAGAAGACAATCGCGACCAGCGCCATGAAAATGGGGCCCGGATTGGAGCCGCTCATGATGTTGGGATAGAGGAAGCCGACAACATAGCCGCAGAAGATGCCGGTGGTGGCCACCATCACGCCGGGATAGACCCAGTAGTAAAGGTGCGAGCCCCAGCCGACGACAAACTTGGCAATGCGGGAGTATTTGAATAACTTGTCTTTGGACAAGAGAGCCTGCTCGGCGTAGTAATAGCTGGAGCCTGTGCCTGGATAGATTTTGGAAATCTCCGCGTAGGAGACCGCTGTCGCCAGGCACAGCAGCAGGGCGCCGAAGATGCCCAGCCACATGGCTGGCGCGGTGGTTCCTGTGGTTGCCTGAATATAGAAGGTAAGCCAAAGGAAGGCGCCAGGAGCGATAAGAGCCATTGCATTGCTGGTCAGCCCGGTCAAACCCAGGGTTGCTTGCATCTGAGGTGCTTTTTGTTCTGCCATGAGCATTCTCCTGTGATTAAAGTGGTATGACAGTTCCCGCTGCTGGAGCCCGGATTAAAAATTCTCCCATCCAACTTAGAACTCCGGGACAATACGGATGGTCCGTATGAGTTATCTGAAGGTTAGAGCCGGACCAATCAGGATGGAATGAGGAACGAATCAGGAAGGAATAAGGAACGAATGAAGATGAAATAAAGGAATCAGGATTGTATAAGGAAAGAACGGCATGAAAAGACAGATCAGATGAAGAACAGTCCCTCACCAACCCTCTTGCAGGGGATTGGTGAGGGACTGTAAGTTAGTCTTGCATTATCGTTTGTGGCCGAAAAAAGCCACATAGCCGACTGTCAGAGCGGATTGCGCCTTCACCGCGGCCAATGTGTTTCCCTTTAAAGAGATCGGCACATCGCCGCCCTGCGAAGCTACACTCTGATTCGGCTATTTCTGGATGTTATTGCCAAAGATATAGCCGAATTCAAGTACGCCCCGGAATTGGTTCGCATCCGCTCCCGTCTTGCCAAAGGCAGCTCCGGACGTGTAGTCCGTTGCATGCACCCACGCGAGATCGCTGCGAACGTACATACCTCCCTTTTGATAAGTTGGCGTTGCGGTGAAAGTAGTGCCTGCGCTGCCAGCCCCAAAGCCCAACAAGTTGACCGATCCGTCGGTTGCACTTCCCGAACTGGTGAGGTATTCCACGCGTGCCGGAAGGGAGAAGCCGCTCTTAAATGCGTAGCTGACGTTCAATGCGCCGCCAGTTGCGGATGTGCCCTTGGCAACGCCTACCTTCGCATTGGTTGGCAGCTTGCTGTACTGGAAGTACGGCGAAACGATCCAGGGGCCCTTGGTGTACGTATAGATCACCGCATGCATGTAGCTGTTGTTCTGCACCGGTGTGGCCACCGTTTGATAGGCGGTCTGTCCGAGGTTTCCCATGCCGTCGTACACCAGAACATGAGGCCCCTTCGTCAGGGTCACCGAACCCGAGAGCCAGGAGTAGCGGCTGGAATAATAACCGTCGTTCCAGCTCAACGAGGCAGCCAGGTACTTACCCAGGGCTTGATTTACCTGGATGCCGCGATTGATGGCGTTTTCCTGATTCCAAATGATGCCGCGCTCGATATTGAAGTTCTGGTAAGTAAAGGTGGACTCGGCGCCCATCAGCGTGGGAAGAGAGCCAATTTCGAACGATGTGGTCTTTCCTGCCGGTAACTTCAGGAAAGCAACAGGAACAGGCCCGTAGAAATTCTTTACGGTATCTTGCGCGCTGGCGAACGGCACGCTGAGGGTCGGCATGGTGTAAGCGCCCGCCTGGATATAGTACTGATATTTTCCGTCCGGCTTCTGAATGAAGATCTGGCCGTTGCTCAGGGTAGCCTGCGCACTGTCATCTCCCGGCACGGGATTGCTCTGGAACTGCGAGAAACCGGTCAGGATGCCGTTGACGGAGAGCTTGCCCAGTGGTCCGGCATCGAAGATCGCCGGCGGCAGCCATTGCAGTGGACCCGTGAGAACGAAGGTGGGAAGCGGGGCCGGGGCTGTCGCAGGCGCCGGCGCGGCTTGCGCCGCGGGAGCCGCTGCCGGGGCCGGTGCAGTCTCCGGAGCGGGGGCAGGCGTTGTCTGCGCGCCAGCCGCCAGGGCGATTGCCAGGACTGTTCCAGCCATTGTTTGCAGTATGCGATTCGGGTTCATGTTCATCGGCACTATTCCTCCCAAGCAAAGATGTGTTGTATGAAGAAGAATGAATCCGGCCAGGAATGAAGCCCCAACGAGCGCCTTGCCTGACGCTGTACTTCATTATCCCCAGCCTGGCCTCCAAGTTACAGAAGCAAAGGCCTGAGCGAATTCAAAAAACAGAATGTGCGTGTCGTGTTGCCTACTGATCTGATACCGCGCTTGAATACTGATATTAGTAACGCCGATAAGTCATAAAGAACGTGTCAAGATAGCCAAAAAGAATTGATTGGATGATGGAAATTGATTCCATTACTCTTCTTCACGTAAGGATTCAATAAGGAAGGTAGTTGATAGCGATGCGGCAGGGAGTGAAGCTTTCCGCTTAGGAGAGAATCAAAAACCTGCTAGAATCCTCTCAAGCTTCACCGTGTCAAGAGTTGCCGCGGCGAGAGAAAGTTTTGCTGAATAGGTTGTGCCCCTCGGGATTGGAGCAGCGGTGGAAAGAAACGCGCCGTTCATGGCTTTTCACCTTCAGGCCGCTGGCGCTTTCTCGAATCTTTCTAGAATGAAACGGCGAGTGTTCGCTTGGCTTTGAGCTACATCCCAGTCCGTTCTGCCTTTGGCGCCAGAAGCGGCCGCGCATCGCGGACGCTCCTGTCCACGCTGGAGTGCGCGCTGGGAGTCATGGCCGTGGTTCTTGTGTCGGCGATGGCGCATTGGTTCGGAGGGCTGCTTTCCGTCTCCGTGCTTCTTTACCTGCTGATTGTGGCGGCCACAGCCTTGTTCTGCGGATTCTGGCAGGCGGTTATTGTGTCGGTGTCGGCGGTTCTCATACAGGGCTACTTCACGACGCACCAGCCGCCGGCCAGTCTTGCAGTGAACCCGGCGAATTGGGTTGTGCTGCTGGCTTTTGTGCTGGTTGCGCTGGTGGTGAGCCGGCTCTCGGCGAGCGTGGCCCGCCACGCCAGGGACGCGGAGTCCTGGAGCGAGCAGGTGCGCGACCTTTACGAGTTCACACGGCGCACGCTGGAGATGAATCTTCACATCGAGCCGGGGCCGCAGTTGGCTGAGCTGGTGCATGAAATCTTCGGGCTGGAGGCCGTGGCGGTTTTCGACACGGAGCTGCACAAGGTTTATTCGGCCGGGTATTGGGCCCTGGAGCCGCAGGAGCTGGCGCAGAACACCTACTACTTCGAGACCTCGGATGACGATCGAAAATCGGGACTGGGCCGCCGCGTGGTGCGGCTTGGAGCGGCGCCCATCGGAAGCCTGGTGGTGCGCGGCACGACCAGTCCGGTGACGAACGACGCTATCGCCTCGCTGATTGCCATCACCTTTGACCGCTACCGGGCCTTCGCCAATGAGAGCCGCATCGAGACCGAACGCCGCACGGAGCAGTTGCGCTCGACAGTGCTGGACAGTCTGGCGCACGCCTACAAAACGCCGTTGACGGCGATCCGCGCGGCCTCGACGGGCCTGAGCGAGATGGGCCACCTGACGGAGGCGCAGGCGGAGCTGGTAGCTCTTATCGATGAGCAGTCCGGGCTGCTGGGCACCCTGACCACGCGGCTGCTGACCACGGCGCGCCTGGATGCCGGCGAGGTGAAGATTCACGCCAATCCTGCCGGCGTTGCGTCGCTGATTGAGGAGGTTGTGGCCAGCCTCAGCGATCGCGTGGCGAGCATGAAGGTGGTCCTCGATATTCCGGACGACGATCTGGTTGTGCCATGCGACCGCCAACTGATGGTCATGCTGCTGACGCAATATATTGACAACGCATGCAAGTACTCGATCCTGGGCACCGGCATCACGATTCGCGCCGTGAAAGTTCACGCGGATATCATCTTTTCGGTGCACAGTTACGGTTCGGTGATTCCCCTGGCCGACCGTGAGCGCATCTTCGAGCGCTATTATCGTTCCGCCTCCCGCTCCAACCGCGCAGCCGGCACCGGAATCGGCCTTTCGGTCGCCAAGCGCGTCGCTCTCATGCATGGCGGCTCAGTCTGGGTCACCAGCGATGAAGTGGAGGGGACCACGTTTTTTGCGGCCATTCCCGCCTCGGTGCAGAAGAGGGTTTCCTGATGAAGCAAAATGCCATTCGCATTCTTCTTGTTGACGATGAATCGGCCATCCGCAGGGCGCTGCGGCCGCCGCTGATTGAGCTCGGCTTTCAGGTGGCTGATGTCTCGCGCGGCGAAGAAGCATTGCAGACGCTGCGCTCCGGCGCTTTTGACGTTGTATTGCTCGACGTGAACATGCCCGGCATCGGCGGCCTTGAAACCCTGCGCCGCATGAGGGCCCTGGCGCCCCGGCTGCCCATTATCATGCTCACCGTGCGCGATGCCGAGGAAGAAAAGGTGGAGGCGCTGGAGCTGGGAGCGGACGACTATGTGACCAAGCCCTTCAGCACACGGGAGCTGATTGCCCGCATCCGCACGGCGGTGCGCCGCGTGCAGGCTCCGGCCCGGGCCGAAGACGCGCCTATCGAGATTGGCCAGCTTTGCCTGGACCCGGTGAAGCGCGTCGTGACCAAGAGCGGCCAGGCGGTGCACCTGACCCGCAAGGAGTTCGACATTCTCCACTGCCTGATGAGCCGCGCTGGGCGCGTCATCACCTATGCCCGGCTGCTGACCGCAGTCTGGGGAGCAGACTGCCGCGAAGAGGTCGAGTACCTGCGCACCTTTGTCCGCCAGTTGCGCAAGAAGATTGAAGATGACCCGTCGAAGCCCCTCTACCTGCTTACCGATGTCTACGTGGGATACCGCTTCGCCGACGCCCAGATGTTCCTGGAGGAGACGGAAGAAGCCGCGGCGTCGCCCAGTTTGCCGGAAGAAACGTCATGAACATTTTTTGAGTTTGAGCGAAGCGGTATCCGAAGCCCACTACTCGTCGTAGTGCAACAGGCTGAAGACGTCGTACTCCGGGAAGCGGTCGCGGCCCTTCAGGAAGTCCAGCTCGATGGCAAAAGCCAGTCCGGCGATCTCGCCGCCCAACTGCTTCACCAGCTTGATGGTGGCTTCCATGGTGCCGCCGGTGGCCAGCAGGTCGTCTACCAGCACTACGCGCTGGCCGGGCTGAATCGCGTCCAGGTGAATCTCCAGCGTGTCGGAGCCATACTCCAGGTCATAGGTCACGCGCGCGACGGGCGCGGGTAATTTGTGCGGCTTGCGCACCGGCACAAAGCCGGCGTTGAGCCGGTAGGCCAGGGCGGGTCCGAAGATGAATCCCCGCGCCTCGATGCCGAGCACCAGGTCGATTCTCTCTTCGATATAGTGCGCCGCCAGCGCATCAATCAGCTTGGCAAAGCCGGTCTTGTGCTTCAGGAGTGTCGTGATGTCGTAGAAGAGAATCCCTGGCTTGGGATAATCCGGCACCGTGCGCACCAGCGCCTTCAGGGCTTCCACTTCGACGGGTTTGATTGCTTCGGGCATGAGACGAGTCCCTTCCTGCAAAAGGCTTAATGAATTTTTGGGGAAGGGAACAGATGAGAGCGGTTCGCTTCCCTACAGATTATAGAAGAACAGGGAACAGAGATCAGAGATCAGAAAACCGTTACTAGTTGAACAGGAGCGCCGTGAACGCGTCAGGAGCATGATACTGGGAAGCAGCGAGCCAGAAACTGACCCCTGATCTCTGATCTCTGTTCTCTGTCTTTACCATGCGCCGTCGATACGGAAGGAACTCAGATCCTCGGCCTCGCTGTCGTCCAGGTAGTGCTCGACGAGGTGATCGACACGGCAGCCGCGGGGGCCGTCGCGCAGGCCGGCCCTGAGTTTGGCCAGTTCTTCGGCCGTGCCCGAGGCAACGACCTCGACCTCGCCCTCTTCGGTATTGCGCACCCAGCCGCGCAGGTCCAGATGGCTGGCCACCCGCTGCACATACCAGCGAAAGCCCACCCCCTGCACGCGACCCTGAACCAGAAAATGAAGAACCATAGGAAAGAACCATGGTAAGTTTTGCAGATGCGCCGCCCTGGCGCAACTGCCAGTACAGCTTCAGAAGGGCAAATCCCGCGTGGCTTTACAGGCTGGGGAGAAAGGCGTGTTTTCCTGCAATACGTCTGGAAATCATTCCTCAGGGGTAAAGCCCACATTGATTTCAGTCGACTTTCGGCACGGCTGAAGCCGTGCCCTGATACAAAACAGCCTTTAAAAATATGTTCTACGAGTTTTTCCGCAGCTTGTTTGGCCCTGTTTGCCCAGTGCGAGCGAAGAGCGAACAGATGGCCCCACCGCAGGTGGCACGCGCTACACTGGATTTCACCATGGTTTTTGTCCTCGACAACTACGATTCGTTTACCTACAACCTTGTGCAATACCTGGGAGAGCTGGGCGCGAAGGTTGAGGTCCATCGCAACGACGAACTGACGGTCGACGAGGTTGAGGCGCTGCACCCGGAGCGCATTCTGCTCTCGCCCGGCCCCTGCACTCCGTCCGAGGCCGGCATCCTGGTTCCGCTGGTGCGGCACATGGCCGGCAAGGTGCCCATTTTCGGAGTTTGTTTGGGCCATCAGGCCATCGGCGAGGCCTTCGGCGGTGAGGTGGTCCGCGCCAAACACCTGATGCACGGCAAGACCAGCACGGTTACGCACGATGGCAAGGGCATCTTCGCCGGACTCGACTCGCCGCTGACCTGCACACGCTACCACTCGCTGGTTGTCGATGAGGAGTCGCTGCCGGAGGATCTCGTGGTCACGGCGCGCACCCCGGAAATCGGCGGCGGCTCTGTGGTCATGGGCCTGCGGCATCGCACGCTGCCCATCGAGGGCGTGCAGTTCCATCCCGAGAGCGTGCTGACCGAATGCGGCCATGAGATGATCCGCAACTTCCTGAAGATGTAGGGGACGAATGGAAAGAGCGATGCGCCGCACGAGCCTGACCTTCAGCGTAATTCCGGCCGGATTTCTTTGGCTGGCGGCTTTGGCGCTTGCGCCGGTTTTGTGCGCGCAGGCCCCGGCGATCCACCCCGGCGACAAAGACTCGTCGCTGGGGGCACCAGCCGTGTTACAAGGCGGTCCCATCGCCATCGTCTCGCTCGACAGCAAGAACCCCGACGCAGCGGCCAAGGTCACAGGCGCGATGGAAGTCTCCCAGGGCAAGGCCGTCATTGCCGCCAGCGGCACTGTCACCTCTGGCAGCCGGACCACCGAGGTTGTGTTGCCCCGTCGCGGCGTGCTGCGCGTCTGCGCCTCCACCACCGTCAAGCTGGCCGCGGACTCGAGCGTTCCCGCCGGCGAAACGCCGGGCCTGCTGATGGCCATGGATCACGGCGCCATTGAGGCCAGCTTTGCCACCGGGCGCAACTCCGACATCCTGCTGACGCCGGATTTTCGCATTCTGCTCGGCGCTCATGGCGCGGCAGAGGTCAAGATCCGCCTCGGCCAGCACGGCGACACCTGCATCGACAATCCCGGCGCCAACGCTCCGTATGTTCTGGTCACAAGCGTTTTTGATGGCGGCGACTACCGCGTGCAGCCCGGCCAGCGAGTGATGTTCGAGCACGGCAGCCTGCATGAGGTGGTAGACAACGAAAAGGAGCCCTGCGGCTGCCCGCCGCCAGCAAAGGGAGGCAACGAATTCCCGCTGGCCCAGAGCGAGGGTCTTGAACCGCTGCCCAAGCCTGCGCCGAGTGCGGTCCCCCAAGGGGCAGCCTCATCGCAGGTGGTGGAGCCGCTGGTCTACAAGGGCGCCGATCATGTGGCGCAACCCGCCGTGGCGGCAGGTCAGGATGACAGCTCGGCGGCAAAATCTTCAGCGCCCAAGCCCGAGGCCGGGAAAAAGACCGGAGTCTTCTCGAAGATTGGCCGCTTCTTCAAGCGCATCTTCGGGGCGGAGTGAAAAAAGCAGGGACGAGGGGCTAGGGACGAGGGGCTAGGGACGAGGGGCTAGGGACGAGGGGCTAGAGACGAGGGACTAGAGACTAGGAACTAAGTGAAGAGGGGAAAGAATTCCAAACCGATGCAATGGATGAAGCAAGGTTAGGCCTTGTAGAATGGACGCACTTCTATGATCAACCTCTGGAACAATCTCAGTCTTGCACTTGCAGTCATCCTGCCCGTCTCGGGCATGGTTGCGGCCGCGCAATCGCTCAGCGGCCAGAATGGCGTCTTTGCCGGTTCCACCGATATTGGCAAGACGCTGAAGGGCTCAACCGTCTACGATGCGGCGAGCGCAAGCTATCGCGTCACCGGCGGCGGGGCGGATATGTGGGGCAGCGAAGACGCCTTCCACATGAGCTGGGTGAAGATTTCTGGAGACGCGATGCTGACCGCGGATGTGCAGTTTCCCGCGAATGTCTCCGTTCCGCTGGAGAAGGCTGTGCTGATCTTCCGTCAGAGCCTGGACCCCGCATCCGCTTATGCCGATCTGGCGATCCACGGCGACGGACACGCGACGATTCAATACAGGCTGGTTTCTGGCGGCGTGACGGGCGACGTGGTTGCGCCGCAGCATGGCCCGGTGCGCCTGCGGATCGAGCGCAAGGGCAATCTCTTCACCACCTCGACTGGCTCCGCCGATGGGAAGCTGACGGCGTTCGCCTCGCAGACGGTTGTGATGGATGGGCCGGTGTACGTGGGCATTGGCTTCTGCGCGCATAACGCGGATGGGCTGGCTTCGGCGACATTCTCGAATGTGAAGATTGAGCAGGCGGGGCGATAGGCTTCGGAACTGTTGATGCGGGCTGGTCGAGGGGTGTGGTTTCCCACCCCGGCCGCAAAAACAAGGACGCGGCGAGGATGGGGCACCCGGCTGTTTGGGAGTGTTGAAGTAGGCTGGTCGAGGGTTTTGGTTTCCCAGGTCCCAAAAGCGGGACCTGGGAAACCCAGCATCCGCGCCCGCTCAATCGCCCAACTGATCTCTGATCTCTGACCCCTGATCTCTGCCCTACATGACCCCTGATCTCTGCCCTACATTTTCCGGGCGCGCTCGATGGCGCGGATCATGGCCATTGCCTTGTTGATCGATTCCTGGTTTTCCGCCTCCGGCACTGAATCGGCCACGATTCCCGCGCCGGACTGGATGTAGCCCTTGCCGCCGACGGCCAGCATGGAGCGAATGGCGATGCAGGAATCGAGATTGCCGGAAAAATCGGCGTAGATCACCGCGCCGCCATAGCTTCCGCGCCGCGCCGGTTCCAGTTCTTCCAGGATTTCCATGGCCCGCACCTTGGGAGCGCCGCTGAGCGTGCCAGCAGGGAAGCAGGCGCGCAGGGCATCGACGGCGGTCAAATCCGGCCGGAGCTTGCCCTCGATGGCGCTGACGATGTGCATCACGTGCGAGTAGCGCTCGATGTACATCAGCTTGTCGACTTTCACGCTGCCGTACTGGCTGACACGGCCCACGTCGTTGCGGCCAAGGTCCACCAGCATCACGTGTTCGGCGCGCTCCTTCTCGTCGTGAATCATCTTGCCGGCCAGCGCTTCGTCTTCCGCCTCGGTGGCGCCGCGCGGGCTGGTTCCGGCGATGGGCCGGTACTCGACCTTGCCCTGATGCACGCGCACCAGAAGCTCCGGCGACGAGCCTGCCAGCTCAAGGGTGTGCGCCGCAGCCGTGTGCTGCTTCTTCTTTTTGGAGGAGTTCTCATGCTTGTCAGAATTCCCGCCCAGAGGGCCTTCCGGCGTAACGCGCAGAAAGTACATATAGGGGCTGGGATTCACCGTGCGGAGGGCGCGGTAGATCTGGAAGGTGTCGGCCTCTGGCTCCACGTCGAAGCGCTGCGAGAGCACGGCCTGAAAAATGTCGCCCGCGACGATGTACTCCTTGATGCGGTTGACGCCGGCGATGAAATCCTTTTTGGCCGTCCTGTGCTTCACCTTCAGCTTGCCCTTGTCCCTGGGTTGGGGCAGTTTGGGCAGCGCCTGGTCGGCGCGCTTTTGCATCTTGTCGAGCCGCTCGATGGCTTTTTCATAGGCGTCGGCCGGCTTGCCGCGCGTGACGTCAGCCGTGGCCACCAGCCAGATTTCCTTGCGCACGTGGTCGAAGGCCAGCACCTCGTCGAAAAACAGCAGGCAGGCGTCGGGAATGCCCAGCTCGTCCTTGGCCAACTCGGGCAGCCGCTCGATCTGGCGTACCGCGTCGTACGAGAAATAGCCCACAGCCCCGGCGGTAAACGGCGGCAAACCCGGCAGCCGCGCCGGCTTGTGCCCGCTGAGCGCACGGCGCAGCACGGCGAAGATGTCGTCCTCGAACTGGACGACCTTTCTGCCCTCGGTGATGGTAATATCGCGGCCCCGCGCCACAATCCGCTTGAAGGGCTTGAGGCCGATGAAGGTGTAACGGCCCACCTGTTCGCCGTTTTCGACCGACTCCAGCAGGAAACATTCCCGCTCTGGCCAGGCGGCGCGCAAAAACGTCGAAACTGGCGTTTCCAGGTCGGCGGTCAGGATGCGGCAGACGGGAACAAGCGTGTGCTCCCTGGCAAGAGCCAGGAACTCCTTGCGGCTGGGCAGAACGGGATTCAAAGAAGTTTTCACAGCCCCAGTGTAATTGCTGGGGTGGTTTGGGCGCAGCGCGAGAGCGGAACCAGAGTAAGCGTGCCCTTGTCGAGAGTATTCAATGTGGCTTTATTTCCACCCCAACGAGCAAAAATCGCTCGCTGGGGACCCCGGAGAGGAAAAAGCCACTTAAAGGGCGTGTTTCCGGGATACATCTACTCTGGTTCCGCTGTAGTCGCATCCATGCCGATCTTCGGCGCGCTGCGCGGGCAGGCTCAATGCGCAAGCCCGGAGCGGTAGGCTTCCAGCCAACTCACCAACCCTGCCGGGGGAAGCGGCCGGCTGAAGAGGTATCCTTGCGCACCGTCGCAACCATCCAGGCGGAGGATTTCCAGTTGTTCCGGAGTCTCCACGCCTTCCGCAACCACGCGCATGCCGAGTTCGTGGCCCAACTCGATGGTCTTTCGGACCATGATGCGATCTTGCTCGCTGTTCTGCATGTTCTCAACGAATGATTTGTCGACTTTCAACTCTGTCGCCGGTATGTTTTTGAGTTGTTGCATCGTGGCATAGCCGGTGCCAAAATCGTCGATCGACAACTTCACCTCTTTCATCCGCAGCCTGGCCAGGATGTCCAATGTTCTCCATAGTTCTTCAATCAAGCCGCTCTCTGTAATCTCAATCGTGACATTCCCGGGTGGTACGCCATGCTTCTCGGCGATCGATACAAGAGTGTCTGGGAACTTCAGATCGTGGAATGAGTATACCGAGGCATTCAAGGACAGCATGGGAACCACCCCGTCGCCGTTGGCAAACTGTCCCACTTCGTTCATCCCGCGATTGATCACCAACCAGCTAAGTTCGTCGATCAGCCCAAGCTCTTCCGCGCGGCTAATAAAGTTGTCGGGGAAGATAAGCCCTCGTTCAGGATGCTGCCACCGGACCAGGGCCTCTACGCCAGTAACGCCGCCCGTGGCAATATCGATCAGCGGCTGATAGTGAAGTAAAAACCTGTTGCGCGCGATCGCGCTCCGCAGTTCCTCGTTTTCAGTGAACTGCGCGCCCGGTTCTACGGCCGGGAATGTTGGCGGCACGGCACACTTTGACAGTACCTCTTCCAGATCTGCCAGGCGGAAGGGCTTCTGGAGATGGCCCACGATGGAAAGGCCCAGTATCCGCGCCAACTGTTCCGCAGTCTCGCGGACGCGCTTGCCAACACCGCTCATCAGGACGATGCCGGCCTTGCACTTCTGCTCGCCGAGCAGCCTCAATAGCTCAACGCCATCGATCTCAGGCAATAACAGGTCGAGCAGGATGAGAGCCGTATCGGGCGCAAGCGCATCCAAGAAAGATTTAGCATTGGTCGTCGCGGTGCAATCGAATCCCATGGCCAGCGCCACGGTTGAGACGAATTCGGCCATATCGCGATCATCGTCGACAACCAGGATTTTTCTTTTAGGCGTCATTGCCGCCTCCCATGACGCGGTGAATGATCGCGGCAAATTCGGCGCGTTGATAAGGCTTGCGCAGCAGGGGACCTTCAACCAGTGGCATGCTCTTCTCTGCCAGCGCCTCTGCCGGAAACCCAGAAGAGTAGATGATCTTGAGATCGGGGCGCAGGGCTTTGGCCTTGTGGGCAAGTTCCACGCCGTTCATTCCACCGGGCATGACAATATCCGTCACCATCAAGTCAATTTCACCGTGCTTTGCAATCACCTCAAGCGCGCTGGCGCCATCATTCGCCTCATAGCTCGTAAAGCCCATCCCGGCCAGATAGGCGATGGTTATCTCAAGCAGGTCCGCTTCGTCATCCACCACCAATATAGTGCCGCCCGTTTTTGCGTTGAGAGGCTTGGGCGCGCCGGCCGGAACCTGGTGCGAAAGATCGGCTGCAAGGGGCAGATAAAACGACACAGTGGTTCCCTGACCAAGTTCACTGTAGAGGCGGATGGTACCGCCGGACTGCTTCACGAAGCCATAGACCATGGCCAGGCCCAGGCCAGTGCCCTTGTCACGCGGCTTGGTGGTAAAGAATGGCTCAAAGGCCCGTTCCAGGGTTTCTCGCGACATGCCAGTCCCGGTATCCGACACCGACACACGAACGTACCGGTCTGCTTTCAAGTCGTCTGCCTTTACCGCGGGATGGTTATCGTCGAGATTCCGCACCTCCGAGCTGATGATGATGGAGCCGCCCTTGGGCATCGCATCGCGCGCATTGACCACCAGGTTGAGCAGCGCGCTCTCCAGGGCGACTGGATCGACGAAGAGCGGCGGCACCGAGGCGTCAATATGGGTCGTGATCTTGATATCCGCGCCCAACGCATGGCCAGCCAATTCGATCATGTTCTGAATCGAATCTCCCAGCAAGACAACAGCGGGCTTCAACTCCTCTTTGCTGGAGAAGACCAGCAGACGCCGCGTGATGTCCGAGCCGCGCGCTGCGGCCTTTTGCGCGGTTTGTACCCGCTTGACGGCTGCTTCGTTGCCGGCGACCATGCGGTCGAGCAGGTCCAGATTCCCGATAATTACGCCGAGAAGATTGTTGAAATCGTGAGCGATTCCACCCGTCAATTGGCCGATCGCTTCCATCTTCTGGCTTTGGTGCAACTGGCGTTCCAGTTGCTTTCTCTCACTAATGTCGCGGATTGCCGCCGTCACGAGGATGCCCTCCTGGCTTTCCAGCGGGCTGAGCATGATCTCGATGGGAAAGACGGATCCATCCCTGCGCCGCCCGAGGAGTTCAATCCCCGTCCCGATCTGCTGCGCCAGCGCCTCTGCCGTGGTGCGAAGAGCGTCGGCGATCAACCGCTCCGCAAAGCCCTCCGGAATGATGTTCGTGACCTTCTGGCCCAGCAGTTCATCGCGGGAATATCCGAACTGTTTTTCAGCCTGAACATTCAGCAGGACAATCTCTCCGCCCTGGTTCACCACCACCATTCCATCTGGAGCGGCCTCCAGAAGTCCGCGGTACCTGGCCTCCATCTGCGCCAGATGCTTTTCCGCATCCTTGCGGGTGGTAATGTCGCGGATTGCCGCCGTCACCAGGATGCCGTCGGGGCTTTCCAGCGGACTCAGCATGATCTCGATGGGAAACTCGGTCCCGTCCCTGCGCCGGCCGTAGAGTTCAATCCCGGTGCCGATCTGCTGCGCCAGCGCCTCGGCAGCGGTGCGGGTTCCGTCGGCGATCAGCCGCTCCGCGAAACCTTCTGGAATGATATTGGTGACCTTCTGGCCCAAAAGCTCATCGCGGCGGTATCCGAACTGCGTCTCCGCCCGGGCGTTCAGCAGAACGATCTCCCCGTCCTGGTTCACCACGACCATGCCATCCGGAGCCGCTTCCATCAGCCCGCGGTACCTGGCCTCGGACTCCATTTGTTCCGTCAGAAATTTCTGGTTCCCGAATGTCATCTTCATGTCACCCGATTCTGGTTTGGAAAGGAGTCCCAGTCTTCCCATTGCGAACAGGCTGTAACTGATGGTCTAAGCGCATCAGTACTCCGAACCATTGAACGCTTGAGCTACATGGTACTCCGAATTATCGAAGTATATGCGTTACAAACGTAATAGGCTGGTGGGGCAGAGTCTGTTCCATTTTGCACAAATCGGTTCAGGGTTGAGGGGCGCGCATCGGAATCCCAGTCACCCATTTTGAGTAAGGCTGCGCAGGCACTGGAAGCGGCTGAAATTGCATGGAGGAGGGGTTCTCACGGTGTCATCCCGGCTTAAAGTCAGCGGCGCAACAGGACTTTGAGCGAAGCTGCCCGAACCAGCATCGATACTGGCATGGAGAGACCGCGCCAATTCACTTGCTTTTGCGATCGGTGTGCCATCGCTCATTGCCGAAAGTGGAGGCGGGTGGTAGAAGGAGGTCATGAACTCTGATCTCTTTGAAGTTTCCCGCCGCGCCTTCCTGAAAACCGCCGGAGCTGTTCCTGTTGCCGCTTCGCTCTCATCGCTGGGGGCGGCTTTACCTGGGGGCGCCGACAAGAAAATTGGAGAATGGTCCGACGATGCAGCCGGTCTGCCCAGTTATCGCTATCTGGGCGCGCTTCCGTTTGTCTCTCCTTCCAGCAGGATCAGCACAACGTATCTGCCCGAGGACCCTTTTTTCCTGCTGGGCAACTACCGGCTAACGCTGATGGTTCACGCCAGCGGCCACTACCAGATTCTGAGCGGGGAGCGAGCCTGGGGCAAGCTCAATCAAGGCCCGGAGGAGTGGAGCGGGTTGAACGATGCGGCTGTGGAGGTGGCCGGGAAGCGGGTCGAACTGGTGGGCCTGAATTGCCCCGCGGCGCAGCAGGCGGAGAAGCGATTCGGCGTGGGATACGCGCAATACCGGTACGCTGCGCTTCCGGATCTGCATGTAACGCGCACCCTTTCTGTCTTGCCTTCCACCAAGCCGGGCGACGGCACTTCGGCATTCGTCGTCACGGTGCAGATGCGGAACACGGGCAAGGAGCCGATGGCGGCCGCGTACCTGGAGAATGTGGGCGCGGCGTACAAGCAGATCATCGCCGAGTGGGATACGGACCGGAATGTGGTGAAGTACAGCAGCCGGGTGGCGCGCGCGGCAGAGCATGTGCGCTGCATCGTTGAGGCGAAGGAACCGCGCCCGCTGCAGTTTTCGAGCAGAGGCAGGATGTCGCGCTTCGAGGGAGCGCCGCCCTCGCTTTTCGTCAAGCTGCTCGCGGGGCAGAAGGAAGCCGGGCCGACGCTCACCGTGGAAAAGGACTCCGCTGGAGTGGATCGGCTGGGCGTCCGCGCGGGATGCACTCTTTCGGCGGGCCAGGAGAAGACTTTTCACTTTCTGGTGGGCTATGTCTTCGACGAGGCGGAGATTGAGCCGCTTGCGGCCAAACTGACAGCGGCCATGGGAGAGTCTTCCGCGCCCTGTTTTCAGCAGGAATGGAACCGCGTGGTTCCCGCCTTCAAGGGCGAGACGGACAGCGAACTGCGGCGCGAGATGCGCTGGAACGCCGCCGTGCTGGAAGAGATGGCCACATGGCGGGAGTATTACGACGAGACCGTCATTCCTCAGGGCATGGTCTATGACTACGAATGGGGAATGATGGCCAGCAGCCGCGATCTGGCGCAGCAGGCTCTGCCGTTTTGCCACACGAATCCCGCGCTGGCGCGATCCACATTGCGCTTCATCATGAAGCGCACGCTGCCCGATGGCGAAATCAAGCTCGACGATCTGGGCTTCGGCTGGTGTCCGCACAGCGGGCGGCTGACCAGCGACCAGCAGCTCTATTTTTTCATGCTGCTTAACGAATACCTGCGCGTGACGGGCGACAAGTCGATTCTCACCGAGAGGGTTTCGTACTATCCCGCCGAGCGCGCTGGGCAGGGAAGCGGGCTCGAGCACGTTCGCGATGCGTTTCTGTTTCTGCGCGACCGCGTTGGCGTGGGACGCCACGGGCTGATGAAGCTGTGGAACTCCGACTGGAACGACATGTTCTTTTTCTGGCCCACAACGGAGCCTTACAACCGCATCTTCGATACTTCCGAATCGCACATGAACACCGCCATGGCCGTGGTGATTCTGGGCGATTTGGCCAGCACGCTCGAAGGGCAGGGCATGACAGCGAGCGGCGATGAAAAGGAGCTAGTGGCTGCATTGCGGCAGCACCGCGAGGGGCTGCGCGAGGCATTCATGCGCGACTGGGGCGCGCGTCCCTTTCCCCGGCGGATGTACTTTCAGCGCGGCCAGCCGGTGGGGGAAAACGATATGTGGCTGGAGCCGCAGGGCTTCACGCTGCTGATTCCAGAGCTTTCGGCGGAGCGCAAGCGGGCGCTTTACGGCGAGATTCAGCAGCGCCTGATGAAGGGCGAAGCGCTGGGCGCAAAGCAGATGGAAAAGCCGCTCGACAACCTGGAGACTCCGCCCGGAGCGCGCGAAAATGGCGGATTCTGGTATGCGCTCAACGGGCCGCTGGTTCTGGGCGTGGCCGGTTTCGATCCGCAGGAGGCCGGGAAACTGCTGCGGCGCATGACATTCGCCAACTATCAAAGGCGATTTCCCGCCTACTGGACGGGGCAGTGGTCGGCCAGCGACAGCCTCGACGCGTCGTCGCGGGTCACCGAGGGGCTCTCGGTTTTCCTCACGTATTGCGCTCATGCTCATGCGTGGCCGCTTTACCTTTATCTGCGATTGCAGGAGGGGAGTGGCGGCGCGGGGCGGCTTTAGTTCCTGTAATGCGGGCATCGTGCTCTCCCACCCTTTCCGCGATGATGCTGCGGAAAGGATGGGGCACCCAACGTTTCGTTAACGCTTGAATCGAAAATGCACTAGGGTCAAGACTGCATGAATTGGTTATTAGCCATGGACAAGCGCGGGCGGGGACGCCCGCGCTACAGCCGGCCGGGAGGCCGGCGCTACATTCCAAATCACACGGTCACGATACCAGGATGGGGCACCCGTGACCTTACGCCATGCGTGAAAATGCTCCAGGACCCGTCTGCGAGGACTCAGGGAGGAAGAAGGAAGTTTTTCCGTGTTGACCAATCAGGTCCACATATTTAGACCAAAGTTTTTTGGCAAATGCCGATAGAGGAGGCAAGAGGCGGCGCCTCGACTATTATGTGATGGGCGCCTCCCCCGGGGATTGTTGCCGGGGCACAGGCAAATGGAAATGGAGAAAAGTATGGAACCCGTATCTCTTGAGCAGGAAATCAATCCCTGGGAAGCCCAGGAAGCTCGATTTAACTTTGCGGCGCGCAAGCTGAACCTGGAAGAGAACTTATGGAAGCTGCTGCGCACGCCCGCGCGGGAGCTTATCGTTCATTTCCCCGTAACCATGGATGACGGGCAGGTGGATATGTTTACCGGCTTCCGGGTACAGCACTCGACCGTCCGGGGTCCCGGCAAGGGGGGCATCCGCTACTCGCCGGACGTGACCCTGAACGAGGTGCGGGCGCTGGCCAGTTGGATGACGTGGAAGTGCGCGGTCGTCAATATTCCCTTTGGCGGCGCCAAGGGCGGGGTCATTTGCGACCCGAAAAAGATGAGCCAGGGCGAGCTGGAACGCATGACCCGGCGCTACACCTCGGAAATTATAGATTTCATTGGGCCGGAAAAGGACGTTCCCGCTCCCGACATGAACACCGACTCCCAGACCATGGCCTGGATCATGGACACCTACTCGATGCACATGGGGCACACGGTCACGAGCGTGGTTACCGGCAAGCCGGTGAACATTGGCGGCTCGCACGGCCGGGTCGAGGCCACCGGGCACGGGATTCAGGTGATTTGCGACGAGAGCATGCGCTACCTGAAGATGAACATCGACGGCTGCCGGGTCATCATCCAGGGCTTTGGCAACGTAGGCTCCAATGCGGCCCGGCTGATGATGGAGCGCGGTTACAAGATCATTGGCGTCAGCGAGTTGGAGGGCGGCCTGTCGAACCCCAACGGCATCGACATTCACCAGTTGCTGGAGTACAAGAGCCGCAACAACACCATTCTGGGCTTCCGCGGCGCTGAGGCCACGCCCAGCGAGGAGTTGATGACTTCAGACTGCGAGATTCTCATCCCCGCGGCCACGGAGAACATGATTACCAGCCGCAACGCAGACCAGATCAAGGCGCGCGTTATCGTCGAGGGCGCCAACGGGCCGACGACCGCGGTGGCCGATGAAATCCTGGCCAAGAAGCGCATCTTCATCATGCCCGACATCCTGGCCAACGCCGGCGGCGTCACGGCCAGTTATTTTGAATGGGTGCAGGACCGCCAGGGATACTTCTGGAAGGAAAATGTTGTGAACGAGCGGATGGAAGACATTCTGCGCGAGAGCTTCGACGACGTGGTTCGCTACGCCGAAGCCCACAACGTGAACAACCGCATCGCCGCATACATGCTGGCCATCGACCGCGTGGCCTACACCATCAAACAGAGGGGCATTTACGCTTAGCCACCTGCAGTGGGGCAGACGCTCGCTATGCGCTCGCACCGGCTTTTGATCTGCCGCAGACGACACCTGCGGTGGAAGCATTGCATGGAGCGGGCGCTCACAATGGCGCATCACGGGTCAGGTCGACTGGAGGCAGCAAAAGCGGGATGGGCCGATGGCCCATCCCGCTTTTTGTTATGCGCGTTGTGCAAGCAGTGGCCTGCCAGCGAAGAACTATTCAGTCGATTTTTGGGCAGGATCGGGGGACGCGTCTTCCGATAACGGAGTGGGCTGCTTGATGAGCAGGCCATCCAGCGGGACGGCGGTGAGGACGCGATTGATGGTGGCGGCGGCGGTTCCGTCGCCGTAGGGGTTCGCCATGCCGCGCAGGGAAGCCCGGAATTCCGGGCTCAGAGCGCGCTCGATAGCGGCAAGGATGGCAGCGGTTTCTGCTGGCGCGTCGATGATATTGCGGGCGCGTTCGCGGCCCTGTTGGCGCATGCCTACATTGACTGCGGGCAGAGCGAAGGAAGCGGCTTCCATGATGCCGCTGGAGGAGTTGCCCGCCATCGCGTCCACATGGCCCAGCAGGCTCCAGTAGGTGAGCGGGTCGAGGTTGGCGAAGACGTGCGTGTGCGGGCGGGTGGCTGCAAGTGCCCGCGTGCGCTCGATGAGCGCGTAGCTGCCGGCGTCGGCGTTGGGATAGACGAAGAGGAGCTGGCCGGGCGCCTGAGCGAGGGCGTTGAAGAGGGAATCAGCTTCGGCGTTGGTGTCGCGGAGAATGGTGACTGGGTGCCATGCGACCAGCAGCGTGGGCGGCGCGAGAGCGAGGCCGAGGCGGGCTTCGAGAGCGGGGCGGTCGAGCAGCGCGGAACGGCAGAGGTGGTCGAGCGAGGGCGCGCCGGCGCGGGTGACGCGCCAGGGCTCCTCGCCCAGCGCGATGACGCGACGCCGGGCGGCTGGTGTGGAAGTGAAGTGAATGTGGGCCATCTTGGTGAGGGCGTTGCGCACCTGGTCGTCGATGGCTCCCTGAGAGATTTCTCCGCCCTCGATGTGGGCGATGGGGATGCGCAGGGCCAGGGCAACGGAGGCGGGCGCAAGCATCTCGTAGCGGTCGGCGATGAGCAGCAGCAGGTCGGGACGCCAACTGGTGAGCGCGTCGGCCAGGCCGAGGATGGCGATGCCGATGGTCTTGGCCATGCCGGTGTCGGTGTCTGAGCTGAGCAGGCACTCGATGCGCGCCTTGATGGGGAAGCCGTCGCGTTCGATTTCCTGGATGGTCAGGCCGAACTCGGGCGAAAGATGCGCGCCGAGCACGAAGACGCCGAGGTCTACGCCGGGGTTAGCGGCCAGTTCACGCAGAGGCCAGTAGAGGTGGCTATAGTCGGCGCGGGAGGTGGTGACGACGGCGATGCGGCGCTTGGCGGGGCGATCTTCGATGGGCGGAGTCACAGGAGAAGTATAAATTGAGGCGGCTTTGTCCTGGCGGGCGAGATCGGAATGGAAATGGTTCTTGAGGCTGTGTGCCCCACATTTGGCGCGATGAAGCTGCGCCAGATGTGGGGCACACAGGGTTCGTGGTTTCCCACCTAGCCGCAAGAACAAGAACGCGGCGAGGATGGGGCACCCAGCGAGGGAGTTGCACCTCATGGCTGATGCAGCGGGGATGGCGGCTCGCTTACACTGAAAGGGTTCAGCGAGTTTTTCTGGTGGGCAGCTTTCAAGCTGCATTGAGGATGAGAACCATGAGGATGACCGGGCAGTTGGCCCTTGCTTTTCTTGTTGCCGCGGCGACAGCGGCGGGAGCGCAGGCGCGCTTTGACGCCGAGGCTGTGCGGATGAACAATCGCGGCGTGGCGCAGATGGGCCAGCAGACGACCGAGCGCGCGGCAGTGTCGTTTGCCAAGGCTTTCCAGGAGGATCCGCGGATGGCGCAGGCGGCGATCAACGAGGGCATTTCGCTTCTCTACCTGCAGAAGCTGGACGAAGCCAAGAAGGCCCTTCGGGCCGCTCTCGCTTTGGATGAGAACAATGCCCAGACCTGGTACGACCTGGGTCTTGTGCAGCACGCGGGCAATGAACTGGAGCCGGCGCTCAAGAGCTTTCAGCAGGTGGTGAAGATCGATCCGCAGGATGCGGATTCCTATTATTATGAGGGCGTCTGCTACCAGGAGTTGAAGGAATACGACAAGGCGATTGAGGATTTCAAGGAGGCGCTCAAAATCAACAGGCTGCACGCCTCGTCGGAGTTCGCGATGGCGCGCGCGCTGCAGCACTCCGGCCAGACCGTGGAGGCCAAGGCGCACTTCAAGCTCTTCCAGCACATGACCAGCACCAAGGTTTCCTCGCCCGTTGGGCTTGCCTATGGCGAGCAGGGCCGCTACTCGACCGTTGTGCCTGTTTCCGAGCCGGAAACGGGCAAGAGAGTGATGATTCCGGTGAAGCTGGTGGCGAGTTCATTGATTTCCCAGGTCTCGAAATCGAGAGCTGGGAAACCCATATTCACGACGACGGGCGGGGCCTGCATGTTGGATGTGGCCGGCTCCGGGAGCATGGACCTGGTGCTGATGCAGGCGGGCGCGCAGGCCATTCGCGTCTTGCACAGCAAGGGCGATGGCAGTTATGAGGAATGGGACGCGGCGGCGGCGGGACTGAAGGCCAAGGGTCACGCGGTGGCCTGCGCCGTGGGAGACTATGACGCCGATGGGCTGAATGACCTGGCCGTCGCGCTGGACGATGCTGTGCTGCTGTTCCGCAACCTGGGCAAAGGGAAGTTTGAAGATGTGACGGCGGCGGCGGGGCTGACGGCGAAGAACCGGCCAAGCGGAATCACGTTTGTGGACTACGACCACGACGGCGATCTGGATCTTTTCTTGACTGGGGCACCTCTGAAGATCGGTGACGCTGCGAATGTTCTATGGCGGAATAACGGGGACAAGACGTTTACCGAATGGACGGAGCCGACCGGGCTGGGCGGCAGCGGGAAGACTAACGCAGCGATTCTCACGGACTTCAACAACGACAAGGCGGTGGATTTGGCAGTGACCGGCGATGGAGCCGCGCCGCTGATTTATGTGAATCCGCGCGAGGGAAAGTATCCGACGCAGGCGCTCTACGACGCAACGCTGCCGCCCACCGTGGGCATTGCGGTGCTGGACTACAACAAGGACGGCTGGATGGACATCGCCGTCACGCACGCGGGCGCGCCGGGGTTGACGCTGTGGCGCAACGTTGCGGGACCGGAGAATGTTGGCCGGCGGTTTGAAAGAGTGGAACTGCCGCTGCATGGCGCGCTGCGCGGATGGGGCGTAACGCCGATCGACATCGACAACGACGGCTGGATCGATTTGGCGGCGATTGTGGAGACGAAGGCGGGGCCGCGGGTAAAGGTCTTTCGCAACCGAGGCGATGGCAGCTTCGAGGATGTAAGCCAGGCGCTGGGGCTGGACAGCGTGAAGCTGACCGCGCCGCGCGGGCTGATCGCAGGCGAATTCACGGGCAGTGGCGCGGCGGACCTGATTGTGACGCAGTTGAACGCGCCGCCCGTGCTGTTGCGCAACGTGGGCGGCAACAAGAATCACTCTGTTCGCCTGGACCTGAGCGGCTTTGCGGACAACAAGACGGCGCTGGGCGTGAAGGTGGATGTCTTCGCCAACGGCCACTGGCAGAAGTGGGAGCTGGCCGGAGCCGTGGGCTATCAGACGCAGGGGCCTCCGCAGATTCTTGTTGGCCTGGGCGACGCGGAAGGCATCGACCTGCTGCGGATTCTGTGGCCGACGGGCGTGTTGCAGGATGAAATTGATCTGAAGCCTCAGCCGGTGATCGCCATGAAGGAGGCCGACCGCAGAGGCAGTTCGTGCCCCGTTCTGTTTGCATGGGACGGGCATAAATACAAATTAGTGACGGACGTGATTGGCGCGGCGGTGGTGGGCCACTGGTTCACGCCCACGCGGCACAATATTCCCAACCCCGGCGAATGGATCAAAGTGGATGGCGACAAGGTTGCCACGGTGAAGGGCTCGCTGAGCCTGCGCTTCATGGAACCTATGGAGGAGGTCAACTACATCGACCAGTTGCGGCTGGTTGCGGTCGATCATCCGGAGAATGTCGAGGTCAATCCCGACGAGCGATTCCTGGACGATCCGCCGTTTGCCTCGGGGCGCGTGGTGGCCTCGGAAGGCGCGCGGAGGCCAGTGGGCGCGTGGGACGGCGAGGGTCGCGATGTGCTGGAGCAGGTGAGCCGCCGCGATCACAAGTTCGCGAGCGGATTTACGCCGCTGCCGTATGACGGCTTTGCCAATCTGCATTCCCTGACGCTGGATTTGGGATCGCTGGACGCGCATTCCCCGCTGCGGCTGCTGATGACCGGATATGTGAACTACTTCAGCGCGACTTCGCTCTATGCGGCGTGGCAGGGCGGCATCAAGCCGATTTCGCCGTATGCCGAGGCGCAACTGCCGGATGGGAGTTGGCAGCGCATCGCGGACGATGTGGGCTTTCCCGCTGGCCTGGAGCGCACCATTGTTGTGGACCTCACGGGCAAGCTGCCTGCGGGAGCGCACCGCATTCGTCTAGTCAGCAACCTCGAAATCTATTGGGACCAAGTGCTCATCGATCAGAGCGCCAATGCGGAAGCAAGAACAGCGGAGATGCCGCTCGGGCTAGCCACGCTGCATTTCCGCGGCTACCCGACGCAGATTGATGGCGCAAGCCCCGGCGATCTGGACTACGACTACGACCGCGTGAGCTTGACCGGACCGTTCCAGCATCAGCGCGGCAACTACACGCGCATGGGCGACGTGACGGAACTGGTGAAGAGCATCGACGACCGCTATGTGATCTTCGGCAGCGGCGAGGAAATTGCCGCCGAGTTCGATGCGGCCAGGCTGCCCGCGCTGCCCTCGCATTGGAAGCGCGACTACTTCTTCTACGCCAACGGATTTGTGAAGGACATGGACTGGTGGGATGCGTCGCCCTTTACCGTGGCGCAACTACCGTTCCATGCGATGAGCAAGTATCCGTATCCGGCGAACGAAAAGTTCCCGGACGATGCGGATGCGCTGGAGTACCAGTTGAACTGGAACGATCGATTTGATTCGGGCGAGCCGGTGCGGTCGTATCGATTTGACTACAACGTGATGCCGTCCACTCCGGCGGAGGACAGGGCTGCGCAGCCGCCTGCGGTGGTGCTGACGGCGCCTGCGGCGCAACCACCTGCGGTGGGGCTGACTGCGCCTGCGGCGCAAGGGACAGGGAAGTGATGAATGATGTGATCCTTGCGCCGGCGGTGCGGCAACTGGAGTTGCTGCGCTCTGGTGAGATTTCTGTGGCGGAGTTGGCTGAGGCGCACATAGAACAAATTGCCCGGCTGAATCCGCGGTTGAATGCCTTCGCAGATTTTGATGCGGAGCGCGTGCGCGCCGAGGCTCGGCGGCTGGATGAAACGAAAGAGCCGCGAGGGCCGCTGCACGGATTGCCCGTCACCGTGAAGTCCTGCATTGCGACGGCGGGCTATCGCTGCGAGATTGGCAGCCTGCTGCACGAAGGCGAAGTGCCGCGCGAGGATGCGGTTGTTGTGGCGCGGCTGCGGGCCGCAGGAGCGTTGATTCTGGGCACTACCAACTGTCCAGAGTTTCTGATGGCCTACGAGACCGATAATCTGCTGCACGGACGCACGAATAATCCCTGGGACCTGGAGCGCACGCCGGGCGGATCGAGCGGCGGCGAGTCGGCGGCCATTGCGGCGGGGCTTTCGGCGGCAGGCCTCGGCAGCGACAGCGGCGGCTCGGTGCGCGTGCCCGCGCACTTTACCGGCATCTGCTCGCTGAAGCCGACACCGGGCCGCATTCCCGGGCGCGGACACCTGCCGCCGTGCGTGGGTCCGTTCTCGACGCTTGGCTCCATTGGGCCGATGGCGCGCACCATTGCTGATGTTGCGCTGATGTTTCGCACTCTGAGCGGCCAGGACCCGCTGGACCCGGTTAGCCCGCCCGTTGCGCTTCGTGAGCACGGCCCGGAAGAACTGCGAGCCAATACGATTGGCTACTTCGAGGACGACGGCATAGCGCCCGTTACGGCGGAGACGCGCGCGGCGGTGCAGGCCGCAGCGGGCGCGCTGCGCAGCGCGGGCTTCCGCGTGGAGCCGTTCAAGCCGCGCACGCTGGAAGCGCTGCGCAAGCTGTGGTGGAAGTTTTTCGTGCAGTGCGGAGCCATGTTGTTTGAGCCGGAGTATCGCGGCCGGCGCGAGCGGCTGAGCCCTGTTTTCAGCGGTTTTCTCGACATTGCCGAAGCCGTGACGCCGCTGACGGCCACGCAGTTGCTGAACGCATGGTGCGAACTGGACCTGATGCGCTCGAGGATGCTCGAAGAAATGAGCGAGTATCCGGTGCTTTTGTGTCCGGTGGCCAGCATTCCCGCCTTCCGCCACGGCGAGCGCAAGTGGGTCATTGAGGGCCAGACCGTGGAGTATCTCGATGCCGTGCGTTACACGGAATGGTTCAATGCGATGGGTGCGCCGGCGGCGGTGGTTCCTGTGGGCCATTCGCCCGAAGGGCTGCCCATCGGCGTGCAGATTGTGGCCCGTCCCTTCCAGGACGAGACGGCTCTGGGCGTTGCGGCGGTTGTGGATGCGGCCTTTGGCTATCATGCGCCACCCCTCGCACAGGCGTGAGCGCTGCGGACCTGTCAAGTTCATCCATCAACGAATGAGCTTTCCATCCGTACTGCAAACAGAACGAAAGTCATGTGCAGAAGTGCTCCATCTCAACCTTTTGGTTGAGGCGAGTCTCGACCGTATGCGTTAGGCTGAGCTTTCCTCAGAATGGAGCGCGAACGTGCGCGAGAATTGGCATAAGAAATTTGCCGAAACCCCAGATGTGCTGAAGAGCGCGCAGCGCCAGCATACCGTGGTGCCGGTGCTGGATTTGGAGATTGGCGGCGGCGAGTTCATTGCCATGGCTGGGCCCTGCTCGGTGGAGACGGAGTTCCAGTTGATGGCTACCGCAGAGCGTGTGAGCCGGGCCGGAGCGCGGGTTTTGCGTGGCGGCGCCTTCAAGCCGCGCAGTTCACCCTATTCGTTTCAAGGGCTTGGCCTGGAAGGGCTGAAGATGCTGGCCCGCGCGCGCGAAGAGAGCGGGTTGGCCATCGTGACCGAAGTCATGTCAGAGACGGACGTGCCGATGGTGGCAGAGTACGCCGATATTCTGCAGATCGGCACGCGCAACATGGAGAACTATTCGCTGCTGGAAGCGGCGGCGCACTCTGGCCGGCCGGTGCTGCTGAAGCGCGGTATGGTGGCCACCATCGACGAATTGCTGCATTCGGCGCAGTTCATCCTCGACAATGGCAACCCCAACGTCATTCTTTGCGAACGCGGCATCCGCACCTTTGAGACGGCGACGCGCAATACCTTCGACGTGGCAGCAATCACTCTGCTCAAGCAAATTTCGCACCTTCCGGTCATTGCCGATCCGAGTCATGCGGCAGGGTATAGCGACCTGGTCCCTTCGTTGGCGCGCGTGGCTGTCGCAGCCGAAGCGGATGGCATGCTGGTAGAGGTGCATCCCAACCCGGACAAGGCATGGAGCGATGGCGGCCAGTCTCTGGACTTTGCCGGATTCGACGAGATGATGGCGGATCTCGAGCCGTGGATTACGCTGCGCGAAGATGAGCGGTCGCGGCGCAGGCTGGGATTTTCGCGGCGACGCGAGAGGGCTGAAGTGCGGACGATGGAGGCAGTCGGATGAGTCCTGCTGCCAGGGTGCTGGCAACTGCCGCGTCGTTTGCGTTGCTGATTCCGGTGTGCGGATTTGCGCCCAGTCCGGCGCAGAGTTCCGGGGCGGAGATCGGCGCCGATATCATTGTCACGGCTGCTCCGGCTTATCAGCCGCTGGCCGCGCTGCGCGGGGATGAGCGTTTTCCCAAAGGCGCGCAACTGCTGCTGGTTCATGCAGGCAAGGCGGAGCCGCTGGTGGCGGGCTTTGCGGCTAGCGCGGACGCCAATCTCTCCTTTGATGCAAAGACGGTGCTCTTCGCGGGCAAGCAGGCTGCAGGCGATCCGTGGCAAATATGGGAGCTGACGCTGGCTGATCGCTCCGTGCGGAAGGTGATTGCAACCGCGGGCGACGCCGAGCGACCATTTTATCTTCCGGGCGGACGGCTGGTCTGGGCCGGGCGCACGCCGCAGGGATTTCAACTGCAATCGGCGGAAGACGGCCGCCTGCCGGCACAGAGCTTTGCGAACCCTACGGCGGGGCCTGGCATCGTACCACTCACTTACATGCAGGCGAGCGCTTTTCCCGCGGATGTGCTGGCGGATGGGCGGATTTTGTTTGAGGCGGGATTTCCGCTGGGCGCGGGCGCGACTCCCGAACTCTATCTGGTCTATGCCGATGGGTCGGGCGTCGAGTCGTACCGTTGCGATCACGGCAGGGCGCGCTGGGGCGGAAGGCAATTGGCGTCGGGCGATGTGGTCTTTACGCACGGAGCAACGCTCGGGCGATTCACTTCGCCGCTGGCCCATGAGGAGACGGTCGCCGCTCCCCATGCGGAGTACGCGGGCGCGATTGCCGAGAGTTCGTCGGGCGAATGGCTGGTGAGCGCGCGGGGCGGGGCTGGAACGCGCTATGCGTTGAAGTTGTGGAAGTCCGGTTCGCCGGAGTTGCAAAGTGTGCTGGCTGTGAGCGGCGAGGATATTGTCGAGCCGGTTCTTGTTGCGCCGCGCACGAGGCCCAATCGGCATCCCTCCGGGCTGCACGATTGGAACTATGCCAATCTGCTTGCTCTCGATGCGCGCCAATCGCGCGAAGGCGAACTGAAAGTTGCGCCCGCATCGGTGCGGATGGAGACGATGGACGCTGCCGGCCACGCCGTTGTGATGGGCACGGCGCCGGTCGAGGCGGATGGTTCCTTCTTTGTGAAAGCTCCGGCGGACAAGCCTATCCGCTTTGCGCTGCTGAATGCGAAGGGCGCGGTGCTGCGGCAGGAGCGCGGATGGTTCTGGGCTCGCCGGGGCGAACAGCGCATCTGCGTGGGCTGCCATGTGGGACCGGAACGCGCGTCGGAAAATCGCGTGCCAGCCGTGTTGCTGCGTACCACCACGCCGGTTGATCTGACGGGCGCGGCGCGGACACAGGCAACGCAGCAGAAAACGCCGGGAGGTAATCAATAAGATGTTTGCTCGCTATCTTCTTCTATTCGCTGGTGCTGTCTCGATGGCTGCGGCGCAAACTGTTCCTCCGGCTCCGGCTGTTTCCGCGCCGCAGACTGCGGTTCCACCTCTCGCTGTTTCTGCGCCGCAGGCTCCGGCGCAACATGCGTCTAGCATTCGCTTTGAGGACGCCAGCGACAAGGCGGGCATCAACTTTACGAGCAGCTTCGGGTCGCGCCAACTGGGATCGCTGCTGGAGGGGACAGGCTCGGGCTGCGTCTGGTTGGACTACAACAACTCCGGCCGGGAGTCTCTTTATGTGGTCAACGGAAGGCCGCTGGATGACTCCATGCATCCGTATCCGCTCAAGGTGAAGCCGGCAACGCCGCCGCACAACCATCTCTACCGCAACGACGGTAACGGCCACTTTACCGATGTGACGGAGGTGTCCGGCCTCGATCCGGATATGTACTCAGTGGCTGTGACGGCGGCGGATTATGACAATGACGGCTTTGTCGATTTGCTGGTTACGGGCTATGGGAAGACCATCCTCTATCACAACGACGGCAATGGCCACTTCACCGATGTGACGGCGAAGGCCGGCCTCAAGGTGGACGGCTGGGGCATCAGTTCCACGTGGCTGGACTACGACAAAGACGGATGCGTTGATTTGTTTGTGGGCCGTTACGTCAAGTTCGATCCGAAGTACCGCGCCTTCTACGCGGCGGACAACTATCCGGGACCGCTGGACTACGAGGGCGAAACCAACAAGCTCTATCACAACAACTGCGACGGAACTTTCACAGACGTGAGCGAGAAGTCCGGCATCGGCGCTTTTGTGGGCCGCACGATGGGTGTGACGGCGGCGGACTTTGACAACGACGGCTGGGACGACATTTACGTGGCCAACGACCGCACGGAAAACTTCCTCTTCCACAACAAGCACGATGGAACCTTTGAGGAGATTGCCAACGAGACGGGCACGGCCTACGGGCAGAATGGCGAGTCGACATCATCGATGGGGCCTGTCTTTGCCGATCTTGAGGGCCGCGGCATGCTGGACCTGTGGGTAACCGACGGCCACTACAACCGGCTGCTGCATAACGCCATGGCGCCCACGGACGGGAGTTCGTCCGAGGGATGGAAGCCGGGCAAGCCGGGCTTTGAAGACATGGGCGCGACCAACGGCGTCTCGCAGGCCAATGCGCAGTACGTGAGCTGGGGCACGGGCGTTTACGACTTCGATAACGACGGGCAGCTCGACATTCTCATCTTCCACGGCGGGCTTATTCACTTGATTCCGCAGGAGCAAACGCTGTTTCGCGGACTGGGCAACGGGAAGTTTGAGGACGTTTCGCGCGATGCAGGCCCGGTGCTGAGTGTGCGCACTACTTCGCGGGGCGCATGTTTTGCGGACTACAACAACGACGGCAAAATCGATGCGTTTCAAGTGAACCTGGGCGGGAAGGGAACGCTGCTGCACAACGTCTATACCAATACCGGCCACTGGATCGAGATCAAGCTCAATGGAGCCATGAGTCAGTTGGATGGCGTCGGGACCAAGGCCGGTCTCAAGGGAACCATGAGCAATCGCGACGGCATCGGAGCGCGCGTTGAAGTCTTCGCGGGAGGCAAGCGCCAGACGGCGGAGCGCGTGGCCGGTTCCGGTTATCTCTCGCAGAACGACGGCCGCCTGCACTTTGGACTGGGCGCGGCCACAACTGTGGACAAGCTGATCGTTCACTGGCCCAGCGGGCGCGTACAGACGATCGAGAAGCCTGGCGTGGATAAGGTGCTCACGATCGAAGAGCCGAAATCAGGAGACGCGAAGTGAACGGGCGCATCCGAATCCTGTGCTGTGCGGGAGTTGCGGTTCTGACCGCGGCGTTGCTGATGTGCGCCTTCTGGCCTGCAGTCAATCATCCGGTGCGCGCGGATGAGAACGATGCTCAGGACTACGCATCGCCGCTTGAGGTTCTGTTGTCGCCCGATGGCGCGCGACTCTACGTGCTCTGCCAGGAGAGCGAAGAGGTGAGGGTGCTGGATGCCGCCAGCCATGCCGTTCTGAAGAACATCGCTGTGGGACGCGTGCCGCGCGGTTTTTCGTTATCTTCTGACGGTGCGCGCCTGTTCGTGGCCAACTCATGGGACGACACGCTTTCGGTGATCGACACGAAGACGCTGGCGGTTGTGGCCACGTGGCCGGTGGGCGCGGAGCCTTCGAGCGTGGTGGAAGATCACGCGGGCAAGTGGCTCTTCGTAGCCAATCGCATCTCGAACGATGTGGCCGTGCTGAACGCCCAGACCGGGGTGGAAGAGAAGCGGCTGCTGGCCGGAAGGGGTACAAGCTATCTGGCGATTTCTCTGGATGGAAGCCGCATTTACGCGACGCACGTCTATCCGAATCCAACGCGGGTGCGCAGCGAACTGGACAATCGCACGGCGCCGGAATCCGAGATTACGGTGATCGATGCGACGCGCGCCGTGGTCGTGGATCGCATTCCGCTGCACGGCGTGGCTGGGGTCTTTCATATCGCGATCTCTTCTGATGGGCGTCTTGGTGTAGTGGCCGGGTTGCACCCCAAAAACCTGGTGCCGCTTGCGCATCTGGAACATGGCGGAGCTTTTGCCGACACGCTTACGCTGTTCGGAGCGGATGTGGGCCAGCCGGTCGAGATTCCGCTGGACGAGATTGAGCGCTACGCTTCAAGGCCCTTCGGCGTGGCTATTGCACCGGATAAGTCGCGCATCTACGTCACCAGCGGCGGCTCGGAGATGGTGACAGTCATCGATGTGCCGCGCCTCATGCTCTTCGTTCACGCGCAGCCTCATTCACAGCCGGTGTCGTTCGCGCGGGATCTTTCCGCCAGCGCCAACTATATAGTGGCGCGCATTGCCGTAGGGCACGATCCGCGCGGGCTGGCGCTCACGAGTGATGGCGGCAAGCTGTTCGTGGCCAATCGCCTGGAAGATACGGTGAGCGTGATCGATACGCGCACCAATCAAGTGGCTTCGACGATTACGCTGGCCGGGCCGAAGACTGTCTCGGTGTTGCGCCGCGGCGAGCAGACCTTCTATACGTCGCGCTATGGATTCCAGGGGCAGATTGGCTGCGCCACCTGCCACATCGACAATACCTTCGACGGAGTTTCGTGGGACCTGGAACCGGATGGCTTTGGCCGCGACATCGTGGACAACAAGACCCTTGAGGACCTGAAGGGCACTGAGCCCTACAAGTGGAACGGCGGCAACCCGGACATTCCAACCGAGTGCGGCCCGCGGACGGAAAAGTACTTCTGGCGCTCGGAAAACTACGACAACGCCACGCTTGCGGCTTTGGCTGTTTACGTCCGCAGTTTGCCTGCCCGGCCCAATCGCTGGAGGCAGGCAAACGGCGAACTTACGCAGGCTCAGGACCGCGGCAAGGATCTGTTTGAGCGCGCGCAAGACCAGTTTGGCAAGCCGATTCCGGAGATCAACCGCTGCTCTTATTGCCACAGCGGCCCCAAGGGAACAAGCCAGAAGTCGTTTGATGTGGGGACGCGCAAGCCTACCGACAATACGGGCCTTCTGGACACGCCGCAGTTGACCAATATCGCGTTGACCGCGCCTTACCTGCACGACGGCTCGGCGCGCACGCTGGAAGAGATCTGGACGGTCTACAACCCCGACGACAAGCATGGGCGCACGAACGACCTGACCAAGGACGAACTCAACGATCTGATTGAGTACCTGAGGACACGATGAAGAAACTCGAAGCCAACAAACTTGTAACGCGCTTGATTCTGTCAGTCGGCTTGCTGCTGGCCACGGCGCATCTGATGTTTGCCGCGCCGCTGCAGATGCCGCGCTTTCGCTTTGAGAATTTCACCACAGCCAACGGCCTGCCAGATAATCACGTCTTCTCTGTGCTGGTGGACGGGGATCGCATCTGGGCGGGCACGGAAAACGGCCTGGCCGTTTACGAAAACCATGCGTGGAAGACGTACACGACCAAAGACGGCCTGGCGCACCGCGCTGTGCTCTCGCTGGCGCTGGACAAGCGCACCGGCGACGTGTGGGCCGGAACGATGGGTGGTTTGAGCCGCATCTCCGGCGGCCGCATCGACAGCTACACGCAGTTGACCTCGGGTTTGAGCAACGATGTGGTCTATGGAGTATCGGTGGAAGGCGACAATGTGTGGGTGGCCACGGCCGCCGGCGGCTGCCGCCTGAATACCCGCACCGGCCAGTGGACACTTTACAACGAGCGGAATACGCCCATGGTCGAGATTTGGGTCTACGGAGTTTCCGCCACGCCCACCAAGGTTTATTACGCCGTTTGGGGCAGCGGCATTCTGGAGTACGACCAGAAGACCGGGCGCTGGGACAAGTACGAGGATCCGGACGGGGAAAACGAAATCGTGCTCTTCAAGGACCAGGGGTTGGTCCACGAGATCACGACCTCCGTCAGCTACGTGGATAACATACTGTGGGTGGCCACCTATTTCGGCGACAGCCGTTACGACGGCCGCTACTGGCACAACTTCCTGACCAAGGACAGCGGGCTTCCCTCGAACTTCACCAACTACGTGAAGGGCGTGGATGCCAATCGAGCATGGTTCGGCACCGACAAGGGGCTGGCTTACTACGACGGCGCGAACTGGGCCGTCTATCGGCCGTCGCTCACGGACGGCAAGCCGGAGATGACAGTGCGTGACGCGGAAGGCAAAGTAACGCCGGTTGCCGTCACGACCGCGCCGGCTCACAACTACGTTCTCGGCATCGACCTCCAGGGCGACGACATATGGGTTGCCACTGCCAAGGGGTTGAGCCATGGGATTCGTCAACAACAATAAGAAACTAAGGAGCAGCATCATGAATGCATTTGCAGATATTCTGGAAGCCATCGCACACGCACCCATCCAAAAGCGCGCCATGACAAATCTCGGCGTGCTCAACGAGGCTTACGACTACGAGAAGCCCAGCTCGTTCTCCCGCGGCATGAGAATCGATATTGGCGAAGTGGCCATCCTGCTAATCTCGGGCACTGCCTCGATTGATGACAAGGGCGTGACCGTTCATGTGGGCGATTTCCGCGCCCAGATGAAGCGCACGCTGGAGAACCTGACGGGCCTGCTGGAGGCGGAAGGCTGCACCTGGCACGACATCGTGCGCACCAGTTGCTACCTGCGTGATATTGATCGCGACTATGACCTTTTCAACGAAATGCGCACAGCCTTCTTCAAGGCTCAGGGGCTCGATCCTCTGCCCGCGTCCACCGGCATCCAGGCGCACCTTTGCCGTCCCGACCTGCTGATCGAGATTGAGGCCATCGCCATGTTCCGCACGAAAAAGGCTGCAGCCAGCAAGGAGTAGTTCTTATGCGCAAGGGATGGTTGTTGGCGACAGGCTGCTTCATGGCGGCGGGCTGCGCGGCGCAGCTTGCCGCGCAGCAGTATTCGAGCCAGTACGCAGATCAGGCCGCGGGTCAGAATGCGAGTCCGATTGTGGTCTCTGGCAAGGGCAAGTGCGAGTGCGGCGCGCATCCGCCGGGGCCGCCCAAGGACCGCGTTGTCATGCCCTATGCGGGCGAACCGAAGGATCTGAGCCCCTACGAGAAGTTTGCGGCGCCTTACGACCTCAACTACATCCATCCCAACATTTACACTGGCGCGGCGCGGGATATTCCCGAGCCCAAGAATCTGACTGAGGTGCGCATCGGCTTCTTCGGGCCGATCGAGCACAATCCCGACTCGGTCTTCGGGCTGCGCATGCTGCATGGCGTGCAGTTGGCGATCGAGGAGGCGAACGCGCACGGCGGCTACGGCGGCAAGCCCTTCCGCCTGATGCTGCACAACGATTACGACAACTGGCAGGCGAAGGCGGTTTACGGCGATGACAGGCCCACCGACCCCACTATCTGGGGTTCGGCCTCGAACGAAGCGGTGAAGATGATCTACGACGATCAGGACTGGGCGATCTTCGGATCCATCAGTTCTGAGGAGACGCACATCATGTTGCGCCTGGCTCTGAAGGCAGAGATCCCCATCGTCAACTCGGCCTCGACCGATCCCACGATTCCTGAGACCTACGTTCCGTGGTACTTCACCGATCTTCAGGATGACCGGGTGCAGAGCCTGACGCTGGCCCGCCGCATCTTTACCGAGTCGGGTCTGAAGCGCGTGGCAATTCTGCGCGTGAACAATCGCTACGGGCGCTTTGGCGTGCTCAAGTTCCGCGATGCCGCGCGGCGGCTGGGCCACCCGGTGGTCATTGAACAGAAGTATCTGCCCGGCGACACTGATTATTCGAGACAGTTGCAGGTGATTCGCGGTTCGCGGGCCGACGCCATTGTGCTGTGGACCGATGAGACGCAGGCGGCCCTGATTCTGAAGCAGTTGCGGGCGGCAGGGATGAAACAGCGTGTCTTTGGCGCGTATCGCACGCTGGGGCCCGCGCTGCTGGCCGAGGCCGGGCCTGCGGCCGAGGGCTTTGAGGCTGTCTTCCCTTACGACCCCACACGGAAGGATCCCAAGTGGATCGACTTCAACCAGCGCTTTGAGAAGCGATTCAACGAAAAGCCGGAGCAGTTTGCCTCGCTGGCCTACGATGCGATGAACATGCTGCTTGACTCGATCTGCAAGGCGGGCCTGAACCGGGCGCGGATTCAGGATGCACTGGACAATGTCGCGCAGTACGACGGCGTGACCGGGCACATGGTCTTCGATCCCAACCAGAAGAACGTGGCTCCCATGTATCTGGGAACGGTCCACAACGGCGTGGTTACCTATCGGGTTGCGACGATGGAAATACAGCCTCAGCCGGAAAAGCCAGTTTCCGATCTACAGCCGCCTGCTCTGCCGCATGCGTCTGTTCCCGCACCGCAAGTGCCGTATGCGCGGGTGGGTGAGGATGGCGTGGATTATGCGGGACCGCATCGCGCAGACGTTCCGGCAGGGCCGGTGCGCGTGGTTCTGTTTGGGCCTCATGCGGTTGAGATTTCACAATCGCCGGAGATGCAGGCGGAGCTGGCGGCCAGCGCGGCCAGGGGGCGCGAGTGGAAACTCTTGCCTGTGGGCAGCGATAAGAACTGGAGTGCGGCAGGCTGGCAGGTCTGGGCAGCTTCCGGCGATCTTGTTCATGCCATCATGGACGAGCACGCGCTGGCGATTGTGGCGCTGAATCGCGATGCCGCTCACCTGGCCGAGCAACTGGCGCTCAAGACATTTGTGCCGGTGGTGGCTGTGAGCAGCGACAAGACGCTGACCTCCAACAATGTTCCATGGATTTTCCGCGTGCCCGAGCAAACCACGCCGGTGGAGGCGCTACGGCTGCTTGAAGCGGCCGCTGACCGCAGTGGGCTGAATCCGGAGCGGCTCAGAAACGTGCTGGCCTCGGGGAGCGATATTTCAGGGGTCGCATTTTTGCCGACCGGCGAGCCGCGCAGCCGCAATTGATTTCCGCGGCTACTCCTCGCCCAACTCGTAGGAAATGCCGAAGCGCCCAATCTGAATCAAGGATTTGTCGGTGGGAGGCCAGATGTGCAGGCTCTCCACGCGGTTTGACCCCGCTATGCGATGCGCGACCGCAGTGCCCACCAGCGCGCCCGTTGCGGCATGGTGGAAGTGAACGCTCAGTGCATCTTCCGCCTGCGCGCGGGTCCATCCAAAAACGTATTCTCCGGGCCGGAGCGCGATTCCACCGATGCGCACCGGCTCCTGCACAATCAGATAATGCGAATACTTGCCGTCGGCGGAGTAGCCGGCCGTCAGCAGCACCACACCTGCGATATAGTGGCCGCGGCCGTTTACGATGCCGGAGGCGGTGCGCATCTCGGTCTCGATGTGTTCCTTTTCCACCGGCGCACGAGCCGGCAGCAGGGAAGCAAGCTCCGCGTCCGTGGCTTGCCGCCATGCGCCCTTTTGCGCCTGCGCAAGCGGCGCAAGCAGCGAGAAAAGCAATAGAACAAATCCGGGAAGAATCAGTTTTCTGGTCAGGTTTTGGATCATGGTAGTGGCTTTCTGAGGGATTCGAGTGTGACAATGCCGCGCTGGATGGCGGCCGTAGCGGCCTGCGTCCGGTCGGTTACGCCCAGCTTGCCCAACATGCTGTTGATGTGCGTTTTCACCGTGGCTTCTGAAATCTCCAACTCGGTTGCGATCTCCTTGTTGCTCTTGCCATGCACAATCTGCTCCAGCACGTCGAACTCCCGCGGCGTCAGTTCTTCGGTGCCCATCCGCTCGGCCAGTTTTTCGGCAATCGCCGGCGGAATGTAAGATTTGCCGGCATGCACCGTACGGATCGTGGCAATCAATTCTTCGGAAGTCATGCCCTTCAGCAGGTAAGCGCGCGCGCCGGCCTGCATGGAGCGATAGATGTCCTCGTCGCCGTCGTAGGTGGTGAGCACGATGAAACGCGCCTGGGGCGTCTCCATGCGGATGCGCTCGATGACCTCGACGCCGCTCAGCCGCGGCAGCCGCAGGTCAATCAGCGTGATATCCGGCTGGTGCTTGCGGAATTGCACGATGGCCTCCACGCCGTCGGCGGCCTCGCCTACAACTTCCAGGCCGTCCACCACGTTCAGCAGCGCAACCAGCCCCTGGCGCACCACGTGGTGGTCTTCAATAACGAGTACGCGAATCGATTCATTCGTCACGATTGCTCCTTTGCTGCTCCGCGTCTACTATCGCGTCTCTGTCTGGGCTGCTGCCTGCAGCCGGACCGTGGTTCCCACGCCCGGCTCGCTTGTTACTTCAAGTGATCCACCAATGGCAGCGGCGCGTTCTTTCATCCCGGTCAATCCAAAGTGCCCGGTCCCATCGTGCTCGGCAACAAGTCCCTGCTCTTCGCCAGCGGCAAACCCTCGCCCGTCGTCCCGCACTTCCAGCGCCACCGCGTCCGGCCTATACTCCAACTGGACAAAGAGGTGTTTCGCTCCGGCGTGCTTCTTCACATTGTGGATGGCCTCCTGGGCCACGCGCAGAAACTCCTGCTCCGTGCCTGGAGGCATGGGCCGGTACGCGCCAAAGAGGCTGAATCTGGCCTCCAGTCCGTGGTTGCCTTCGGCCTCCACCAGGCGGCGCAACTTTACCGGCAGGGTCGTTTCGCCCGAGTCCTGCGAGCGCAGCGCCCAGATGGATTGCCGCGCGTCTGCAAGCCCCTCGCGAACGTAGCCGCGGATCAGGTCCAGATGCTTCGTCGCCGCCTCCGGCTTGTTGTGGCGCAGCAACTCCGCCAGCACTTCCAACTGCACCGAGATGCCCACGTAGCCCTGGGCGAGCGTGTCGTGAATCTCGCGCGCGATGCGGCTGCGCTCGCCCAGCACGGCGCGGAACTCACCCTCTGCCCGGCGCAGGCGCAACCGCAACAAAAGCACCACCATCCCAACCAGGGCCGCCAGCAGCAACGCATAAAACCAGACTGTCTGGTAGAAGTGCGGGCGCAACTCGAAGGCGAGCGCAGCGCCTGCGGTGTTCCAGAGCCCGTCGTTGTTGGCCGCCTGTACGCGGAAGGTATAGCGGCCCGGCGGAATGTTGGTGTAGTAGGCGGTGCGGCGCGTGCCGGCCTCGGTCCAGTTGTGATCGAAACCTTCGAGCATGTAGCGGTACCGCACTTTTTGCGGCGCCGTGAAGCTCAGTCCGGCAAAGTCGAATTGGAAGTGCACGTGCCCCGCAGGAACCACCAAAGAAAAGGCTGCTGTATGCAATGCCTGGTCCACGTCGTCTACGGCAAAGCGTTCCAGCGCGACAGGTGGCGGAACGGCGTTCACCGGGAAGTGGGCCGGGTCCACCTCCACCAGCCCTTTGGGCGTGGCGAACCAGAGATGCCCGTCGCGGGAGCGCCAGGCCGAGGGGTGGCTGTTGGTGGCCGTTTCACGGGTGCGCAGGCCATCGGCGGCGCCGAACTCGATCCAATGCGAGCATCCGGCCCCTTGCATGGCGTTGCCGTTTCCGGCGCAGTCGCAGCGGGCGATTCCGTTCGCGGTAGCGAACCAGAGATGGCCAACGCCGTCGTCCAGAATGGCGTGAATGGTGGTCTGATTGAGGCCGTTCTGCTTCTCCGCGGAAAAGCGCATCCCATCCCACAAGTTCCAGCCGTGGTCCTGGGTGCCGATCAGCAGAGTGCCATCGCCGCGGGACAGAAGGGCCGTGATCACATTGCTGGAGAGCCCGTTCGCTGTCGTGTAGTTGGCAATCTTGCCGCCGCTCAGCCGCGAAAGGCCGGCCAATGTGGCCACCCATAGTCTGCCGCTGGAGTCGCGGGCCATTGCGCCCACCAGATCGCTTCCCAGGCCGTTGGCCTGCGTAAAGGTCTCCATGCGCATTCCGGCCAGACCGCCAGCCGCGTTTGCCCAGTGCGTCAGCCCGCGCCGAGTGCCGATCCAGAGCGAGCCATCGGCATCCGTCAGCAGGGAACGGATAAAGTCGTCAGGCAAGCCGTCGGCGGAGGTGAAGGAGTCGATTTTGCCGCCGCGAATCCGGCTCAACCCGTCTGGCGTGCCCACCCAAAGGTCGCCGTTCACGGCCGCGGCCAGCGAGAGAATCACGTCACTCAACAGGCCGTCGCGAACCGAGTAGATACGGACGGAGTCTTTTCCGGTTGCATTGCGGTGAATGGCATTGAGGCCGTTTCCGCTGGTACCCACCCAGAGCGTGCCCGCATGGTCTTCGACGACGGTGGTGGTTGCGTCGGAGGAAAGACTTTCCCGCGCGCCAACGGTGCGGAAGCGCTGATCGCGCAGAATGTGCAGTCCGTCGGTCTCGGTTCCCGCCCAGATGTTTCCCTCGTGGTCTTCCGTCAGCGCCAACACCGACGCCGCGGCCAGAGGGTCGGTGACGGGCAGGCGCTGAAGTTTGCCCTCGGCGAACCGAGCCAGACCGCCGTTGGTGCCGATCCAGAGAGCGCCTTCGCGGTCGGCCAAAAGTTTCTGGATCTTGTTGCCGGGCAATTCACGACCGATCGCGAATTGCGCTTCCTTCTTGCTGCCGCGGCCAATTGTGAGCAGAGTTGTTGTCGCATTGGCCCACTCGTCGCCAGCGATGAAAATGCTGTCCACATGGTTCGGGGAGGAGGTGACATAAGTGACAACCTCCACTCGCTCCGCCTTGTCTCCATGAACCTCTGCATCACCACCGTCGGTCCCGACCCCAACGACTCCGTCAGGAGTCACGCTAAGGGTATTGATGTTGTTCCCCGGCAGCCCGTCTTTGGTGGTGAAGGTCTTGACTGTCCCGTCCTTCCAGCGCGCCAGCCCGTCGCTGGTGCCGATCCACAGCGCGCCCTCGCGGGTTTCCAGAAGGCAGCGGATGTCGCTGCTGGGCAGGGCTGGGGTGGAGTTGCGGTCAAAGACCTGAAAGCTGTTGCCGTCGAAGCGGACGAGGCCGACCTCGGTGCCCAGCCAGATGAAGCCATCGCGGGTCTGGACAAGCGCCTGCACCGTATTCTGCGGGAGGCCGTTCTCCATTACCCACGTCTGGCGGCCGTAGTTGGCCAGCGGCGTAGTAGGCTCAAGCGCCAGGCCTGAGAGCCCGCAGCCCAGCAGCAATGCGGCTGCCAGCAGGCTGCGGAGCGCAGCCGGGAGACGGGTTCGGCCAGGCAAAAGCAAGCGCCGGGAGCCATTTCCCGCAGTCTTCTTCGAATTGGAATGACTTTGAGCCACTCAATTGGGTGGAAATCGCTCAGGATAACTTCAAACCGCGCAAAAACTGCGCACCTCCACAGTAATTGGAAAGATGCGGGAATGCACAGGTATATAAGCACACTATCGCAAGAAACACCCGGCGCCCGTCTCATCCCATTGATGGAGACCGGACTCACTCGAATGGCTCAAGACAAGTCATTTGCCTGCCGATAGCCTGTGTATGTCTCTTGAATAGTCTCCTGACCGCTTTCTGAAGATTTGACTATCGAGTGGCGGCCTACCTGAAGGGCCGCCACTCGATTTCCTTTTTCAGAGCCAAAATGCCGTCCTCGCCAATTTGGCCTTCCCCCCAAAGATGGAGGCCAAACTCAATCGAATAGGCCAAGACACGATCTTTGCCTGCCGATAGCCTCTGAATGTCTCTTATTTGGTTTCCTGACAATTGTCGTTCTATAGAATGACCTCCGGGCGGCTACCCACTTCGCATTGGGTTGCCGTCCGTTTTCTTTTTAAGGGCAGCAGAGCAGCCTTCCCGATTCTGCCTTTCCACTCATGGCGCGGTCTATCCCGAATCGCCGGTGCTAACACGCCCTGGCATGTTTCAGGGCTTGCTCGCCTTTTCCTGCGCAACTGCGGGAATTGCAGCCGCGCATGGCGTTCCACCGCACAGCGCGCCGGTAATTCCCTGGCCCTCGGTGATGGTGTAGATGCGGTTCACGGCGGGCAGCTTTACGAACTCTTTGGCGCCGGAGGGCCAGTGAATCTCGGCGGTCCCGGCATCGGTCGCATCATTGAGGCCGAAGTGAACCCGCATGTCGTTGGAGGAAAGATAACTGCCGCCGCTGAGAACGTCTCCACGCTGGCGAATGCCGGCGGCGGCCAGATAGACCGTTGCTCCGACCGCATCGCGGGGGCTCCTGGGTCCGCCGATGAGCCGCAGTTCAACCCACAGGTGGTGGTCCGGATTGACGTTGCGCAGCAGCGCCGGAACGCCGTCCATATTATTGATGACCACGTCCATCTTTCCGTCGTTGAAGATGTCGCCAAATGCCGCGCCGCGCCCGACGCTGACAACGGCCAGCCCAGTTCCCTCGACCGCGGGAATCAGTTCGAACTTGCCATTTTTCAGGTTGTGAAAGAGCAGCGGGCGCTGGGCATAGCTCATGCCCCACTCCGGGTGCTGATCCACCTGCGGATAGACGTGGCCATTCACAATGAACAAGTCCTTCCATCCGTCGTTGTCATAGTCGAGAAAGCCATCGGCGAAGCTGACAAACGGGATGGAGGGCTCGGCGATGCCGGCCTGATAACTGACATCGGTGAAATTCCCGGCTCCGTCATTCTGGAAAAGGATGTTGTAGTCGTCGGCAAAGGTGGTGTTCACGACCGAGAGATGGCCGTTGTTCTCGTAGTCTCCGGCCGCAATGCCCATATTCGAGACTTCGCGGCCGCCTTCATTCAGAGCGTATCCGCTGGTGTAACTCGCGTCCTCGAAGGTTCCGTCGCCCTTGTTTATGTAGAGATAGTTGGGAGTGGAATCGTTAGCCACCAGCAGATCGGGCTTGCCGTCCCCATTCACGTCAGCAAACAGAGCTCCGAGGCCGTAGTATCCGTTGGGATCGTCCACGCCGAGCTTCTTGCTGACATCGGTGAAGGTTCCGTCTCTGTTGTTATGAAAGAGATGGTCGTGTTCGCCCTTCAGGCCCCGCGGGCCGCACAGCACCGTCACTCCGCGGTACTGGCAAGAGGCGTAGCCCATCGCCTTGGAGTCGGAAACCGGAGGATCGTTCAGGTCAATCTGGGCGTAGCCGTCCACAAAAAGGTCCAGCCGCCCGTCGCCGTCGTAGTCGCCGAAGGTTGCGCCAGCGCTCCATGTGCCAAGAGCCACGCCGGCCTTTTCCGCCACGTCGGTGAAGGTTCCGTCGTGGTTGTTGTGATAGAGGCGGTTCTTGCCGTAGTTGGTTACATACAGGTCCGGCCAGCCGTCGTTGTTGTAATCACCAATCGCGCATCCATATCCCCAGCGGTCGTTGGCTACGCCCGCCTTTTCCGTCACGTCGGTGAAGGTGCCATCGTGATTGTTATGGAAGAGAGCCGCGTGGGGCGCGGCGGCCTTGCCGGCAAGCGCATCGTATGTGGAGCCGTTCACCAGATAAATGTCGAGCCAGCCGTCATTGTCATAGTCCAGGAGACAAACGCCGGGGCCTTTTTCCTCAAGGATGAGGCGCTTCTCAGGCGTGCCTGCCGTGTGATGCCAGCGCGCAAGTCCAGAGGACTCGGCAACATTCTGGAAGACAATGGGGCCTGTTTTCACAAAGCCGCCGGCAGTAATCGGACGGTGCTGGCTATCGAAATCCGCTTTCTGTGGCCCAGCATTGGCCATCCCGCTCGGGGACTGCGGCTTCGCGTCCTGCTGCTGTTGCTGTGCTGCAGAAGCCGAACCGGGAACCATGAGCGTGCAGGCGAAGAGGGCGGCGAACAGTCCGGATGGATGCGGCAAGCGAGATTCCTCCACGGCTTGAAGTGTATCGCAATCGGCGATTCTTCAACTGACCTGGAGAAAGGGATCGTCCGGCTGGCAGGCATGGCGGTAGTGCAGACCATGGGGAAAAATCAGCGATCAGCCGATATGCGGATTTGGAATGACGGCATGCGTTGCGCACTGTTTTTCTTGACTTGCTCCTGGCTTCTTTGCTCTACTACATAAAGGTCATGCATACTTCCTGCGCCAATTCGGGCTTCTCAATAGTTGTGTGCATAGCTGTGTTGACCTTGCCCTCAGAATGCGTATCCCTTAACCGGCCGGTTTTGGGGGATGTTCATTCATCCCCGTCGTCGTCGAGGCTGTGGGAGTGTGGGAATCGCGTAGCGATTTCCATACTTCCATA
>Ga0224535_1000024_pt1 | contig 60056 bp, 50 predicted proteins | sample 714E13034metaG_FD_179898 | JGI IMG/M metagenome (GOLD analysis project Ga0224535, IMG submission 179898) | Peat soil microbial communities from Stordalen Mire, Sweden - 717 E1 30-34 | ecosystem: Environmental > Terrestrial > Soil > Wetlands > Peat | place: Sweden: Norrbotten County, Stordalen... | reverse complement strand
CTGCCCAAACCTGCACCGGTAGGCGCGGAGTGGATTGCAGCATACAGCTATTGGCGCAAAGGGTTCTAATGAGCGAATACCAGTATTACGACTTCAAAGCAATCGATCATGCACTGACAAAAACCGAGATGGCTGCCCTGCGGTCCATATCCACGCGCGCCGTTATTACTTCTACGAGTTTCACGAATCACTATGAGTGGGGCGACCTGAAGGCCGATCCGCTCAAACTGCTGGAAAAGTATTTCGATGCATTTGTCTATGTGGCAAATTGGGGGGCACGAGAGTTCCATCTTCGTTTGCCGCAGGAGTTGGTTGACGCGAAGCAAGTCAAAGCAATGCTCCCAGGGAAGTCAGCGCAGGTGCGCAGTTCTGGGAAATTCGTGACGATTTCCTTTGAAAGCGAAGTAGAGCCGGACGACGATTGGGATGATGGGACAGGCTGGATGGGATCGTTGATTTCATTGCGCGGTGATCTGCTTCGCGGCGACTTCCGCTGTCTCTACCTGGGATGGCTTTTCAGTGTGCAAAACGGGGAATTCTCCGACGAAGTGTTGGAGCCTCTCGTGCCTGCTGGCCTGTGCGAACTTTCCGCGCCATACGATTCGTTGATCGAATTTCTCGGAATCGATGAGGACCTCGTCGAAGTTGCCGCCTCTGCTTCAGAGCCGTTAAAACCAGCGCCGTCGCGCAAGGATCTCACGACCTGGATTCGAGGCTTGACCGAAAAAGAGAAAGATGGCCTGCTCGTAGACGCGCTATCGGAACCCGATGAACGATGGAGGATCAAACTGCTATGGCGCTTCAAGCATGAGAACGTCTCTGCCTCAGATCACGGCACAGTAGAGCGACGTTCAATCGCCGATCTTCTGACAGCATCCCATGCCCGCGCCGAGGAACGTATGCGGAAACTGAACGCGCAGCGAGCAGCGGAAGCTGCGCGGAAGAAAGCTAAGGAAGAGGCAAATCGCGCGCTATATCTAGACAATATGGCAAAGCGTGAAAAGGCGGTCTGGAAACAGGTGGATGCGCACATTCTGAAGCGGCAGCCAAATGATTACGACCGGGCTGTGATACTGCTAACCGACTTGCATGACTTGGCTGTCCGTCAGGGAGGCGAAGATGAATTCCTCTTGGCAATGGAAGAGCTTCGCAAAACACATGCCGCGAAGGATAGCTTCCTGCGCCGCCTCACAAAAGCAAAGCTATAGGTGCAAGCACCGGTGGAGCGGACCCCAATCAGAAGTTCGCGTCGAAGATAGCACAGAGTATTTGAATGCACAGGAGTAAACAAGCATGAATTGGGTGCATAAATCCCATTGCCAATTTCATTGCCGAGCGAGCGCGCTAGTCGTTGAAGAAATCAAAGCCATCCGCTGGAAAAGCTGACAGAGCGGACATATTGAAATAACATTCCCCGGATATTTGAAGATGTGCCGAGGCACGAGGACCGGTGTCAAGGCTCTACGACCGCGAAGCGGCGCGCTTTTGCGCGGCCTTGACTCCGGTCCGGCCTCGGCTATGCTCTGTCTATCCGGGGAATGTCACTCGATATTCGACGGACCGGAGCCGAAAACAGCCACCAAACAGCCATTGACTTGGCTCCTTTGCGAGACGCGTCCTTCTGTCGAAACCAACAGCCATCATAACAGCCACCAAATAAAAATGGCCACCTGCTATTGGCGGCCTATTTCGCTGCAAATCATTGATTTTATTGGTGCCCGGAGGGGGACTTGAACCCCCACGACCTTGCGGCCTGCGGATTTTAAGTCCGCTGCGTCTGCCAATTTCGCCATCCGGGCAAAGAACGGCTGCGTCTCATGTACTTGCTCACACCGTCAGCACTGTTCTGGCTGCAATCTTGCTTCTTCCAGCAGTTAGCGGCCAACCAGGCCAAAACTGCACCTGATCGGCCAGCGCCAGCAGTGGCATGATCGATGTCCAGTCTAAAAGCAAAACGCACGAGACGGAAGGAGAAGTATATGGTGCCGGCCCAGTCCCCGCCCCGCTCCTCATTCTCATACACCTCACTGAATTCTACTTGACCTTGCCACGGAACCCGTACACGGGAGCGATGGCCCCGAATGAGGTTTCCATCCGCGTTATCGTCAGAGCCGTTCACCAAGCGAGAACTCTTCTATGGTGCCACGCTCTGAATCAACCCGCCGTCCACAGAAAAGTACCTCTCGCGAAAGATTCATCGCTCGCAGCTCCGCCTCTGGACAAAGCACTACTCCACAATTGTCTTGTCTTTGTTGTCAATAAAGTCAATAGTTTACATTGTATGGCGGAGAGACTGGGATTCGAACCCAGGTTAGAGTTTCCCCTAAACACGCTTTCCAAGCGTGCGCCTTCAGCCACTCGGCCATCTCTCCGTACGACTTCCCGCCTTATTGAATTTACCACACTGAACAGGCTATATCCATCCCGCTGAAAACGCAGTGAACCGCGGCATGAATACCTTCTATGTTCCAGCGCCAGACCGGCAGAAAGCAAAGACAAATTGCTTCCAGATACCTGTTGCCAGAGCGCGTCCCTCAGAAATTGCCTGGTCAAGCGCGCTATGCGCCTTGATCTCCAAAAGCCGGATCTGAGCCGGACCGACTCCCCAATCCCGGCTCGATAGTTGGTTGCTCTTTCGGTTGGGAACCGCTATTCGAGTTCCACGACGACCTGATTTACCTTCACGGAGTCGCCTTGTGCCACTCGCACGTTCTTCACTTTTCCAGTGCAATGTGCTGTGACATTGGTTTCCATCTTCATGGCTTCGAGCACCATAATCGGCTCGTTCGCCTGAATCTGTTGTCCCTGCTCGATGTTCACCTTGATGACGATGCCCGTCACTGGACTGCGGCAGAGCTTCGATTCGTCAACATCTTCCTCGGCCGCAGGCGCCTTAGTTGGCGCGCCGGCAACTGGCATCGCTTGAGCCGCCGCGGGAAGCGGCTGATAGGACCCATAATTCGGCTGGCGAGGCATCGCGTCATCTTCCAGGACTTCCACTTCGACTTCGTACGCTTTTCCGTCAATTCCGATCTGAAGTTTCAAGTTACGAGTTCCTTCCCTCTATGAACTTTCTCCGGGTCTCAACCCTCAAGCCGTTTCAACCCTTCATGCGCAGATTATGAGAGGCGTGAACCAGCATCCGTCCCTGCTGCGACCATGAATTCGCGGCTTCGCGAGGCTGCTGCAGCACCTTTGCCGAGCGGATGCGGACCTTCTTGCCCAGAAATGCCGTCACGGCCGCGGCCATCACCACCAGCATTTCGGGCGTGATTTCCTCACTCTCCCGATGAGCCGCTGGCTTGGCTGCAACTGGCTCAACCTTCATCTCGGCAACTGAATCGGTCGCCGGAGCCTTGCTGAGTTCAGCCACGCGGGCTTCCAAAGCCTTCAGCTCCCCGGTCAGTGCGCTCAGTTGCAGATCCGTTGTCCGTTGCCGTTCGGCTCCAGCCAGCCGGAGCATCGTCCACAAGCCGACATAACTCAGCCCGCAGCCTGCCCCAACCAGCACCGTCATCACAATAAAATCCGTCAGACTCAATGCCACGCGCGGCTCCTCGTTACAGGGGGATCAATCCATGTTTCTTCCCTGGACGCAGCTCCCGCTTGGTGTGCAACGCCTCAAGAGCATCCGCCAGATACTTTCTGGTATCGGCTGGTTCGATGATGTCATCCACCAGCCGCCTGCCTGCCGCAACATAGGGATTGGAAAATGTTTCCCGATACTCATTGACCAGTTCCTGGCGGCGGCCTTCCTTATCCTCGGCTGCGTCGATTTCATGCCGAAAAACGATCTCGGTGGCGCCCTCAGCGCCCATCACCGCGATCTCGGCCGTGGGCCACGCCACCACCCGGTCTGCGCCTAGGTCCTTGCAGCACATGGCGATATACGCACCGCCATAAGCCTTGCGCAACACCACCGTGATCTTCGGAACCGTCGCGGCCGAGTAGGCAAACAGCAGCTTCGCCCCGTGGCGGATAATGCCGCCCCGTTCCTGCTCCACTCCGGGAAGAAAGCCCGGCACATCCACAAATGTAATCAGCGGAATGTTGAAGGCATTGCAAAAACGCACAAATCGCGCCGCCTTGTCCGAGGCATTGATGTCCAGCACGCCGGCCATGAAATTCGGCTGGCTCGCAATAATGCCCACCGGCCGGCCTTGCAGGCGCCCGAAGCCAATGACAACATTAGCGGCAAACCCCGGCTGAATCTCAAAGAAATCCTGATAGTCCAGAACCCGCTTCACGACGTTTCGCACGTCATAAGCAGCCTTGTTGTCGATGGGAACAATCCCGTTCATCTCTGGATCGGATTCCATCGGCAAATTGAATGCCAGGCGAGGCGGATCCTCCAGATTGTTGGAGGGTAGAAAACTGAGCAGCCGCCGGCAAAGTTGAACCGCATCCTCGTCGTCCTGCGCGATAAGGTGAACCACGCCCGAGTTCATCTGCGCCTGAGCTCCGCCAAGCTCTTCCGCGCTGACCTCTTCGCCTGTAACCTGTTTGATCACCAGCGGCCCGGTTATGAACATCCGCGCCTGCCGCGTCTGGATCACAAAGTCGGTCAGCGCAGGGCTGTAAACAGCGCCCCCAGCGCACGGTCCGCAAATCACGGAAATCTGCGGCACTACGCCCGAAAGCAGAACATTGCTGTAAAAGACGCGGGCATATCCAGCCAGACTGTCAATGCCTTCCTGAACTCGTGCGCCACCGGAGTCGTTCATGAAGATGAACGGGCTCCCGGTCTTCAGCGACAGGCGCATCATTTCGACGACCTTGTCGCTATGCATCTCGCCAGCGGACCCGCCCCCCACCGTAAAATCCTGGCTGGCAAGGTGCACCAGGCGGCTGTCAATCTTCGCGCATCCGGTCACCACGCCATCGGCGGGCATCTTCTTATCCGCCATCCCAAAATAAGTCGCGCGATGCTGCGCGAACAGTCCGACTTCCTGGAAGCTGTCTGCGTCCACCAGTCGTGCAACCCGCTCCCGCGCCGTCAGTTTGCCAGACGCGTGCTGCTTCTCGATGCGCTTCGTTCCGCCGCCGAGCTTAAGCTCGGCGCGCTTCGCGTCCAGGCCGGTAACTTTCTCGGCCATGGTCTTCTTCTGACTCTCCGCTTGCTTGGACATCCCTGCTCCTGGACCAGTCGGCATTGTATTTTCTATTTCTCCGGAGCCACGGTTACCCGGTGCTCTTTGCCGTTCAGCGTAATAACATAGTTCACTTTGGCGCCCAACTGCTCCCGGCCGCTGGCCGCGGACGGAGCTTTTGGCTGCGGCGCTGGGCTGGCCGGATCCTTGCCCACATTCTTCCGGCCTTGCGCGCGAGTCTCAAAAAACTTCGGCGCTATCTTCGGGAACATCGCATAGGTCAGCACATCCTCATCGCTGCCATCTGATCCCTTCAAGGCGCGCGCGGCGGCGCTTAGCTCATCCCACTCCGGCTTCAGCAAGTCGGCGGGACGAACCGTAATCGCCGGCTTCTTCCCCTGCGCCTCTGCCATCTTCAGCACTTCCGGATTCTTTTCGCCCAGCGTGCTGCCGTAGTAGCCCAGCATCAGGTCAACAAACTCTCCGGTCATCACCTTGTACTTGCCCATGAGGACATTGAAGACGGCCTGCGAGCCCACGATCTGGCTCGAAGGCGTCACCAGCGGCGGATAACCGGCATCCTTGCGAACATTCGGAACTTCCTTCAGAACCTCCTCCAAACGGTCGCCCCCGCCCTGCGCCTTGAGCTGGCTTTCCATGTTGGAGATCATTCCGCCCGGAATCTGGCTCTTGAAGATCGCCGTATTCACTCCGGTATTTTCGGCAAAAAACTCCTGGTAGCGCGGGCGAATGGTATCAAAGTGCTTCGACACGCGCTTCACGCGCTCCAGGTCGACGCGAGTCTCATACCCGGTCCCTTCCAGCAATTCGACCAGGCTTTCAGTCGGATTGTGTCCCGGCCCCAGCGACAGGGAGCTGACCGAGGTGTCCACAATGTCGCACCCTGCCTCGATGGCCTTCATCAGCGAAACCATGGTCACGCCAGTCGTGGCATGGGTGTGGAGATCAACCAGCATGTCCTCCCCGCACCTCCGCTTGATCGCCTTCACCAGATCGTAGGCGGCCTGCGGCTTCAGCAGGGCGGCCATATCCTTGATGCAGATCGAGTCGCATCCCATCTCCCGCAGTTGCTCGGCCAACTCGGCAAAGGCTTCCACGGTATGCAGCGGGCTGACGGTATAGGAGATCGTGCCTTGCGCGTGCCTGCCGGTCTTCTTCACGGCATTGATGCTGGTCTTCAGGTTGCGCGGGTCGTTCAGGGCGTCGAAGATGCGGAAGACGTCGATGCCATTCTCCGCGGATTTGTCCACGAAGCGCTCGACCACCCCATCTTCATAATGCCGGTACCCCAGCAGGTTCTGGCCTCGCAGCAGCATCTGCAGCCGGCTCTTGGGCATCAGCTTGCGAAAGGTGCGCAGCCGCTCCCACGGATCCTCGTTCAGAAAGCGGATGCAGCTATCAAAGGTTGCGCCCCCCCAGCATTCCACCGACCAGTAGCCGGCATTATCGATGTCTTCGCAGACCGGGATCATGTCGTCCAAACCCATCCGGGTAGCGATCAGGCTCTGGTGTGCATCTCGAAGCGCAAGTTCTGTAATCTCAACGATGCGGGACATTTGCGACTCCCTCAAGAATTAGCCCCGCAACAAAAAAACACCCCTGCAGACCTTGCCGGAGGGTTTGCGCAGGCATACAGCCAATTCCTCATCATACTATTGGAGCCGCGTCAAAAGGCAAGAGCCCAGCTGGGCGCACCTGCCTTCATTACGCCGTTTACTGAGCCTTGCGAAAAATGATCGTCTCGCCGTCCAGCCGGTACTCGGTCGAACAGGTGTCGCTGCCGCAGATCATCGGTTCGCCCCCGCACAATTGGCGGCGTGTGATCAGTCCGATCATCCCGCAGCGCGGGCAGGACATGGCGGCTACGAATGGGATTTGCGCAGGCCCCGGCCGCGTCTGGTTTTCCAGCAGAAAAATCGTTCCGGGGTCCATCTTTTCGGGGATCCATTCTTCCAGAAGCTGCAAATCGGCTGACATGACGCCCTCCGGTTAGTTGAGCTGCAGCGCCGCCTGAAGAATCCAGCCGGCCCTGTTTTGCAACAACAGCAGACTGCGAATGGCTGCCCGGAGATGACAAGCCCTCTGTCTGCTCCGGTCAGAAACAGTGTGAGTGTAGCGGCCCCTGAAGTCAACCGGAATCGAAGGCAAAATATTACCGAGGGAATTTTCAGCCCTCACTGCGGGAAAATGCCGCCTTGTCTTTCAGCTCCCGCCGCTGCCTTGCCCTGAGAATCGGCAAATGCATCGATTGCCTTGTAGGTCTCGGCATTCCGCAGGATCGCTTCGACATATTCGCGGGTTTCGGTGAAGGGGATGGACTCCACAAACTCGTCCATGCCCTGGTAAGGCCCTGCGGCCTCCCAGTCAACTACCCGATCGTCCCCTGCGTTATATGCGGCCAGTGCGTACTCCGTCACCCCGCCGAATCGATCCAGGGTCTTGCGCAGGTAGCGGGTGCCCAGGCGAATGTTGGTCGCCGGATCGAGCAGTTGAAAGGTCTGGAAGTGGCTCATCCCCTCTTCGCGCGCCAGTTGCTGTCCCACCGAGGGCAGCACCTGCATCAGTCCATAAGCATTGGCGTGGGAGATCGCCGAGGGGTTGAACTCCGACTCCTGGCGAATCAGTGAGGCCACCAAATAAGGATCTAGATTGTTTTTGGCCGACTCGGCTTTGATCGTTTCCCACCACGGCTTCGGGAAGAGTATCCGCCAGTAGGTCAGCGGAATGGACTGGACTGAAGCCGAGTTGGCGAATGGAAGAGACCGTTTCAGCACGCGCATCGCCCGAAAACTCTCGCCATAAGAGGCATAAATCTGCGCCTCGGCCAGCGCGCTCCAGGAGGAAGACTCCGGGTCTGCGGCAATCTCCTGGGCAATATAGTCGTTCAGGCCCGCGTTGGCCAGCAGGTGCGCCTTGGCCAGGTGCGGGCTGTCGGCCGGGAAACTCTCCATCAACTGAGGCACCGGCGGCGCCTGGAAGCTGTCCAGTTGCGGCGCGGCAACCGGCTGCGCACTGCCCAGCGCGGCCAGCCGTTGCCGTGCCATCTGGGCATAAAAGAAGTGCTGATAGGCGCGTACCAGCGCCCGGTAATTGGCTGCCGCCTGGGCCGGCTTGTGTTCCTGTGTCTCGTACAGTCGCCCGCGCCAATAAAGGGCCGCCGCCGTTTCAGTGGCTGCGGGATAAAGCCGGATCTGCTCGTCGAAGAGGCGCGACGCATCGGCATAGAGCCCCTGCCGGTAGCTGAGCCAGCCCGCCTTCCAGTGCGCGGCTGAAGCCTTCTTGCTCGATGGAAAATGCGTGGCCAGATAGCTGTAGTACTCCGCCGCCGCCGGATACTCGCGCCGCAGCAGGTACATATTCCCACTGGAAAAGAGCGCCTCGGCCAGCCATTGGCTTTGCGGAAACCTCGCTTCCATCTCAGCCACGATGCTCTTCTGTCCGTCCAGGTCTTCGCGATTCCTTGCCAATTCCATCAGCAGGTAGAGCCTGCGCGCGCCGTTCTCGTCCGGCGTATCGGCCAGCGCCGTGGCTTCGGCCGTGGTCAGCCGCTTCAGCTTCAGATCGCAGGCGGCCGCATCTACGGCAAAACCGTTGCGGCTCCTCTCGTCAAGGCTGGATTTGCTGGCCAACGCGCGAAACTCCTCGCCCGCGTCTCCGTAACGGCCGGCGTTGAAATAGGCATCCCCCAGGCTGCGCAATTCTGCCGTGGTCAGGCTCGTCTCCGCCCCCACGGCGGCGAGTTTTGCCCGCGCCATCTCCGCTTCGGAACTGAGAGGATGGCTCAGCAGCAGCCGCTTGTAGAGGCTCTCCGCCTCCTCTTCATGCCCCAGCATGAACGCCACCTCGCCCTGCGCGAGTTGGAATCCCGGACGGTTCGCGGCATCTGTTCCCTGGGCTGCGGCCAGCACGCGCTGCGCCCCGGTCGCGTCCTTCATGCCCAGCAGCGTCTGGGCTTCCAGTTCCGGCGCCTGGTCAACAAAGATGCTCTCCGGATATTGCTCCGCAAAACCGTGCAACAGCGCCTCGGCCGCTGCATCATTGCCCGCTTGGTGGTCGGCTCGCGCGCCCAGAAAGTCAGCGTAGTCGGCCAGTTCCCCTCCTGCCTTCCGCGCCAGGCGAAAATCGGCAGCCGCCTCGTCGTAGTGCTTGTCCAGCAGCGATGCGTGGCCCAGAGCAAGATATGCCGCCGCCGCGGCCTCGCCACTATGCTGGTGCGCGTATTTGGTCACGCCCGCATAAGCCGCCGGCGTGCGCAGCGCGGCAAGTTGCTGAGCCATGGGGCGCAGCTCGCTCGAAGCTTGAAAAGCAATCTTGATCCGCGCCGTTTGCGCTCTCCGTACCGCCTTGCTCGCCTGCTTCTTGTGTTTTTTGGACTTCTTGCCGTCCTGTTTTACCGGCTTGGCAGCCTTATCCGTTGCCGGAGATGCGGATTCCGCAGCCGCTTCTTCCGTCTGACTTGCAGCCTTCTTGCCGGACTTCCCTTTGGGCTTAGCACTCTTATTTCCAGCCGGGCTTGCGGGCTTCGCGGTCTCTTCTTCCGCCTTGCTTACAGGCTTTGCAGCCTTCCTGCCTGCTTTTCCTTTGGGCTTCGTGGCCTTTTCTTCCGCCGAAGTTGCAGCCTCTTTGGCCGGCTGACTCGCCGGCTTTACGGCCTTTTTGGCTGCCTTTTTTGTCTTTCGCGCCGTCTTCTTCTCAGCCTTTTTCGCCTTCGCCGTCGAGGAAGCCGAACCGTCAGACGCACTTCCCGAGCCGCCGGAGGATTGCCCCGCGACGGGCAAAACTACCACCAGCATGAAAAGCAGACCAGCCAGAAGACGAAAAGCCAGCCGCGGAACAGGATTAGAAGACACGACCCTCATTCCTCCACTTTATGCTGCTTTCGTCGCCGCTGCCGCATCCGCGAACCACTTGCGTTACCGCAATCGCCGCAAGATGGGACAGGCCAGCCACTTCAAGGCTCGCGGCAGTTTCCAATTTCTCGTTTGGTTCCCTGCCCCGTCGTCCATTACACTCATTAATCAAGGACTCAATACGCAACTCGCATCCAGTCCAGAGGATTTCTCGCATCCAAGGCCCATGGCGATCATCCAAGCAATAGCTGATGAACTCGAACCGCATCCAGACGTAGCCCTGGTTGAAAGGGTACGCCAGGGTGATGTGTCGGCCTATGATGCTCTGGTGCGTAAGTACGAACGCCAGGTATTTCGCATTGCCCAGCACATCACCCAGAATCGCGAGGATGCAGAGGACGTCACGCAGGATGCGTTTCTGAAGGCATACCAGAAGCTCGATCAGTTCCAGGGTAATTCGAGGTTTTCTACATGGCTGGTGCGGATTGCGGTCAACGAAAGCCTGATGCGGCTGCGCAAACGGCGCACCGGCAAGATGGTTTCAATCGACGAGGACATCGCGACCGACGAGGGCAGCGTGCCCCGCGATCTGGCAGACTGGGCGCCCAATCCGGAGCAGAACTACAATCAGGCCGAGTTGGCCGAGATTCTGCGCAAGACCATTCAGGGACTGCCGCAGGGCTTTCGTATTGTGTTTGTTTTACGGGATGTGGAAGGACTTTCGACGGAAGAGACGGCAGAGACGCTCGGGTTGAGCATTCCCGCCGTCAAGTCGCGCCTTTTGCGTGCGCGTCTGCAACTGCGCGAGCGCCTGAGCCGTTATTTTCACAGGAAGAAGGGGGTTGAAAGATGACCTGCAAGGAGTTTCTCGCCCTTCTCGACGATCTGATCGACGAGTCGGTCTCCGCCGAAACGCGCGCCAAGCTGCACGCCCACCTAGGCGGCTGCGAGCACTGCAAGGTAACTCTCGACACCACCCGCAAGACCATCGAGATCTACCGCTCCCATGAGATCTATGATCTTCCCAATGGTCTGCGAGATCGCCTCCACGCGGCCATCATGGCTCGCTGCAAGGGCGGCTGCTGAAGCTCGCCTTCCCTTCATTCCCCTGCAGAATCCGCCTTGGCCCATCTTCTTCACTTTCTTTGCGAAAAGGGTGCCGGGGAAACCTCGAATCTCATGCGAGCGATAAGCGAGCCTTTGGCCCCACCGCAGGTGGCCGGGGAAACCTCGAATCTTATGCGAGCGAATAGCGAGCCTCTGGCCCCACCGCAGGTGGTGGAAGACCACAAACCTCCAATCGGCATTTCTATCTGCTGGCCCTTTCCCCGCTGCATGGTTTACCCTCAGAATCGGTATGAAACTCAGGCACACGCTTCTCATTCCCGCTCTGGTCGCGGCCTTTGCTGCCACGGCATCCGCCCAAACCTCCTCCAAACCCGCCGAAGAACTTCCCGACGCTCCCCAGGCCACCGCCGCCGCCATGACCCACCCCAACGGCCCCACCGTCGTGATGGACACCTCCATGGGCCGCTTCACCTGCCAGTTCTTTCAGCGCCAGGCGCCCAAAGCGGTGGCCAACTTCATCGGCCTCGCCGAAGGCACGAAAGACTGGATCGACCCCGTTACAAACAAGAAGCAGCACAACAAGCCTCTCTACAACGGCACCATCTTTCATCGCGTCATCCCCGAATTCATGGTTCAGGGAGGCGACCCCACTGGCACCGGCAGGGGCGACGCCGGATTCACCTTCGACGATGAGGTCGATCCGAATTTGAACTTCGACCTTCCCGGCCGTCTGGCCATGGCCAACTCCGGTCCCAATACCAACAGCAGCCAGTTCTTCATCACCGAACTGCCATACGACTCGCTCAACCAGCACTACACCATCTTTGGCCAGTGCGACGAGCCCAGCGTCCTGGTGGTCAAAGCCATCACCCACATGCAGACCGATAGTCGCGACAGGCCTGTGACGCCAGTGGTGCTGAAGAAAGTAACCATCGTGCGCGAGGGCCAGCCGTTGCCGCCCTCTCCGAACGCCGCGCCACAGGCCGATTCCAAGCCATAAACCGTGGATTCCCAAGTCCCGATTCTGGGACCTGGGAATCCACGAACCCAACAAGAATTCCCCAACTTAGAAGTTAGGAGCTTTTCCATGGCACTTGCAGCAGGAACCTACGCCGTCTTCTCCACCACTGAAGGCAAGATCACCGTCCGCCTCTTCGAGGCCGACGCGCCCATCACCGTCAAGAACTTCATCGATCTGGCCGAGGGCAAGCGCGAGTGGACCCACCCCTCCACCCACGCCAAGTCCACCAGCAAGCTCTACGACGGCAGCATCTTCCACCGCGTCATTCCCGACTTCATGATCCAGGGCGGCGATCCCGCTGGCACTGGCATGGGCGGACCCGGTTACCGCTTCGAGGACGAAACCAAGGGCTCGCCTCACAAGTTCGACAAGTCCGGCAAGCTGGCCATGGCGAACTCCGGCCCCGGAACCAACGGCTGCCAGTTCTTCATCACCGTTGCTCCCACGCCCTGGCTCACCGGCCACCACACCATCTTTGGCGAAGTCGTCGAGGGCCAGGAGATCGTCACGAAAATCTCCTTAGTTCCCCGCGGTGGCCAGGACAAGCCCAAGACCCCCGTTGTCCTCGAATCCGTCGTCATCGAGCGCGTCGCCTAAGACGCTTCTTCTTTTACGGCCATTATGGATTGCAACACTGTATGGGTGCCCCACCCTCGCGACGCTTTTGTTTTTGTCGCTAGGGTGGGATAGCACGATGCAAATCTTTTGGGCCGGGTCAATAATATCGGGTGCCGCGGAGGCCACAACCCTCTCCAACGATCCATTACCTGATAACTGGCAGCCAGAGAGCATCGATGAAACGCGATCCAGCAGCCCGCATCTTCCGCGCAGCTTTCGCGCCCTCCACGGCGCTGCTTTGCCTCTTCCTGCTGACCGGCTCATCCCTTGCGCAGAGCGGCCCTCTCGCCGCAACAAATCACAAAACGCAGGCCGCGCAACCGGCGCAGGTGACACTCCCTGCTCTCCTCGTCAGCGACATTCACTTCGAGCCCTTTGGCGACCCGGCCAAGGCTCCTCAACTTGCCGCCGCTCCCGCCAGCCAGTGGCAGGCCATTCTCGCTACGCCGCCGTCGCCCGATCAGCCGCGCCGTTTTCAGTCTCTGCAACAGACCTGCAATGCCCGCGGCGCCGATACATCCTTTACGCTCTTCGAGTCCAGTTTGAAGGCCATGCGCATCCACGCCTCCGGCGTCAGCTTCGTCGCCGTGAGCGGCGATCTCGTCTCTCACGCCTTCCAGTGCGAGTATCACGAGCTCTTTCCCCACTCCGCGCCCGGTGGTTACAGAGCATTTGTTGAAAAGACTCTGGCCTATGTTATGGGCGAGTTAGAATCCACCTTTCCCGCCACACCCGTCTATGTGGCTCTGGGAAACAATGACTCTGATTGCGGCGATTACCGGCTTGATGCTCACAGCGAATTTCTGGCCGCAACCGGCAAGGAAGTAACTCGAAGTTTCCCCGCCGCCGAGCGCAAGACTGCCGAGGAAACCTTCGCGACCGGCGGCTATTACAGCGTCTCTCTGCCCGCGCCCATCGAGAACGCGCGCCTTCTGGTTCTGAACGATCTCTTTATGTCGAAGAACTACGCGGCCTGCTCTGGCAAGGCCGATCCCGGAGCGGCGGCGGCCGAGCTTGCCTGGCTCCGTCAGCAACTTGATGAAGCCCGCGCCAACAAACAGAAGATCTGGGTGATGGGCCACATCCCGCCCGGCATCGATGTCTACTCGACCGCGAGGAAGCTGACCGATGTTTGCGGCGGCCAGAAGCCCGTCATGTTTCTTTCTTCAGAGAAAATGGCAGACGTGCTGAGCGCGTATGGCGATGTCATCCAGTTGGCGATCTTCGCTCACACCCACATGGACGAATTGCGCCTTCTGAAAGAGAATGGCCAAACTCCGGCATCGAGCCAGGGTATCGCGGTCAAGATGGTGCCGTCCATCTCGCCGATCCACGGCAATAGCCCGTCCTTTGTCGTTGCTCAAGTTGACCGCGCTTCCGCGGCGCTCAAGGATTACCGGGTCTTCGCCGCGTCGAACCAGACCGGCGTCAATGCCAAGTGGACGGAAGAATACGATTTCGCGCACGGCTTTCACGCGGCGGAGTTTACTTCGTCGTCCGTGAACAAGCTTGTCGCAGGCTTTGCAGCTGACCCCGGCGCTGCAACCGAAGCCAGTCAGGCGTATATTCGCAACTTCCTGACTGGCGCCTCTTCGCCCCTGCTCAGCCTGGTCTGGCCGGAGTACGTTTGCTCACTGTCGAACGACACCGCGCAGGCTTTCAAGAATTGCGTCTGCACTGCTGCGCAATGATGGGGCCTGGACAGAATCGCTTCATACCGAACCCGCGCCGTAGGCGCAGTGGTTGTTAGCCCCGCGCTCCAGCGTGGGGTGGGTGAAACCAACCATTCACACGGAGTCCTGTAGGGACGGCGCTCATGTTCCGCGCCCTTCCAATGTTTTCGCTTGAAGAATGAATAAAACACAAACCGGGTGCGACTTCCCGAAATCTCAAACTGCTACTGCCAACCCGGCAATGCCGGGGACTCTCCCTTGGGGAATAACCAGGAACTGAATTCCCCTACTCGGCCCTTCCGCACAACCCCAGAATGGCCTCGCCAAACCGCTCCACTTTGGCCGGGCCCATCCCGTTAATCTCCAGCAACTGCCTCGGATTAGCCGGGCGCTCCTGCGCCAGTGCCTCCAGCGTCCGGTTCTGCAGCACCAGGTAAACCGGAACTCCCAGCCGCTTCGCCTCTGCCGCGCGCCACTCCCTGAGCCGCGCCGCCAGAGCTTCCCCCTTCGCTGACAGTTGCACCGGCTCTGTCTCCGCCGCCTTCGCCACACCAGCCTTGGCGCCCGCCTTCGTCTTCTTCGCCCGCGCTGGCGCACGTCCGCCAAACTCCTCCACCACCCCATCGCCGATCAGCAGCTCCAGCGCCCTGGTTGCCCGCATCTCCAGCCCGGCCTCGGTCAGCCGCACCTTGCGAAACCGGATCGACTTCCCGTCCTTCTCGAACTCCGCCTCTTCGATCGCGATCAGCCCGGCCCGCACCATCGCATCCAAAAGCCCGTCAAATTCGTCCCTGCTCAGTCTGCCCGCCGGGTCCAGATTCCGTTGCAGCGTTCCGGTAGCCTTGTAGTCCACCGCCCGCAACTCATCGGCAATCGCCTGCGCCAGCCCGCGCTCGGCCGCCGTCGGCCGCCGGAAGAGCCTCAGCACCGCTCCCGCCGGATCGCACACGTCGCAGATCCCGCACGACTGGCTCGCGTCCTCCACGTCGCCAAAGTGCCGCACCAGCGCCGCCATCCGGCACTCGGTCGAAGTCGTAAACCGCAGCACCTTCTCGAACTGCTCGGCGCGAAACTGCGCCTGCACGGTATAGCTCTTCTTCCATCCCTTGCCGCCCGCCGTCACATTGCCGCCAAAGTCCACCCGCGCCCCGCCGTGAATCTCCAGCTTTTCCAGCGCCTTGTCGAACTCCTCCTCGCCCAGCTTCGACCCAGCGCGCAGTTCCTCCACCGGCTCCGGATCCTCGCCCAGCGTGCGGTATACCTGCTGCAAGTGCTCCACCGGCGGATAGTCGCGAGTCATGAAGAAGTCATGCGTCCGCTGGTCCGCATAGCTGTGCATCAGGAAGGTCCGGCTCGGCGCGCCATCGCGCCCCGCGCGGCCAATCTCCTGGTAGTAGCCTTCCAGCGTTGCCGGCAGTCCGGCGTGAATCACCGTGCGAATGTCGGCCTTGTCGATACCCATGCCGAAAGCGATGGTGGCCACCACCACCTCCAGTTCCCCGGCCTGAAAGGCGGTCTGCACACGGTCGCGCGTCTCCGCTTCCAAACCCGCATGGTAGGCCGCCGCAGGAATCCTGCGCGCCAGCTCCTCCGCCAGCGTCTCTGCCTGCTTCCGCGAGGTCGCGTACACAATCGCCGGCCGCCGCTTGGGATCGGCCAACAGGCCGCAGATCACTCCCGCCCGCTCCGGTACCGGAAGCTCCACCACCTCAATCGCCAGGTTGTGACGCCGGAAGCCATGAATGAACTGAATCGGCTTGATCGTTCCCAGTTGTTCCAGGATGTCGGCCTGCACGGCAGGCGTGGCCGTGGCCGTCAGCGCCACCACCGGCGCGGGTCTCAGCGCCGGCAGATACTGTCCGATCATCCGGTAATCCGGGCGGAAGTCGTGTCCCCACTGCGAGATGCAATGCGCTTCATCGATTGCGATCAGCGAGGGCTTGCGCTTGGCCAGCATCTCGCCAAAGCCCGGCACCCGCAGCCGCTCCGGCGCAATGAAGAGGAATTGCAGGTTTCCCTGCAAATAGTCCACGCACGTCTGCCGCGCTTGCGCCCGGTCCAGCCCGGAGTGAATCCGCCCCACGCGCAGGCCCAGCGCCGTCAGCTTGGCCGCCTGGTCTTCCATCAGCGCAATCAGTGGTGAAATCACCAGCGCCGTTCCGCCCAGCGCAATCGCCGGCAACTGGTAGCACAGCGATTTGCCAAATCCGGTCGGCATCACCAGCAGCAGGTCGCGCCCCGCAATGGCCGCCCGGCAAACCGCCTCCTGATTCGCCCGGAAGCCGGCAAACCCAAAGACCGAGCGCAGCAGCTCAGCCAGTTCATCCGGATTGGAAGGAGTCGTCAATAGAAGAATGCCCGGTGTATCTACGAAAGTCTATGGGAAAACAGGAATTCCCTCCTACAACTCTATAGGAACCGGGAGGCCCATTGGACAGTGCGGCAGAGTGACGACCCGCAGACTCCTGGAACGGGCTGGAAGGGACCGTATAGCCCCTCCCGTCATGTGCAAAAACCCGCTATAATCGATAAGAAAGTGGCAATTCCGCACTATATTCTGGGCATTCCAAAAGAACACGAATTCCGGCCTCCCTTATCCACAAAAACCCTTCCCCATGCGGTTGACCCTACCCCCCAGGCTCCGTAGAGTTTGTAGTTGGAGAACCGTATTTCCGCTGCGCTATGCCATCGGCAGCGGGTTGCCCGTTTGAACCAGTGAAGTCAAAGAAACGCCCCAACCACCCGGAGTGAAAATGCTGAAACTAAAGAAAATCCATATCCTCGGCTTCAAGAGCTTTTGCGACCGCACCGAATTGACCGTGGCGGGAACAGGCGTTGCCGTCGTGGTGGGGCCGAACGGGTGCGGCAAATCGAACATCCTCGACGGGGTGACCTGGGTCTTGGGCGAGCAGAGCGCTAAAACCTTGCGCGGCACGCACATGCAGGACGTGATCTTTGCCGGAACCCGCGACCGCAAGCCGCAGGGCATGGCCGAAGTAACGCTGACCATGGTCGATCCCGAGGTTTACGAGGGTCCGGTGCCCGTGGAGCCGCAGGTAATGGTGGAACACGACGGCCCTCTCGACTGGGACGAAGACGATCTGCGCCGCCAGCGAGCCGCTGAAGCCGAGGAGATCATCGCCAACGAGCAGCCCGGCCAGCCGCTCGATGAAGACGGGCAGGATCAAGGCTCGAACCAGCCGCAATCGATGTCCAGCGGCGAAGGTCCCCAGGCCGTGGTGCTCAAGATTCGCCGCCGCAAGTTCCATCAAACGCCGCAAAAGGGCGAAATCGTGATTACCCGGCGTCTCTTCCGCACCGGCGAAAGCGAGTACCTGCTGAACGGCAAGCTCTGCCGGTTGCGCGACATTCAAGACATCTTCATGGGCACGGGCCTGGGGCCGGAAAGCTACGCCATCATCGGCCAGGAGCGCATCGGGCAGTTGCTCAGCTCCAAGCCGTATGAACGGCGGGCCATCATCGAAGAAGCGGCCGGGATTACGCGTTTCAAGAACAAGAAGCGGCTGGCTGAGCTGCGCCTTGAAAGCGCCAAGCAGAATCTCTCGCGCGTCGACGATGTCTTTGAAGAAGTCACGCGGCAGATGAACAGTCTGAAGCGTCAGGCGTCGAAGGCCGAGCGCTTCGCCACCGTCCACAATGAGCTGCGCGGCCGTCTGCGCGTTGTGCTGGCCAGCCGCATGACCATGATGGATGCCGATCAGGCAAGGCTGAATGCTGAGATCGCCGCGCTGACAGAAAAGATCAAGGGCTCCGCGGCAGAGATTGAAAAGCAGGAAGCCAGTCAGCACGCGCTCACCGAGCGGGGCTACGCTCTGGACAGCGAGGGCCAGGAAGCCCAGAACCGGGCCAACACGGCGGCTGTCGAGCGCGAACGCGCCGCGGCGCAGCAGAGCGCCAACGCCGAGCGCATCGTCGAGCTGGAGACGCGCATCGCGGCAGCTGGCGCTGAGTTGGAACAGACACGGGCGCAACTGGCTTCGATCTCCGAAGAGCGCACGCAGCAGCACAGCTTTCTTGAGACAGCCGCAGGCGAGGCCAAGGAATTTCGCCAGCAAGTGGAGGCTCACCAGCAGGAGGCGCGCACCGCGGCCGAAGAAGTCTTCGCGGCAGAGCGACAACTGGAGATAGACCGCCGCCAATCCATGCACCTGCTGACGCAGGCCGGCAACGCCCGCAACAATACGGCGCAGTGGGAAGAGAGCCTGGCGGCCCTGGAGCGTGAGGCCAAGCGTCTGGAAACCGAAATGGGCCCGGCGCACACGGAGCTTGAAAGCCTGGGCGCGCGCAGCGGCGAGACCAGATTGCGCTTCGACTCCGCGGCCGAGACGCTGAAGCGCCTCGAAAGCGAAATTGCGGCCCTGCGCGAGTCCCTGCAAGCGCGCAGGGCAGAAGAAAACGCAATGCGCTCGAGCGCCAACCATTTGCGCAGCGAACAGGCGACCCTTGCCGGCCGCCGCGATGCTCTGCAATCGCTCATTCGCACCCACGGCTACTCCACTGACACGGTGCGCCAGCTCCTGAAGCCAGGCGCGCTGGCCCAGGACATGGCGCCGATGGGCACTCTGGCCGACTTCCTGGAAGTCAGTGGCGCGCATGAGGCCGTTGTCGACGAGTTCCTGCGCGAGGAACTCAATTATGTAGTAGTGGAAAGTTGGGGTGCTGCCGAAAAAGGCGTCCAGTTGCTCAAATCCGGCGTCGATGGCCGCGCCACTTTCCTCATCCATCCATCGGACCAGGCCGGGCTTTTCAAGGAAATCAACGACCCGATCAGCGCCCCCGGCCTTACGCCGCTCAAGGACTCGATCAAGGTGCTGAACGGTTTTGGGCGCTCGCTTGAGTCGATTCTGCCCAAGCTCAAATACAGCTATCTCGTTGAAGATCCGGCCGCGGCGCCGCGTTTGGCCGCGCAGTATACCTACGCCTTCTTCCTCACGCCGGATGGCGAATGCTTCCACAATGCCACGGTCACTGGCGGCAAGCCTGCCAGTCAGGGGCCGCTGGCGCTGAAGCGCCAGTTGCGCGAAGCAGAAGGCCGGCTGGACAAGCTGGACTCGGAACTGAAGCAAGCGGAATCTGATGCAGCGGCGCTCACCCAAGCCATCGAGCAGATGGCCGCGCAACTGGAGACGTGCAGCGAGCAGCGGCGTCTGGCCGAGCGCGATTCCGCCGACCAGGGCGCGGCGCTCAGGCATATGGAGGCTGAGACGCAGCGCATCCAGCGGCGCGTCGAGGAGTGGACGGCGCAGGCCGCCCGCAACAAGGAAGCATGCGAAGCCAAGAAGGCCGGCATCGACGAGAAGCGCGAGGAGATGCTCCGCCTGGAGGCCGAAAACAAGACCGCTGAGGCTGCCATCGAGGAATTGCAGACCCAGCTTGCATTGATGCGGCAGAAGCGCGAAGGCTTGCAACAGGAAGCAGCCAGGGTGACCGCTCAGTTGGCTGGTTTGGAAGAGCGGCGGCGCGGCGCAGAGGCTGCCTTCCAGCGCATCGACCGGCTCCACGCCGACCTGGAGCGCCGTGTACTCTCGCTCGATCAACAGCGCACCGCGGCCACGGCGGAGCGTGAGCAGCGCATCCGCGAAAGCGCGGATCTGGCCCAGCGCGAACAGGAACTGGCCGCCGCGCGCACTGAGGCGCTGGCCTTGGCCCAGACTTTGGTTGCCCAGGCGCAGGCCCTGCGCCAGCAGCTCGCCACCATGGAAACCGAGCTCAAATCCGGGCGGGCCTCGCTGGATCAATTGCGCGAGGACCGCGCCACCCGCTCAAGCGAGGTGGCCAAGTTGCGCTCCGACATGGAGTATTTGGAGGCAAGCTGCCTCGCCGAGGTCAACGCCGAAGCTGCCGAACTGCGCGCCGACGAACAGATCGTTCGACTGGCTGGCGAGGAACTGACCGCTGAAGAGGAGACCTGCCGCACGCTGCGCCAGCGCATCGAGCAGATGGGCCCGGTGAACATGATGGCCCTCGACGAGTACAAGGAAAGCGCCGGGCGTCACGGCTTCCTCGAAACCCAGCGCAAGGATCTCCAGGAGTCCATCGAGAACACCGAAGAAACCATCAAGGAAATCGATCAGATTTCGCGCACCAAATTCGACGAGGCCTTCGCGCGGATTAACGAGAACTTCGGCCAGGTCTTCGCGCGGCTCTTCCATGGTGGGCAGGCTTTTCTGCGCCTCACGGACGTGGAAAACCAAGCCGAGAGCGGCCTAGACATCGTCGCCTCGCCTCCGGGCAAGAAGCAGCAGAATGTGCTTCTCCTCTCAGGCGGAGAAAAGTCGCTCACCGCGCTGGCCTTGCTGATGGGCATCTTCCAGTTCCAGCCCAGCCCCTTCTGCGCGCTCGACGAAGTCGATGCGGCGCTGGACGAGACCAATGTTGGACGGCTGGCCGACCTTCTGCATTCGCTGAGCAAGGAGACGCAGTTCCTGATCGTCACCCACTCCAGGCGCTTGATGCAGTCGGCCGACATGATCTATGGCGTCACCATGCAGGAGCCTGGCGTCTCCAAGGTCGTAAGTGTCCGCCTTGGCGCACGCAACCAGCAGCGCGCCACGGCATAATCCACGCCGCCGTGGACCCCGCAATCATCTGCTCGCGCAGCGAGCGGATGATCGCGAACGGCTGTCCCAGGTGCTGTCTCATTCCAGCTTCAACGCGAATCCATTCCGTGCCTAAGTGGTCTGGGCCAGATCACTCTCTGTGTCAGGACCGGTGCTCTGCACATACACCCACAGATAGAACATGCCCATCACCAGCAGAATCAGCGAGGCGGGCCGCATCAGCAGAACCGTCAGCACCTTCCCATAGATCCCCGCCGTGCCCACATGCCGCTTATTCACAAGAATAGTGAGAATCGCCAACGGAATATCTCCGGTCAACACAAGCCCGGCGGTATTCACCGTGAGTGCAATCCACCGAATCGCCCCCCCCTCGGCCCACAGCACGGCACAGGCGGGAATAGTGAGCATCAGCAGCTTCGCATCGTATGGCCGATGATAGGTCACCAGCATGGTAAGCGGCACAACCGCCGCGATTGCAAGCCAGGCGCTCCGCTGAGAAAAGGGCAGCCAGAGAGTGCGAACCGACCATATGAGCAGAAGCACTCCGCAGACCAGATAGCTGACCAGATTGTAGATGCGCGGATCATCCCGGAAGACGCTTATGGCCGCCTGCAGATCGATGACCATGCTGGTGATATTGCCGGTGACAGAAGCGGGACCTGGATCATTGATGCCGCCGGGAGCCGAAATGGCCAAGAGATTCGTTTGCCAGTCCTGCATCCAATACGGCGCAACGTGCGAAACCCACAGGAAGGCCAATAAAGCCAGAACAACGGTAATGAGGAGGGTTTGTAGCGCCCGCTTCCGATGGGGAACACCAGCCAGCAGGAAATAGAGCCAGATCAGGCCTGCATCATGGGGCTTGATTGCGAGGCTGACTGCCAGGCACACGATCCCGGCCGCCACAAATCGCTCCTCAACGAGACACCAGACGGCCACCACGCAAAGGCCTACGACGAGTCCAGCCGTATTGCCAGTGAGGAAGACCGTCTCGCAGTTGGCAAGCAGAATGCAAATCAGAACAAGAGAGAGCCTTGGCGCGTAGCGCGCGCCAAGATTCCACATCAGGAAGGCGCCAAGAAGGATAACTCCGGCAATAAGGGTCATCCACAGCAAGTGCGCAAGTCCCCACGGCAGCACGGCAAAAGGAGCCACAAAGAGGAATGTGGTAGGCACGTTCACATACAACGTCACAGACTGACGGTGCTGCATGGATTCCGATGAGCTTTCCCCGCCCTCGGCCCGATATACGCTCTCCAATTCGCTTTGGCTGTATGGGTTCTTGTGTTGAATCAGACATCGCGTGCCATAATAAACAGCCCTGAAACCCACCCACCCATTCCCCGTCCGCCCAATCGAAGAACCCCACAGAATGGAGATTCCGCCGCTCAACAGGATCAAGGCCAAAGCAATCCGCCGCGTACTTGTCATCTTCAGCCTCGCTGTCTGCCAGAAATCATGCCTTGCTCGGAATCATGCCGCTGAGCAACCACATCGGATTAAACGGCCGTGGGCGCAAGCGGCGTCCCATTCGGCTCTCCATCTTCCGCCGCCGCTCGACTGCAATCGCGCCGCAGATACACCCAAAGATAGAATATGCACATCATGAGCAGGATAAGCGGGGCGGGTTCCACCAGCACAACCGTCATGATCTGTCCATACAGCCCCACGGGTGAAATATGCATATTCTTGGCGAGAATCAGCAGCATCGCCGCAGGAATATCACTCGTCAACACAATCCCCGCTGTATTCACCACGAGTGCAATCCATCCGATCAAGCCGCCCTCGGCCCACAACAAGGCGCAGGCGGGCACCGTGAGCAGCAAGAGCTTCGCATCGTAGGCACGATGATAGGTCACAAGCATGGTAAGCGGCACAACCGCCGCCAGCGCAAGCCAGGCTCCAGCCTGCGAGAATCGCAATCTGAGAGTACGAACCGACCAAACCAGCAGAAGCACTCCGCAGATCAGATAGCTGACCGGATTGTAGAAATGCGGCTCGTCGCGGAAAACGCTGATGAGCGACTGCAGATCGATGATCAAACCGGAGAGAGGGCCGGTGACGGAAACAAGTCCAGGGTCGTTGACACTGCCGTGTGCCGAAATCGCTGATAGATTGGAGTGCAGTTCTCCGATCCAATGTGGAGAGACCTGATAAACCCATAGAACCGCCGGAACACTCAGCACAACAACCACAAGGGCAGTTTGCAGCGCGCGTTTCCGGTAAACGCCGCCCGCCAACAAGAAAAAGAGCCAGACCAGGCCTGCATCATGGGGCTTGATTGCCAGGCTAGCCGCCATGCAAAGGATGCCGGCCGGCACAAAACGCTCCTTCAGAAAGCACCAGGCAGCCACCAGACACAGGCTAACCACGATTCCCGCCGGATTGCAGAAGGCAAAAAGAACCTCACTGTTGGCAAGAACAACGCAAATCAAAGCGCCGGAGATGACTGGCGCGTAATTGGCCCCGAGATTCCACATCAGGAAAGCGGCAAGGATAAGGCTTCCAGAGGTAACGGTCACCCACAGCAGGTGCGCAGACCCTAACGATAACATCGCAAGAGGAGCAACGAAAACAAATGTTGTCGGCAAGTATACTGTCAGCACCAATGCTTGCCGAAGCGTGTCCGAGGACGGCGAAAGTCTTCCTTGTTCTGCCTGGTAAAGACGCAGCGGCTCGCCTTCTTTGTAGGGATCACTGTGCTGGAGCAGGCATCGTGCATCGTAATAGACTCCTTTGAAATCTCCCAGCCCGTTAGGCGACGCCTTCCCAATGAATAGACCCCACATAATGGAGATCCCAATGCTGAACAGAATCCAGATTAGGGCAATTCGCCGCATCCTTTTCATGTTCGGTCTCTCTTTCTGTCAGGAACGGCACAAAAGATCGGAATCATTCCGTAGAGCAATCTTATGACGCATGGGTTGATTAAGCCGGCGTCTGCGCTATCGATGTATTCTTCTGTTCTCCAGGATCCGTAGTTGTAGTGCGGGCGGGATCGCGCCGCAGATACACCCAAAGGTAGAATATGCTCATCATCAGCAAGACGAGCGGAACGGGTTGCATCAGCAAGACTCTCAGTATCTGTCCGAAGACCCCTCCTATTTCTGCATCCAGGTTTCTTGAGAGCATGCAGAGAATTGCCAACGGGATATCTGCAGTCGACACAATCCCTGCTGTGGTCACCAGGAACGCAACCCAGCGGATCCGTCCCCCTTCGGCCCAGAGCATGGCGCAAGCCGGAACCGTGAGCATCAGCAGTTTCGCATCCCATGGCCGGTGGTAGGTCACTAGCATCGAAAGAGGAACGATTGCCGCAAGCGCAAGCCAGGCTCTACGCTGCGAGAATCGCGACCTCAGAGTGCGAATCGACCAAACCAGCAAGAGCGCTCCACATATTATGTAGCTCGTCAGGTTATAGATGCGCGGATCGTCTCGGATGACGCTTATTGCCGCTTGCAGATCGATGACCATGGAGGCTTTACGGCCAGAGAAAGAGGCGGGCCCAGGCTCATTAATGCCTCCGGGAGCCGAAATGGCCGACAGATTGGAGTGCAGTTCCCCTATCCAATGTGGCGCGATGGGCGCTACCCATAGCAGGGCCAATCCCCCTAACACAACCGTCACCAGAAGGGTTTGCAGCGCGCGTTTCCGATAGACCCCGCCAGCCAACAGAAAATAGAGCCAGACTAGACCCGCGTCATGCGGCTTCATCGCGAGGCTAACCGCCAGACACAGGATGCCAGCCGCCACAAACCGTCCCTGAAGAAAACACCAGGCAGCCACCACGCAAAGCCCAACGACAATCCCCGCCGGATTGCAGCCAGAAAAGATTAGCTCGCAGTTTGCAAGCAAGAAGCAAATCAGAAAGAGGGAAACATTTGGCGCATAGCTCCCTGCAAGATCCCACATAAGCAGGGCAGCGAGAATCACGCTCCCAGCCGTGACTGTCATCCATAGCAGGTGCGCAGGCCCCCACGGCAGCATCGCAAAGGGAGCGACGAAGATGAATGTGGTGGGTATATTTACATACAATCCCAAAGCTTTGTCGGCTTGAACGGCATCCGACAGGCGTTCCCCATCCTCAACGCTGCAGACACCGTTCAACTCACTTAGTTTGTAAGGGTCGTGGTGCTGGATGAGGCATCGAGTGCCATAGTAAACCGACTTGAAATCTGCCCACCCTGTGGCGCCCTGCGCACCAGAAAAACCCCACGCAATGGAAATCCCGGAGCAAAGCAGCAGCCAAAACAAGCCAATCCACCGCGTCCTTGCCAAGCTCATCTTTACTCTCAAAACTCCCGATCACTCGATGCGGGCGCAACGGCTTAGGCGGGAGATGATTGCGCCCCTGAATCAAACCTAAAAACAAAGGAGAGGCACATTGGCAATTGATTTGCACAATGCATCTCTCCCACCTGGCTATGAAAAATTGGATGTTGCGCTTGGGCTCTCCTTCTACCGGGCTCAAGCCACATAGCTTGTGAACGCCGAGGCAATATTTGCAAGTACCGTAGTCAGAAGGATAGCAAAAGAACGCGTGGAAGCAACTACAAAAAGTGCAATCAGAGCAATGACTAAAGCGTATTCCACCAGGCCCTGACCCTCATCGCGCGTCACCAGGCGCTTCAACCTGAAGACGCATCCCAGAGTAACGGGCCACATACCATTGCCTCGTCGTAAATTGTGTGAATATCCCTATGCGGGAAGAGATATGTCCTGAGTCAATATCTTTCAGACATATCCCTCCCGCTAAGGCGCTGAGCTTGACTGTCCCGACGTTTTCTGATAAAGACTAAACGGCAGAAGCCAGCATGCTGCTGATGCTGTTAAATTCGTTATTGATGCCCTTCGCCAACGCACCCATTCCGGCAACAGCGCCGAATGCGATCAGAGCAACGACCAAGGCATACTCAACCAAATCCTGGCCTTCCTCGCGGCTCAACAGGTCCTGCAACTTCACATACATCTTGAGAAGCATCGTATTCATTTTTTTGTCCTCTCCGTAAGGCGATTTTCCCAGCCTGTAGCCGGGGCACCCTAGATATTGCAATTCGCGTTCCATTCTCATCCGCGACATATGTCTATATAAATCAACATATTGAGAAATCAGAAACTTAGGAACCTACAGATAAAGTGTAAACATTTGTATACACTACGAGCCACTGCACCAGCCTGTATACAGGAAACTAAAGTTTAATTGCCATGAGAACGCCTGCCAGTTGTCGGACCGGAAGAAGGAAGCGTCTACGGCAAGAGCGACTTTGAAGCGGGCTTTGGAAGCCTCGCGTTTGCGGGACTGAGGATCAAGTCCATCGGCCACAATCTCCAATAGAACTTCAGTCTCAACTGATAATGGATTCTTGTGCAAAGGCAGAAGTAGAATAGCCTTCATGGGAAATGAATCAGATATTCCAGCGGCCCAGAAAAAGGCTGACATAGCGGATATATCGATTGCAGGCATCACTGGACTGTCGCTTGCTCTCACCCTTCTGTTCCTCTGCGTTGTGCCCCTGACAGATATCGCGGGAAAACGGGATTTCGTCGTCTTCTGGGCCACCGGTCAGCAACTCGTCCACCACGCTAATCCCTATGATCGGGCCGCAATGATGCGAGTCGAGGGCTCCGCAGGGTTTCCCGTCAAGGACGAGGTCCTTTTCATGAGGAACTTGCCCTGGGGCCTGCCCCTGGCCTATCCTCTTGGTTTTTTGGGCTTACATATTGCGGCGCTCTTGTGGTCCCTGGCACTCCTGGCGTGCCTCTTGCTTTCAGTCCGCCTCCTCTGGCAGATGCACGGTCGGCCCGGCAATTACCTGCATTGGCTCGGAGTTTCCTTCGCGCCGGCCTTGCTCTGTCTGATGATGGGACAGACTTCCCTGTTCGCGCTCTTGGGCTACGTTCTCTTTCTCTATCTGCATCGGAGTCGCCCCTTCATGGCTGGAGTCTCTCTCTGGCTCTGCGCACTGAAGCCTCACCTGTTTCTATCTGTCGGTATTGTCATGCTGGTGTGGATCGTGCTTTCCAGAAGCTACAAGATTCTCATGGGCACGGTGGCTGCCATGGCCGCCAGTTGCGCCTTTCTATATCTTGTATGCCCAACCGCATGGACTGATTACGCGCGAATGATGCAGACAGTAGGACTTCAAACGGCTCATGTCCCCTGCCTGAGCGTTGCGCTTCGCTTTTGGCTCAGGCCACAGTCGGCGGCCTTCAACTACTTGCCAGCCATGCTCGGATGCGTCTGGTCGCTTGGCTATTTTTGGAAGCATCGCCATGCATGGGAGTGGATGGAAGGCGGTAGCCTGCTCATACTCGTTTCGCTCCTTACAGCGCCATATTCCTGGATCTATGATGATGGCCTGGCAATACCCGCCCTCCTGCATGGCGCGTATCTGACTCGGTCCAGAATTCTGTTGGCCATTCTCGCCCTTGCCAGTTTCGTCATCGAGGCCGAACTCCTCTGCGGCGTCAAGATGCAAACAGCCTTCTACCTCTGGACGGCGCCCCTATGGCTTCTGTGGTATCTCTGCGCAACCAGAATCACGAAAACGAAACAAGAGGGAATCGTCGCTTGCCAATCAATATAAATCCCTGGCGCATCGTTGCCCTTCTTAGCTTGACGGCCCTATTGATTGGCATCTTTGTTTCCATTCTTGACCATGGTGACGTTGAGCAGCGGGGTTTCATCTCCTATTGGGCTGCTAGGCATCAGATCATTCGCGGTGCTGACCCCTATGATGGCGCAACCACCCGGGAGATGGAGCATAAAGCCGGATACGATCAAGGCTATCGGCTAATCATGGGCAACACACCTGTGGCCCTTTTTCTGGTGGCGCCACTTGGCTTAGTCGCCCCAAATACCGGACTCTGTTTTTGGATGATCGCTCTACTTGCCAGTCTTGTAGCGTCAATTCAGATGCTTTGGATCTTGAATAGACACCGGCTAGATAGGTTGCACCTGCTCGGTTATTGCATTGCTCTCTGCAGTGTGGGTTCTCAAAGAACAGCATTTCCACCATGTGTTCCGCTTAGCGCACGAGTCATGCCCAGGAATGACGTCGAGATTCCTATTTAAGCGTTAGGTGCGTCTCTCTTGAGCGACGGATTTATCACCCGTCAAAGAAACAGCCGAGAACTCCAGCGTGTCTCCGGGTTCCGTCCGCGTCTCGCGAATAGTGCCTGAAGGAAGTTCGAGCACAGAGTGCGCCGACAGACAGGCCGACAGGCGCCACGGACGCAATTCGCCTCGAAGCTTCCTGATTCGCTTCTTCCTGTCCAGATAAACCAGGTCAATCGGGAATCGCATCCAGAAGGTATGCACTGCTTCACAGGGGATAATCCACAGGCCTTCCCCTGTGTGGAGTCCATCGCGTCCCAAAAGGCCCTTACCGCGCTTTGCGCTGCTGTCGGCAACTTCCATGCAACTGGCGAGCACAGTTTTACGAGTCAGGTTCGAGACCTGCAGATAGTTTTCTCGGGGGGGGGCAATGAGTGATGAGTAACAATTGCGAAGCGCCGACCTGATCCAGTTGAGCAGCTTCATCCGGTTGTCTCAGATCCTTTCGCCTGCCTGCCGCCGCGGTCGCGCGACTCTCCAGCAAGGCAGCCAGCTGCCCGAAAAGCAGCCGGCTGCCTCAGTTGAGGTTACGGCGCAGTCGTGCCACTCGTGGTGGCCCCGCTAGTCGCCCCACCACCAGTCGAAATGGTGTCTCCCGTTTGGAGCGGCGTCTCCGGCTTCATGCTATCAAGCAGCTTCTCTACAGATATACTCTCCGGCGCCGGTGCTAAAGTGTTCTCGGCTGTCTTGGCATCAGGAGTATTCATAGGTATGCCTGAGTTAGGCGGCAAGAACTTCGCCGGGAACTTCAGTGCAGGCAGAGGCGCTCCTGCCGGGATGGGAGCCACAATCTCCGGCGTCACAATTACGATCAGCTCGGTATTGTCCTTGGTCCTCTGCATCGACTGGAAAAACTTGCCAAGAATCGGAATATCTCCCAAGAAGGGTATCTTCTGGAAAACTTCCGTCTCAGTGTTGTTTAGTAGTCCGCCTATAACAAAACTCTGACCGTCGGCCAGTTCGACCTCGGTATTCACTTTCCGCATGGTAAGGGCGGGCTCTTCAAATCCAGAAATCTGAACAGCATGGCCGAAGTCCAGTGCACTGACTTCGGGGGCTACTTGGAGCCGAATCGTCCCGCGCGGCGTAATCGTCGGTATGAAATTCAGGCGAACTCCATACTCCTTGAACATGATCGAAATCGACGCTCCAGCGCCACCCGAGCCGCCCTGAACCATGGGATAGGGATACTCCCCACCGGCCAGGAAACTGGCCTGTTTGCCGTTGGCTGCCAGCAGGTTGGGCTCAGCCAGTACCTGAGTCGCCGTCGTGTTCTGCAACGCCTCGATGGTTGCACCCAGATTCAGACCCGGATAAAAGGCGGAGAGGTTTGAGCCGGTAAAGTTGGTTACGGTGGTGGCCGTTGACCCACTGCCTAGGGTAAGCGTTGGCGCGGTGGCCTGTCCGGTCGAAATCATACCCGTCGTGTTTGCAAAACCAGTGCTGAAAAGATTCAGTCCTAGCTGCAATTCCTTCTCCCGATCGACGCTGAGAAAGCGCACCTTGAGCAGAATCTGCGGTTCGGAAGGCGGTACCTCAACATTCAGCAAGTTGACGACTTTTCCGGCTGTTGAGGCAATCTTGACCGCGCGCGTCGAACTCTGGAGATCCTTAACTGTTCCGCGAAGGAAGATTGATCCATTATCGAAAGTGACCTTCAGAGACTGTCCGGGAAGCTCCGTCCTGAGTTCACGGCGCACCCCTTCCAAACTGTCGTTCAAAACAGCCGTACTGGCGCGCACCGACACGTTGAAGAACTGGCGGCCGCCGTGAGTGTCCCAAACAATCAGGCTGGTTTCGCCAGGGGCCTTGCCCTGTATCATGATCTCCGTCGGGCTCGTCGGATGGACATCGGCAACGTCGCCCAGATTGTTGGCAATCCGCTTGATCGGCCACGCACAGTCGACCAGTACGGTCTTGCCCACGGCAACGGAGAGATCGTTTGTCGATTCCTCGCTAGAGGCGCCGGCCGATTGAGAAGACGGCTGTGGGGTTTGAGCCTGCAGCCGGGCGCCGGTGCAGAGAACTAGAGAAAATGCGCTGATACATGCAATGGCAATACCGCTCTTCGCTCTCACTGATGTCCCCCGGGAGAAGCAAATTTTTCTTGACTCTGTTTCGAACCGTTTATCACCTCAATGGAAAAAGCTTGTGGCGCAGCAGCCTTGGGGGCCGCGACGCGCCGAGTCTGCTTTACCGGAGGAGCATTCGGGTCCGCATAAAGGTTGCTTGTGGCCGTGCCGGCAACCGGAGATATCTTTGTATCCAGCGGGTTGCGCAGCACTAATTGGATCTTCGTTTGATTGGTGGCCAGGCTCAGGGTTTCGGCCTGCTCCGGGGTCACCATCAGATTGACTACTCCGACCTGTTTCGCTTTACCGTCCGCATCCTTTTGATATTCTGTGCCCGCCGATAAGACTTGGATATTTTGTAGAAGCGTTCTCGATACGTTGCCTTCCGCAGCGTTTGTCGTGCCGGGAGGCGTGCCAGAGATTAGAACATCCACGCGCATATCCGGAGTGACAAACCCAGAGACATCCGCCGCGTCATCGACCCTGACCGCGCACGCTCTCATACCCAGGGGGATCTTTGGCGCCAATCCACCGCCGGAACCAGGTGCGGCCAGGCGGTTATCCAAAACAGGCTCCCCAGCATAGAGGTCTGAGATGACACCACGCCCAAGAACATTGCTCTTGTCTTTCTCAAGAATGACGCCTTTGGGAACCAGTCCGGTGATCCCTATGGTCGTCAGGTTATCCGCGGTGAGAATCGTTCCAAGCTTGATGTCCGTCTTAGCTGCGACCACGCTCGTTGTAGGCACTGGCTGTGCCGCTGTCACGCGGTTGCTCACCAGGCGATAGACCAGCAATGTACATATGGCCGCAATGACGAAAGCAACAAGAAGGACCATCAGTAGTCTTCTGTTCATTTGGAAGCCTGTTTGAACTGGCCACCTGGCCAGTTCGGCCTTTCTGTCCCTTGTGGCAATTGCTGCCCTCAAGAAAACTCATTTCGATTCTACGCCGAAACGAGCGTTGAGCAGACCGATTACCAGACAAGATCAAAATGCGTGTTCAGTGTATTACCGTAAAGCCTCATGGAAACGGCTCGATAAGCCGTTGCATGAACAGAAGGTATCAAGAGTGTCATGGGCCTAAGCCCCGCTATGAATGAATCTGGAAAGATTATAATCGAATTATGGAAGGGGACAATAGGGTCTTTTTCAGTTTTCGGCAGCCTGGGAATCCCTGAGATGCGACCTCCTCTGTGAAAATATCCTGATTGCACAAGGGAGAGAGTCATCCACATATGAGGTCTTCCCCTACGATATCGATCTTCTCGGCGCAACCTGAGCTGAATCAGAAACCGTATTCCTTCGTGTTTTCGGTTCTGGCACATGGTGCCGTCCTCGCATTGCTCCTTCTCGGGGTCATGTCTGCGCCAAAGGTGAAGACCCCGGTTCTCGCCGAGCGCTACACGGTGCGTCATCTGGACCTGCAATCTCTGGATTCTGAAATGGAGAGCGCCTCAGAGAGCGCTGTTGACGATTTTCGCTTGCATACAAAGGCCCATACGCCTGCGCCCGGCGGAAGCCCGGAGGCACAGCAGCCCCTCATGCGGCAGGTTGAGCAGGCTAGATTGGCGCACCAGACCCTGGTGCAACCCGATATCCCCAAGCCTCTGACTCTCGCCGTTGATATTTCCTTGCCATCTGTTGTGATCTGGAATGCGGCCAATACTCCTGCCAAGGCGATCGTCGCGCCCTTGCCGCAGAAGCCGCCCGTCGCCGATGTGAAGCCTTCGATGCAGAAGCCCAATGAGGAAGTGCTTCTGGCGGACGTCGCCATTCCCGCCGCCAAGCTGCCCTCCATGAACCAACCCCTTCTTCCCCATACGACCACGCCCCTGGTTCTTCAGGGGCCAAAGCCGACACCGCCGGCTCCCATCACCACTGCGGCTGGCTCCGCGCACTCAACTTCTGCAACGGTGATGTCGCTCTCAAATACGCGCATGGCGAATGGAGTCGTCGCGTTGCCTCCCGTAAATATGACGGCCTCCTCAAATTCGCAAGGGTCGCTTATGCAGGGACAGGCCAAAAACTCCTCGCAGACTGGCCAGGGGCATGGCAACATCCCCGCCAAGGCCGGTGCAACGGGGGCGGGACAGCATTCGGGTGACTCGTTAGACCCAGGCCGTGCCGGCCAGGGCTCAAAGATTGGTTTCGGACAAGGGGGACAGTTTTCGACTGTCCATATTACGCGCCAGAAGGATGGACAATTCGGCGCGGTCGTGATGGGCTCCTCGCTAGGAGATAAATATCCGGAAACAGCCGAGTTGTGGAATAGAAGGGTCTCTTACACCGTTTATCTCCACATGGGCCTGGCAAAGAGCTGGATCATGCAATACTCGCTCCCGGCCGCGGCGACGGGTAACGTCGCGCACATCGAGGCGCCCTGGCCCTTCAGTATCGTGCGGCCCAACATCGCTCCTGGCTCAATAGATGCCGATGCGCTTATGGTTCACGGGTTTGTGAACCAGGCTGGCCGCTTCGAAGCGCTGGCCGTCGCCTTCCCGCCAGAGTTCGCACAGGCGCAGTTCGTGCTGAACTCACTCGCTCAGTGGCAATTCAGGCCGGCAACCCAGAACGGGCAGGATGTCAAGGTGGAAGTGCTCTTGATCATTCCTGAAATGTCGGAGTAAATCTCTCCTGGCAGAGCCAGGGCAGTAAGTATCCTCCGGCAGAGCCGGAGGCTTTATGGTTGGTGGCCCCTCAAAGGGGCCTGGATAGAAACACTCCATCCCGGCATCGGCTCATCGCCCGCGCCCTAGGCGCAATGGTTGTTAGCCCCGCGCTTCAGCGTGGGGTGGGCGAAACCAACAATTCACGCGGAGTCCCAAGGGACGGAACGAAACTCCGCGCCCCGCCAACGCTTTTACGAGAAGAAGGTAAAATCACAAACCGGGAGCGACTCCCGTAAATGTCAAACTGCCCCCGCAGCCCCGGCAAAGCCAGGGTTTCTCCCCTTGGCAACAGTATGGTTGATTTCTTGTCAAAGTTTGCTTGACTTATTACTATGCTTTATTTCTTACCAGCGTTTGCATGACTTATCACTATGGCTTATGGGCGTCCAGCGCAGTCCGCCGGCGCCTAGCCTCTGCCCTTCCGGAGCAGCGTCATGAATTGATCGAGTTCATCCTTGTCCACGCCATGAGCCAGAGGGTTCGCCCCCTTGCTTGCAGCCGGAGCATCTTGAAGGATGAACTGAAGGCCAACGCCGTCGCTGCCCCAACGGACAGCCCTTGAGTGCACCGCTATCGAATGCTCGACCGCTTCTTCTCCGAAGACTTCCGCTTGAAGTGTCATCAGAATCAGGGTGCCCGGATACCAGCGTTCCTCCGTCACCACGTACAATCCTGTCGAGCTGATATCCTTTACCGCATGGGCCTTGGGAGCGGCGCCGGTCCAGTAATACGCTGCAACACCTGGCATCGTCTCCCGTGGAGCCTTTCTCAAATCCGGCGCCTTCCTCGGATCTGGAGACCACCAGCGCTCCAGCCAGCTCTTCGGAGGGCTGACGTCATTCATCCCTGGTTCCACAAGGTCCATCTCATAGAACTGATCGGACTCGGAGTTCCCCCCCCCCGAGCGATTTCCCATTTCCGCCACGCCAGGACCGCCGCTCCAAAGCGGCTTTGCTCTCAGGATCGCTGCATTCTGCACTGTACCCACAATGCCGCTTGAGCTGGAGAACCTCTCCAGCCGGCGCTGCATTTCCTCAGCCACGCAAAGCACAAGTTGATCGCCCTGTTGGGTCTGCGAAGAGTATATTGAGTGCGTTGGCAGCGCCAGAACACTCGCAGCCTGAGGACTCGAAGGGGTAACACGAAATGTGGGGAATGACTCGACAACTTCAATGACTCGGCAATCCTCGTCCAGATAAATCAGATCGAGAGGATCCCGCATGTTCGTCTCAGGAATCCCTCTGAACGGCACCATCCAGAGGCCCTCTCCAGACTTGAGTACTAGATTCCCAAACAACTCTTTGAGGCCCGCGTACGAAAGATCGGCTGCAGCCACTTCCAGGCCGAGAAAACACTCACGAGTCTGGTTGTATGCGCAAAGTCGTTGTAATTCCATTTAACCTCCGGCTTCCACCGCGGATCCGGCAACCAGTTGTTATCCCCGCGTCCAGGTCGCCTATTCAATGTCTCCCGTCAGAAACACCCCTTAACAATTCCTTTATCTGCGATCTTCGAACCGGAAACAAACCGAGCTTTGCCTGGCGTTGCAGAAGCTCATCGGCTTGCCTGAAGACAGGGCATGAGCACAAAACGCCTTACCCTCTGCCGGGCTGGAAGACAAAGAAATGTCATCGCCCCAAGACGACTCCCCGGCCAGCGAAACTTGTGCGGCTTTACAGCGCCACTAGAGCAATTTCAGGATCAACCTGGCGTAGCGAACACCCTGTAACATGGCTGCCATTCCCACCCCGGCAACTGAACTCAATCGCTGGGCCCCCAAAAAGAGGAAGCCAGTTGAGATATTCCGTACCCGTAGCAACAACCCTGAAACTGCTCTAGCACCGTGAGACCTGTACTACTTGACCCGTGTGCGGCGACGCTGGATCAAGACAATGAGAATAACGACAAACAGCACTCCTGCAACAACTTGGATAATCGTCGTACTACCCATAGCGGCTCCTCTTCCTTGCAGTGAAATTCTTGATTCGCTCCCCGGCCTGAGCGGAACATGGTTGACACCGGACGCCGAAACGGCGAGATCCCCAGTTCGCAAAATCGCGGACCGTCCAGCAAGCGCATGCAACTTGACATCGCCGCCGGAACACCACCCAACCCGGACTACTTCGTCTTGGTGCGGCGGCGCTGGATCAAGACAATGAGAATAACGACAAACAATACTCCTGCAACAACTTGGATAATCGTCGTACTACCCATAGCAATTCCTCCTTCCCTCAATGATTCAAATCCTTGAACGATGCCATGATGGAAATGAACGCTGGGCCCAGAGTGACCACAAAAAGCGACGGAAAAATGAACAACACAAGCGGGAAAAGCAACTTGACCGTGGTCTTCGCCGCTGCCTCCTCCACTTGCTGCACACGCTGAGTTCTTAGCGTGTCGCTGTGTATGCGCAGAGTCTTCGCGATGCTAGTTCCAAATTGTTCTGACTGAATCAGCATCGTGGTGAGATTGCGCACTGAGTCCACGCCCGTGCGTTCCGCCAAATGTTTCCAGGCATCGGCGCGGGGGCGACCCGCGCGTTGCTCCAGCACGACAATATATAACTCGTCGCACAGTTCCGGCTGGGCCTTTCTCAATTCCACCGAGGTGCGTGCTGTCGCCTGGTCCAGGCTCAATCCCGCCTCGATGCAGATCACCAGCAGATCAAGCACATCCGGCAGTCCGCGCCGAATTCGGCTCTGGCGTTTTTTGGTCCGCCTATCCAACCAAAAATCCGGCAACAGGAAGCCCAGGCCCAAAGCAAGGATATACACGAAAAACGGGCCGATGCTCCCTATTCCAGTCACGAGACACAAGAGACAAAGCGCAACCGGAACCAATACTTTCGAACCGGAAAAGATCCTGACCGCAGACTCGTTGCGAAATCCCGCGTGCTGAAGCTTCTGCTGGGTAGCAGAAACCTCGGCTTGGCTTTTAGGCAGTACATTCTCGAAGTGCTCGACCACGCCGCCAATCGAAATGCCTGTCTGCTGAATAGCGCTCAACAGCGATTTCGGCTTCGGACGCGGGTTGATTACATCGGAGATCCGCTGAAACATGGCTTCGCGGTAGAACAGAAGCAGGCCACCGCTCACGATCAGCAGAAATACAACAAAAAAGGCAGTAATCGCATATCCCATAGATCACCTTAAATGTCAACGTTGACGACTTTGCGGATGATTAAACCGCCAACAACAATCATGCAACCAGATACCCAGAGCAATTTCACGCCAATTGCGGTCGTCCAGAGGATACTCATCATAGTGGGGTTGACGGCATATAATGCGACTCCCAGCACCACTGGGAGAAGGGTAAGCACCCACCCTGTCATGCGCCCTTGAGCTGTGTGAGTCGCCACTTGCCGCTTCAAGCGGAACCGTTCCCGGATTACATGAGAGGTCTTGTCAAGAACCTCTGCCAGGTTTCCCCCGCTCTCCTTCTGGATCATGATCGCCGTTGCGACAATGCGTAAGTCCTGAAGGGGAACACGATTGATCATGTTGTCCAGGGCTGTCTTGAGTTCAAGGCCATAGTTCTGTTCCTCGAAACACGTCTTGAATTCGCAGCCAACAGGGTCAACGCATTCGCGAGCCACTGAACCCATCGCAGCAATAAGACTGTGGCCGGCGCGGATAGCGTTAACCATCAAATCCAGCGCTTCCGGCAGTACCTCTTGAAACCGATCGAGCCTCTTCCTGCGTTTGAATATCACAAAGAAAAAAGGCATGCCGCTGCATGCCAGCCCAACCAGCAAAGATAGAGGAATCGACCCGAAGCGCCAGTAAACCAAAGCGACACCGGCCAAAAAGAAGAGGCCGCAAATGGAAAGCAAACGTCCTGTGGTCCAGGTGAGATCGGCCTGATAGAGCAGGTTCTGAAGACGTGGCGTTAATTCGAACTGCAGCAGCTTCTGGTTAAGCCAGGGGATGCTGCTGAACTCATCAGCCTTTCGAAGATCGACCACCTGACTGCGCTCTGTTGGCAAGTCAGTGGCCAAGGCTGAGTCGAGCGTGTCATGAACCTGTTTTGCCTGTTGGGAAGCCTGGCCCCCAATGGTGCTAATCACCAGAGCAACAACCGCAAAAACGCCCAGAAATACCAGACCTATGATCACTGCCATATCTGTTGCCCCCCTTCTGCTCAGTTAACCAGAGTTTCGCGCTCGAAAAGAGTCGGTGGCAGGACAATGCCCGATACACGGAGCTTTTCGAGGAACCTGGGACGGATACGGGTTGGCTGAAAAACTCCGATGACCTTGCCATCGGGCCCGATCCCTTTCCGGGTGAAGTTAAAAATCTCCTGCATGCTGATGACATTCTCTTCCATGCCGGTGATCTCGGAGATACTGGTCACTTTGCGTGTGCCATCGCTCATACGGGCGGCCTGAACGACGATCGTGATAGCTGAGGCGATCTGCTGACGAAGGGATTTTTCCGACATATTCATATTGCCCATCTCGACCATCGATTCGAGTCTCGATATGGCATCGCGCGGAGTATTGGCGTGAATTGTCGTCATCGAACCTTCGTGGCCGGTATTCATGGCCTGTAGCATGTCGAAGGCTTCCTCTCCACGCACCTCGCCCATAATAATGCGGTCGGGGCGCATGCGGAGGCAGTTGACTAGCAATTGACGCTGCTTAATTGCGCCCTGCCCTTCGATGTTGGGCGGACGGGTTTCGAGACGCACGATGTTTTCCTGGGCCAAACGCAGTTCGGCGGCGTCTTCGATGGTAACCAGACGTTCGTTTCGCGGAATGTACTGCGAAAGGATGTTCAGGAAGGTGGTCTTGCCGGCGCCGGTGCCGCCCGCGATGAGGATGCTGATACGGGCTTTCACCGCAGAGGCAAGCACCTCCATCATCTCCGGGGAAACACTCTTTAGTTGAACCAGCTGATTGGCAGCCAGGGGGCCTGTGCCGAAACGCCGGATCGACAGGGATGGCCCATCGAGCGCCAGCGGGGGAATGATGGCATTGACGCGGGAGCCGTCGGCAAGTCGCGCATCAACCATCGGCGACGACTCATCCACTCTGCGGCCCACGCGCGACACGATGCGGTCGATGATCTGAAGCAGGTGCCGGTCATCGCGAAACGTCGTATCAACTCTCTGCAGCAGTCCGCCTTTTTCAATAAATACATGATCCTTGTTATTCACCAGAATGTCTGAGATCTTCGGATCCCTCAGCAGGGGCTCCAGAGGACCAAGGCCAAAAACTTCGTCGAGCAGATCAGCCTGGATCTTCTCCTGCTCGTCGAAGTTCAGTGGCACACGCTGGTCGGCGATGATCTCCTTGACAATGCCGGCCACTGCTTGGCGCGCCTGGCTGGAATTGGCGCGCGACAGCTTTTCCAGATCCAGCTTGGAAATCAGAGTTCGGTGAATTTCCGCTTTGTACTTTTCCAGATTCGGCAGTTCCACGTTCTACCTTCCCTCGGCAGAGGATACTCATCCACGTGCCAACATTTCCTCTGCCCGCAAAGAGCATGAATGAACTAGAGAGTCGTCACTGAGCCAAAGCAAATGTCACGTTCACCTGCGTGTCCGCTTCCACCGGTTCGCCATCAAGCAGGTAAGGCCTGAAGCGCCAGTTCTTCACGGAATCCATAGCCGCCTGCCGCAACATGGCCGGTCCGCTGATAACCCGAAGATTCCCCACCCCGCCGTTCTTGGAAATCGTTGCTTGAATCACCACTGTGCCGGAAACATGAGCAGCCTTGGCGAGGGGCGGATATGAGGGCGTCGTCCTCTGAACCAGCAAGCCGACCGCGACGCCAGAGGAGATGTTCACCTTCTTGGCAGCCTCGACCTTCACCCTGGGTCCGCTCTGTCCGCTGAAAACACTCCCACCACTCCCCATGCCTTCCACGCCACCCGCGCCAAAATCAGCAGCGGGAGGAGCTTCCCTTCCGGTCAGAGCCTTGAGATCACTGGAAATCCGCGAGGGCGCATTCAGTTGCTTGCTCATCGCCTCCGACTGCGCGCGAAGCGGGACTGTTGGCTCCGCAGTCTGCGCCGTCGGCGTATTGACAGCCGTAGCCGCATTGGCGGTCGTCGCCGTCGTTGCCGCCGTCGGCTTCAGCGCATTCGTCATCGCCGTCTGCGACCCGGATGCCTGATTCGGCGCAACCGTATTGGGCCGCATCTTCAGATAACCCAGCGTGCCACCGGCCAGCAGAACCACAACCGCGCCGATCACGCCAAACTTCACCATCTTCTGGTGCGTGCCCGCGCTCTCGTCCTCTCCGTACTTCGAGCCCCCCGCTTGGGACTGAGGCGGCTGATAAACCTGTTCAACCTCCGCATACGCCGCTGCCTGCGTCCGCGCAGCGTTATTCGTTGAGCGACCCGCCACTGGCAATACGGCAACTCGTGCTGCCGCGGCTCTCGCTGGCGGCCTCGGTGCGCTGCCCGAACCGGAAAAACCCTCTCTTCTGCTGGAGGCGGTTGATTGTTCCGCGGAATCCTCTCCGCTATCCCATTCGCCAAAATCCGCGGGTAGCGTTGTGGGTTGCTCTTTTTCTATTTCCTCTGGAGGTACCATTGGCCATCGGCTCCCTTCTCATAGGTAGCACCTTTGTAAGTGCGCGTTTCAAGTTTACCCTGCTGGGTGGGGGTGCTGCTACCTTCTAACGCCCCCTCCTTTGCATCCGCCATATTTGTGTGGTCCGTATCCGCATCGATCCCCGCCGGCATGAGCGAATCGATGTTCGGTAACTCTTCCACCAAAAGCGAAACACTGGATTGCGCCGTAGTATAGTCCACTGTGTCCGTAGGTGCAAAGGTCACCGAAAGAGTCTGCCTTCCTGCTGCAAGCACGTTGCCGGCGGCGGGAGTGTAGACAAATGTTCCCGGAACCAGGGCCGACGCATTCAGTTGCGCGGCGCTCAGCAAGCTGCCATAAGGAATAGCCGCTGGTGTTGACCATGTGATAATCGGCGTCGCCTTGACGACTGTGAGCGACACCGTGGCCCGCGTTACCGCTTCGTCCGCGGTGTTCTTAGGGGTGAATGTCACCGAGAGCGTATGCGTTCCTGCTGCCAGCACTTCGCCTGCCGCAGGACTGTAAACAAAGCTTCCCGGAGCCTGTGCCGTGGCGTTCAGTTGCGCGGCGCCAAGCGCCGTGCCATAGGAAATGACGGCCGGCGTCGGCCACTTGACGGCCGGCGTTGCCTTCGTGACCGTCAACTGCACGGAAGTCTGCGCCTCCGGCATGTTGGCGTCCGCCGGAGTGAAGGTCGCTAAAAGCGTCTGCGTTCCCGCCGCCAGCACCTCGCCTGCCCCAGGAGTGTAAACAAATCTTCCCGGAATTGGCGCCGTGGCATTCAATTGCGTGCCGTTGAGCGCTGTGCCATACGAAATAGCGGCTGGCGTCGGCCACGTGATCGTCGTTGGCTTTGCCTTGGCCACCGTGAGCGACACCGTGGCCTGCACCGCATCGCAGTCCGTGGTATCCATCGGAGTGAAGGACACTGAGAGCGTATGCGTCCCTGCCGCCAGCACCTCGCCTGCCCCAGGAGTGTAAACGAATTTCCCCGGAACCGATGCCGTGGCATTTAGCTGATCCGCGCCAAGCGCGGTGCCGTATGTGATCGCAGGGGGCGCCGGCCACGTGATGCTCGACGCTGCCTTGGTGACCGTCAGCGACACCGCGGCCCGCACTGCCGCGTAGTCCGCGCTGTCAGTCGGAGTAAAAGTCACGGAGGGCGTATGCGTCCCCGCCGCCAGTACCGCGCCTACCGGTGGAATGTAAACGAATTTCCCCGGGACCGATGCCGTAGCATTCAGTTGAGCCGCGCCGAGCGCGGTGCCGTATTCAATCGCGGCTGGCTTCCGCCACGTAATGATCGGCGTTGCCTTGGCGATCGTGAGAGACACCGTCGCCTGCGCCGTTGCGTAGCTCTCGCTATCCGCCGGAGTGAAGATGGCCGAAAGCGTCTGGACCCCAGCTGTCAGCACATCGCCCTCGCGAGGACTGTAAGCGAACCTTCCCGGAACCGATGCCGTGGCATTCAGTTGCTCGGCGCTGAGCGCAGTGCCGTAAACAATCGAAGCAGGCTTCGGCCATGTGATGGTTGACGCTGCCTGTGTGACCGTGAGCGGCACGCTGGCTTCCACCTTCGTGCAGCCTGCGGTGTCCGCGGGGGTAAAGGTCGCCATAAGCGTCTGTATCCCAGTTGCCAGCACTTCGCCCTCGGCAGGAGTGTAGGCGAATCTTCCGGGAACCGATGCCGTGGCATTCAGTTGAGCAGCACTCAATGGGGTGCCATGAACCACCGGAGCGGGTGCCGGCCATACGATCTTGGGCGTTGCCTTGGTGACCGTGAGCAACACCGTGGCCTCCGCCGTCGTGTAGCCCGCGGAATCCGCCGGAGTAAAGTCCACCGTGAGCGTATGGACTCCCGCTGGAAGCACCTCGCCAACCGAAGGAGTGTACGCGAAGGAGCCAGGAACCGACGCCATCGCCCTCAACTGAGTGGTGGTGAGCGCTGTGCCATAAGGAATCGGAGTCGGCGTCGACCAGGCAATGACTGGCGTCTCCTGCTCTATGATTCTCTCTGCCTCTGCGACTCTCTCTACCTCTGCAACTCGCTCTACAACTCTCTCTGCGGCTCTTTCTATGGCTTTGGGCGCTTCTTGCTGCAAATGCCATTCGCCATTTGCGCCCTTTACATAGGTAGAACCCTTGTAAGTGCGTGTTTCCAACCCGCCCTGCCGGCTGGGGGCGCTGACACTCTGCCTGGCTTCGCGCTCCACGGTCTCCGTCGGCCTCGATGGCGCCGGCGCTTCTTCCTCAGGCACAGCACGCGAGGAACGAGTACGAACAGCTCTATTTGGCGTGGCCTCAGGCCGGGCCTCGCCCGCCGCTGCCTCGTCATCGGAGCCGGATCCCAGCCCCAGTTGCGTCAGTGCTGGCGTCTCGTCCGGTGTCGACATCTTCGCCGATATGCTCCGGCTGAGGCTCTTGAGACTGAAGCCCTGCTTCTTCTCCTGGACGGCCGGAAGGCCACAGGCAGACCGGGCCATCTGCCGGATCAGCCGCGAAATCGCCGAATCTTCAAGGGCCAGCGGGATGGCGGTGGTCTGCATCCGCCGGACAGCGGCGTAATCGTTGGGAATCTTCCACTGAGCCGGCCTGGTGAGCGCCTTCGTAATCTGGTCCTCGGCAACGCCCAGCGTCCGGTGCTCGAATCGATTGAGCACGATTTCCAGTTTCGGTACCCCGGTGGTGAAGTACTGCGAGATCAGGCGGTTCGAGTTGCGCAGCCCGGCAATGCTGGCCTGGATCACCAGGTAGACCGTGGAGCCATCCTTGAAGAGGCTCGTCCCCGTCAGATCAAGCCTGGACCCCATATCGATGACTACATTGTCGAACTCCTGCCGCGCCACTGCGACCAGCCTGTCGATAGCTTCATCGGAGGCATCAAATTGAGGGAACTTGCCGGGTGCGGCAAGCACCGAGACCCCTGAACTGTGCTTGGTCAGAAGCTTGGAGAGAAAACTCGAATCCAGCCGGCTGGCATTCTGAAGAGCGTTGATGGTCGAGTATTCAGCAGAAATTCCGAGGTTCAGTGCGGCGTCTCCCAGCGGGAGGTCCAGATCGATCAGCAGCGTGCTTTGGCTGGACTCCTGCGCTATGGATACCGCAAAATTGCAGGCCAGCGTAGTCACGCCGTCCCCGCCCTTGGCGCCGAGAAACGCCAGCAGCCTGCCGCCCGTCTTCTTCGGCGGACGCGTCGCCGGACGCCGGGCCGAGGCACGGACCAGAGCTTCGGCCATCGTGCTTTGTGCAAAGGGAAGAGTGAGAAACTCCCGCGCGCCCGCTCGCATGCAGCGAACCAGCAGCTCCGAATCGGTCTTCATCGAATAGACCATCACCGTCGGCGTGCCATTGGCGCAAATGCTCTCCACCAGCTCCAGGGCATATTCCGGCTGAGCATCCAGGTCGATGATGATCACGTCGTAATGCTGCTCCAGGAGCCTGGGCACATCGTCGAGGCTGGGTGGGTAGGAAGAAAACTCCCGCACTTCCCCGCCCTGGCACTCGGCAAGAGCTTTCGCGGCCGCCTTGCGGCGATCCTCGTCCGGACCGACAAGCGCTATCGTCAGAACGTCGGCGCCAAGCGAGTCCGGGTACTGATCATCGAGATACTGCTGAGATTCTGAGTTCACTGGATTGCTGCCCCCTGCCGCGTGCAACTTTCCTTGTGGGTTACCCGAATGCTGATATGTTGATTGCCAATTGGACATGATACTACTCCAAATCACGCATTAAGCGAAGAAAGACATCAAGGTTCCGATGGCGATGGCCGGAGCGTAAGACATCTTGCGCTTCATGGGGTTGGCCAGAACCAACTCCGGGTCGCCATGCATTCCGCGTCGTTTCCAACTAAAAAGCAGATCACCGGCGCCCGTGAAAAGCTCCTTCAAAAACCCGCCACAGACAGCCCAGCACAGGACGATAATCCCCCCCGCGATGGCTGTCACAACCATTGCAATGAGCAACTGGGCCGGGCCAATCCAGGCCCCGATCCCCGCAATCAGCTTTACATCCCCGGCTCCCATGCCGCCCAGCCAGAAAAGAAAGCCATAAACCGCCAACCCAAGCGCCAAGCCGGCAAAACTCTGCCCCAGGCCATGCCAGACGCCCTGATGAAGACCAGGCCAGTCATGACGAAAAGGAGAGACCACAATCCCCGCAAGCAGGAAAGGAAGCACCAGCCAGTTGGGGATGCGCTGCGCGCGCAGGTCCGTGAACGTCGCCACGGCAAGCACGATGAGCGTTGGCCACCAGGCAATTGAGTGCATACCCTACTCCCCTTTCCCTCCGCCTTCGGAGACAATTCCAGTACGGCAATTGCGGAATTGATATAGCAATTCCATAGCCAAACCAAAAAACGCCGAAAATTCCCTAATTTTGAATGGGTTACGGCCCACGGCCTCGCCCGGTGTACACGTATGTTTACGGACAGCCTACTCAGTGAAGCGACACGTATACACCCTCAAAAAACTGCTTCCGGAGCCCCCATCTCTGCACATAATGAGGATTCAGGAGCCAAATCCGCCTCCCGTGCAGTGACTATCTGGATACTTATCCAGGGGTGCCTAAATAATAAGTACTCACCTTAAAAGTTACCGTTGTGCAGGTTTGGTGGTACACTAAAGGGGTATGAATAGGGTTCCCTCCAATTGGCGCCTCGACCGCTGCTTCGCCGCCTCATACTTCTTCAGAATGAGGCCCACCATCGCGAATCATGCCGAAACGAGCGGGAATCAAGAGCTTCCATCGCATGGCAATCCGGACAAGGGGGCGTGCGCGAGGGGCCATTTTCCCGGCATTTTTCCTTTCTCGCCCACAGATTCGCGTTTGGACAACACTCAGAAAATAATTACCACAGTAACCTCGACACGGCTTTCATCCGTCGTTAAGATGGTTGGTCTGAGTCGGGAACTGCCGATGGAGGTATTGAAGCCTTGTCGCGGTTGGGGAGTATGCCACCAAAGTGGCTGAATTCCGGCGCATGGCATTCATTGGCGATTCAACCTGGGATTTGGAATGATGTTCTCTGCTCCGCTGCTGTTCTCTTCGAACGCAGTTGGGCAGTCAACAGGTAAGGAGCGGGTAAAGCAATGATTAAGATCGGGTTATATTCGGAAGACAATACGCTCCATACCCTGCTTTCCTCCGCCCTCGGGAAGGAATTCGAGGTTCTTTTGCAGCCGGACGAGGATGGCATGAATGTGCTCCGTGCCGCCGGCGATTGCGATGTCATGATTCTCGATCTCCATTCCACTCATGATTCGCTCCAGGAACGCATCGGGTGTACCCAGCGCTTGATTGCCACTCAGGTCCCGGCTGTGGTCATGGCCGACGATGGCCTCCGGTCGACCGCTTTTGAACTCGTTCGGACCGGAGCCTTTGGCTATTGCCGCAGACCACCCTCGATTCGTGATCTCAAGACCATGCTCAGCCGCGCGTATGAGAACTCCACGCTGCGGCAGCAACTGCAGACGGTGCAGCAGCAGTTGGACGTGCCCGCCAATTGCGACCAGTTGATCGGATCAAGTCCGCAGATGCAGCATGTTTATCAGCTCGTCCATCGCGTGACCAATCTCAATGCCTCCGTCCTAGTGACGGGCGAGAGCGGAACCGGTAAGGAGTTGATCGCCCGCGCCATCCACAATCTCGGCTCCCGCGCCAGCCGGCCGTTTGTGGCTGTTTCCTGCGGCGCCATCCCTGAAACTCTGATTGAGGCCGAGTTGTTCGGCCATGAAAAGGGCGCTTACACCGGCACGGTGGGGGCACGCGAAGGCTACTTCGAACAAGCGGCCGACGGCACCCTGTTTCTCGATGAGATCGGCGATCTGAGCCTCTTCACCCAGGTCAAGCTCCTCCGCGTCCTGCAGCAGATGGAATTCTGCCGCCTGGGCAGCACCAAACTCATCCCCTTGCGGGCGCGCCTGATCTTCGCCACGCACCAGGACCTGGCCAAGTTGGTGGCCGAAGCAAAATTCCGCCAGGATCTGTACTACCGCATTAACGTCATGCGGATTGAATCGCCCGCGCTCCAAGAACATCCGGAAGACATTCCTCAGATTGCCAAGCACTTCTTGCACCACTATGGCCAACTCTTCCAGAAGCCTATGGAGGATATCGAGGCCGATGCGGTAGCCATGCTCCAGGCTCACCGGTGGCCCGGGAATGTGCGCGAGCTGGAAAACGTCATCCAGAGAGCCATCATCCTCGCACCGGGAAAGGCTGTTCGCGCGGAAGACTTGAGCGTGAGCATCGAGGAGACGGATCTCGACCTCGGCGAAATCGACGACATCGTCGACATCAGCGATTACCATCCCGCAGGCTCCTTCGAACGGCAGCTTCGCGACTATAAGATCAAGCTGGCTGTCTCCGCCGTGCGAGAGAACAATGGGAACAAGACGCTGGCTGCCCGCAGCCTGTGCATCTCGCGCGCCTATTTGCATCGTTTGATCAGGCTCGCCGAACCCGATGCTGGCTTTGAGCAGAACATACGCGAGCGGGATGTGGAGTCTGCTTGAGTACGGCATCTCCGGTTGCCTCCAACAGGGCTGATTCCGCGCTTATCCGAATCCTGCAGAGGGTCTTTTCCTTCCCAGTCATGCTGGCCGTCCTTTTGGCCGTCCTGGCTGTGCTGACAGTCCGGGCGCGCTTCGACGATCCCGATCTGTGGTGGCACCTCAAGATGGGTGAGGTCATCTGGACCACTCACGCCATCCCCCTCACGGATATCTTCTCCTACACCACCAACCATCATGCCCTGATTCCGCAGGAGTGGCTCGCGCAGTTGGCGATTTACGGCGCATTCAAATGCGGCGGCTTCTCTGGCCTGATGTTCTGGTTCTGCTTCTTCACCAGCGCTCTTGTCATAGCCGGGTACGGTCTTTGCTCTCTTTACTCCCGCAATGCCAAAGTGGCTTTCGTGGGAGCGATGCTGATCTGGCTCTTCGGCACCATCGCCTTTTCCATTCGGCCGCAGACCATCGCCTACCTCATGCTGATCGCGGAACTGGTGCTGATCCATCTCGGGCGCACGCGCAATCCCCGCTGGTTCTTCTGGCTGCCCATTCTCTTTGCGCTCTGGATCAATTGCCACGGCTCCTTCATCCTTGGGATCGTTGTGGCTGGCATCTTCCTTTTTGCCTCTTTCTTCAGCTTTCAGATTGGTTCCCTGGCATCGCGCCCCTGGGACGCAGCCTGCCGCAAGATCTTCATGCTGGCCATGCTCCTCTCGGTTGCGGCGCTGTTCTTGAACCCGGTAGGCATCAAGCAGATCCTCTACCCCTTCGACACCTTGCTGAACATGCCCAATCTGCTCGGCAACGTCGAGGAGTGGGCGCCTCTCAACATGACCGAGGCGCGCGGCATCGCGCTGCTGGCCGTTCTTCTGTGCAGTTTTCTCCTGGTAGCCATCCGCCGCTCCGAATTGTTCTTCGATGAGCTGCTCTTGTTGATGCTCGGCACATGGCTGGCCGTCAGCCATATCCGGATGCTCATTGTCTTCGGCATCCTGGCTGCGCCCATCCTCTCCCGTCAGCTCTCCACGTGCTGGGAGGGATACGACGCGCAAAAGGACCTCATCTGGCCCAACGCCCTGATGATCGCGGCTTCCCTCCTGGTGATTTTTCTGGCCTTTCCAAGCAGCCGCAACCTGCAACTGCAGGTGGAAAGCCAGAGTCCGGTAAAGGCCGTCCAGTTTATCAATGCAAGCCATCTTCCGGGGCCAATGCTGAACGAATATGGCTTTGGAGGCTACCTGATCTGGGCAGCGCCGCAATATCCCGTTTTCATCGACGGCCGAACCGACATCTACGAGTGGTCCGGGGGCCTCAGAGAGTTCAATGCCTGGGCTATGCTGCAGAGCGACCCAAGTGCGCTTCTTCAGAAGTACCGGGTCGGTTTCTGCCTCTTGAGCCGCCAATCCGCCATGGCTCGCGTCCTGCCGCTCCTGCATGAGTGGAAGATCGTCTACTCCGACAGCAACGCCGTGGTCCTCGTTCCTGCCGCAAGCGGAACCCCTGAGAAAAAATAGAAGAACCTGTTGCATGAATGTAGCGCCGACCTCCCGGTCCACGCCGCAGGGTGCCCCATCCTTTTCCGCGTCTTTTGTGGAAAAGGGTGGGAAAGCGATGTCACTGTTTTCTTGCCGGATCAATAGTCCTCAGAGGGAAATGCCCCAAGGCTCTTGCCTTTGCAGATTATGTATGCGAGTTGTATTCGACCGGCCCCGCCATCACCAGGCCACTGTTCTGCCTCCCGTGAATGTACCAGCAGCACCAGTTCGTTTCATGAACTTGACTGACTGGAGGCGAAATCAGATCTTCGTAGGTAATCTTTCCATAAAGATAAACCTTCTCTTCCCAGGTTTCGATGCGCTTGAATCTCTCCTCCGAGTCGCAAAGCCCTTTCACATCATCCCGGCTGAATGGCTTGATTGCCGTGAACTCGCCGGGAAGAAGAATAATCGGCACGAGCGGCGCGCCCGGCTTCTCATTCACGTACTCTGGCGTGCGCGGAAGGTGCTTTTCATCAATGGCAATCCTGGTCCGTTCCTCGGTTGCGATGATTCTGGCGGGAGTGCGGCCCCGGTTCGTGGCCATGACGGTAAAACTGTTTTCTACGCTCCTGGAGGGCTCGACCGTGATCAGAATCCAGGGCCTTTCCGAATGGACTACAGCCTGAGCATTCAACAATGCGGCCTGAGCGCTCGCAGCGGCCGCATCGGCGGCGGTCTCCGCGTATCCCGTCTGGCGGTCGATCTTTTTCAGCAGGGAAACGCACATCATGATGCCCACGTATCCCAGAATGACGAGCACCAGATCGGCTCCCCATAGGATTCGCTCATGCATCGTCCATGGCATCACCGTAGGAGGCGGATTGGTAACAGTGATGTGCTGCGGCTGGTAATCCGTGGCGCTGCCTTCGCTTCCGGCTCCAGGGCTTGGACTAGCCGTGCTTTGCGGCCCCGCGGCGGTAGAAGTCGAATCGGATGTGGCCTCCGGGATCGAATGGGACTGCGTCTGCCGATTTGCGCCGGCAGAATGGTTCGTCTTGACTGGAACTGTCGCACAAGCCTGCGCGGTGGCCAGCAGTGCAACAGCAAATATCGCCAAACCCTTGAATCCCATGGCGCAACTTTATCACACGCGCCTCCGGAACTCCCATCCTCGCCGATGCGCTCCTGTGCTGTCGCATAAGTCTCTTGCGAACCCGCGGGAGCTACCCGCGCCTGCCGCCGGAACCTCGGAAGGCGGATTTACGCCCTTGGAATGGAAGTTGAAGCCGCCCTTCGGAATCTCAGCCGCGCAGCGTCTACCCTGAAGCTATTCTTCCACTTCTACGCCCCGCCAGAAGCCAACATAGCCCTTCAGCTTGCGCGCTATCGGGCTGGGGTCGGGATAGTACCATGCCGCGTCAGGGTTATCCTGCCCATCGATCAGCAGGTTCATGTAGCGGGCCTGCCCCTTGCTGGGGTCGAGTGAGATAGTGCTGCTGGGACGAAAATACTCGCGCTTGAGGCTGGATTCGGGAAAGTAGACATTCCCGTCAACCGTCTGCGTTCTGTCGCTTTCGGCAATGACTCTGCCATTCCAGATTGCTTGTGCCATAGCTTGTTCCAGTCACACAATCCTGATCTCCGCCGGCTCCGGAAACGGTTCCGGCAAGAGTAACGGATATGACATTAGCAGAGATTCTCCGCGATGGCGAGTCCCGCGGAAGCCCGAAAGGGCTTGGGAGCCTCTGCAGAAGTCTGCTTTGTATCAGGACACGACTTCAGTCGTGCCGCAAGCGCAACCAAAACAGCGTGGGATTTAGCCCCTGAGGGAACGATCTATGTGAAATAGAACCTAATCAGAGGTTCCCTTGAGTACCTTCTTGCCCTCGTCCATAAACACCGGGTCCTTGCCGCCCTCGAATCGCTACCATCATGCGCCTTGAGCCCAAATTCGACAAGAGTTTTTCAGGTTGCGGCGCGAAATAAATACCTAAGCGTGTGTCTCCTGCCGGGCTGGCAGGCTCTTGCGCCGGGCTTCCATATTCTTGAGCACCACGTCGTAACGCACGGCGGCGGCGGAAAAACGGTTCACCAGTTCAGAGGTCTTCATCAGAAATCCAGGATTCTTCTCCCGGATTTCCTTCAGAATCGGCGCAAACTTGGCCAGCAGAAAAAATCCCTCGCCGTTACAGTCCACAAATAGCTCCGCCGAAACCGCTCCATGAATCACCAATGCCGAGGCCATCTCCCAGTAGCTGATCACCTGGCGCAGCCAGGCATTGTGCGGGTCGGCCGGCTTCTCGGCCACGGCAAAGAACTCTTCAGCCGTCACCGGCCAGAACTCGCCAGTAATCCACGCGCGCGCCTGGCGCATCACCGGCTCGGTGCGCAATTCATAGAGCCTTAGAATGATCTCGGCATCTGCCGGGGTTGCAAGCATCCGTTCCATCGAGAGTCCTCCGCTGACTCATACTACCGGATTCGGCCGGAGGATTGCCGGGGCCGTCAGGCGGCATTGGCCTTGACCGGCTTCACGGTAGCGCGTTTCACGCCTGTAGCCGCGCCCGCCGCCAACTCTTCATCAGTGTAGTAGCGGCCTGATCCGTCCATTTCGCCAGTAGCCAGACGGCGATCTACCTCGGAAAGAGCTTGCCGGATTGTCTCATGAATTTCTTTCGAAGACATACTTCTCATTGTGCCACCTCTTTATCTCCGCCCAACGTCTTGAATCATGCACAATCAAAATGCCGCCCTCTTGCCTCTCAGCAATCAGCACGCGCTGTCTGTTTGAATTATCGTATATCTCCGCCTCATCGGCCAGCGGGAGGTAGAAGTTGAGCAGGTTCGATAAACCTGCATAGTACCGGCGATGAATCACGTCCGATGGAATGTCGTGTCCGCCTTCCCTCACCCTTTCTACAACGCGCGCGATGGCAACATTCGGCGATTTGAGCCATAAAAAGAGCAGCGTGATACGCCAGCCGCGTTCTTTGCAATGTTGCAAAAGACGCAGGTAGAACTTACCTGAGCACGTTGTCTCAAAAGCAAAACTCTGTCCCTTGCGAACCCTGTCCCGCATCCTCTCGATCATCTGCCGTCAGGCCGCCCACGCAGCAGTTTCAACATTCCCCGGCGAAATCTCGCGGGCAATCTCGTCAGCATTCAGAAAATCGAAAAGCTCAAGGGACTTCGGAAGCAAGACACGTGCCGCCGTGGTCTTCCCCGCCCCATTGGGGCCTCCCAGAATGACAATGTCTTTCACTCTCGCTTAGCCCGCTGTAAAACCTTCTACGCTACCACTTCCTTCTCCACCACCGGCCCATGCGTTTCGGCCGTTGGCGGCGGCGGCGCGTCCCCTATCCGCTTCGAGTAGCTGCACGTCCCCGTGCCCTCTGCCGCAGCGGCTTTCTTGCTGGCGCGCTTCTTCGGCGCGGTCTCTTCCGCTGCGGACTTTTTCTTGTTCGGGCATTCCAGGAAAATCCCCGCTTTCTGCGTCTTTTCAAGCAGATACGGGCTGCCGCACTCCGGGCACTTCTCTGCCACTGGTTTGTAATTCGACGTGAAGTCGCATTTCGGATAGTTCGTGCAGCCCCAGAAGATATTGCCCCTGCGCGCCTTGCGTTCTGCCAGGTCGCCCTGCCCGCACTTCGGGCACTTCATCCCTTCAATCAGGTTCTGCTTCACGTACTTGCACTTCGGGTAACCGGAACACGAAACAAACTCCCCATAAGCTCCCTGGCGCAGCACCAGCGGCTTGCCGCACTGCGGGCACTCTTCGCCGGTCGGCTTGGGCGTCGCCTGGATCTGCTGCTGCTTCTGGCTCAGCTTGCGGAATGTCTTGCAGGGCGGATCCTCGTTGAACCCTGGGCACGACATGAACATCCCGAACGGCCCGCGCCTGAGCACCATCACCCGGCCGCAGTTGTCGCAGTACTCTTCGGTTTCGCCCGCCTCCTGCGCCTCCGGCGTGTTCATGTCCGGCTTGGCCGCAATGTTCTCCTTGGTGAAGGTGCAGCTTGACTTGTCTTTCTTGTTGTAGGTCGAACAGGCAAAGAAGCTGCCAAACTTGCCCCACTTCAGAACCAGCGGCGCGCCGCACAGATCGCACTTCTCGTCTGTCTTCTCTTCCATCCGCTTGATGTCTTCCATGTTCTTGTCGGCCACTTTGAGTTCATCCTCAAAATGCCCGTAGAAGCCATTGAGCAGGTCGGTCCACTTCTCGCTGCCCTCTTCGATCTCGTCCAGCTCTTCTTCCAGCTTGGCCGTATACGCAATGTCGAAGATGTACGGAAAGTTCTTCACCAGCAGGTCGCAAACCACCACCCCAATCTCCGTGGGGTAGAAGCGCCCGCGCGATCCGCCATGCTTCACCACGTATTCGCGGTCCTGAATCGTGTTGATGATCGACGCATAGGTCGATGGCCGCCCGATTCCCCGCTCTTCCAGCTCCTTCACCAGCGAGGCTTCGTTGTAGCGCGGAGGCGGCTGCGTGAAGTGCTGCTCGCTGTCCAGTTTGTCCAGCCCCAGCTTCTTCACGTTGTCCAGATTGGGCAGTTTGTTGGCCGTCTCGTCGTCGTCGTTTTTGTCTTCCTCAATCTCGTAAATCTTCAGGAATCCATCGAAGCGCAACACTGAACCGCTCAGGCGGAAGTCGTACGTCTTCCCGGTCTCCGCGCTCACCGCTGCAATCTTGGCCGTGGTCACGTCATAGACGGCCGGCGCCATCTGCGACGCCAAAAACCGCTGCCAGATCAGCCGGTACAGCTTCAGTTGCTCCTCGGTCAGATAGCGCGCAATCGAGTCCGGAGTCCGCAATACGTCTGTGGGCCGGATCGCTTCGTGCGCGTCCTGAGCGGCTTTCTTTCCCTTGTAGACATTCGGCGTCGCGGGCAGGTACTTCGCCCCCAGGTGCTTGCTGATCTGCTCCCGCGCTCCGGCAATCGCTTCCGGCGACACGCGCGGCGAGTCCGTTCTCATATAAGTGATAAGGCCGACCGTGCCCTCGTCGCCCAGGTCGATGCCCTCATAGAGACGCTGCGCCACGCCCATCGTCCGCCGCACGTTGAAGCCCAGCTTGTTCGCCGCATCGCGCTGCATCTGGCTGGTGATGAAAGGCGCGAACGGCCTCCTCTGTTTCTCCGTGGACTGCACCGAAGCCAGCGACCACTGCGCCTTCTCCAGCGCGGCCACCACCTCGTCCATTGACTGCTTGTCCGGCAGCGCATTGTTGATGAACTGCTCTTTGCCGTCCTTGTCTTTGCCGTTCGCAACCCGCGCCGTCTCTCCGTCGATGCCGATAAAGCGCGCCTTGAGCTTTGTTTCCTCCTGCTTCTCCGGGTAGAGCATCGCGTCCAGCGTCCAGTTCTCCACCGGCACAAACGCGCTAACCTCACGCTCCCGCTCCACAATCAGCCGCACTGCCACCGTCTGCACGCGCCCCGCCGAGAGCCCCCGCCGCACCTTGCTCCACAGCAGCGGCGAAATCTGGTAGCCCACCAGCCGGTCCAGCACGCGCCGCGTCTGCTGCGAGTTCACCAGGTTCTGGTCCAGGTCCCGCGGATGCTTGAAAGCCTCCTGCACGGCCTTCTTCGTGATCTCGTTGAAGGTCACGCGGCGAATCTTCTTCTTCTCTTTCGCCGAGGTCCCCAACTGCAGCGCCAGATGGTACGCAATCGCTTCGCCCTCGCGGTCAGGATCGGGCGCCAGGTAGATTTCGTCTGCCTTGGCCGCCGCACGCTTCAGTTGCGCCACCACCTTCTCCTTGCCCGGAGACACAATCAGTGTCGGCTCGAAGCTGCGATGCTCCAGTTCCACGCCAATCTCTTTTTTCGGCAGGTCCATGATGTGCCCCACCGACGCAAGAACCTCAAAGCCCTTGCCCAGATACTTCTCAATCGTCTTGGCCTTGGCGGGCGACTCAACGATCACCAGTGATTTGCTCATTGCCATCCTTGATTCCAGTTTCACTTTAACCTGTCCGGCCTCTTGGACTCGGTTCAGGTCTGTTCTGTTGCGTTCGCGGACCATCCAGATTCCGCTCGCTTCGCCGCTGATTTCCCCGTCCGGAAAAATCACCTGCAAAAGTTGCACCCTACCATGGAACACCGCTTCGTTTCCACTCGCAGGCAAGATTTCTCTTCGCTTTTCATCCCATGATTGATGCGCGCGGCAACCCCACCGCGGCCCAAAGATTCCCCGCAACACCCTTTTATCCTGTCGCTTGGACTCATTCCCGGAAAGACAAAACCCTCGCTCGTTGCCAGATTTTCGCCACCCATTTTTCATCCCTGGCTGACAACGCTCTTCTCTATCCTCTATTCGTCCCTGGTCTGTTCCTTGTTCCCTATTCCCTGTTCCTATTCCCTGCCCTCTCACATCGTCCGCACGTAATTCTTGCCCGGCATGCACCGCACCCGTCCCGCCATCTCCAGTTCGAACAGCGCCGTGAAAACCTCCGAAGAGGTCAGTTGCGTCTCCAATATCTCAAGAATCTCGTCAATCTGCAGGCTGTCGTCGGTGCGCAAAACCTCCAGCACGATCGACTCCTCGGGGCGCAGAACCGGATCTGGCAAGAGAGATGCCGTGGCCTCCGATTTCGATTCAGCCGGCGCTTCCGCCTCCAGTTCCAGCCGAACATGCGATGGCAACTCCTCCCACACGTCCTCCCATGTGGCTGTCAGCTTGGCTCCCTGCTTGATGAGCGTGTTTGGCGTCCACGAGCCTTTGCTCGTCACGTTGCCCGGCACCGCGAACAGGTCGCGGTTCTGTTCGGCGGCGCAGCGCGCGGTCACTCTCGTGCCGGAGTTCTCCGCCGCCTCCACCACCAGCACACCTACGCTCAGCCCGCTCAGTATCCGGTTGCGCCTGGGAAAGTTCTGCGGCGCCGGAAACGTCCCCATCGGCAACTCGCTCACAATCGCTCCGCCCAGCGCTAATATCTCTTCGGCCAGCTTCTTGTTCTCTTTTGGATAGACCACGTCAATGCCCGTGCCCCACACGGCCACCGTCGGCATGCGCGCTTCCAGCGCACCCCTGTGCGCGCAGGAGTCGACGCCACGCGCCATGCCGCTGATGATCAGAAGCCGCCGCGCCGCCAGATCCCGCGCCAGCATCTCCGCCATTCCCGAACCATACGGCGTCGGATGCCGTGTGCCCACAACAGCAATTCCCGGCCTGCTCAGAAGCTCCGCCCTGCCGCGCACCCAAAGCACCGGCGGCGGATCGTAAATCTCCTTCAGCCGCTCCGGATACGCTGTGCAGCCGCAGGTCACCACCGTCGCCCCCTGCGCCGCTACCCGCGCCCACTCCGCCTCCGCCGCCTGGCGCGCCTTGCCGTCAAAAATAAACTGCGCCGCCTCGGCCGGAAATCTCAGCCCTTCCAGCGCCGTCAGCGGCAACGTGAAGATCTGGCTCGCGGCCTCCATCGCTTTCACCGCGTCCAGAATCCGTTTCGGACCCAGCCCCGGCGAGAGCGCCAGCGCCAGCCAGGCCAGCCGCTCCTCATCCAGTTCGGGCGCCGCCGCGCAGACTGCGTCTTCGGCCAATGTGCTCATCGTTTTGACCCATGTGTCCTGAAATTGCACACCTGTTTCCTAACAGGAAACCGAAACCATGCTATTTGGTAATTTTGCCCAAGTTATCCTTAGCGGACTCTCATGTCAAGCCGTCAGTATTGGCGTCGCGGATGCTCCCCTCTCAGAAACCCATCCGCGCCTGTCTCACATGCATCGAGGCCATATAACTCTTCTTCCCCCTGGCCGCCAAAGCCGGCGCCTTGTCGGAATTCAATGCTTCCATTTATGATTACCCTTCTTCCTTAGCCAGCATTCCGAAAGAGGGGAATTCCGATTGGGTCCTGTCAGTAAGAGAATTCTGTGGATCGATATTGCGCGCGCAATAGGAATTTCGCTCGTCGTTTTCAGTCATGTCACAAACGGGCTCATCAGTGCCGGCATGGTGAATCATCAGGGCTTGCTATTCACTTCGATTTACGCCCTCTATGCCTTCTTCATGCCCTTGTTCTTCCTGCTTTCGGGACTTAATGTTGACAGGTCTCTCTCGAAAGGGAAGAAGAGATTTTTCCAAAATAAATTGTGGACGATCGCATACCCCTATATTCTTTGGTCCTTGATCCAGGGAAGCATTCAGATAGCCCTTGCTTCTTACATCAACCATCCTCCCGCCCCACGAGCCTTGTTGACAATCCTGTGGGCGCCAATCGACCAGTTCTGGTTTTTCTATGTGCTCTTTTTCTGCCATCTTCTGACGATGATTTTCTCCAGTCGATTGAAGTTTCTTGCCCCGGTCGCGCTGCTCGCGCTTCTTCTCCACACGCTTGACTTGCCCGCGCGAGGCATACTCCTCATGATTGAATACATGCTTCCCTTCTATGTCCTCGGCATTTTCCTGGGCAAGCGGAAGTCAGGAGCAGCCATCAAGCCGCAATGGCTCGCCTGCGTCATTCCTGTTTCAGCCATTGCTTATGCGCTTGGCGTCCATTGGGGACGCATTGCATCCCACGAAAATGCATATTCCATGGCATCCATGCCCGCATGTCTCGCCGGCATTCTTCTCGTGATTGCGCTCAGCCAGGCCATTGAGCGCCTTTCTTCTTCCCTTGCAAAGTTTCTCGCACAGATCGGCGCTGCCTCGATGACGATCTACATCCTGCATGTCCTTGCCGGCGCCGGGATCAGAGTCATACTCACTCATCTTCGCGTCAGGAACGTCCCCGCGCATTTGGTTCTTGGGACCATCTCCGGGGTTTTCCTCGTTCTGCTCATTCATAAGGCGCTTGAACGCTATGAATTGCTGGCTCCGCTAGGCCTGGCTCCGCTGCGCTCGAACGCTCGTTAGGGAACCCCTCAACAAGTTAATGCAGAAGGGTACGGGCTTTTGAAGGGTACGGGCTTTTGAAGGGTACGGGCTTTTGAAGGGTACGGGCTTTTGAAGGGTACGGGCTTTTGAAGGGTACGGGCTTTAGCCCGTACATAACGCCTGCAAAATCAGCCGGGGCTTTAGCCCCCGAGGGAATGCTCACGCTGAAATAGAACTTAATCAGAGGTTCCTTAGCGGGATAAGCATCTCCGGTCGAGCCGCTCGTCCTCTTTTCCTGATTGCGAATTCAGTCCCTCGGCCAGTTTTCAAGATGCCTCGCCCAAATGCTCGCCAAAGCTCCCCTGCAACGCCCTTCTGCGGCGCTTCGGGATGAATTCACCAGGGCACTTGCACTCCCATTTCGAGTGGCTTAGACTCTTGCACGTATCTAATGTTTCTCTTTGAAGCGTCTTTGGCGGCTCATCTTTCAGAGCTTCCTGGGTAAACTTCTGTAAACGTCATCCTCCAACTGTTTCAGCTGCAGCGCCTGGAAATTCCGGCTGGATGAGTGCCTCAAAACAGAATTAGGGTAGTATGGATGCAGATTCTGATTAATTAGGTGTACCCCTTTGTCTTGGATCACTCGGATCTTCGGGTACCACGGAGAGAGAGAACATGAATAAGCGATCGATGCTTTTCGGGCTCCTGCTTTTTCCACTGTTATGCGCAATCGTAGCTTTGGCGCCCGCACAGATTGCCAAACGCCCTTCCCCGTCGCGGCCGCTGGTTTCCGACTCAGCTTCCCGCAATCAACTCGCAGCCTACCTGGCAGACTTCCAAAAACATCCCGATGATCTCACCTTGCGCAAAGAGATCGTTGAGCTGGCCGCAACATTGAATCCGGCTCCGGCGATTTCTCCACTCGCGCGGGATAGCTTCGCCAGGGCAACTGCGCGAATGAAGATTGCTTCGTCTGCGGACGATTTCAAAGCTGCGGCCAGGCTTTTTGAGCAGGCCGCCGTGCAGGCTCCCTGGTATGCCGATGCCGACTATAGTGCCGCCACTGCCTGCGCCAAAGCTGCTGATTATGACGGCGCAAGGCGCAATATGGCTTTTTATCAGGCCGCTGTGCGCCCTGGGGTTGACCCCAATCTCGCCGAGGATCTCAGAAGCGATATTGATAGCCAGCAAGCCGCGCAACAGTTTCAGCAGGCTCTGGGGCAGTTTGCCGCCAATCCCACGAGCGGCGCTCGGCTGCAGATCATCAAGATCGCCCAGGCTATGAAGACTCCGCCGGAGATTCCCGAAGATGCCCGCGGGCATTACGTGATGGCCTCGGTCCTCGCCAACTCCGTCGAGGACAATCCCACCTATGCGAAGCGCGCCGTCGATGAGTACAACGCGGCCCTGCTCACTGCTCCCTGGTGGGGAGATGTATATAAAAAGCTGGCCAGCGTACAGACGGCCATGGGACAGTATGACGAAGCCATCGCCAACCTGAGCTATTACCTGCTCATCAAACCCGCCGACGCCCGCAACACACAGGACGAGATCTACAGGCTCAAGGCGCTCGGACAGAAGGCGGCGGATGATGAGGCCGCGAAGCAGGATCAGGAACTGAAGCGCAAACTCCGCCTGGAGCAGCAGCAAAATAAACTTGCGGACGCTGCGGTCAGCAGTTTTTCCATCGAGGGACGGTGGTATCAGGTTTCCACGCCAAGCAGCTATTTTGTCGGGGGCGAGGCCAATCCCGAGTGCGACTACGAGATCAAGCACGTAGGCGTGCGATGGACGATTTCAAATACTTGCGCCCGGCGCGCCTGGATGATCGAGGATGTGGAAGTCCAGGCCAGAAATCTCAGTTTCCGGATTCTGGGCCATGATCCTGCTTTCCCCTTCGGAGAGGTGAGCGTTACCTTCACGCTATCCAGTGATGGGCGAGCATTGGAGGGCCAGGCGAACGCATACGACAAAACATTCAATACTGTCGGCAGCCACCCTGCCCGCTGGATGCGCCGGGATTAAAGCTTTTTCACGGATGGTATAAGGAAGCTCCGTGCCCCATCCATTTCACGTTCTTTGTGAAATGGGTGGGAAACCACGAATTCAATCCTACCGGAACAGTGATTAATGATCTAAGGAACCTCTGAACAAGTTGATGTTTTGAAAGGGCACGGCTTCAGCCGTGCCGCAAACGCAACCAAATCAGCCGGGGCTTTAGCCCCTGAGGGAATGCCGGTACTTCCAGGCAACTTATTCAGAGCTTCCTTAGTACTACAGTTGTAGATCGGCGATTCCGGAGGGAGCAGGGGGCTTCAGCCCCCTGAAGAATGGGCCAAATATCGGGGCCTTTAGGCCCCGATTGGGGCGATCTGAAGCAAGTACAACTGTAGTAGTATGCGCCGCCCTTCCCTTTTTGCTGTGTATTGGCTCCTTCGCCAGTCGCGTCACAAAAAAGGCCGATCCCCAAAGGACCAGCCTTTTTGCTGACTCGCTGTCTCGCTAACTCCGCGGCCTTCTCAGATCTCCCACCGCATCAGCGTCGCCCCAACCGAGAAGCCCGCTCCCACGGCGGCCATCAGCACCAGGTCGCCCTTCTTCAGCTTGCCTTCTTCCACGGCCGTCTCGATCGCCAGCGGAATCGTCCCGGCCGATGTATTGCCGTACTTCTCGATGTTGATGATCACCCGGCTCGGGTCCATTCCCAGCCGGTCTGCGGTAGCCTTGATAATCCGCAGATTGGCCTGGTGAGGAATGAAGCATCCCAGCTCCGCGCCGGTCACGTGGTTGCGCTCTAGCAGCTTGGTTGTGGCCTCAAACATCTTGCGCACGGCAAATTTGTATACCGCCTGCCCGTCCTGGTGAATGTAGTGCATTTTCTTGTCTATGGTCTCGTGGCTGGCCGGGTTCAGGCTGCCGCCCGCCGGCATGTTCAGCGCCGTTGCGCCCGACCCGTCAATCTCGTTCGCGTAATCGATGAACCCGATTTCGCCATCTTCGGCCGGTTCCACCAGCACCGCTCCGCCGCCGTCGCCAAACAGCACGCAGGTCGTCCGGTCGGTATAGTCGGTCATTCTCGTGTTAACGTCAGCGCCGCAAACCAGCACCTTCTTCTGCGCTCCGCTCTCCACCATCTTCACGCCCGCCTGCAGCGCGAACATGAATCCCGAGCAGCCGCCAGAAAGGTCAAATCCCCACGCGCCCTTCGCTCCGATATTGTGCTGCACCAGGCAAGCAGTCGAGGGGAACATCATGTCCGGCGTCACCGTGCCCACAATGATGACCTCAACCTCGCTGCCATCGATGCCCCGCATCGCCAGGCACTTTTTGGCCGCCTCGGTGCAAATGGTGCTCACGCCCAGCCCCTTGGCCAGCACGTGCCGCTCGCGGATTCCCGTGCGCTCCATGATCCACTCGTCGCTGGTTTCCACCATCTTTTCGAGGTCTTTGTTGGTCAGAACTTGCGGCGGAACGTACGTTCCAAACGCCGTAATCTTGGCGCGGCAGCCCACGATGGGACGAACACTGAGGGTCAATGCATTTCTCCTTGTATCTTGAACTCTGCGGCTTGCACAATGGGAGCAGTTCCCTGTTCTCCGGTCAATATAAAACTGTCTGTCATCCTGAGCGACCCGGAGCGTAGCGAAGGGGAGTCGAAGGACCTGCGGTTGCTCTTCCGCCTCAATCTCAACGGGCCCGGTCAAACAACACTGCTTGGGTGCCCCATCCTTTTCGCGCATTATGCGAAAAGGGTGGGAAACAATACGCCCCATGTGCTCTTCCCAAAAGCGCCCACGGCGCAAAAAGCGCCGGGTTACCTACTGCGCCCGTACTAGCCCGTTACCGTTGCTTCCTTCCGGACCTGGCGGGGTTGGCGGGATTACGTCGCGTAGGACCCGGCACTTGCTGATTTTACCACCCAACGG